>Ga0302278_10005067_pt1 | contig 13250 bp, 15 predicted proteins | sample III_Bog_N3_2_FD_194543 | JGI IMG/M metagenome (GOLD analysis project Ga0302278, IMG submission 194543) | Peat permafrost microbial communities from Stordalen Mire near Abisko, Sweden - III_Bog_N3_2 | ecosystem: Environmental > Terrestrial > Soil > Wetlands > Peat | place: Sweden: Abisko... | reverse complement strand
CAGCATCGGGACGTGTTGCTGCTGATCGACAATATCTTCCGCTTCATACAGGCAGGTATGGAGGTGTCAGGCTTGATGGGCCAAATGCCATCGCGTCTGGGCTATCAGCCCACGATGGGCACCGAGTTGTCGGGGTTGGAAGAGCGCATCGCCAATACCGATACCGGCGCCATCACCTCCATTCAGGCGGTGTATGTGCCAGCTGACGATTTAACTGATCCGGCGGCGGTGCACACATTTTCGCATCTCTCTACTTCCATCGTGCTCTCGCGCAAGCGGGCGAGCCAGGGACTTTACCCGGCTATCGATCTGCTGCAATCCAACTCCAAGATGGCCGCGCCCGGCATCGTAGGCGAGCGGCATTATCTTCTGGCGCAGGAAATCAGGCGGACGCTCGCGCAGTATGAAGACCTCAAGGACATCATCGCGATGCTCGGCTTGGAACAACTGGCGCCAGAGGACCGCAAAGTCGTCGCCCGCGCCCGACGGCTGGAGCGATTCCTCACCCAGCCGTTTTTTGCCACCGAGCAGTTCAGCGGCATCAAAGGCAAGCTCGTCAGCCTCAAAGACTCGCTCGATGGCTGCGAACGTATCCTGCGCGATGAATTCAAAGACTACCCGGAGAGCGCCCTCTATATGATCGGGGCGATTGACGAAGCGAAGGCAAAAGCCAAACCCGGTAAGTCTGAAGCCAGCGCTGAGCCCGGGTCCAAACCGGAGGCTAAGAGCGATCCGAAGGCTGACGCCGATTCCAAGGCCGAAGCTCGGCCGAAGCCCGAACCGAAACCAAAATCGGAGGTAGCGGATGCCGCAGGCAACCCTCATGAATCTTAAGATCCTCCTGCCGTACCGGATCTTCGCCGAGGAAACGGGCGTGGCGCGCATCGTTGCGGAGAACCTTGAGGGTTCGTTCGGCCTCTTGCCCCACCGGCTCGACTGCGTTGCGGCGCTCGCGCCTGGGATCTTGATCTACGAAAACGAAAGGGAGGGAGAGGTCTGCGTAGCCGTCGATGAAGGGGTGCTGGTGAAGACCGGCTTGGACGTGCTCGTCTCGGTGCGCAATGCTATTGGCGGAACGGACCTCGGCCAGCTCCATGAAGCGGTGGATCGAGAGTTCCTGAACTTGAACGACCAGGAGCAGGACGTGCGGTCGGTGATGGCAAGAATGGAGAGCGATTTCATTCGGCGCTTGGCGGGGTTTGACCATGAGTGAACCATCGGAAACCAATAGCGCGAAAGACCAGACAGCATTCGGCCGGGAGGTAGGAGCGAAGGCAGCACGTAAGCTCAGGGCGCGCAGTTCCACGCAGGGCGTCTGGTTTGGCTTGGGCATGATGGGGCTTATCGGCTGGTCGGTTGTGGTTCCGACGCTGCTCGGCGCAGCGCTGGGTCTCTGGTTAGACAAACACCATGCGGGGGAGCATTCCTGGACGCTCGCCCTGCTCGTCGCCGGCCTGGCCATAGGCTGTTTCAATGCGTGGCATTGGGTGAGTAAGGAAGACAAGGAGATGCACGAGGAACAGGGGAAGGACGATGACTGAAGCTTTGAGTCTGGTGCTGGCTCTGCTGACAGGCGTTTTACTGGGCGCCGTGTTCTTCGGCGGCCTTTGGTGGACGGTCAGCAGAATGGCTTCGTCGCATCGGCCGGCGCTTCTGCTTTTTGGCAGCCTGTTGCTGCGAACCAGCGTGGCCCTGGGCGGCTTCTATCTCATCGGGCGTGGTCATTGGGAAAGGCTGCTGCTGTGCCTGTTTGGATTTGTCATGGCACGCATTCTCATAACGCTTCTCACCCGAGTAGCTGAAAAGCCAACGTACTTGGATCAGGCAGTCCGCCATGCATCTTAGTCCCGACGAAATCATTTTCTGGCAATACGGGTTTTTCAAACTCAACGCCACCATTCTATTCACATGGGCACTGATGCTTCTGCTGGCCGGCGGTTCAAAGCTCATCACGCGCAAACTTTCCTTCGGCCTGGAGCGTTCCCGCTGGCAGAACCTTCTGGAAATCGTCGTCACCGGCATTGAGGAGCAAATCAAAGAGGTAGGCCTGAGTCAGCCCCAGAAATATCTCGGCTTTCTGGGCACGCTCTTTCTATTTGTCGGCGCAGCCGCCCTCTGCACCGTCATTCCCGGCTACCAGCCGCCGACTGGTTCGCTCTCGACCACGGCTGCCTTGGCGCTATGCGTGTTTGTGGCCGTACCGTTCTTCGGGATAGAGGAGCAAGGGGTGGGCGACTACCTCAAATCTTATATGAAGCCTACGGTCCTTATGCTGCCATTCAACATCATCAGCGAACTCTCGCGCACTCTGGCATTGGCCATCCGTTTGTTCGGCAACATGATGAGCGGAGCGATGATTATCGCTATCCTGCTCACCATTACACCTTTCATTTTCCCGATCATTATGACGGTGCTGGGTCTGCTCACCGGCATGGTGCAGGCATATATCTTTAGTATTCTGGCAGCGGTCTACATCGCAGCGGCCACGCGAGTCCGCAGGCCGAAGGCTGAACCTGTGCAAAACGCTGAAGTATGAACTACGACAACACAAGGAGATACTGTGGATAACGTAACTATTATCGCGGTGGCATCAATCATCATTGCCGGCATTACCACTGGCTTCGGCACCATGGGGCCTGCGCTGGCGGAAGGAAGGGCCGTCGCGACGGCGCTGAGTTCGCTGGCCCAGCAGCCTGATGCCTCAGCTACTATTACGCGGACCTTGTTTGTGGGCCTGGCGATGATCGAATCAACGGCGATTTACTGCTTTGTGGTTTCGATGATTCTCATCTTTGCAAACCCATTCTGGAACCACATCATCGCCCAAACCACGGGGAAGTAAGCGTATGTTAGGCGATTGGTTCACTATCGTTGCGCAAGCGCTCAACTTCCTCATCCTGGTGTGGTTGATGAAGCGGTTTCTTTACAAGCCCATCCTCCACGCCATCGATGAGCGGGAGAAGCGTATCGCCACGGAACTTGCTAACGCCGATGCGAAAAAGGCCGAAGCCCAAAAAGAGCATGAGGAATTCCAGCACAAGAACGAGGAGTTCGACAAACAGCGCGCCGAGCTCTTGACCAAGGCGAAGGACGAGGCGCAGGCCGAACGTCAGCGACTCCTCGACGAGGCGCGGAAGGCGGCCGACACCTTGAGCGCCAAGCGGCAGGAAACCCTGAGAAACGACGCTCATAATCTGAACCAGGCCATCACTCGCCGGGCGGGAGAGGAAGTGTTTGCCATCGCTCGAAAGGCGCTGAGGGATCTCGCCACGACGAGTCTGGAAGAACGCCTGGGCGAGGTGTTTACTCGCCGCTTGCGAGAGATGGACGGCAAGGCGAAAGCAGAGCTCGGCGAAGCGCTTAAGGCGGCGACCGAGCCTGGCCTTGTGCGCAGCACGTTTGAACTGCCCCCGGAGCAACGCGCAGCAATCCAAAATGCGCTCAATGAAACCTTCTCGGCTGAAGTCCGCGTGCGGTTCGAGACCGCGCCAGACCTGGTCAGCGGCATCGAACTGACCACAAATGGGCGCAAAGTGGCGTGGAGCATCGCGGATTACTTGGCGTCGCTAGAAAAGGGCGTCGAGGAACTGCTGAAAGAGAAGGACAAACCTGAACCCAAGGCCGAGCCCAAGTCTGAAGAGCCGGAGCCTGCAGCAAAGAGCCAATGAGCAAGGAACCCGAGAGCCTCCAAAACGTTTTCGACGGCGTGTTTGACGGAATCAGCCAGGTGCGGGAAGCCTTCGCGCCGCAACTGACGCCAAGAGAAGTGGGCACAATTACCAGTGTCGCCACCGGCATCGCGAAGGTGTCGGGGCTTCCCGGCGTGGGCTTTGATGAATTGGTCACGTTCCCGGGAGATGTGCTCGGCATCGCGTTCAACGTGGACGAGGGCGAAATCGGCGTCGTGCTGCTGGGTGAATACTGGCATCTTCATGCGGGCGATGAAGTCGAGCGCACGGGCCGGGTCATGGATGTAGCCGTTGGAGAGGGATTGCTGGGACGCGTCATCGACCCGCTCGGCCGGCCTCTCGATGGCAAAGGGCCGTTGGCCTCCAGCAAGCGACTGCCCATCGAACGCCCGGCCCCGGCCATCATGGAACGTGCGCCCGTAACGGTGCCTCTCCAGACTGGCCTCAAAGTCATCGATGCGCTCATTCCGGTCGGGCGCGGCCAGCGTGAGTTGATTCTCGGCGACCGCCAGACGGGCAAGACCGCCATTGCCATCGACACCATCTTCAACCAACGCGGGAAAGATGTGCTCTGTGTCTATTGCGCGATCGGCCAGCGCGCTTCCGCTGTCGCCAAGGTCGTAGCCAACCTTAAAGAAAAGGGCGCGATGGATTACACCGTCCTCGTCGTGACCGAGGGCAACGACCCGCCGGGTCTCGCATACATCGCTCCATATGCCGCGACCAGCATCGCGGAGTTTTTCATGGAAGCAGGACGGGATGTGCTGATCGTATACGACGATCTCACCCATCACGCGCGAGCTTACCGCGAACTCTCTCTCTTGCTGCGTCGCCCGCCCGGTCGCGAGGCCTTTCCCGGCGACATCTTTTATATCCACTCACGGCTGCTCGAACGTTCGACGCACTTGAGCAAGGAACTCGGCGGCGGCTCACTCACTGCGCTGCCCATCATCGAAACCGAGGCACAAGACATTTCCGCCTACATTCCGACTAACTTGATTTCCATCACGGATGGACAGATCTACCTCTCACCGTCGCTATTCGAGCTGGGCGTGCTGCCTGCTGTCGATGTCGGAAGGTCCGTTTCCCGTGTTGGCGGCAAAGCGCAGCGAGCGGCTTACCGCGCAGTGGCGGGCGACCTCAAGCTGGCCTACGCGCAGTTTGAGGAGCTCGAAACCTTCTCCAAGTTTGGAGCCCGCCTGGATGAAGACACGCGCAAGACCATCGAACACGGACGGCGAATTCGCGCCTGCCTCAAACAGCCGGAGTTCGCCCCGGTGTCCGTGCCCGCGCAAATCGCCGTGCTGCTGGCGTTGGCTGCCGGACTCTTTGACAGCGTACCGCTTGAAAAGATGAAAGTCGCCGAACAAGCCCTGCTCGAGGCAGCGACGGATATCCCGGCGGACGTGCGCGGGCGGCTTGATACCGCGGACAAATTGAGCGACGAGGACCGCAAAGCGATCGTCGAAATCGCGCGCAAGGCGCTTGAAGGATTCTCGCCCCAGCCGGGTTCCAAACCTGAACAGGAACAAAAGTCCGAAGAGCCGCCCGAACCTGAAGCGAACGCCAAACCCAAATCCGAGTCCAAACCAAATGACTCCGCCCCGGAGCCCGAATCTGGGGCTAAACAAGAGAGCCGTGATCACCCGGCATCTGAAGTGAAGGCCGAGTCCAATGGCGACCCCAAGCCGGAACAAAAACCTGAGCCCAAACAGAACACCGAAGAGCGTACCCACGGCAAAGACCAGGTCGAGCCGAAGTCGAATCCCGAGATCAAGTCGGATGAGGATAACGCTGAAGCCAAGCCGCGGACGCCGCCCAAGGAGAAGCCATGAGCGACACCACGGCAAGTCTGCGCCGAAAGATCGGCGGAGCCGGGGATCTCCAGTCCGTCGTGCGCACGATGAAGGCCGTAGCCGCCTCTAGCATCGGCCAATACGAGCAATCTGTGCGTGCGTTGGCCGACTACTATCGCGCCGTGGAAATCGGATTGGGAGCGTGCTTCCGCGCAGGCGGCCCGGCGCCTTTATACGCGAAACGGAAAGACCAGAGAGTTGCCGGTGCGATTACCGCGGTAGTGTTCGGCTCCGACCAAGGACTCGTGGGCCAATTCAATGATGTGGTTGCCGATTTTGCGGCCAGGACGCTCGCTGGGCTGCCCGCCAAACCCGAGGTCTGGGCCGTCGGTGAGCGCGTTCATGCGCGCCTGGCGGATGCGGGTCTCACGCTGGTGGGACTCTTCGCCGTGCCGAATTCGGTCAGAGCGATCACCCCGCTCGTCGGTCAAATTCTTATCCAGAGTGAGACGCGCCATAGTCAGGGCGAAGTCGCCGAACTCCACCTGTTCTACAACCGCCCCACGTCCGGGGCCGTTTATGAGCCGGTCAGCCAGCGATTGCTACCGCTGGATGAAGAGTGGCGACATAAGCTGGCCGAAGTTCCCTGGCCGACGGGAAACCTGCCGGAGGTCATGGGTGGCGGCACCGCGACGTTGCGGGCGCTCATCCGCGAATATCTCTTCGTCTCGCTCTTCCGGGCATGCGCAGAATCACTTGCGAGCGAGAACGCGAGCCGCCTGGCGGCGATGCAACGTGCCGACAAAAACATAGGAGAGTCCCTGGAGGACTTGAATAGGGCTTTCCATCGATTGCGTCAGAGTAGCATTGATGAGGAACTATTCGACGTCATATCCGGCTTCGAAGCCCTTAGTGTGGACAAGAGATGATATGGATTGGCTCAATGAGCCCACACGGGTGGGCGCCAACCCGAGAGTTCAGCTTCCGAGTCACGAAACTGGGGCTCTGTTCAGCGCTCTTGACGCCGGCCGATTACGGCATTCTCGACTTCAGCTTGATCATCTCCCCATCCACGGCGAACTTGCCGTATCCGTGATGGTGGATCGTCTTCGGATTCTTTTTCGCCGGATCGGTCCAGGCCTTGAGCACTTCCAGGACGAAGAGACTGTACTTGTTGACGAGACGGGTATCTACCACCTTACATTCGAGATTGGCGAAGCACTCTGCCACCAGAGGCGGAGCCACGCGCTCCGCTGGCGCCGAAGTCAGCCCGAATCTCCCGAACTTCTCCACGTCCCGGCCTGAACAGTTGCCGACAGCCACGACCTTGGGCGCCAGCTCCAGCCCCGGGATGGCGATCACACATTCCTTCGTGGCCCTCAACGCGACGAAGCTGTGATCGGCGCTGCTGACGATGCAGGCAACCAGCGGCGGTGTGAATTCGACCATCATGTGCCAGGACATCGTCATGATGTTGGCGCGGCCCTTGTGAGCAGTTGTAAGCAGGACTACCGGCCCCGGTTCCAGCAACTGATAGACCTTCGACAGCGGCAGATCTTTCATCACGATCGTGTCTCCTCTACCCGGTGAGCACTCAGGTCAGACGCATTCCATTGTGGATGCTCCCGATGCTGCCTTATGCTGACACTACTTCGGCGTCCAGGCGCGGAATTGCCCGCTCACGTGCAGCATCGCGAGCAGATAGAGCGTCCCGTCATAGTAACGCTCTTGTCCTGAAGGGATCGGGCACTCCCAGAACGCTTTGACGAACTCCTTAGCGCGCGGATTCGTCGCGGCCAGGCTGGCCACGGCGTTGGTGGCCATCAGGCCCGGAGCGTGCGTCGCGCTCAATTGTTCGCCGGCCAGCGTGTAGACGTTTCCGTAAGTCTCCATGCCCTTGGAAGCGAAAAAGGCCTGAATGCGATCGCTCAGTTCACGCTCGCGCGCGTCCTTCGCCCACCACGCCCAGTCCACCGACCAGTTCATCGCCGTGCGCCACGCATCGAAGCGGAAATTGGCGGCACCGGCATTCCATTTCAAGCTATACGGCGTGCCGTCGAAGTTGGCATAGTCCGGCGCGAGGCCAGTGGCCGGATTGGTTACTTTTTGGAAGAAATCGCGGCTCACCGCGGCGGCGTCGGCCCAGAATGCACGGTCGGCCTCGGGGCCCCATTTCGCCCAGAGCTCGTAGAAGGCGGGCAGGTGGTAGGAGGGGTCGGTGAAGCCGTTCCGGTCCAGACCCGGCACGAACCGGACCATCCAGGACTTCTCATCGAACATGTTGCCGCACGAGTACGGCCCGCGTCTGGTCCGGCCGCGCAAAACCTCGCGATGCAGGATGTCGGTCAATAGCCGGTCGGCCTCGGCCCGGTAGTCGTAGATCCCGGTGCCGTTGCCCCAGCGTCCGGAGGCGAAGTACAGCGCCATCGTGTAATACTCTTCGCCGTCCGGGGCCGGCGTCTCGTCGTTCGGGGTGCCGTCGGTCTTCATCGACCATGAGAAGAACCCGCGCGCAGGGTGATCCGCCTCGGAGTGATACATGTACGTTTTCGACCAGTTCCAGAGCGCGTCGAACTCGGCCTTCTTGTCGAGCTGGACCGCGATCATCATGCCGTACGACATGCCCTCGGTGCGCACATCGTGGTGCGCGACGTCTGTCACGTAGGCCAGTTCGCCGTTCGAGTTGCGCCCCGCGGCGTAGTAAATTGCCTCGGTCTTCAGGTCGCCGTGAAACAATTGCCGGAAGGCGGCTTCGAGCTTCTTCGCCACGTCCCTCTTCGGCACGCCTGCCTCTATGAAGAGGTTCCGGTAACGGCCTGTGGCTACGGCTCCCATGTTGGCGCCTGCCGGGCTGGCGGGCTGTCCCTGAGCCAGGAGTGGAAGACAGCCGAGCAAGAAGAAGGATCTGAGGGAGTTTGCCATTGCGTTCGACTCCTAGATTATTACGATTGGAGCCCCTGTCCCCGTGCCACCACTTCGCAAGGCTGCCCGGGTCGCAGCTGAACTCGGGAACGCAGTAATTTTGACTTCCGCATTCGCGATCGAGGGACGACAAAATCCGCATTTCAGGTGCAACCTTTGCATCTCGAATCCGCCGATTTCCCGCTAACCCCATGTTGGCTCATCAGACTCATCGTCCGGCCGCGGGTATTCTGTTGTGGACCATCCCGTGCATACGAAGGCTAGGCGATCCGTATGGGCGAAAGGGATGGACACGATGGGCATGAAGTTAGCACATACAAAACTGGGTGGATTTCAGGAAATCCTCGAACAAAAACAGGCCGAACTGGTTCACGTATTGCGAGTCCGGGATGGCATAACAATCGAGAAGAGCGCGGACCCGATGGATGAGATTCAGTATGCGACGGAACGAGATCTGGCAATTCGCAGCGCCGATCTCGAGTCCAACCTTCTGCGCGAAGTAAGAGCCGCATTGCGGAGGGTTCGCGACGGCACCTTCGGAACCTGCACCGAGTGCGAAATGGCGATCAGCCCCAAGCGCCTCGCCGCCCTACCGTGGGCATTGCGTTGTATCAAATGCCAGGACGCTGCCGATGGCGATCGCCAGGAGAGCATGGAAGCCCTCGGCGAGACTCTCGAAAGCTACGCGTGAACGAGCGGTTCGTCGCCCGGCCCGACGCTTGACGGCACCGCTAGATGAACCGCCCGACTATTGCGAGGGCAAAGGAATTGCACAAGGAGGGCACAGATTGTGAGAACAGACTCCAGTGTTCAAACCGTCGCGTTTCTCGGCGATTACTTGCCGCGAAAATGTGGAATTGCCACGTTTACATCCGATTTGCTTGAGGCCGTGGCCTCACGGCACCCCCGAAGCCGATGTTTCGCTGTGCCAGTCAATGACATTGAGGGGTGCTATCGGTATTCCGACGTCGTTCGTTTCGAAATCGAGGAGCAGGATCTGGAGTCCTACCGGCGCGCCGCCGAATTCCTGAACACCAGCAACGTGGACGTTGTGTCGGTCCAGCACGAGTTCGGGATTTACGGCGGGCCGGCCGGCAGCCACTTGCTCGCATTGCTGCGCGACTTGAATGCGCCGGTTGTCACCACGCTGCACACAGTTCTCCTCAAGCCAAATGCCGATCAGTATCGGGTGATGCAGGGATTGATTTCGCACTCAACCCGGCTGGTGGTCATGACGGATCGGGGACGAGCGATCTTGCAGCAGGTGTACGAGGTGCCCCCTGCCAAGATCGATCTCATCCCGCATGGCATCCCCAACGTACCTTACTTTGCTCCCGACCATTACAAGGATCAGCTCGGAATGCGGGAAAAGACGGTGTTGCTGACATTTGGGTTGCTTTCACCTAACAAGGGGATTGAACACGTGCTCAATGCTCTTCCGGAAATCGTGGCGGAGTTTCCCGGGGTTGTCTACGTCCTCCTCGGCGCTACACACCCCAATGAGTTTCGCACGCGAGGCGAAACCTACCGCCTCAGCCTGGACGCCATAGTCAAGAAGCACAAACTCGAGAACAACGTCATCTTCTACAACCGCTTTGTGGAGCTGAAAGAACTGACCGCGTTCATTGGGGCTGCCGATCTTTACATTACCCCTTATCTGGAAGAAGCCCAGATTACGTCGGGGACATTAGCTTATGCCTTTGGCGCGGGCAAAGCCGTGATCTCGACGCCGTATTGGCATGCCGCCGAACTACTGAGCGACCAGCGTGGCGTACTGGTGCCATTCGCGGACCCGGCGGCAATTGCGCGCGAGGTGAATGGGCTATTACGGGATGAGACGCGCAGGAACGGCATGAGCGATCGCGCTTACCGGTTGGGCCGCACAATGGTGTGGAGCAATACGGCGGGGCAGTACGCGCGCTCCTTTCAACTGGCACGACGTCAGGGAACAGCGGCGTCCCCCGGGATGGTTTCCGCGAGCGGATTTGTCCATGCCGCATGACTGAACGGAGCTGAATCTGCGGCGGCGGAACATACACGTCTGGCAGCGGTGGCGCGAGCAGGCTGGCCAAACGCCGGCCGCCACGGCGCCGGTACTGATTGATCCTAAGTCCGGCAGTTGGGCAGCATGGCAGGGGCAAAAAGCAGGGTTCGATTACCGATGAGGATTGGGCCTCGTCTACCCGAAGTACCATTCGCTTGGAGGCTCGAATCTTGCCGCGACATGGGGTTGGTGCTGTTGTGTCTCGAAAAGGCTCCGAAGCGCGGATACTTCATCCACGTATGTGCTCAGCAACTGGTTGATGCGGGTGGTCCGCAGCGCATCCTCCACCCGGTTGCGCGGATTCAGCAGCTTCAGCTCACCGCCCGCCATGGCGATGGCGGCGTAGCCGGCCATCAACTCGCCGATGTCGGCGGGGTCCAGGGAAGGAACGTCGGCGACCTTGAACAGGATCCGGAAATGGCCGCTTTCGGCCAGTTTCCGGAGCTGCGCGTGGAGCGAATGGCGCCCCTCCCCCGCGGCGAGTTTCCCGTAGGCGTCGATGATAACGACATCGCCGGCGTCACGGATGGTCAGCCTGGCGCCCATCAGTTGGATCCCGCGCCGATGGTGGGCTGCAACTGCAGCTCGGCCTCGCGGACATCCTCGTACTTCAGGTAGGTCTTGAGCGTTTGGGCGATCTGATCGGAATCACGTTCCACCTTCGCGGCGTAGGTGTGATACTCCGGACTCCACAAGTACAAGTGGCTCTCGTTGTAATAGTGGATGGCGCTCTGCGTGTTCCCGGCGGCTTCCTGCAACAGCGGCACCACTTTGTCAATGGCCGCCTGCTCCCTGGGATCCAGCGAGTCGCGTTGCGCCTCCAGGCTGGCGATCTCCTTTCCCATCCTGTTTACATCCAGCCGGAGTTCCTGGAGTGGCATGAAATGAGAGTCAGAACTAATACTGGGGTTCCTGCTGATCATTTCAAGCCGTTCCGCAGACTCAGCCGCCTTCGCAGCGTTGCCCTTCAGTTCTTTGAGCGTCTCGCGCGCCTCCTGGGCAACGCTAACGCTGCCGGGTGTTTTAGCTGCCATTTGCGGCGCAAGCGCGATCAACGAAGCAATCGCGGCCGTCATTGTGATGGAGTAACTTCTCTTGATCATGGTTTTCTGCATCTCCTTGCCCATCTGTCGGCCGAATGGCCTTGCCATCGCGGCTCACTAATGAAGACGCGACCCTGCCAATCAGGGCTTCTACCCCCGGGACGGCATTCTCGCTCAAGGTGAGGTGGTAGAGCAGTAAGAACCGCAAGGCTGCGCCTGGCGATGGGCACTGCACTCGTCCCCGTCCACCGTCAGCAGCACGCGTGCCAAAGGGGATCGCGCCTCGCGGCGTACGATTCGAGGAATTGAATTCAGGGGAGATCGAGAGGTGGGACCGCTGTGGAATAGCAGTAGCTCGATGATTGTCCGAGCTGGTGTTTGAAGCTTAACTGGAGACCGTTCCCCCCTCGCAGAGTTGCGGAATCAATGACTCGCTACCTGCGAGTCCGGGAAACGAGGACCGACGCCATGGCGCCCACAAAAAGCCCGCTCAAGCCCCCCAACCGGTATAGGTTGATCGCATGCGTCGTGTTTAGCATGATGGTTCGCACGAATAAATCGAAAAGGGGCTTCATCGGTTCTCTCCCGCGAACTGGCAGATCGCAGTCCTTTTGCTGCTTCAATAGTGGAGACGCGATCCGGCTGCGGGGGCAACTACCGCCAAGGGGGTATTCGCGACACGGGTCACCGGGTAGGGCGCCCGCGGCGAACGGTGAGATTCGGTGAGTCCGCGATGCCGGCGCGGTGCTCCCTTTCGCCCGTGGATGCTGTTGAGCGCCGGAAAACTAGTGCGCCGTCTCGCGCCGCGCGTCTATAGGATTGTCTGAGGAACTAAGTTCAGCGGCCAAGCCGGATCTGCAAGCGCCGGGGGCTGCCTGCCCTTCGGCATAGAATTGAGAAAGGCTACATCCAGGAGATGCCGGTTTCAACCGATGGGAACGGGGCCATCCGCAAAGCACTGGGCAGTTTTCTGTCAGCGCGGGTGAGTGCGCTCTGGATTGGATTCACCGGGCTGCTTGTCCTCATGGCTGTCGTCGCCATCGACTCCGCGACATCGATCCGGAACGTCGAAGTAACTACCGCGGCTTTGAGAACAGAGTCTCGTAATCGTGACGGCCTGCTCGATCAACTACGCGCGGATATCTACCGCTCGGCCACCGTCGTGCGTGACTACTTGCTCGAACTAGATGACACGCGCGCGGAGGGCCAGAAGACCGAATTGAAGCTGCTCCGGGCCCGGATCGATGACACCCTGCGCAGCTACGAGCAGAGGCAGCCGGACAGTGAAAAGGACGCATTCAGGGATCTGCGCAGCCGTATCGAGTCCTATTGGAGGTCGATGGCGCCCGTGCTGCAATGGGACGCCGCCGTGCGGCGAGTCAAGGGCGCGAGCTTTCTGCAAATCGTCATCATGCCCGTCCGCACCGAGGTAGTTGCGTTGACCAGACAGGTCACGGCTCTGAACGAGCGTGATCTGGATGAGGGTGAAGCGCGCATTCAAGCCGTGCAGTTACACTTCCGGCAGCGAGTAGCCATTATCTCGATCTTTGCGGTGGTTTTAGGCATGCTTTTAGGCGCGGTGAGCATCCGTCGTGTCCAGCACCTGGAGCGGGAAGCGAGCGCGCGCTATGAGGAAGTGGCTGAGGCCCGTCGAGAGCTGCAGAAGCTCTCCAACCGGCTGGTCACCGCGCAGGAAGAAGAGCGGCGCAATCTCTCGCGCGAGCTGCACGACGAGATAGGTCAGGCCATGTCGGCG
>Ga0302278_10005064_pt1 | contig 13254 bp, 9 predicted proteins | sample III_Bog_N3_2_FD_194543 | JGI IMG/M metagenome (GOLD analysis project Ga0302278, IMG submission 194543) | Peat permafrost microbial communities from Stordalen Mire near Abisko, Sweden - III_Bog_N3_2 | ecosystem: Environmental > Terrestrial > Soil > Wetlands > Peat | place: Sweden: Abisko... | reverse complement strand
CGGACGTTCCCAATCCCCTGATCGACACGACGGTGAATCCAGGCAAGGTGCTGCTGTACAAGCTGGAGGCGGAGTTTGCCAAAGATGTTCTTGCGCGTGGGGGCGCGGCGTTTGCCGACTGGTTTGCCGGCGACGGAGTCGCACTGGGCAATGGAGCCGCGCCGCTGATCGGCAAAGTGGCGATTGTGAAGGGCGCAAACTGGTCAGCGAAGGACTACCAGCTTACCTGGACGCCGACCGACGCCATGATGGGGCCATCGGGCGACATGGGATACACGTGGGGCCATTTTGAAGGGCACAGCAAGGATGCGAACGGGAATGCCATCACCACCAGCGGGCGGTACATCACTATGTGGCGCCGCGAACCGGATGGAAAGTGGAAAGTGGTGTTGGACGCAGGCGCAAATGAGCCGGCTGGGGCCGGCGACTGCTGCAAACTGCCCGGGCACTGAGCGCTGGACAGCAGAGCACTGCGGCGAATTGGTGTACATGCCGACGCGTGAATTGCGTAGGACCTGCTGTGGTACGCCGTGGTTGCCGGTGCGGGGTCCTCGACCAACGAGTACCGATGGTAACCACGAGCGTAATCTATAGTCCCCTTTTCCAAAGTACATGGGTGCTATTTCGCTTTGCGCAAAATTGGCCAGTTTGTGTGAGAGTCATTTCATGCGCCGTCCACGATACTAACTCTGGGTGTCTGCAACTTATGTGTGCAATGCCAGGTTCAAGACCTGCTGGGGATCAGGAGGCATATCTGCATCCTGAATTCAACATCTTCGACCGCAACCCCGATCCGGCTCTGGACGAGCTGGCGGAGTTGGCTGCGGTATTGTGCGGCGCCGATTATGCATACATAGGGTGGATGGACTTTAACCGGCTTTGGTTCAAGGCGCGGTACGGCTTCAAAGGCGTGGAGCAGGCGAAGGCGACGACGGCCTGCCAATGGATGCTGGAAAAAGGGACGCCGCTTTTGATTACACATGCGGGCGAAGACCCGCGGTTTCTACCGCAGGGAATTCCCGTACCGAACGGGAAAGACTGCCAGTCGTATGCGGGCGTGCCGCTGATCACGAGCGCGCAGCAGATCGTGGGCACGCTGGCGGTGCTGGCGATTGTGCCAAATAGATTCAGAACCGAGCACGTGACGCTGCTGGATATTCTGGGGCGGCAGGTAGTGACGCGACTAGAGCTATACAGCCGCATCCGGCTGCAGGAGCAGGCACAGCGATCGCGGCAGCGGACAGAACGTTCGCTGGCAATCGAACGATGTTTTGTGGCGGCGACGCTGGACTCGATTCCGGCGCTTGTGGCGGTGCTGGATACAGCGGGACGGCTGGTGCGGATGAATCAGCCGTGCGCGCAGTTGACGGGGCTGAGCCTGGCAGGCACGGTGGGGCGCCCGTTTGTGGACGAGGTGATTGAACCAGGCGAGCGCGACTGGGCGGCGGGCAAGCTGCGCGATGCGGCGGCCGGACAAAGCTCGGGTCCGCACGAGACTGTGTGGCGGGTAGCGGGAGGCGGCGGGAAAACACGGCGCGTGAGCTGGACGCTGCGGCCACTGCAGGGACCGAACGGCGAAATCCAGTATGTGATTGTGAGCGGGCAGGACGTGACGGATCAGCGGGCGATGGAGCAGGCGCTACTGTCGAGCGAGACGCGCTACCGTGAAGTGGTGGAGAACTCGCTGGGATTCGTGTTTACGTGCACAATGGAGGGGCGGCTGACTTCGCTGAATGCGTTTACGGCGGAGACGCTGGGCTACCGGGCCGAAGCGCTCATGGGCCGGGCGGTGACGGAACTGATGGACGCAGACGGCGCGGCCGCTTTCCAGGATTGCCTGGAGACGCTGGAGACGAAGGAAGAATGGCAGGGCGCGCTGCCGCTGCGGCGGAGCGACGGAGTATACAGGCGCATCGCCGTGCGCAGCCGGCGCATGCAACTGCCGGGCGAGCGGGCGTTTGTACTGAACCACGGCATGGACGTGACGGAACAGCACCAGGCCGAGCAGGCATTGCATCTGGCCACGCGGCAACGCGAGCTGATTCTGGAAGCAGTGGGCGAAGGCATTTACGGCATCGATCTGGACGGCAGGCTTACGTTCATCAACGAGACGGGCGCGCGCGCGCTGGGTTACACGCCCGACGAGTTGACGGGGCGCGATCTTCACGAGCTGATCCACCACAGCCACGCGGATGGAACGCCTTATTCGAAATCGACGAGCCCGATTCTGCAGGCGCTGCGACGGTCGGAGTCGATCCGCATGCGCGACGAAGTTTTCTGGCGGCAGGACGGTACGGCGATTCCGGTGGAGTACAGCGCCAACCCGATCATGGATGATGGACAGATCTCCGGCATGGTGGTGGCCTTCAGAGATGTATCGGAGCGCCGGCGCCTGGAGAAGATGAAGGACGAGTTCATTTCGACGGTGAGCCACGAACTGCGCACGCCGTTGACCTCGCTGCGCGCCTCCCTAGGGTTGATTGCATCAGGCTCGCTGGACAAGCGGCCGGAGAAGCAGCGGCAGATGGTGGAGATGGCGATCGGTAACAGCGACCGGTTGATTCGCCTGGTGAACGACATTCTGGATTTCGACAGCGTTGAAAAGGGGCGTTTGCCGTTGCACCGCCAGCCTGTGCAGGCGATCGACCTGCTGCGGCGCGCCGCGGATGTGGCGCACAACGCGGTGCTGCAAAACCGCATCTCGCTGCACATCGACGCGGTTTCAGCACCGGTGTTTGCCGACGAGGAACGCATTCTGCAGGTGCTGAACGAACTGGTGAACAACGCCATCAAGTTTTCAGCGAAAGACACGACCATCCGGCTGGCCGCACAGACCGTGCCCTCAACCAGCGGCGGAAGCGCGCTGGGCGAGGTGTGCTTTATTGTCGAGGACCAGGGCCGGGGAATTTCCCAGGAAAAACTGGAGCGGATCTTCGAGCGCTTCCAGCAGGGCGACGCATCGGACTCGCGCGCGCTGGGCGGGACCGGGCTGGGCCTTGCTCTGTGCCGCAGCATCGTGGAGCAGCATGGCGGACGCATCTGGGCCGAGAGCACACCGGACAAGGGAAGCCGCTTCCTGTTCACGCTGCCGGCCGCGGCTACCGACGAACGTATGTAAGCGCGGGCCAGATCCTTACACATTCTTTTCGAAGCGCCGTGAGACAATTCCTTCGACGGCCTTCCCTTGCTCATTCCCCGGCCGCGGACAAAAAAACAGATGGCTTTATCGACGCGGGTATTGAATCTTTGTTTCGGGCGGCCCCTGGCCACCAGCGAGGAGCGGGCCGAGCACATCGGTCCCATTGCCGGCATTCCGATCTTCGGACTGGACGCACTGAGCTCGGCCGCATACGGGCCTGAAGCGGCACTGACGCTGCTGATCCCGCTGGGGCTGCTGGGCGTGCACTATATTGTGCCGGTCAGCGGGGCCATTGTGCTGCTGCTGACAATTGTTTTCTTCAGCTACCGTCAGACGATTGAGGCGTACCCGCATGGCGGCGGCTCCTACACCGTGGCGAGCCAGAACCTGGGTGAGGGCGCGGGGCTGCTGGCAGCTGCGGCGTTGATGATCGACTACGTGCTGACCGCGGCGGTGGGAATTTCCGCCGGCCTGGGTGCGCTGATCTCGGCGGTGCCCAGCCTGCAGCCGCACACGTTGCAGCTTTGCCTGGTGGTGCTCCTGATTCTGACCATCGTGAATATGCGGGGTGTACACGACACTGGCGTTATTTTCATGATTCCGACTTACCTGTTCACGGGAACGCTGCTGATTGTGATCGGAGTGGGTGCGTGGCATGTGATGACGAGCGGAGGCCATCCGCACCCGGTGACAGCGCTGCCGGTGCTGCCGCGAGCGACGGAGCTCGTGAGCTGGTGGCTACTGCTGAAGGTGTTTTCGTCTGGCTGCACGGCCATGACCGGTGTGGAGGCGGTGAGCAACGGCGTGATGGCCTTCCGCGACGATACGCGCAAGAACGCCAAGATCACGCTGACCATCATCATCGTTTTGCTGGCCATTCTGCTTTCGGGCATCGCACTCTTGTGCCGGGCCTATGGCGTTGCCGCCACCGACCCCAACGGACCAGGCTACGAGAGCGTGCTGAGCATGCTGACGCGGGCGGTGATGGGGCACGGCTGGTTCTACTACGTAACGATTGGCGCCGTGCTCCTGGTGCTGGCTCTTTCGGCGAACACAGCGTTCGCCGATTTTCCGCGGCTTACGCGCGCCATCGCGCTCGATAACTACATGCCGCACGTATTTTTGTTGCGCGGCCGTCGGCTGCTCTACTCGTGGGGAATCTATGTATTGGTGGCGCTGACAGCGTTACTGCTGATTCTGTTCGGCGGCGTGACGGACAGGCTGATTCCGCTGTACGCCATCGGGGCGTTCATGGCCTTTACGCTGTCGCAGGCAGGCATGGTGATGCACTGGAAGCGCCAGGGGAAGTCGACCGGGCGCATGCTGGTGAATGGCCTGGGCGCCGTGGCCACGGGCATTACTGCAATCGTGGTGTTGGTAGCGAAGTTCACGGAAGGCGCATGGATTACGGCGCTGTTGATCGTCCTGCTGATCGTGCTGATGCGCACGGTCCATCGGCATTACAAGCAGGTGGCCCACGAAATCGATCTCGATCGGCCCATTGTTCCCGCCGAGGTGAGCGAGCCTGTGGTGGTTCTGCCGATCGACCGCTGGAGCCGCATTTCAGAAAAAGCGCTTTCGTTCGGGCTGTCGATGTCGAACGATATTCGCTGCGTTCACGTGGTGACTTCGGAAGAGCCGGACCCGTTCTGCGACCAGTTTGAGAAGGACATCGCCGCGCCGCTGCGCGCGGCAGGCAAGTGCGTGCCCAAGCTCATCAAACTGCAATCGCAGTTCCGCTACATTCTGCGGCCGGTGGTGGATTACGTACTGTCAGTGGAGCGGGAGACGGATTACAAGAAAGTTTGCGTTCTGGTTCCGGAACTGGTGGTGCGCCACTGGTGGGAAAACCTGCTGCACAACCGGCGCAGCGACCTGTTGAAGGTGGTGCTGCTGGTGAAGGGCAACCGGAGGATCGTGGTGATCAATATCCCGTGGTATCTTCATCGCGGCTGAGCTGAAATGGATTTGGCTCTGGGTCAGCCACGCAGAGCGGCCTGACGGGCTGCGGCCGCCAGAATCTCAGGCAGGCGCTTTTGGCGGTAGGCGAAGGAACGCTTCAAGTGCCTGCGCACGAAGGCCGCGCCCAGGCGGCCGAGAACTCCGAAGGGCAATTCGTACTCGATTGCATCCGTGACCAGCGTTCCTTGCTGCCCGTCGCGGACTTCAGCCTGAATGCCGTGACGATGGTGGAATGCAGTAAAGGGGCCGCGGAGTTGCGCGTCAGTGAAGTGGCTGTTCCACTGAAACTCAGTGATGGCGGCCAGCCAGCTTACGCGCCTTGGCACCCAGGGAATGGGATAAAAGCTGATGAGAATTTCAGAGCCGACGCCGGCGGCCACGCTCTTGAAACGGCGCGCGGGGTCCGCGGCCAGAGGGCGCGGCGGCGGCGCCTGGATGCGCGCGTCTTCAATCCTCGTGCGCAGGCTGAGCGGCATGAGGTAAGGAAGATTGGTCGGGTTGGTGAAAAAAGCGAAGACCAGCTCCACGGGAAATGGAACCCACTGGCTGGTCTCGAAGCGCTGGGTCATGAGTTTGATGGTATCGCGGTGATTTGCTGAGGACAGGGATTAGCCACCCCAGCGAGCAAAGGCAGCTCGGGCGGGGACCCCGGCAGGGAACAGGGATTAGAAGAGCTTCTGGGTTGGGTGCATTGCTGTCCCACTCATCCCGGCAAAGAACGCCGGGATGAATGGGGCACCGGGCTGTGTTTCAGATGAGGTACGGCGCATACCGAAAAGGCAGCGCCGCACGGCTGTGGAAGAAGAACAGTCGCAGTTGTTCAGTTGGGCAACAGAACGGAGTCAACCACGTGGATGACGCCGTTTGACTGGTAGACATCCGCGATGGTGACGGTGGACATGCCGCCCCTTTCATCGGTGAGGATGACCTTGCCGTCGCTCAGGCTGGCGGTGAGGGTACCGCCTTCCACGGTCTTGAGTTCGGCCTTGCCATGGCCCTTCTTGATCATGGCGATCAGCTCCTTTGAGCTGACACGGCCGGCAACGACGTGATAGGTGAGGACCTTGACCAGTTGATCCTTGTTTTCTGGCTTGAGCAGCGTGTCCACTGTACCGGCGGGTAGCTTGCTAAAGGCATCGTTGACGGGGGCGAAGACGGTGAAGGGGCCAGGGCCTTCGAGCGTGTCAACCAGCCCTGCAGCTTTGACAGCCGCGACGAGCGTGGTGTGATCCTGCGAATTGACGGCATTCTGAACGATATTCTTGGTTGGGAACATCGCGGCGCCACCGACGTCGGGATCTTTTTCAGCGTGGATGGTTGCAACGGAAAGCGTGAGGGCGAGAGCCACAAGGGTGGCCAGGACAGATTTACGGGTGGGGATCATGATGCTTGATAACCTCCGGTGAAGATCGACTACATTCACTGAACGCGGCCCCTCTCCAATCGGATTGGTCAAAATGCGGTGGCCGGTTTGACCCAGCTAATAAATCGGCCCTTCTTTTTGGAGGCGAGCAAAGCACGCCGATGGCGCACGCGTAACACGGATGGGGCAGGCGGCGCACAGGCTGGGGATTCACGCGGCGGCGGGGCATCATTTAACCTAGGAAAAGACACCAGACCCAGGAACAAACACCGGGTTGATCCCCTTTCTCCGAAGGCTCATGATTCGCTCCCTCTCAAAACTGTTCAAGAAGCGCCGGTCACACAATAAGTGGCTTGTCCTCATTGCGGCCTACAAGATGGTCCATGCGCTTCTTTTTGTCCTCATTGGCATCGGCGCCCGCCACCTGCTGCACAAGGACGTAGGCGACGAGCTCACCGCGCTTGTGGATCATCTGCGCTTCAACCCCGAGCCGCGCCTGGTCAACTTCCTTCTCGACAAAGCGTCGCTGCTTAACGATCCGATGCTGCGGCGCATCGGCCTCGTGGCGTTCTGCTATGCAGGGGTGACCGCGGCCGAGGGGGTCGGGCTGTATCTGGAGAAGGCGTGGGGCGAATACCTGACCCTTGCCATTACCGTATCGTTTCTGCCCTGGGAGATCTATGAGATCTTCCGCCGCCAGACTGCGATCCGCTTCTGCCTTCTGACGGCCAACCTGCTGGTGTTCTTTTATCTGTTGCAGTTGGTGATCGACAGCGCCAGACACAGAGGCAAGGGCAAGCGTCTGTAGCCCAATCCAATCAAGTGGAGTAAGCCAGGAGAAATTGGCTCAGGAGGGCGGGAGGAGGGGTTTTGACCCAAACTTTCGCTTTTTCTTCCCCTACCACGAGTCGATCGCGATGTCCAGCCCTGGAACCGAAGCCATCAACACAAGATGTAGTGGTGGCCTTAGATACTTCATCTATTACTTGAATTTTCCACACCAGCGCGCGGCAAACGACTGATTTTGCCCATTTTCCACTTGGCTGGGGGATGGAACAGGGGTATATTCACGAAGTGGTCCAAAGTGGTCAAAAGTAGCCCGCCCGGGAGTCGGTCTGCTGATTTCCAAAGCAAGTGTACTCGTTTTTGCTCCCGATGAACGGAATTCCGAAGCCAAAAACACTGGGGTTACCAGCCTGGCTAACTGGAAGAAGCGGCAAAGGAAGGCAAACCGGTCCGCAAGAGGAAGTGAAGAGCCAGGCGCGGGGGTTTTGAGGCAGTTAGATGTTCAGGGGCAATCATCCAGCGAAGGTCGATGAGAAGGGACGCCTGAAGGTCCCGGCTGCGTTCAAGCAGCTGCTGGAAGCTCAGAACGACACCCAGTTCTACATCACCAGCCAGGATGGCAAGAGCGCCGAGATCTGGCCACTGCGGGAGTGGGAGAAGCGGGAAGGGCAACTTGCGGAGTTCAGCACGCTGGACGATGCGGTGGCGAAGTACCTGAATTTGACCAGCTATTACGGCCAGCAGGTGGAGATGGACAACCAGGGTCGGGTGCTGTTGCCCCAGGTTTTGCGGGAGAAGGCCGGGCTGGATGCCGATGTAGTGGTTTTTGGCAAGGCAACGTTCCTTGAAGTGCACAACAAGGCGATGTTTGAAGCAAGTTTGGCCAGCAATGAAATGACCGTGGAAGACCGCCGGGCATTGGCCGCGATATTGAGCGGGCGCGGTCGGGATGCATAAGCCCCCCAGGGGGGAGCACATGACGAAGCCGAATGAACGCCATGTGTCAGTTCTTTTTGAAGAAGCGATTGATTTTCTCCATGTGCGGCCAGACAGGACGTATGTGGACTGCACCCTGGGCCTTGGAGGCCACGCGGAAGGCATCGCGCGGCGGCTGGGCCCGACAGGAACCCTGATCGGATTCGACAGGGACACTGAGGCGCAGGCGCTGGCGAAGGCCCGGTTGGACAGGGTCAGAGAAGAGATGGGCAGCCAGGCGCCACAGATCGAGTTGATTGCCGAGGCATTCAGTTCGATTGCGGAACACATCAAGCCGGCAAGCGTGGATGGTTTGCTGGCCGACTTTGGGGTAAGCAGCCTGCAGTTCGACGAGGCGCACAGGGGATTCAGTTTTCAGGCGGACGGCCCTTTGGACATGCGTATGGATACGCGATCAGGGCCGACAGCCGCACAAGTGGTGAATGAGATGCGCGAGCAAGAGCTGGCAAATCTCATTTACGAGAACGGTGAGGAAAGGAGGTCGCGGACAATCGCCAGAGCCATTGTGAGGGGGCGACTAGTTACAACCACGGGGCAGTTAGCCCGGATCGTAGCATCAGTCGCCCCGCCAATGAAACAGGGTCATATTCACCCGGCAACCAGAACTTTTCAAGCTCTCCGTATCTACGTTAATCGCGAGCTGGACGAAATAAAGGATCTGCTTGAGGCCGCACCGAAGTTGCTTAAGCCCTCCGCACGACTCGTCGTTATCAGCTTTCATTCTCTTGAAGACCGCATCGCGAAAGACAGCCTGCGGGACGGAGCACAAAAAGGAATCTGGGAGATCTTGACCAAGAAGCCGGTTACTGCCGGCGAAGCAGAGACAGACAGGAACCCGCGGTCAAGAAGCGCGAAGCTGAGGGCGGCGGAACGACAGGGATCAGGGGTCAGAGATCAGAGATCAGAAAGACCGCGGGGACGTGAGCGGACCAAGTTTGGGAATCAGCAGTAGAAGGAGAACCAATGGCGGCATGCACAACAACATATTTCGAGGCCGGCCGCGGCTGGAGCGCGCGGGTGACGGAACACAACGCCGAGCTGCTGGCAAAGCAGGCCCAGTTGCGACGCCGCATGCGCACGCCCGAGTTCCATTTCGCACGCCACATCGACAACTCGCGGCTTGTGAAGGCGCCTGACCTGGCGCGTGTTCGCGAGATGCGGATTTTTTCTGGGGCAATTGCCGTGCTGTTTTCGCTGGTGATGATCTACGGCCTGCAGCACTTCTACGCCATCGAGAACAGTTACCGCGTGGAGTCAGAGAAGCAAACGCTGAACCAGCTGCGCGAAGAGAACCGGCAATTGCGTTTGTCGCAGGCCGAGCTTACTCAGCCCGGACGCATCGACATGATGGCCCGCCAGCTCGGACTGGCCGCGCCGCAGCCGGGACAAGTGGTTCACGCCAGCGGAAACGCCGACGCATCGACGCCTGTGTTGGCGCAGATGACGCCTCCGTCGGCGCCACCGGCGCAGTGACAAGCGGCGTTCAGTTTTCAGCTTTGTGCATTGACGTGTGAACGATAGATCCTTTGCGGCCGCCCGTACAACAAGATTGCTCAGGAACACCGGGCGGCCGTTTTTTCTCTTCAAAGGCTGAAAGCTGGAACCGGGAACCTGAATGCCTGCAGCCGTCCGAGCCACTCGCAACCGCACCGATCCTCCCCGCGTCGTTCCACTGAGCCGGAAGCGCTTCTGGATTATCTGTCTTTTTTTTCTGGTGTGGGCGTGCGTGATCGCTGGGCGGTTGTTCCTTCTGCAGATTGTGGACCACAAGGAATACCTGGAGCGTGCGGAGAAGGAGCAGCAGCGCACCTTTGAAGTGGCTCCGCGGCGGGGCGTGCTTTACGACCGCAACCTGCGCGAGCTGGCGATGACCGTGCAGGTGGATTCGATTTATGCCGATCCATCGGAGATCGAGAACAAAGCGGCCGCTGCGCAAACGCTTGCCGGGCTGGTCCACACCGATGCTGACGATGGGCGCAACAGCGAGAGTGAGATTGCCGAGCGGCTCAACGCAGGCCACAACTTCGCATGGATTGCACGGCGCGTGACGCCGGATGTGGCGACAGCGGTACGCAACTTGAACATGAAGGGGATTTACTTTCAGAAGGAATTTCAGCGCTTTTATCCGGATAACCTGATTGCGGCGCAGGTGTTGGGCTTTGTGGGCTCGGATGACAATGGACTGGGCGGACTTGAGGAGAAGTTTGACTACGAGCTGCACGGTGAGCCGGGCGAGATGTACGCCGCAATGGATGCGCGGCGCAAGGTGATGGGGTCAAGCGAGCACGATCCTGAGCCGGGCCGCAACCTGGTGCTGACGATCGACGAGAATATCCAGTTCCTGGCTGAAAAGGCTCTCGACCGCGCGATGGAGAAGACGCAGGCGCTTAACGGAACGGTTGTGATCCAGGACGTGCACACCGGGCAGATTCTTGCGCTTGCGATTCGGCCTGCGTTCAACCCCAACAACTATCGCCACACGTCGCCAGAGCTGTTACGCGACCATGCGGTGAGCGACGTGTACGAACCGGGCTCGACATTCAAGCTGGTGACGTATGCGACCGCGCTGGACCAGCACGTGGCCGAGCCTGACGACATGATCGATTGCCAGGGGGGCAAGATCACGCTGGCGGGCCGTGTGATTCACGACAACCAGGGCGAGCACATGGGCGTGGTTCCCGTCCACAGGGCGCTGGAAGAGTCGAGCGATGTGGCCGCGGTAAAGCTGGCGCTGAAGGTTGGCCCCGATCACTTCTACCAGTACATACGGGCGTTTGGGTTCGGTTCACGATCGGGCATTGAACTGCCCGGCGAGACGCGCGGACTCTTGCAGCCGGTGAAGCGCTGGGGCGGGTCGTCGATTGGCTCGATCGCGATTGGACAGGAAGTGGCCGTGACGCCGTTGCAGCTGGTAACGATGGTTTCAACCATTGCCAACGGCGGCGAGTACCTGCCTCCGCACGTGCTTTTGACGGATGCCGACAGCGACAGCAACAAGCCGGCGCAGGCAGTGCCGTTCAAACACGGTGGCGACCTGCCGAATCCTCTTCCGACAGGTGCGCATCGTGTGATTGCCACTCTAACCGCGGCGCAGATGCGAAAGATGATGGAAGGCGTGGTGCTTTTCGGCACCGGCAAATCGGCACAACTGAACGGATACTCTTCCGGCGGCAAGACTGGCACGGCGCAGAAGATCGATCCGGCGACGCACACCTATTCGAAGACGATGCACATTGCGTCGTTCGCGGGCTTTGCGCCGGTGAACAACCCGGTGATCGCGGTGGCGATCGTGATGGACTCGCCCAAGGGCGCCTACTACGGGGCCGATGTTTCAGCGCCGGTGTTCGCGGATGTGGCGCAGCAGGTGCTTGAGTACCTGGGCGTACCGCATGACATTGATCTGCGGCCGGCAGCGGCGACCAAGCCGTCGGCGCCCATCACGGAGGACGATTCAGCGCAGGATGAGAGCGCAGTGAGGGCACTCTACGATGCGGTGAACGATTTGCCGAGTGACGACCCGTTGCGCACTCCTCCGCAAAAGAGTGTTGCCGCGGCCCAGCAACCTGCCGACTCTGCTGCAAATGCGAAGCAGCCGTCACAGGCCATAAGCACGACTCAAGTAAATGCCATGCAATCGCATGAGGCAACTCCGCAAACGAACTCGGCACAGAACGCAACGCAGACCGTAACTGTTTCCGACGGCACGCGCCTGCGCGTTCCATCGCTGCTGGGGCTGCCGGTGCGCAAGGTGATTGAGCAGGCCGCCGCGGCAGGCCTTGAAGTGCAGATTGTGGGCAACGGCACGGCACGGCAGCAGGCGCCCGATCCCGGCACCATGGTTGCCCCCGGCACCAAGATCGTGGTCCGCTGCAAGGAGTAGTTTTTGGGCGCAGGTTGCGCGGGTGCGTGCTTCAGGGTTTAGCTTTCGCGAGTTATCGGGAACTATCAGGGAAATACACCATCACGAAGAGGTTATTCCCGACCAGGTTGGTTCCCTGGAAGCCGTTGCCGAGCGAGAAATTCCACTCGAATCCATCGGCTGGCCCCTCTGGTTTGCAAGGCGAAGATGCCGAATCTCCCGAGCAGGCCCAATAAAGATAAGGCTGTACGTTCACAAACGGGCCGGCCTTTGATTGCGACGAAGGAATTACCGACTCGCCGGGTTTCAACGAGAGTTGCTTATAAAAAAGCGACCCCATTGCGCTGCCGGTGCATGCGAAGCCTGTTATGCCCTTCATGCTGCATGTGGAGTCAGGTGGTCCGGTGTCTGGCAAGTCCCAATCCGTGCGGCCCAGGTAGCCCTTGCCACCATCGCTAGCATTCATCGCCGCAACCCACTTCAACGCCGTGTCATGATCCATCGAACCGTCAGGATTGATGCCCACAATGCCAAATGTTTTCGTCGCTGCCAGATTCGCATCGGCGAGCCAGGTGATGTTGCCGGAGGGATCGTACAACAGAGATCCGGTATCATCCGACATCCATTGGGCATCCGACGTCTGGCTCATGCCGTCCTTCTTCCCCTTGAACATGGGCAGCACGTATAGATAATTCCTGAATACATTCGCGCCCTGAAATCCTGAGGCAAAGGAAAAACTCACGAAACCCTGTTTTGGATCAATCGCTGGAGACTTGGACCAATAGAGATAAGCCTGAAAATTCTGGAATGGCCCTGCCGGCCCTGTATAGCTCGGAACCGCCGAATCCGGCTCATGCAGTCCAAGCGAAACGTAGTAGAGCGACCCGAGCGCACTCGCCGAACAGTTGTAGCCAAACGGCTCGCCGTTGCGTCCCGTCATTTGGCAGGTCTTGTCGGTCGGCGGCGCCGTGGGCAGTTGCCAGTTGTTGTGTCCAAGGTAGCTGGCCGCATTCATAGCCGCGACCCAGCGAAGTGCTGATGCATAATCCATCGATCCCGACTTGTTGATGTTGGCAACGCCAAAGGTCTCGGTCGCCGGAAGGTTCGCATCCGCCAGCCATGTCACGCTGAGTCGCATGTCATGCACGG
>Ga0302278_10005061_pt1 | contig 13261 bp, 4 predicted proteins | sample III_Bog_N3_2_FD_194543 | JGI IMG/M metagenome (GOLD analysis project Ga0302278, IMG submission 194543) | Peat permafrost microbial communities from Stordalen Mire near Abisko, Sweden - III_Bog_N3_2 | ecosystem: Environmental > Terrestrial > Soil > Wetlands > Peat | place: Sweden: Abisko... | reverse complement strand
GGTGCGGACGTTGCCAAGGTAAGCGGGCGCGGTGCCAGCGACGAAGGGGCTGGCGGGATTGGTGAAGCAGTTGGGGAGGAACCACTGGCTGGCGGTGTGCGGCGCGCCGACGGCGGGGTTGCAGCTGAGGTTGGTGCGCTGGTTGAAGTAGGAGGTTCCGGCGCCGACGCCCGGCGAGGCGATCGGCACGCCATCGCTGAGATACAGGACGCCGTTGATGGTCCAGCCACCGAGGGCCTGGTTGGCGGGGCCGCTGAGATTGAGCGCGCGGCCTTTGCCGACGGGCAGATCGTAAGAGACCTGGGAGGTGAACTGGAACTTGACGTCCTGGGGGCTGACGGAGTGTTCGTAGTTGAGGTTCTTCCAGTCCTGGGCTGCGCCGGCGTGGAAGCCGACGAAGCCGAGGGGAGGATTGCCGTCGTCGCTCATGATCTTGCCCCAGGTGAAGGTGGTCAGGGTGGTGAAGTGGGCGGTGAGGCGCTTCTGGAGCTTGGTCTGGAGCGAGTTGTACTCCGAGTCACCGCCGGGGTAGCCGTGGATGGTAACGCCTCCACCGCAGCAGCCGCCGTCCTGGCCGAACTGGGGGAACTGCTGGAGGGCAACCCACAAGGGCACGGTAGGCGAGCCGTAGTAGGCGTTGGTGGCGGGCATGATGGGGCCCCAGATGTTGGGCACTAAGGTGTTGATGAGCGCGTCTTTGTACTTGGCGATGGTGCCGAGATCGAGTTGATTCAGGTCAGGACCGGCGAGGGGCAGGAACAAGCCGCGGCTGCCGACGTAACCGGCGCTGAGGACAAGGCCGTGGGAAAAGCTTGCTTCCCAGCCCACGTTGTAGTTGTAGGTGGTTTGAGTGCGCTGGGAGTGGAGCATGGTGCTGAGCGGGGAGCCGAGATAGGTTGCCAGACCCTGCGTGGCGCCGATCAGCGGCGTGACGCCGTTGGGGAACGGATTGCTGACCGTGTAGGGGCTGGTGCTGGTGGGGGTGGGTCCGCCGGTGAAGTTGGGGTCGAGGCTGCTGCCGTAAAGGACGGAGTTGCCGGAGCCGCCGCCGTCAAAGGCGATGGTGTTGGGGTCGTTGTTCCAGTCGGCGGAGTTCCAGTTGGTGGCGGAAGAGTAGCCGTCGCTGTCCTGGCCGGCGCCGGAGACCATCTGCACGCTGGGGCCGTAGTAGAAACCGCCGCCGGCGTGGATGACGAAATCCTTGCTGGCCTGATAGGCAAGTCCTACGCGCGGGCCGAGGTCTTTCCAGTTGGTGAGGAAGGGTGTGCGGTTGCTGTCGCTGGCAAAGACCTCGCCGCCGGTGAAGTTGACTCCGTTGGAGGAGCCTGCGGCGTTGGGATCGAAGTATTCCAGGCGATTGTGGCGCTCGGTTTTGCCGCCGAAGATATCCCAGCGCAGGCCGGCCGTGATGGTGAAGGTCGGCGTCACATGGTACGTATCCTCGACGAAGGCGGCGTAGTAAGGACTGGCTGAGGCGACGAACAGGTCCTTGGTGAAGTCAGTGGATTCGCCGCCGGGCGCGGTACCCATGCCCAGCAGGAAGGAGGCGAAGTCATTGCCGCCGACGGGCGAGGCCGCGCCCGTGGTCTGGTCGGTGGCCGACATGTCGAAGTAATAGTTGCCGGAGGGGAAGGGCGGCTGGCCGACATTCATGAAGCGCTTCATGTATTCAAAGCCGGTGCTGAGCTCGTGGCGGCCCTTGACCTTGGTGAGCGTGGCGATCACGTCGCTGTTTTCGCTGGCGTACTGGAAGGTGTTGTAGCAGCAGGTGCCGCCGACCACGCTGCCGAGATCGTTGAAGTTCATCAGCGGCAGAATTTTGTAGACCTCCTCGGCGGCGAGCGAGCCTGGGAAGCCGAGGGTGGTGATGTCGAAGCCGTTCTCGGCCGGATCTCCGCCCTGGTTTTCAAAGTGACGGGTAAAGGAATAACGCAGTTGCAACACGGTGGTGGGACTGAGGGTGAGGTCGTCGGCGGCGATGAGGTTGCGCGCGTTGGTGATGTTCTGTGCGTAGTTCGGGTCCCACATGGTACCGAACGCGTTGAAGCTCGAAGTCAGTGTGCGCGTAAAGGAGAAGCGGCCAAAGATGCGCTGCTTCTCGCTCTGGTAGTAGTCCATGCGGACATCGAACTTCTGCCCGGTAGTGGGGTCAACGCCGGGAACGTAGAGATTATTTGCGTCTCCATAAGGGGAGCCGGTTCCGGCCGTATCGCAGCTTGTGGGCGAGGGATTGTTGCACTTCGGGAACTCGGACAGGAATTTCAGCGCGGTGGGACTGGGGTTGGTGATCTTGTTGCCCGCGATCGGCTGACGGGTTCCATCCGGGTTGTCGGGCTGGGTGGGGTCGTAGATGGTGTAGGCGTCATTGGAGAAGTCGCCGGTGCGCTCGGCGCTGGAGGGCACGGAGAAGTAATTGCTGCCATCGAACTGCTCCTGCTGCGTGGCTTCATAGTCGCCGAAGAAGAAGAGTTTCTTGTGCAGGATGGGGCCGCTGATCGCTCCGCCTTCCTGGTAGCGATGGAAGGCCGGCGGCGTGTTCGCGGTGCCGGACGAGATCTGGCTTTGCTTGTTGAAGTAGTCGTTGGCGGCGAGGATGTTGGGGCGGAAGATGCCGAAAGCATCGCCATGGAACTGGTCGCCGCCGGATTTGCTCACCAGGCTGATGACGCCGGCGGCGCCGCTCTGGTAGGAGGCGGGGGTGTTCTGGGTTTCGACGCGATACTCGTCTACGCCGTCTTCTGGAATTTCAGCCATGGGGATGATGGCGGCGATATTGTTTTCCGCGATGCCCAGCGGACTGCCGTCGAGCATGTAGTAGACCGACCCGAGAATGGCGCCGTTGATGCTGTAGGAAGAGACGTCGACGCCGGGCCGGCCGCTGGAAATATTGATGATGGGCTCGGAGTTGGACGAGTTAGGGGAACCATTGGCTGGAGCCACTCCGGCGCTCAACTGGACGAGATCGTAGACGTTGCGGTTGACGAGCGGAACGCGGTCGATGGTTTCGGCGGAGATGAGCTGGCCGACGGTGGAGTTGCTGGTATCGATGAGATCTGTGCCGCTGGTGACGGTGACCGTGTCAGTGATCTTGCCGACTTGCAGCGCGATGTTGAGCGTCGTACTCTGGTCAACGCTCACCGTGACATGGTCGCGGGCCACACTCTCAAAGCCCTCTCGCGAAGCGGTCACTTCATAGGTTCCTGGATTGAGGGAGACAAAGGAGTAGAGGCCGGCCGCGGTGGAGACGGTGGACTGGGCGATGCCGGTGGCGTGATTGAGCGCGGTAACTTTGGCGCCGGGGACGATGGCGCCGGTAGGATCGGAGATCAGGCCGGAGATGCTTCCGCGCCCCGCCTGGGCCCCGGCGTCGGGAGCTGCCACGAGCAAAAGCATCGAGATACAGAGTGCGGCAAGGAGGGAACTGGAAGTCTTTATTGTGTTCATTCTGGCCATCTCCAATCAAAATGTTGACATTCAAACGTTTGAATAGTAGAAGCTAATCTAGGATTAAAGCTTTCGCATGTCAAGCGAAAAATCGGGGCGTCGGGTTTGCTCGATCTTCGCTGCAGGCGCGCGACAGCTCCTTGATGATTCCGCGCAAAGGCGGCGGAGCGACTCGGAACGCAGGAGGGGGAAGCCTTGGGACAGCGCAAGTCCGGTCATGTGACGCTGATGGATGTGGCCCGTGCGTGCGGGTTCTCGGTGTCGACCGTGTCGATTGTGCTGAGCGAAGCGCCCCTGTCGCAGAACGTGGCGGAGAAGACGAGGCTGCAGATTCGCGCCATGGCACAGCAACTGGGCTACCACCCGGATGCGTTTGCGCGCTCGCTGCGCAGACGGCGCAGCCAGACCATTGGCGTGCTGGCCTATGACCTTTCCGACCCGTATTGCATTCCGGTGGTGCGCGGGATTCAACAGGGCTTGCAGCCGGCCAGCTATCTGCCGCTGCTGATGGATGCCCAGACGCAGCGCGCGCTGTTTGACAACTATTTGCAGATGATCTTGGAACGGCGCGCCGAAGGTGTGATCGTGATTGCCAGCTGGGTGTTCGACGAGACGAATCTGCTCAGCGATATCCAGAAGAACAACGTGCCGATCGTGATTGTGAGCCGCGATCTGACGGGACGTGGGGTGAGCTCGGTGCTGGTGGACAACCATGCCGGCGGAGCTCTGGCCATGCGCCATCTGCTGGAGCTGGGACACCGGCGGATCGCGGTGATTCGCGGGCCGGAAGAGATGTTTGACAGCGCGCCGCGCTGGGAAGGCGTGCAGAGCGCCGCGGCGGAAGCAGGCGTGCGACTGGAGCGCAAGCTGGTGTATCAGCTGCCCAATCTGGTTGATCCGACGTCAGGCTTTCAAGGGGGACTGGACTGCGCGCGGCGCATGTTGAAAGCCGCGCGGCCGTTCACAGCAGTTCTGGCGTTCGACGATCTGACCGCGCTGGGTGTGGTGCGCGGGTTGCTGGATGCAGGTGTGCACGTGCCGGAAGACTGTACGGTAGTGGGGTTTGACGATGTGCTGCCGGCGGCCGTGGCCACGCCGGCGATGACGACGGTGCGCCAGCCCCTGCGCGAGATGGGACTGCTGGCGGCGGAGTGGGTGCTGTCTGCGATTGATGCGCGCGACCAGAAGCGGGAGAAGACGCCGCGCTTGCATCACGCGCTGCCGGAACTGGTGGCGCGCATGTCGTCGTCGGCTCCGGCAATTGGGCGCGGACGTGGAAAATGAACCAAGCCTGAAGAAGTTGCTCTGCGTTGAGAGAGCGGGAAGTGCGGGTGGATATGTCGAGACGAGTGGTGCTTGCTGGTTTGATGGCGCTGGCTGTTTTGCCCGTGCTGCATGCGGGAACGGTGACCGGATTGCGCGAAGGTTGGCAGTTGCAATCGGCATGCAAGCTGCAGGCCGGGGGCGAGACAATCGCTATAAACGGATTTGATGCACAGGGCTGGCTGAAGACGGCGGTGCCGAGCACGGTGCTTGCCTCGCAGGCGGCGGCGGGCATTTATCCCGATCCGTATTACGGCATGAATCTGCGGCAGATTCCTGGCACCACGTATCCGATCGGCGGCGTCTTCGCCAACCTGCCCATGGCGCAGGACAGCCCTTACCGCTGCGGCTGGTGGTATCGCACCGAGTTCAACGCGCCAGCCGCGCAACATACCGGTGAGCGCGCGTGGCTGCACTTTGGGGGCATCAATTATCGTGGCGACGTTTGGGTGAATGGGCACAAGGTCGCCGACACGACGCAGGTAGCGGGCGCGTATCGGACCTATGACTTCGATGTGACGGAGTTTCTCAAGCCGGGCAAAAACGTGCTGGCTGTCGAGACGTTTGCGCCGACGGAAAAAGACCTGGGCATCAACTGGGTGGATTGGAACCCCTGCCCGCCGGATAAGGACATGGGGTTGTGGGGCGCAGTAGATCTGGTGACGACCGGCGCGGTGACGCTGCGTTCGCCGCTGGCGGCCACGCATTTTCCCGATGCATCGCTCGGCACGGCGGAGCTGACCGTCTATGCGGAGTTGCACAACGCCAGTGACCATACGGTGAAGGGCGTTGTGGAAGGCACGGCGGCGGGAGTGAAGTTTGAGCAGCCAGTTGAACTGGGTGCTCACGAAGACAAGACGGTGACTTTTGCACCGGAGCAGTTTCCGCAACTGCGTGTTCACGATCCCAAGCCGTGGTGGCCGCGCCAGATGGGCGATCCGCACCTGGAGCGGATGACGATGCGCTTCCGTGACCAGGGCGAAGTAACAGACGAACAGAGCGTGGACTTCGGCATCCGCGAGATTACGTCGGAACTCACAGCGAATGGGAGCCGGCTGTTTCGCGTGAATGGCAAGCCGATCCTGATTCGCGGCGCGGGGTGGTCGCAGGACATGCTGTTGCGCACCGATGAACACAGGCTGCGCGATCAGTTCGGGCTGGTGGAAGACATGAATTTGAATACGATTCGGCTGGAAGGAAAGCTCGAGACCGAGGACTTTTTCCACCTTGCCGATCACGATGGAATTCTGGTGATGCTGGGCTGGTGCTGTTGCGATCACTGGGAGCATTGGAAGGACTGGACATCGGATGATTTGACCATTGCGACGGCATCGCTGCGCTCGCAGATGCTGCGGCTTCGGCATCATGCCAGCCTGCTCGTCTGGCTGAATGGCAGCGACAATGCGCCGCCGAAGAATGTGGAGCGCGCCTATCTCGACGTGGAGGCGGAGACGCACTGGCCCAATCCAATCATTTCTGCGGCTTCATCGCAGGTGACGGCGGGCGGCGGGCTGAATGGCGTGAAGATGACTGGACCGTACGACTACGTGGCGCCGAGCTACTGGTATGTGGACAAGCAGAACGGCGGTGCGTACGGATTCAACACGGAAACCAGTCCCGGCCCGGCAATTCCGTCGCTGGCCAGCCGGGAGAAGTTTTTAACCGATCCTCAGGCATGGCCTCCGACGGCTGACTGGAGTTACCACTACGGCGGCGGGGAATTCAAGGACCTGAAGGTGCTCGACTCATCAATGGAAGCGGTCTACGGAAAACCGCAATCGGCCTCGGACTACGAGCGCATCTCACAGACCATGGAGTACGACTCCGAGCGGGCAATGTATGAGGCATACAGCAGAAACAAGTACACGTCCACGGGTGTGATCCAGTGGATGCTGAACAATGCGTGGCCGTCAATGATCTGGCATTTGTACGACTACTATATGGATGCGGGCGCGGGATACTTCGGGACCAAGAAGGCATGCGAGCCGATACACATTCAATACTCCTATGATGATCGGACGATTGTGGTGGTCAACAGTACATACCAGCGGATGGCCGGGCTGCATGCGACCGTGGACGTGCACAACACGGCGTGGAAGGAACTCTACAACGAACAGGGCGCCGTTGACGCGGGTGTGGACAGTTCGCAGATTGTGTTTACTTTGCCGGAGAGCTTGTACACGGATGCAGAGAGAACCTTCTTCATCGATCTAAAGTTGACAGATGGTGCGGGCAAGATCGTGAGCCGCAACTTCTACTGGGTGCCAGGCACTCTGACGACGTTCGACTGGTCACGGACCGATTACACACACACACCCGCTGCGCGTCACGAGGACCTGACCGCGCTAGCGAATCTGCCTGCGGCCAAGCTAATGGCGACGGCGGTGGTCAGTAAAACGTCGCGCGGCCGTGAAGTTCGCGTGGAGCTTGAGAATCCGTCACCGGCGCTGGCGTTCCAGGTGAGCGCGGCGGTGCGGAGCAGCAAGGGTGAGCTGATTGCTCCGGTGATCTGGTCAGACAACTGGATTGAACTGGTCCCTGGCGAGAAACGAGTGCTCACGGCTCTGCTGCCGGAGAGCGGAGCGGAAGCTCCAGTAGTCGAGATCGGGAGTTGGAACGCGGGCTCGCAGCGTGTGACACCAACGGTTGGCGCAGCGCAGTAAGGACACGCATGGCTGAAGCAGCAGGGAGCGAGATAAGCTCGCCGAGTCTTCATCGGACGCTGGGGTTGTGGAATCTGATCATCATCGGGATGGTGATCATCCAGCCGACGGCGCCGATGGGGATCTACGGCGTGATCAGCGACAAGGCGCATGGGCATGTGGTCACCGCGATTCTGATTGCGATGGTGGCCATGCTGTTCACGGCGATCAGCTATGGGCGCATGGCGCGCAGCTATCCCAGCGCGGGCTCGGCGTATACGTATGTGGGTCAGGAGATGCACTCGGCGCTGGGCTACGTGGTGGGCTGGGGCATGGTGATGGACTACCTGATCAATCCGCTGATCTGCACGGCGTTTTGCGCGCAGGCGGCGATGAATATTCTGCCCGGGCTGTCGTTCTATGTGTGGATTGTTTTCTTCGCGGCATTTTTTACGTGGACCAATCTGCGCGGCATCAAGACCTCGGCGCGCATGAACGAGGCTCTCTGCGCAGGGATGGTGGTTGTGGTCGCACTTTTCTTGGCAGCGGTGGTGCGCGCGGTGTGGGGCGTTCATCACGACCCCGGATACTTCACGCATCCGTTTTACGAGGCGGCGAACTTTCATGCGTCGAGCATCTTTGCGGGCACGTCGGTGGCGGTGCTGACGTACATCGGCTTCGATGCGGTGTCGACCTTCTCAGAAGAAGTTGAAAATCCACGGCGCAACATCATGCTGGCCACGGTGCTGGTGTGTTTGATCACCGGCGTGCTTTCGGGCCTTGAGGTGTACGCGGCGCAGCTGATCTGGGGATCGAAGGAGTTCAAGGGCGACGACGTGGTGTCGGCGTTTGCGATCATCTCGCGGCAGGCCGGCGGCGCGTGGTTGTTTCAGGTGGTCAACTTCACGCTGCTGATTGCGAACATGGGCTCGGGCATGGGCTCGCAGCTTGCGGCCGGGCGCTTGCTCTATGGGATGGGCCGCGGCAACGCGCTGCCGAAAAAATTCTTTGGCGCGATTGAACCGAAGCGGCGTATTCCGCGCAACAACATTATTGCCGTGGGCGCGTTTGCGCTGGTGGGCGCGGGGCTGCTGCAGTTTTTCGCGGACAAGCTGGGCGGCGGCGCGTATGAGATTGGCGCCGAGTGCCTGAACTTTGGCGCGTTCGTGGCCTTCATGGGCGTCAACGCGGCGGCGTTTGTGCATCATCTGCGCAGCGAGCGGCGCGGCCATATCGGCGCATACATTGTGCCCGCGCTGGGGTTTTTAATTTGCGGATTCATCTGGGTGCATCTGAGCCATCCGGCGTTGTGGCTGGGCGCGGTGTGGATGATCGCCGGCATCGCCTATGGCGCGGTGCGCACGCGCGGGTTCCGATCCGAGCTGGTCACGTTTGAAGTCCCGGCGGATGGGGCATGAAGAGCTGAAGTCAGGGGCGGGGTGGGGTACGCACGGCGAGGATTCGTGCTATCCCACCCTTGGATCAGGCGAGCAGCAGGCTGCATCCGAGTGCGCGAAGACGAACCTGCGCTTCTTCCGGAAGACCGGTATCGCTGATCACCGTATCGATCTCGCTGAAGGGCGCGATGCGGGCCATGCTGCGGCGGGAGAACTTGCTCGAATCGGCAACCAGGATGATTTCGCGCGAGATGCTCAGCATGGCGCGGTTGACCATGGTCTCTTCCAGATTTCCGCCGCTGACACCAAAGTCGATGTCGCAACCGGCGCCGCTCAAAAACATCTTGTCTGCTGAGAACTCAGCCAGCATCTCTTCCGTGAATCGCCCGCTGATGGAGGCCGATTCGCGGCGCACGGTTCCACCAACGATGAACAGTTGTACGCCGGGAGCGTCGAGCAGCTCGGCGGCGATATTGACTCCGTTGGTAATGATCTGCAGGCCCTGCTTGTTCTTGATCTGGCGGGCGATTTCAAGCGTGGTCGTTCCGGAGTCGAGAATGATGGTCTCGCCGTCGTTGATGGTTGTGGCCGCCAATGCGCCAATGCGCCGCTTCTCCGCGGCATAGGCCTTCAGGCGCTCATAGACGGGCGACTCCCGATGGATGGCGTCGGGAAGCACGGCGCCGCCATGGGAGCGCAGCACCAGCCCGCGCTGATGCAGTTCATTGAGGTCGTTGCGAATGGTGACGGCCGAGGTGCTGAAGTGGGCAGCCAGCTCGTTGACCTTGACCCGGCCCGCGCTGCGCACCTGCTGAAGAATCTGCGCGCGCCGCTCCTCGCCCATCATGCTGTCAAGGGAAGGCTCTGGGATCGACGCGAGGGCTGTGGTATCGGAGGTGACGGCGGCTGTCCGGGGCCTTGGAGTGGGTTTGACCATCTTGCTATTCACCCAGTGTAATACCTGAAACGAAGCCAAACGACAAAATATCTTTGAATATTGCGGCAACGAACAGACAAAACACAACCCTGGGGCTACACTTCCCCGCTGTTGCGCTCGTAAAGCGCAAGCAGGCCCCGCGACTCCAGCCCGAACGCATTCGCCACGCGAATGAACGTGGCGAACAAAGCCGCCACATGAACTGCTTCAGCAATCTGCAGCTGGCTCCATCCGGCTGCAAGGTGGGCGCGACACCGCAAATCAGGCGGCCCAGACTGCCGGCAGCATCGACTGACTCTTCAATGCAGACAAGGAAGAGATCGAGCGCCTTGACCGCGATGCGGCTTTCGCGCTCCTGGTCTACAGGTACGATCGGGCCAATCCACTCTTCTCGATCAGGAACGCGGCGCGAGAGACGACTGTGAGTTTTCCAACTGCGTCCGCCGCCGTGGATCGGATGATAGAAGCCGGCATCCGGCGAGACTCCAGTGGAAAGCGAAGAGGCCGCCTGTTTCTCTACGAAAGTTACCTCGACATCCTCAATCGAGATTCCTGATTGAGTCGAACCCGCGCCCGAGCTAAAAGCGATGCCCGTGCTGCCCTTCGTTTACCTTCCGGTGTCTTGACACATCGCCGTTTTAAGCACAGCACGCCAGGATGATTCCATCCTGGTCCGCTTCGAAAGCGGCTCTGGTGCGGGCGGAGGGAATTGAACCCTCACGGCCTTGCGGCCTGCGGATTTTCATACCACTTCGGCTTTAGCCGCCCCGCCAGCGGCGGGTTCGTGGTCTGGACTATACCTTCACCATTCCCCACACGAGGTTTAGGTGCTGCCCGTCTAGTCTCTACACCTTCCCGGAAATGCTCCCAGGCTTGGCTCGGGATTGCCATTGCAGGTTTCCCCGACTTTGAGCAGTTCTACGCCGTCGGTTTCCCGATGGGCACTCAACCTTGCTTAAGTCCGCTGCGTCTGCCATTTCGCCACGCCCGCGTGGCCACCTTAAGTATAAAGCTCAGGTGCCGGTGCCAAGTTCCCTGGCCGCCGCCTGGGCCAACTTCTTCCAGCGAATGACGTTGATTGCCGCTGCCGCCAGGCGCATTTTAATGCAGTGAAACCGTAGCGCTCCATTGCCACCGGCCCGGGCGCCAACGATCCGAAGGTCTCTGCCCCTTCCAAGCCAGGGCGCGCGGTCTGCCACTGCGTCGCACGGATCGAACAGGCCAGTTCAGGAATCCAGATCACAATTGGTCATGAGAGATTCGCCCTATCGATGGGGCGATGTCTGACGTGATGGCCAAGTGTCAAATTCAGACGAATTGGATCGCAACTGTGCAAGAGAGCACAGTCCTTGTCCGTCCTGAAGAGAACAATAGTTACGTAGTCTAGGCGATGGTCCGGCGAGAAGACTTGCGTGTCTGAACGTCAACCAGCAAAGTCCATTCCGGCAAAGATCCTGCCCGCCTGATCGTCTCCCGGAGCGTTCGTGGTGCGGTGCGGAAACTGAAATAGGCCTATCCGGCAACAACCCGGAAGCATCGGGCCGAATTGAAAACAATCCGCGAGTTGCTCGCCACGGGATGGGGGCCTGATTGAGATGCGGTCGCATCTCGGTCCAAGTTAAGAAGTCTGAGGTCCGAAAGCCGCTGCCAGAATTGGAGCCGCTGCGGAGAACGCGAAAGGATACGCTACGATGGCCACCACCGATCTCCCCCTCAAAGTCGAGAAGGACGATAAGCCCCAACCGTTCAGCAAAAACTTCGACCAGTTTGGCAATTCATCCGGATTCATCTTCGACGTGAACCTGTCGACCGCGATTGCGGCCAACGGACAAAATGAAGAAAGAGCACCAAAGCCCAAGGGACCGCTTGCGCCGGAAATGCTGGAAAAGATGAATCGCTACTGGCGTGCTGCCAACTACCTGTGCATCGGCCAGATTTACCTCTTTGAAAATCCCCTGCTTCGCTCGCCCCTCAAGGCTGAACACATCAAGCCCAGGCTTCTCGGTCATTGGGGAACGTCGCCTGGGCAGAACTTCATCTATATTCATCTGAACCGGCTGATCAAAGAGCACAATGCCGACATCATCTACATCTCCGGTCCTGGACATGGGGGTCCCTCGCTGAATGCCTGTTCCTATCTGGAAGGCTCGTACACCGAGGTTCACCCCGAAATCACGCACGATGAGGACGGCCTGCGCCTCATGTTCCGCAAGTTTTCAACTCCAGGCGGCGTACCCAGCCACTGCGGGCCGCACGTACCAAATTCCATGCACGAGGGCGGCGAGCTTGGCTACTCCTTGGTTCACGCATTCGGCGCTGCCTTCGACAATCCCGACCTGATTGTGGCCTGCGTCATAGGGGATGGAGAGTCCGAGACCTGTCCGCTTGAAGGAAGCTGGAAGTCGGTCAACTTCGTCAATCCGGTGCGGGACGGAGCTGTCCTCCCGATCCTGCATCTCAATGGATACAAGATCTCCGGACCAACCGCCCAGGGGCGCACCAGCGATGCCGACTTGAAGGCTCTCTACGCAGGTCGAGGCTACAAGCCCCACTTTGTCGAAGGCGACGACCCCGAGGTGGTGCACCAATTGTTGGCCCAGACGCTTGAAGATTGTTACGCCGAGATTCGTGGAATTCAGCAGGAAGCGCGCAAGAACGGTTTCAAAAAGCAGCCCGTCTGGCCAATGATCGTCTTCCGCACGCCCAAGGGATGGACCTGCCCCAAAGAAGTGGATGGCATCCCGATCGAAGGCACATTCCGCGCGCACCAGGTCCCTCTTGCTTCGGTCAAGGACAATCCAGAGCATCTCAAGATCCTTGAAGCCTGGATGAAGAGTTACAAGGCCGAAGAGCTCTTCGACCAAAACGGCAAATTCATCGAAGAACTGGCGGCTCTTTCGCCCGCGGGCAACAGGCGCATGGGAGGCACTCCCCATGTGAACGGCGGCCGCGAGTTGATCACCCTCGCACTGCCCGACTTCACAAACTACGCGCTCGAAATCCCCGGACCGGGTCAGGTTCTAGCCGAGGCACCCCGTAAGCTGGGAGATTTCTTCCGCGATATCTTCAGAATGAACCCGACAAACTTCCGCATGTTCTGCCCCGATGAATCGAATTCCAATCGCCTCAACTCAATCTTCGAGGCAACCAAGCGCTGCTCGATGGCCGAGATCGTTTCGATCGACGATCAACTCGGTCCGGATGGCCGCGTGATGGAAGTGCTCAGTGAACATCTCTGCCAGGGATGGCTCGAAGGTTATCTGCTCACAGGCCGTCACGGCATGTGGTCCTCCTATGAAGCATTCGCGCAGGTGGTCGACTCGATGACCACGCAACACGCCAAGTGGCTTGAGCAATGCCGCGACTTCCCCTGGCGCAGGCCGCTGGCATCTCTCAACGTTCTGCTCACCAGCCACGCATGGCGCAACGACCACAATGGCTTCAGCCACCAGGCAACCGGGTACGTCGTCAATGCACTGGAGCGCAGGGGTGAAGTGATCCGAGCGTACTATCCGCCT
>Ga0302278_10005056_pt1 | contig 13268 bp, 9 predicted proteins | sample III_Bog_N3_2_FD_194543 | JGI IMG/M metagenome (GOLD analysis project Ga0302278, IMG submission 194543) | Peat permafrost microbial communities from Stordalen Mire near Abisko, Sweden - III_Bog_N3_2 | ecosystem: Environmental > Terrestrial > Soil > Wetlands > Peat | place: Sweden: Abisko... | reverse complement strand
CGCAAACGGCCTATGTGGTTAATTAGATTAGTACCCGTAGCGTTGTTCCGTCCAGGGATCCCCTCGCATGTGATAGCCATTGCTTTCCCAGAAGCCGGGGCGGTCATCCGCGATCACCTCAATGGCCGACAACCACTTCGCGCTCTTCCATGCGTACAGACGCGGAACGATAAGACGGGCGGGTCCGCCGTGATCGAGCGATAATGCTTCCCCGTCATGCTCAAGCGCGACGAGCGCGTCTTCGGCGAGGAAGTCGGCCAGCGGCAGGTTGGTGGTGAAACCGCGGTCGTAGCCATGCGCGAGAACGAAACCGGCGTTCGGGGCGGGGCCGCCGGCTCTGGCGAGTAATTCCCGGGTCGACACGCCTTCCCACACGTTGCCGAGCCGGCTCCAGCGCGTCACGCAGTGGAAATCCGAAAAAACGCGAACACGGGGGAGAGCGAGGAATTCGCGCCAGGTCCATTCCACGGGCTGGCCCACCATGCCGAATACACGCAAGGTCCACGCTTCGGTATCGATTTTCGGCGGCCCGCTGGCATCGAGGACGGGCCACTTCTTCGTTCGCGACTGACCCGCCGGGATTCGGTCCTGCCGCAGCGTGTCCGGGCTGACAATGACGCCGGGTTCTGCGTCCCCGGGAGAAGGCGGGAGGGCGCCCTGATCCTTGTTTCGATCCATGAAGAAACTCATCGTTTTTCCGCGGAGATGCTTTGCATCTTAACTTTGGCAACGCCCGTGCAGGACGGCTTGGTAATGTCCGACATCACAGTACTGGTAAAGCTGGCAAATCTTTCGGCATTCGCCAGGCTCGATCTGCGCTACCATAATAACCATCTACGGGTTTGCAGATGACAAAGCACGGCCCACACCGTCGAATCAGTCGCGTTATATCCCTCCCTGGAATAGTCGTGCGGTGGTCAGGAGTGGTGCCGCCGCTGGCGCTTCTGTTAGGTTGTTATGCGATTCCGTGTCAACAGGCGACGGCCCAAAACCTGCTGCGAAACCCCGATGCAGTCAATCCGGTAAACCTGCTTCCCGGTGACGCCGCGGTTCTTGAAATGGAAGAGACGAAGAAGGACCTTCCCTGCACGGTCACTTCCATTAAACCCGTGCTGGGTTTCGATCTCAAGTTTCATTCCGGGTACGAAATCACGATCCCGCTAAAAGAATTGGCCGGCGACGGACAGACGCTCACCGTGGTGTTTTCGGTTACGCCCGGTTCCTCGAAAGACAGCCCCCGTTATTTCTCGCAGAAATTCAAGGTACCCGAACTCCCGGACGACGCGGGAGGCAAAACGCTCCTCGAAGGCGGCTTCGACGTGGGGGAGGGCGGCTACCACGTGCGCTGGCTGATGCGCGATCACCTGGAGCGGATCTGTTCCTCCAACTGGGATATCAATGCCACGCTGGCCGGTCGCGAGCAGGAAATGAAGATGACGATCACGCAGAATTCGGTGGAACCCTCGAACGCCGAGTTCTTCCGACCGGAGCCCCCGGTGGAGCGGAGGCCCGACAACGACCCGATCAAGGTCAAGGTTCTGATCAATTACGCCCCCCAGCAGAGTGCGGCGGCGGCTATGGCTCCGGTGGACGCGAGCGCGCTGACTTCCATCCTGCGAACGATAGCCCGGGAGCCGCGCATCATGAAGTTCAGCATCGTCGCGTTCAATATGAACGAGCAGCGCGTGGTTTATCGCGGCGATGACCTGGATGAAATCGACTTTCCGGGCCTGGGGCGGGAACTGGGACGGCTCAAACTGGGCATGGTGGACTACAAGCACCTTGCGGATCCTCACAGTCCGACGGATTTTCTCACTCACCTGGTACAAGAGGAACTGGCCGGAAATCCGGCCGACGCCGTGATCTTCGCCGGCCCGAAAGCCTTTTTGGATGAGCCTGTTACACAGGAAAGCCTCAAGGACATCGGTGCCATCGGATATCCGATTTTCTATATGAATTACATGCTGATGCCGCCAGGATCGAGTTGGAGCGAGGCGCCGGCCTGGCGGGACGCTATCGGCACCGTGGTGAAACGGCTTCGGGGGTTCGAATACACCATCACGCGCCCCCGGGATCTGTGGACGTCCTGGACGGATATCATGAGTCATATCGCAAAAATGAAACTTGCGGGCACTACAACAGCGTCATCACATTAGACATGCAATTCAGAACCAGCCCCGCCAGAAGCCGAAAAGTCCTTGCGGGAGTTGGCGTGCTCGCCTCCTTCAGCGTCGGGCTGATGCTGATTCCGCCCGCCATTGCCCAGCGTTACAGCGATCCGGACACGCTGGCCCCGGCATATCCCACTCCTCAGGCGGTAGTGGAACGGATGTTGAAGCTGGCCGACGTGAGACCGGGCGAAATGGTCTACGATCTCGGGTGCGGAGACGGCAGGATTGTCATCACGGCAGCAACGAAATTCTCCGCGAAGGCCGTCGGCGTCGAAATCCGCCGGGATATTTACGAGACTACTTTGGCGCGTGTCGCCTCGCTCGGGCTGAGCGAGCAGGTGCATATCGTGCACGGCGATGCGTTGAAAACGGATCTGAGCCCGGCCGATGTGGTGACTCTGTACCTTTTGACGAGTTCCAACGAACGACTGCGGCCGGTGCTGGAAGCCCAGCTTAAGGTGGGCGCGCGCGTGGTGTCGCATGACTTCGAAATCCGCGGCTGGAAGCCAGAGCAGACGGAGAAGATGATGATCCAGGGCCGTCCGCATATGATCTACGCATACCTGATAGGTTCGAACCTGCCGGGTGCGAAGCGAAAGTAGTCACAGGGCCCGGGTTCGCGATTCGGAAGTTCCTACTGGAAACACATCGGCGGAAAATTGTGACTGGCGTGATGCCGAAAGTTGTAATGGCCCGCCGAGTTTCGCTCTACCGCGCCGATTGACAATCGATTGACAATCGGCCCGCAGGTTGTCAACCGGTTGGAAACCTGCCCCACAGGTACCAGGGGAAACCGGAAACTACAGCGTCGGAGTCGGCGTTGAAAATAAGAGACTTGACTGGACTTCGGACTGGTTTCAATCAAGGTGTCAGTTCGAAGACTTTTACCGTCTGCGGCCCGGACGGTTCGGCGGAAGCAAAAACCCGCTTCACCCCGGTTAACGCCTCGACGTTCACACAACTGACCATAGGATCGCGGCTGCCGAAAGTCATCGATTCCCCCCGATTCAGTTGCATAAACTGCAGGGCCTTCTCCTCCGAGGGGAACTTCCGTTCCGAAACCAGCGTATCGAGTTCCAGGCCCGACATGGCGCGCAGGCGCTGAGTTGTGAAGACCGAGACTTCGGGGGCGGCCACGATGGTTCGACCGTCAAAATTGTACATGCGCACGGCCATGGTTCGGTAATAATCCGGCAGGTAAATTTTTACCGGAAGGCCGTGGCCGCCGGGTCCGATTTCATAGACGACCTTCTGGAACTGGTCGGCGTCATGATTCGACCAATGGACCACGGTACTCCAAAGATCGACGGTCACTTCGGAGTTCAACACTGCGTAGCGGGCCGAAAGTTGAGACAGCGGGCGGTGAGCCATCTCGGGCGAGGTAGCGGTCAGAAACGCGGCTACATATTCGGCGTTCGCCTGTGTCCCGTTGGTAGATGGCAATCGGTGAGCGATGGCATCCACCCAATCGCCATAATCCCACCAAGTCAGGACGCCATAGGCCGAAGGAGGGTAGGCGAAGTTCTGACCCGAGCGTAACGCTGGCCAAAGGCGCAACCAGCCGTTGGGATCGCCCAGCGGTTCGGGCGTATTTTGGCGAAGCCAGGAAAGCGCCAGGCGCCAATCCGCGCGGGGACCGCCATCAAACCCGCTCTGGCGGAGTCCGTTCGGAATGCTGGTGGCGAGCAGGAAAGCCGCGATTGCGATCGATGCCACCGTCCGGAACCTGGGCAGTCGGGCCACCAACCAGGCGCAGCCCACCCCGGCGGCCAGGGCAAGTGCAGGCGCACCGTAGATCCACATCCGCATCTGGATTACGCCGGCAGCCGTCATCACCAGGCCCCATACGGAGCACAGGACGAGGACCGGGCGCCGGGAGCGCCAGATCGCGGGAAAGGCGAGGAGGAGTACGGGGAGCGCGGGAAGCCAGACGCCCCCGAGGATCTCGAGGAGTGCTGACAGGCCACCGGGACGGACCTCCCAAAGAGGCATCAACTCGCGGACGATGTTGCCCTGAACGATACTGTGGCTGCCCGGCAGATACTTGCGGATTGTTTCCAGCATCGCTCTGAAAATTGCGGGCTCCACAGCGGCCAGGATTCCGATCGCGATCCCGACGGCGATTCCTACTACGGGAAGACGGAATACCGTTGGCCACTCCCGTTTTCGCCAAAACGTGCCCAACGCCCATACCAGAATACAGACGCCTATACATCCGGCAAGAGTAAGCCAAGTGTAGGAAGCCCAGAGACTTCCGCTGGAGGTGAGAAAGACGGCGCTTGCGATTGCCAGGGAGGCCGCGACAAACGGGGCGAGGACAGGTTCGAGTAATGCGGCGAGCGACAATGTGGCCGGAACGAAGATGCCGGCGGGCCGGACGCACAAGTAAATCCCAAGCACGATGCCGGAGGCCGCCAGCCGCCATAATTGATTACGGCCCCTGCTCTCCACGGCGCCGCACAAGAAGACCAGCGCACCCACGCTGAGCAGACATTCCGCTACGTGATGATCGGGAACTCCCAGGTGGGTCTCCCAAAGGAGCGTGCCAGGGAATACTGCCGTGGCAATGGCAGCCCAGCGGGCCGGAGCGTCTCCGAACAGGCGCCTGGCGAGAAAGAACAGAGGGATCGGCAGCAACGCGCCCAGAAGCGCAGGGAGCCACGCGCCCACCTGATCGATGAGCCGATCCGAGGGCCTGCCGAGAGCCAACAGCCCGGCAACAGCGGCGACGGCAGTGTCCCACGGCTCCGTGTAAGGAATTTGCCGACCCGGGAAGAGCGCATAAGGATCGAAACCGCTTTGATAGGGGAAATGCGCCGCAACGTTATGCACGGTGCGCATGTGATACCAGGAATCATTGTCCTGAAAATTAACGCCGGATTTGGTCATCACGGCGTCGTATGAAGGAATTACACGGACCGCAAATGCGACCAGAATCGAGAGACCCAGCACGGCGGCAGAACCGAATGACAGAGATCGCACCTTCACATGATAGCGGGGCTCAGGTAGACCGCCCTGTTGGAATCGCTTTGCCGACGCGGACTGTCTGTCGCGCCGTGTCCTGTCGCCTGAGCATGCGCTCCGTGACACGATCCCCTGCCGAAGTCCGCTCGGCCACAAGCTGAGTATCGGCCACACGGGTGGCACGGGCTGCCGTATCGAATAAATTCCTGCCGTGGCTGAAAGGTTTAGCGGCGGGCTTTCAGACGGCGGAACTCAGAAGATCCCGCGACCCAATGGAGGAGATGCGTCGTCACGAGTGCCGACGCGGCAGACGAGAGTGGCTGAACGCAGAACGCAGAACACGCGGAACAACAGCGCGGTCCGGGGCTCTCAGGGTCTCAATTGAAAGACCTTTACGGCGTTGGGCGGGATCCCGGTCACCACCGGTGAATCGTCCGATGTGAAGACCCGGGTAGCGAGTGAAAGGGCGTCGACGTCCACACAACTGGCCAAGGGATCGCGGCTGCCGAAAACCAATGGCACGCCGGGGTTCGAGGCTATGTATTCCCGGGCCTTTGCCTCAGACGGAAATTTGTGTTCCGAGATAATCGTGTCTACATCGATACCCGACTGGGTGTGGTCGTGCCGGGTGGCAAACACGGATACTTCGGGCGTCGCGGAGATTTTCCTGCCTTCGAAATAATAGAGGTGAACGGCCATCGACCGGTAGTAATCGGGCAGATTGACCATGACGCGGACTCCCGTGCCATCATCACGGGGTTCGAACAAGACCTTTTGGTAGCTACTGAAATCGCGGCTGGCCCATAAGACAACGGTCGGCCAGAGATCGCCCATCAGCTCCGGATTCAGTACGGCATAACGCGCTGTCAGGCGCTGAATCGGACCTCGGGCCGCATCTTCCGATGTGGCGGCCAGGAACGCCGCGACATCGTGGGCGTTGGCCTGGGTCCCATTTGTGGAGGGCAGACGATGCGAGATTACATTGACGAGATCCCCAAAATCCCACCAGGTGAGTATCCCGTAAGCGGAAGGGGGATAGCTGAAGACCTGACCGGGGCGCAGCCGCGGCCAATACCGGGACCAGGCGCCATGATCTGCCATAGGTTCGGGGGTATTCTTGCGCAGCCAGTCCAGCGTGGTGCGCCAGTCCTCGTTCGGCCCGCCGTTGAGTTCGGAAGTCTGAATGGCAGGGGACAAAGCGGTGGCGAGCAAGAACGCGACCGCGGCGAGTCCGGCGACCAGTTGTAAGGGCGCCGGGCGCGAGCCTTTGATCCTGCCGATCGTCCACGCCAGGCCACATCCTGCCGCCGCCGCAACCACGGGGGCGCCGAAGATCCACATTCTGGCCTGCAACACACCACCCAGGGTCATGACCACGCACCATACGGCGCAAAGCATAAGCGCAGGGCGCTTCGATTTCCATGCCACTGGCAGAGCGCAAAGCAAAGCCGGCAGGGCGGGAATCCAGGCCCCGCCCAGATTGTCGAAAAGAACCAGCCAGCCCCGCTGGGGGTTCGACGCCCAAAGCGGCACGAGCTCTTTAACGGTAGCGCTATCGCCCGGATGGCCTCCGGGCAAGTACCCGCGGATCGTCACTGCCAGCGAAAAGAGCGCCTCGGGTTTCACGGCGGCCATCGCGCCTGCGGCGATCGCGATTGCCACCACGGCGGAGGGCACGATCCATGCCCTGGGCCACTGTCGCTTGCGCCAGAGTTCTCCGAGCACCCACGCGAGCGTGCACACAGCAAGGCTTCCCCCCAGCGTCAACCAGGTAAACCTCGACCACACGTTCTCGTTCGACCCTAAAAACACCGCACCGGCCAGTGCAATGGACATCGCGGCAAGAGGAGCGAGTGCGGGTTCCAGCAACGAGGCTAAGGCCAGGGTGGCAGGCACGAAAATCCCGGCGGGGCGGACACAAAGATAAAGGCCGATCAAGACTCCCGCCGCCGCGATCCGCCATAGCCGTTCGCGTCCTTGTTGATCGAAACCCGCGCAAAAAAGAGCGATTGCCCACAGGGTGAGGGAGCATTCGGCAATGTGATGATCCGGAATTCCCAAGTGTGTTTCCCAGAGGAAAGTATTGGGCATCACGGTCAGGGCGATGGCGCTGAACTCGGCGGCCGCCTGCCCGAAAAACCGTCTGACAATAAAAAACAAGGGAATGGGTAGCAGAGCGCCCAGTATTGCGGGCATCCAGGCACCCACCTGGTCTACCAGACCTGAGGAGGGTTTACCGAAACCCAGCAGCCACGCGACGGCAGCGATGCTCAGATCCCACGGGTCCGCAAACGTAGACTCGCCACCCGGGAAGACCCTATAAGGATCGAAACCGCTTTGGGCAGGAAAATGCGCCACGGCGTCATGAACCGAACGCATGTGGGACCAGGAGTCGCCATCCTGAAAATTCACACCGGCCGGGGTGAAGACGTTGTACCAGGCGGGGCTCACCCGTATGGCGAACGCAATGGCAACCGCGATCACCAGCACTGCGACCGTACGTAGTTTGCCGGAAATCAACACTTCCACATGATAAGCGACAAGCGACGTTTCAACTTGTTTACGAAAGACGAGAATCGATGCAGGAGGCGGACGCCAAACCGGTTTCAGCGCGAGCGAGACTGCGACGGCTGCGCCACTAAATTCTCGGCTGCCCGCACAATGGCTTCCGCAGCGCCCGACCGGGCGAATCCGCGCATGCCTTCCTGCATCTCACGGAGGGCATCCGGAGCTTTCAGCACAGATTCGATCCACGTGGCGAGTTTCAATGTATCCCACTCGGCTTCATCCACGAACCGGGCGCCGGTTTGCCGGGAAGGATGCCCGACATGGGCCCTGGCGTTAGCGGCGTGGTGGCCGTGGGCGACGCCGGGCAGGGGCGTCAGCAGGGATGGAATGCCGGCGGCAGCCAGTTCCGCCAGAGTGCGGGCGCCGGGACAGGCAATCGCCATGGTCGCTCCGGAATATACCGGACCCATGTCGGTTACCCAGCCCTCAACCCGAGCGGGAACGCCGAGGATTTCGTAAGTGGCGCGGGTAGCGTCGGGAGACGCCATGCCGGTCAGGTGAAGGACGGAGAAATCGAGGGACCGGCGGCGCAACTCCGCAAACACGGCAGGCACGCGCTGGTTCAGGAATGGAGAACCCTCCGAGCCGCCCAAAACTATGAAGCGAAACGGGGGCACCGGACAACTCTGTGCAGGCTCGGGGTCCCCGGGCTTATTCATGGGAGTCCGGGGCAACGACAGGCAGGGTGTTCCCGTTACCACCACTTGACTGCGCCCCGACCGGAAGCACTGCGCGGTTTCCTCGGAATCGACACAAATCAGGTTGACCAGACGGGACAGGATTTCGTTGGCCAACCCCGGCACTGCGTTGGCCTCGTGAATGGCCACCGGCAAACCAAGCGCCCACCCGGCAAGGCAGGGCGCCACGGAGGCATACCCACCCGTGCCGATCACGATCTCCGTGCCTTCCCGACGGAAGATCCTTCGGGCCGCGAAAAACGACCCGGCAAATGCAAACAAGGCGCGCATGCGTCCCCACCAGGACTGGCGGGCCCACGGCAGAGCGTGGATCAACTCCAGCCGCTCTCCGCTCTCGGCTGTAAGCCGGGATTCAAAGCCCGCTTCACTTCCGATAAAAATGCCTGAGCTGCCAAATTCGCGCCGATAGGCCGCTAGTATTTCCAGCGCCGTGAGAATATGTCCGGCGGTGCCGCTCCCGGTGACGGCGACACGCCTGCTGGCTGACGTGGATGACAATCAGCTATCATCCTACTAGCACGCGTTCCTTCCCGTGAAGCTCTTCGAAAACTCCCTGTTTGAAAATCCGAACGCCTGGCGCCCTTATGCCGCCTGTTTTCGAAATCACCGTGGCCGCCTCCTGTTGTTGACGCTGGCCGGCCTGGGCCAGTCTTTTTCGTTCGTACCGGCGGCGACCGTCCTGCGCCGAATCTTCGATGGGATCCTGCCCGCCAGTCCCGGACCGGCTTCAGGTGATGTCCACGGAATGCTCGGCCAATTCTGGATTGCCGTCGGGGAATTACTCGGGCTGCAACTGGCCGGACTCCTGCTCGCCTGGTGGATCCGCACCGGTGCGCTGCGCCTCAGCCAGGACGTGCTGGCAAGACTTCGCACCCGCGTCGTGGGCCATTTTTACCTGCTCCCCCGCACTTTTCATACGCAGGCCGATCTGGAGAAACTGCACCTGACGATGGTCTATGAGACCGGCCTGATCGACGCGATGAACACCGCCGTAACCACCCAGATGCTGCCGGGAGCCTGCGGCGCGGTGGTTCTCTTCTCAATTCTCGTCAGGTTTCAGCCGATATATGCCATAGTGCTGGCGGTGCTGGCTCCGGCCCTTTTCGTACTCAATCGGGCCATGGAACGAAATGCATGGCTCAGGCAGGAACGGCTTCGTCAGGCATGGGAGAAATTCAGCCGGGGAATTCGATTTATGATTCAGGCGGTGGATCTGACCCGATTTCATGCCGCGGAGCAATACGAGATCGCGCGCCAGACTGGTCACGTGGTCGAATTGCGCGATGTTTCGCTCGAACTGACCAGCTTTGACGCCAGGCAGCAGGTGGTGCAGGGATTCCTGCTGCTGACCTGCACTTTGGGCGCATTGCTCGCCGGAGGCTGGTCTGTGGCCGTTGGCTATGCCACGCGAGGAGACTTAATGGTTTTCTACGCCGCGGCGGCGTTATTCGCAGTGCAGACGAGGAGCATTGTCGATTCCGTGCCACCGGTGCGGCGCGGCTTGCGCGCCTTCGGCGAACTCGACGCGTTGATGAACGCTACGGTGCGGGAGCCTTACCAAGGGTCGACATCGGTGGATTGCATTGAGAGTATCCGGATTCAGGATGCATCCTTTCGCTACCGTGCGGAGTCGTCCATCCTGGAGGGCGCGTCTTTTGAGATCCGCCGCGGCGAGCAGATCGCGCTGGTCGGCGCCAACGGAACCGGCAAGAGCACGATCGCGCATTTGATCATGGGGCTCTACCGTCCGGACACTGGCCAGGTTCTGGTGAACGACGTCCCGTACGATGCCGTGGACGTTCGCTCGCTGCGGGCGCGAATGGCCATTCTGCCGCAGAATCCGTTTCTGTTTCCCGGCACGATACGCGATAATTTGACCTATGGCGTACCACAAACGAGCGACGATGAAGTGCGGCAGGCGCTCGAATGGTCCGGCGCCGCTGGTTTCGTGAATGAATTGCCCGGTGGACTCAACGGCATGATCGGCGAACAGGGCATTCTGCTCTCCGGCGGGCAGCGGCAGAAGCTGGCTCTGGCCCGCGCACTACTGAGGCAACCCGACTTTATGATCTTCGACGAACCGACCAATCATCTCGACGAAGACGCCATTGCGTTGTTGCTGAACAATCTGGCCCAACTTCCGTTTCATCCCGCGGTCCTCATGATTTCCCACTACCCCGTGGCTTTGCGGCACGCAGCGCGGGCGTACCGACTGGAGGGCGGGATTCTGCACCAGACCACCATTGCGACCGGGTCATGAGAGCCGAGGCATGAATCAAACCGACAACGGTGTCCACTCCGCACGGAAGCCTGTGGCTGTGGTGGTCATGGGGGACGTAGCGCGAAGCCCGCGAATGATCAACCACGCGCGGGAACTTGCGGCAAGCGGCTTTCCGGCAGTTCTGATCGGTTACCGTGGGCGCGGTTTCGAACCGCCCGCCGGAGTTCGGGTGGTGGCTCTCGATGGCGGGCAATCGGCGCCGCGGGACGCCTCTGCCCTGCGCTTTGCCTTGATGTCCGGATTGCGTATGAGCCGACTTTTCTTTGCCTTATTGCGGACGTTGGTCCGGGAGAAGCCCGGGGCGATACTGTTGCAGAACCCACCTTCTTTTCCGACACTAACGGCTGCGACCGTAGCGGCGAGGTTTGTCGGGTGCAGAGTTCTGGTCGACTGGCATAATTACGGCTTTAGCCTGCTCGGGCTCCGGCTGGGCAAGTCGCATCCCCTGACTCGCCTTGCCCGTTGGTATGAATTCGCGGCCGGGCGGCGAGCGGATGGGCATTTCTGCGTATCGAAGGCGATGCGGGACGACTTGAAGCAGGATGCCGGCATCCGCGCCGCCGTACTTTACGACCGGCCCTGGTTTGTGTTCCCCGATGCCTGAATGTCGTTTGTCCGGCGGGGTGGACATCCGACGAAGATATGGAAATGCTGGTGGATGCGCTGGAGTTGCTGCCGCGCGATTCGGGTCTCCGCGTGTATGTGACAGGTGAAGGCCCCAAGCGGGTCGAACTCGTTACGCGCCTGAGCGGGTTGCGCGACAAAGGGCTATTGCTCGACACAGGCTACGTCCCCGACGAGGAATATTGGCGACTGATCCGAACTGCGGATCTGGGTTTGAGCCTGCATCGGTCCAGTTCCGGTCTGGACCTCGCGATGAAGGTGGTGGATCTGTTCGGAGCCGGAGTCCCGGTATGCGCGTTCGATTATGGCGGCAGCATCGGAGAGCAGGTGGTCGAAGGCGAAACGGGTTTTCTGTTCCGGACCGCCGAAGAACTGGCTGCGCTGCTGGCGCGTATCGGATCACACCCTGAGATACCGGCAGAACTGCGCACAACGGTCCGGCAACGCTGGCCGCCGTCGCCGTTTGCGGGATCATGGAGCGAGGAATGGAGAACCGTGGTACTGCCCGTTTTGGGTGATCCACAATGAAGAAACCGAGCATCCTGATCGCCCACCCATACCTCAGCTCTTCGGGCGGCAGCAACACGGTCGCCGCGTGGGCGATACAGGCGTTGCGCGACGACTACGAGATCACTCTGGGCACCCTGGGCGCGGTCGGCTGCGATGCCCTCAACCACAACTTCGGGACCTCATTGCGCCGCGAGGACTTCAATGTCCGGATCGCTCCGGCTCACTGGCGTGGCATGGCACAGTACATGCCCACTCAGGGTGCGCTGTTGAGCCAGTGCATCACCATGCGCTGGGCCCGCACGCTCGATCGCGAATACCAATACGACGCTCTGATGAGCACCGAGAACGAATGCGATTTCGGACGCAAAGGACTCCAGTACATTCACTTTCCCTGGTTCTATCTGCCGCGCCCGGAAATCGAACTGCAGTGGTTTCACCACATCCCGGGTGTGTTGCATGGCTACCGCAACCTTTGCGAGAGTATTGCCGGCGCAACGGCGGATGGGTTGCGGAGGAACATTTCACTTGCGAACTCGGCGTTTATCGCCGACCGTATCCAGTCCGTACATAAAATGCCCGCGAAGGTATTGCACCCGCCCGTCCCGGGAGGTTTTCCGGTCGTTCCGTTTGCGGCACGGATACAGGGCATGATTTCTCTGGGCCGAATGGATCACGTCAAACGCTGGGAGAATGCAGTGGAAATCGTGGATCGGGTGAGAAGCGGAGGAATCGATATCTCGCTGACCCTGATATCCCATCGGCACGACGAGGACTACGCCCGCCGGATTGAAACTCTGGCGGCAACACGTCCGTGGTTCCGAATCCTCTATGATCTTCCGCGCGCACAACTCGTGCAGGAGGTAGCGCGGCATCGGTTCGGACTGCACACGATGGAAGAGGAGCACTTCGGCATCGCTCCCGCGGAGTTACAGCGCGCCGGCTGCATCACCTTTGTCCATCGTTCCGGCGGCCCGATGGAGATTGTGGGCCATCGGGAGGAACTGATGTTTGACAACTCCGAACAGGCAAGCGAGCGGATCTGCCGCGTGATTCGGGACGCCGCACTTCAAGACGAACTGCGGCAGTTTGCGGAGGAGCGCGGCAGGCATTTTTCCGCGGAGCGGTTTTGTGCCGAACTACGGGAGCGTGTGGCGGAAATATCGCAACTGTCCCCATTTAAGGAAGGAAGAACGCGATCATGCTGAACACGGCTGCTCGCGTTGCACCATCGGCACTGAGCCGCAACGCGGACCGGCGATTGCAATGAAACCCCGGGTACTCGTCGCACATCCGTATCTGAACCCTTCCGGCGGTGGCAACTCGGTCGCGGCCTGGGCACTACAGGCTCTGCGAGACGAGTATGACGTGACGCTGGGTGCGCTCGGAGGCACCGACGTCAGCGCCGTGAACCGGAGTTTCGGCACCTCGTTGAGCGCCGGCGACTTTGAGATT
>Ga0302278_10005055_pt1 | contig 13274 bp, 11 predicted proteins | sample III_Bog_N3_2_FD_194543 | JGI IMG/M metagenome (GOLD analysis project Ga0302278, IMG submission 194543) | Peat permafrost microbial communities from Stordalen Mire near Abisko, Sweden - III_Bog_N3_2 | ecosystem: Environmental > Terrestrial > Soil > Wetlands > Peat | place: Sweden: Abisko... | reverse complement strand
GTTGGCGGGAGCAGCAGCGCGGCGCAGGCCAGACTGCTTGCGACAAACGGCAGGCCGAACAGAATCGCGATGCCGCAGCAGGCGGTGGCGATTTCGAGTGCCGCGTAGACGCGAAGGGGATTGCGGGCTGGGGCGGCGAAGCGCGCGAGCGCGAGGCTGCCGAGGCACATGCCGCCCATGAAGGCCCCGAGGAGAACGGCCATCGAGACCGCCGTCGAACCTACGATGAGCTGGAGCATTTGCAGCCATACGACCTCGTAGATGAGCGCGGCGCAGCCGCTGCCGATGAACAGGAGGATGAGAAGGGCGTTGAGCTTCCGGGTCACCGGCGCTTCACCGAGCGGTCCGAGGAACTGGAGCGGCGCGCCATGAGCTTGTAGCTGCCCTTGATGAGGTCTTCGATTTCACGCCAGTCGAGTTTGGTGGCGGTGCGGAGGGAGACCCAGCCCTGGTTGCCGACGTAGGGTGTTTTGTAGAAGCGCGCGTCTTTGAGGAAGACGCCCTGGACGGGCAGGCCGACCTTGATGGCGATTGCTTCTTCACCTTTGTAATCCTCGATCACACAGTAAGTTTTGCCTTCGACGCGAAAGGTCGGATGGCCGAAGGTTTCGGTCTCGGTGGTTTCCGGGAGCGCGAGGCAGATCCGGCGGACGCGGCTTACGTTGGCGGGATTCATCAGTCAGGCTGCCGCTCGCAAATCGGTATGTCTGAAATCCGGGCCCTTGTAGAGCAAAGGTTCACAGTATGCCTTGGCCAGGGCATAGCTGAAACAATCCCCGTAATTGAGTCCGGCCTTGTGCGGGCCTTTGCCAAAAAGGACGAATGCACCACGGGCCAGCAGTGCCTGCTGCACGGTGACCGGTTTCAACTGTACGGAAAACTGACTCATAAACGTATCGAGCATTGCCCGCCGCACCGGGGTCCCCGTTCCGCTCAACGTATATCGGGGCTTCGAGATAGTTTGCAGCCGACATGCGAACCACGTCCGCGCCTTCGATCGCCTCCGCGAACTGCGCCGCTTCCGGCTCCCTGAGCAAGATAGCCAGGAGCGCCGAAGTGTCTAAGATCAAAGTGGTAATCCACCGTCGCCGTATAACTCGGTCGCGTGATGGGACGAATGGCTTCCCGGCGCCATACCGGGCGCGAACCTGTCGGCAAACTCAAGTATCTTCTTTGCTGTGACCGTCTTCCCGCGTTTCCGCCGCTCGCTCTCCAGCCGCAACTCGAGAGCGGCAATCACGGCGGCTGTGAGGCTTTCGCCGGTCAGTTCGGACAGTTCCGACGCAAGGGAGCAGGCTCTGGGGTTTTTGAGATTGAGGCTTTGCAGATTTCTACCCTCTCAAGGCAGAATACCGCAGTTCAGTGCGTACGCTCGCAGTATCGCGCTCGCGAACATTGCGCTGGAAACCGGGACGGTACATTTGATCAATGACCCGATTGGCCCTTGCTTTCCTGCTGCTTGTCGCCCTGCTCCGCAGCCAGCCCGCGCGACGGAAGATTATCGTCGACGAGGATTGTTCCGGGCCGGGCGGAAGCAATCTGCAGACGGTCGCGATGCTTTTGCAGTCGCGCGATGTGGAAGTTCTGGGGATCACAATCGTGAGCGGAGATCAGTGGCGCGACGAAGAAACGGCCCACACGCTCCGTCTGCTGGAAATCATGGGCAGAACGGAAGTGCCGGTCATGAAAGGAGCCGCGTTTCCGCTGGTGCGAACGCGCGAGGAGTCGCGGCTCTGGCAGGACCGCTACGGCGGGACGACTTACACGGGTGCATGGGACGACCGATGGTGGCACGACCCCTTCGTGGTGCCGCCGCTGGCCGAGGGCAAACCGAGTGACAAGGAGGCCGACGAAGATGCCGCGCATTTCCTGCTGCGCATGGTACGTAAGTACCCCGGCGACGTGACGATCTATGAGGGCGGTCCGATGACCAACCTCGCGCAGGCGATTTCGCTGGACCCGAAGTTTCCCGAGATGGCGAAGGAACTGGTTTTCATGGGCGGCAGCCTGAATCCCGATACGGCCTATCCCGAATTCGCGAGCAATCCGCGGCATGAGTTCAATTTCTGGTTCGATCCCGAGGCCGCGATGATTGCACTGCGCGCGCCGTGGAAGCGAATTGTCTGTACCCCGGTCGATATCTCGATCAGGACGCTTCTTACGCCGCAGATGGTGGCACGGATCGACGCGGGAGGGACGCCCCTTGCGCACTATATCGCGCATTATTATCAGCCCGGCAACGGCAACGATTTCATGTGGGACGAACTGGCGGCGGCCGCATGGATCGACCCGCCGATCATTACGAAAACCGAGACGCGTTATATGAGCGTGGATATCGATCACGGAGCGGGATATGGAAACACGCTTACGTGGAACGAAGCGGATAAGCCGAAACTCGCGACGCAGCGCGTTGAGATCCAGATGGATCTGGACAAGCAGCGCCTGAACGAGATGTTCGTGCGGCTGATGACCGCTCATTGACTTCGCTACAATTGGACCACGCAGAATGCGCCTACGGCACCCGGGTTTCCTCGCGTTTCTTGCATGCCTCGCCCATGCGCAGACCTCGCCACCAGCCGCTCCAGGCGGTGCGGAAGTCGCGGCTCAGGAAGCTTCGATCACCTTTCAGTCGAAGGTGAACGTAGTTCTGGTTCCCGTGGTCGTGAGGAACAAGGCCGGAAAAACCGTCGATGGTCTCACGAAGGACGATTTCGTCTTATCCGACAAAGGCAAGCCGCAGTCGATCTCGAAAGTTTCGGTGGAACGGTCCGGCGGGCACCCAATTCCGGCGGAAGTTCCCGATGCCGAAAAGGCGCTTCCCGAGGGGAAACCCGAAGCCCCCGCCAAGCCTGAGCCTGTGGCTCCCGAGCACTTCACCGCCCTTTTCTTCGACGACGTCCACCTGGAGTTTCTGGATCTGGTACCGGTCCGCCAGGCCGCCGAGAAATACCTGGCCGACGGGCTGAAAGAGCGGGACCGCGTCGCGATTTATACGACATCGGGGCGGAATTCGGTCGATTTTACCGACGACCTCGGCAAGCTGAAAGACGGGCTCGCGAAGCTGCGGTCGAATCCCGTTTCCCGTCCGCAGAGTCAGGAATGTCCCGACGTCAGTTATTACCAGGGAGACCTCATCGTCAATAGAAACGATGCCGAAGCGCTGAACGTGGCGATGCGGGAAACCATGGTCTGTATGAATATGCAGACGCTTGAGGAGGCCCGGCCTTTTGCGCTTTCGGCGGCGCGCCGGGCTGTGGAAGCCGGACAGTACGAATCCCGCCTGGCGCTCGGGTCGTTGAAAGATCTGGTCCGGCATATGGGGGCGATGCCGGGGCAGCGGCTTATCGTGATGATCTCGCCCGGTTTTCTGCGGCTCACGGAAGAGCTCGCGGATGAATCCGACATCATCGACCGCGCCATCAAAGCCAACGTAACGATCAGTGCGCTCGATGCCCGCGGCCTGTACACGGACACCCCCGACATCTCGAAGCGGGTGATTTCAATCGCGGTATTGCAGCAGAAGCAGCAGTATGAGCGCGCCTCCGCGCGAGCCAGTTCCGATGTGATGGCCGAACTGGCCGACGCCACGGGCGGAACTTTCTTTGAGAACAGCAACGACCTCAATAAAGGCATGAAGGATCTGGCCACCGTGCCCGAGGTTTATTACGTGCTCGCGTTCTCGCCGCAGAATCTGAAGCCCGACGGCAGTTATCACGGCCTGAAGGTCGCGCTGCGCAACCGGCCCGGGCTCTCCGCCAGGGCGCGGCGCGGTTATTATGCCCCGCACCATCTGGCAAACGCCGATGAAGAGGCGAAGGAAGAGATCTCGCAGGCGCTCTTTTCGCGGGAGGAAATGCGCGACATTCCCGTCGACCTGCACACGCAGTTCTTCATGCTGACCGACGAGCAGGCCAGCCTGGACGTGATCGCGCGCGTGGATGTCCGGAAACTGCGTTTCCGCAAGGTGGATGGCCGTAACGGCGACGAGTTGACGGTCGTCTCCGGATTATTCGACCGCAACGGCAATTTCCTGCAGGCGGTCAGTAAGAAGGTTAGTATGCGGCTGAAAGACGAAACGCTGGCGGGCAGGCTGAATTCCGGCATCGCTGTTCATGCGGGTTTCAAAGTGGCGCCGGGCCGCTATCTTGTGCGGATGGTCGTGCGGGATTCGGAAGGGCAGACGATGGCGGCGCAGAATGGCGCAGTGGAGATTCCGTGATTCGTTCGGGGGCGTTCAGACTCTGTGTCGTCGGCGGGTTGTTGATTCCGGCGGCTTATTCCCAGGAGCCGAACACCGGCAGTTCGGTGATCCGTTCGGAATCGCGGCTGGTCCTGGTGGATACGGTCGTTACCGATAAGAAGGGCAACTACGACCGCAGCCTCACGCAAAAGGATTTTCGCGTCTTCGAGGACAACAAAGAGCAAGTCATCACGTCGTTCTCGCTCGAATCCGGGTCTGAGGAGCAGAGTCGCAAGCACTACACGATTCTCTTCTTCGACGATGCCACCGCTGGTCCGGCACAGGCTTACGCGCGCCAGGCGGCCGCGCAATTCATCGATTCGAATGCGGGTCCCAACCGGCCCATGGCCATTGCGGAGTTCATGAGCGAGCTCAGAGTGACACAGAATTTCACCGAGGACGCGGACAAGCTCAAACAGGCCGTGGCGGGCGTCAGGTTCTCCGGAGGCTCCGGCGCGGCTACGCAAGCGCCCGCCCGGGGCAGGGGCCGCGACGCCGGCGCCAGCCCGGACACCTACGCGACACGCAATTTCCTGCGCGCGCTGCAGGACGTTGCGCAGAACCTTGCGGGAACTCCCGGCCGTAAGACGCTCGTCCTGATTTCGCGCGGGTTTCCGAGTTCGCAGGACACTCTGGCTGACATCAATAACACGATCGCCGTCTTCAATCGCGCCAACGTCGGCATCTATACCGTGGGGTCGTCACAGATTCAGGCCTCCGGACACGGACAGGACGAGGTCGGGGGCGACGCTTCCTCCTCGGGCGGTGGCCAGCGCGGCGGAAGGCGCGGCGGGTCGGGGGCGGCAGGCGCGTTCGATATGAGCGAGACCGGCGCCCAGCAGGCACTCAACACGCTCGCCAGCGGCACCGGCGGTTTTGCGATTCAGAATTCGAACGATCTTTTCAGCGGTTTCGAGAAGATCGGCAAAGAGCAGGATTCGTATTACATGCTGGGCTACACGCCCGCCAAGGATCTGCAGCCGGGGGCGTGCCACACGCTGAAGGTGAAGATCGATAAGTCCGGCGATTCCGTCCGCGCCCGCCCCTCGTATTGCGAGGCCAGGCCGCTCGACGTTCTCTCAGGAACCACTGCCGAACGCGACCTCGAAGCCCATATGACCGCTAATGCTTCGCCCACGATAACGGGAGCTTCGATGACCGTGCCGTTCTTCTACACGGCGGCCAACACAGCGCGGGTGCATGTGGCGCTGGAGGTTCCGGCCGGCACGATGGAATTCGTCAAAGAAAAGGGCAAGTTCCGGGCTGCGATGAATGTGGTGGGCATGGCGTGGCTGCCGGACGGCACTGTGCGAGGTCGTTTCAGCGACAGCGTGAAGTTGAGTTTCGACGACAAAAAAGAAGTCGACGCATTTCGCGCGCGGCCGTTCCTTTATGAGAAACAATTTCCCATCGGTCCGGGCAAATATAATTTCCGGCTGGTTTTCAGCTCGGCGGCGAAACAGTTCGGGCGCGTGGAAGCGCCTTTGAACATCGAACCCTGGGAGCCGAAGGAGTTCGCACTCAGCGGCCTTGCGCTGGTGCGGAGTGTGCATCAGGCGAAGGAGTCTCTCGGCGGGCTTGATGTCGAGGTAGTGGACGACCGCGCGGCGCTGGTGGCAAACGGAGTGGAGATGACGCCCACCGGGTCGAACCACTTCCGGCGCTCCGAAAAGGCTTATATTTACGCCGAAATTTATGAGCCGGCGATGACCGCAATCGGCGTGCATATGGAACTGCTGGAGGCCGGGGGCGGCAAAGTGGTGAGGGATTTCGGGTTGACGCGTGTGCGCGTGCCGGAGGTTACGGGAACTCAAAGCGTACCCGTGGGACTGATCCTCAACGCGCCGGAGGTCGCGGCCGGAACGTATACGTTGCGTATCACGGCCATGGATGCGGCCAACCGGCAGGCGGTACGTACGGTTGATGTGGTGCTCGAGAATTAGCGCCGCCAATTGAAATATTCGATCCGATCCAGGCCTTTCTCAATGGTCACTGCGCCTGCGTAGTTCGACGGCGGCTTGAGGTCTTCCATCCACCAGCTATCCACGTGAGGGGCGTCCGGCGTTCGTCCGAAGGCGCGCCCCTTCGCCTCCGGAGGGAAGCGCGTGTCGAACGTATTCAACGGGATTGATAGCCCTTTACCCACGGCCTTGATGTAGGATTCCTTGCGGGTCCAATAGCGGAAAAACAGCGCCTGCTGTGCGTGCTCGGGGGCGTCGAGTAACGACTCGAATTCCCCTTGCGTGTAGTTGTTTTGGGCCACGCCATGCAGATCGAGCACGTGCCGTATGAATTCGACATCGACGCCGATTTCCCCGTGGCTCGCGAGGCCCACTGCCACCAGATCGTCCGAATGCGAGAGGTTGAATTGCAGAGATGGACCACCTGCGGGAGCCTTTAGAAACGGCTTGCCGTAGCTGTTCGATGTGAAGGCGATCTCAGCCGCCGGAATTCCGGTGGCGCGGCTCAGCACGTCGCGCAAAACCCCCTGCGCGAAGATGTAGCGCACCCGATGCTTATCGAACACGAAGCGACTGGCGCGGTCGCGTTCCCGCTGGCTGAGTGTGACCTCGAGCGCGCGCAGGGTCTCCGGGTCGGAGTGGAACGCCGCAAACCAGATCTGCACACCGGAAGCCAAAACAATTTATAGCAAGGTATGGCAGGGCATCCGACTGCGGAATGTGATAGCCTGAAAACTCCCTGAGGTGCTCGCCACGGAGGCGAGTGAAAAGGGAAGCGGGTGAAAATCCCGCACGGTCCCGCCACTGTAAGCAGCGAGCGGCCGGCGCAGTAAGCCACTGTTCTTTTCGGAATGGGAAGGCGAGCCGGTTTAGCTATGACCTGCAAGTCAGGAGACCTGCCTCAGGTAGATGAGCGCAACGCTTCGGGCGAAAGCGGATCGTGCGGAAATCAACGCAATTTACGGTTGATTTTTCTCACCTTTCTTTGTTTTTCGTTTGAGGTGTGCGTGGCTCTGTAATTGAGGCTCGGATACCTCGGCGATGTTAACACTGATTCTCGGCGGCGCGCGAAGCGGCAAATCCCGACTGGCTCAAAAGCTGGCAACTCCTGCCGGCCGCGTGACCTATATCGCCACAGCGCAGCCGGCCGAGGACGCCGAGATGATTGCGCGTATCGCACGGCATCGTGCGGATCGACCCGTTTTCTGGCAGACCACCGAAGAGCCCGTCGCGCTCGCGAACGCCGTGGAGCAGGCGGCTCAGACATCGGACACAATCCTCGTCGATTGCCTCACGATCTGGCTTAGCAATCTTTTCTGGGAACATCGCGACGCGCCGCCGGAACAGGTGGAGAACGCGATACGCGCCGAACTGCCGCGCATCGCCGAAGCGGCCCGCCGCTGTCGCGTGATCCTGGTTTCGAATGAGCTCGGCTGCGGCACGGTGCCGGACATCCCGCTCACGCGCGCCTTCCGCGACATGCAGGGGCTGCTGAATCAGTGGGCCGCTGACATCGCCGACGAAGTAATCCTGACGGTAGCTGGCCTGCCGCTGTATCTGAAGAAAAATAATGACTAACTTCGCATTAATTCTGGTGTTTTTATCTGCCCCTGCGTTTGCCAACGCCCAGTCCGGCGCTTCGCTGCAGGGCGTTGTGAAAGATCCGCAGGGCCGTCCCGTTTCCGGAGCGGGACTTACGCTGTTCTCGCGCACCGGCGCGGCGGGCGGCGCCACCACCAGCGACGCATCGGGCGCGTACCGTTTCGAAGGATTGCCCGAAGGCGATTATCTGCTGCGAGCGGTGGCTCCGGGCTTTGCGCCTTCTCTTGCCGAAGACATTCATCTCAATGCGGGCGCCGTCTCCACGCACGCCGTGAACCTCGCGATCGCGCAGGCGCATGAGCAGGTTGTTGTGACCGCATCCAGCACCCCGCAAGCGCCCGAACACGTTTCGAAAGCCGTCACCGTGATCGACCAGAGCGAAGCGGACTCCCGCGATGCCGCCACTATTTCCGACGTCGTTTCCTTCGTGCCCGGTGTGCGCGTACAGCAACTCGGCGGACCCGGTGCGTTCACCACCATCCAGATCCGCGGCCTACGCGACGAAGACACCGCCGTGCTGGTGGACGGGTTGCGCCTGCGGGACGCCTCAGCCACGCAGGCCGACGCGTCCGGCCTCATCGAAGACCTGCTCTTCACCGACGCCAGCCGCGTCGAAGTGATGCGCGGTTCCGGCTCTTCGCTTTATGGCACCAACGCCATCGGCGGCGTGGTCAACGTGATCACCGATCAGGGCGGCGGACGCACGCGCGGCAGCGTTCTGCTCGAAGGCGGCTCGCTCGGAACATTCCGCGGCCGCGCGCAGCTCGCCGGCGGCTTCCTCAACGACCGCATTCAATACAGCCTCGGCGTCGCGGATACCGACGTCACCAATGGCGTGGGCGGCGATGCGCCCTTCCGCGACCTCAGCACGCAGAGCAGCGTGACGTTTCATTTCTCGCCCTCGCTCCGCCTCGCCGCGCGTCTGTTCGGCGCCGATTCTTTCAGTAAGGTTCTTGGTGAGCCCGATATCATCGGCTCTCCCAGCGGGTTCGGTATCGTCGACGCCACCAGCGCGACCTTCACCCCCGCGCCCGATAATCCCGACTCCACACGTGCCGCCCGCTTCATCACCGCCGCTCTCATCCTGAACGGCCACGCAACGCCAGCGCTGGACTACTCGATCAGCTACCAACTCGTTTCGAACGGACGCCGCTATGGCGATGGGCCGGCGGGCGCCGGCTATCAGCCGACCAGCAGTACCCGCTCGCTCTACGACGGCCGCATTCAGACCGTCGACGCGCAGGCGCATTATCGTCTCGGCCGCTTCAATCTGCTGAGCGGAGGTTATGAGTTCGAGCGCGAGAATTACGCCAACGACAACACTCAGCAGTACATCCCCGCCGCGACCTCCTCCGTGGACGTGACGCAGTTCAGTCACTCCGTATTCGCCCAGGATCAGGCGCAGTTCTTCGGCGATCGCCTCCAGCTTTCCGGCGCATTTCGGGCGCAGTTTTTCACCCTCAACGCGCCCGTGCTGACGCCCGTGGCCACGGCTCCTTATCAAGGCATCTCATTCCCGTCGCCCACGCCGGCCTACACGGGCGATGGGTCCGCCGCCTACTTCTTCCGCAAAACGGAAACCAAACTGCGCGCGCATGTGGGCCGTGGTTATCGCGCGCCTTCGCTCTTCGAACGGTTCGGCGCGGGCTACGATCCCGTCTTCGGCTATTCCGTTTATGGCGATCCGCGCCTCAAGCCGGAACATTCGATGAGCGTCGATGCCGGTTTCGACCAGACCTTTCTTCACGGCCGTCTCAAGACATCGGCTACTTATTTCTATACCGTGCTGCAGAACGTGATTAACTTCGATACGTCCGGACTCATCGATCCCGCAACCGACCCGTTCGGCCGCTATGTCGGCTACCTCAATACGCGTGGCGGGATCTCGCGCGGCGTTGAACTGGGCGCCGCCTACGCACCCACGCGGTCGTTGAACGTAACCACCGCTTACACATTCGTCAACGCCATCGAGCGTACGCCAATTGTGGGCAATGTGCTGCAAACGTTTGTCGTGCCGCACAACCAGTTCTCCGTGGTGCTAACGGAGCAGGCAACTTCGCGGCTTCTGTTGACTTTCGACACAATCGATTCCAGCAGCTATCTGGCCCCTATCTACGGCGACTATGTTACTCAAACCTTCCGTTTCGGCGGCCTTCATAAAGTGAACGCGGGCGCGAGTTATCGCATTCCGCTGAAGGAATACCATGCGCTGCGTCTCTTCGTGCGCGCCAGTAATATCTTCAATCAGACATACTTTGAGAACGGCTTTCCGACTGCCGGACGCACCGCGCTGGGCGGCATGCAGTACGAGTTCTGAAAATGCGACGCGCTTTTCTTATTCTGGTCGTTTTCGCGATCTCCGCGATCTGCGTGGATTACCCCCAGCGAATCGTATCGCTCTCGCCCGATCTTACGGAGATCCTCTACGGCATCGGCGCCTTTAGACGCGTCGTGGCCGTCTCGAATTACGATACGTACCCGCCCGAGACCGCGAAGCTGCCGCACCTCGGGCAACTGCACGACCCGAGTCTCGAACAACTCGCGGGCGTGCATCCCGATCTCGTCGTCATCAACAAAGCGCAGGCGCCCTTCCTCGAAGACACGCTGAAGCAACTCGGATTTCGCATTCTGAAAACGACGAATCAATCCGTTCAGGAGGTGTACAGCGCCATCACGCTCATCGGCCACGCGACCGGCAACGACGCGCAAGCCGCGAAGCTGGTCGCGCAGACGCGGGAAGGCCTGGATCATGTGGCGCACAAAACCGCGGGCGCGCCGAAGCCGCGCATCGTTCTGATTGTCGACCGCCTGCCCGGCACGTTGCGCGATCTCTACACCGCTACGGATGGCAGTTACCTTGCGGAGCTTGTAAACATTGCGGGGGGACGCATAGCCGTCCCGCCCGTGGAACACGGCTACAAGAAACTCAACAAGGAAGATCTGCTGGCGCTCGATCCGGAGGTTATTCTCGATTTCATCCAGGGTGCGAAGAGCCGCTTCGCGGGCGATCCCCTTGAGGACTGGAAAGAGTTGCCGGAGCTAATAGCCGTTCGCGCCCATCGGGTCTACGAGGTAAACGAAGACTACGTCCCGCACGCTTCGCAGCGCATCGTGCAGACCGCGGAACTCTTCGCGAAGCTGATTCATCCCGAGATCAAGGGGCTGTCACCGAATTAATGGAACATCCTGAACACAAAAACGCAGCACGAACTCCGCGCCGAGCGAAAGCTCGGCGGCAGGGCCGAAGCCCTGACCCTACGGTCGGGTCACGCTGATGTTCGAAGCGCAGCATCTCGATTACGCATATCCGAACGGACCGCTTGTGGTGCGTAACGTCAGCCTCACGGCGGAGCCAGCCACCATGACGGCGGTCATCGGCGCGAACGGCTCGGGGAAATCCACGCTCATCCGCATGCTGACCGGGTTACTGAAACCGCGTGCGGGTAAGATCCTGCTCCACGGCGTTCCGTTCGAAAGCTGGGAGCCACGACTGCGTGCCCGCGAAATCGCGTATGTACCGCAATCCACCGCGACCGCGTTTCCGTTTCAGGTGATCGATCTCGTGCTGAGCGGCCGCACGCCGCACACGTCAAGGTTCCGGTTCGAGAGCACGCGCGATGTCGACATAGCTAAGGAAGCGCTCGAAACAGCCGGTGCCGCGCACCTTGGGAGCCGAAGCTTCACCAGCCTTTCGGGAGGCGAGCGTCAGATGGTGATCCTTGCCCGCGCCCTCGCTCAGGAACCGCGCCTGTTGTTGCTCGATGAGCCTTCTTCATCGCTCGATCTGAAGCATCGGGCCGCGCTCATCCGCGCGCTTGCCCGCCTGCGCCAAACGAAAGACCTTAGTGTTGTGATGATCACGCACGACCTGCAACTGACCGGCGCATTCGATCGCGTGCTCGCGCTGCGCTGCGGCGAAGCGGTGGCATGCGGCGCGCCCGGCGACGTGCTCCGCGACGAAATCCTCCGCGACATCTACAGCGATCCCAACGTTCGCGCCCAGGCAATCGGAGACCAGACGTTCGTGTGGGTGGCATTGTGAGTCAGCAAATTGGCACACGCGTCGTGCGGGCACTCGCAATACTCACGCTTATCCTGATCGCATCGCTCCTTGTAGGCCTGGCAGTTGGCAGCCAGCGCATCAACCCCGCCACCCTCTTCAACGATTCGTTTTCGCGCACGCTCTTCTTCCGCCTGCGCCTGCCGCGCGTGCTGCTCGGCCTGGTCATCGGCGCTTCTCTTGCAGTCACAGGCGGCGCATTGCAGGCGCTCTTCCGCAACCCGCTGGCCGACCCCTACACCCTCGGCGTATCGGGTGGCGGAGCGCTCGGCGCAAGCACGGCCATTGCACTCGGCTGGAGTGCTCGCGTGGCAGGCGTCCCGCTGGTGTTTGCCGCATCGTTCGCGGGCGCGATGCTGGCCGTTTCACTGGTGCGCATGATCGCCCGCACGGGAGCCATCGTGATGCCGGGCGCGCTGCTGCTCTCCGGCGTGGCCGTAAATCTGATCGCGTTCGCCGGCGTGACCACCATCGAATACCTCACCGACCCCAGCAGCGCGCTGCGCATTCTGCGCTGGCTCATCGGCAGCCTCGATATCGTTGGACTTCAGCCCATCGGGCGCATGTTGTGGGTGCTTGCACCCGCATGGCTGGCGCTGCTTGCGCTTTCCCGTCAACTGAACCTCATTGCGATCGATGAAGATACGGCATCCACGCTCGGGGTTAACGTGCGTCGCTGCGAAGCGATCGTGCACACGTTGTGCGCACTGATCGTTGGTGTCACGGTTTCGGCGGGTGGCGCCATCGGCTTCGTGGGCCTCATCGTGCCCCATGCCGTGCGCATGATGTTTGGCGAGGACCTGCGCATCGTGCTGCCGGGCTCGCTGCTGCTGGGCGCGTCGTTCCTGATACTCACCGATGCGCTGGCGCGTACGGTGCTCTCTTCAGGCGAATTGCCGGTCGGCGCAATCACCGGCCTCATCGGTGGACCCGTTTTCCTTTGGCTGTTGCACCGGCGTCAGCAGTATTCGGCAATGTGATCGCGATGAATACTATTCAGCGCAATGCTCCGTGCCTCATCGTCCTTGTCGGTTCTCCAGGCTCGGGCAAGACCACGTGGGCGCGCCGCAACGGTGACACTGCCATCCATGTTTCGCAGGACGACCTGATCGATGCCATCACGCCCGGCGGTTTCGACCCGGCCAGTTGCGCCGTATACCGGGCGGCTGAAGATGCGATCGCGCGCGCGGCACTAAGCGCGGGGCATTCCGTTATCGTCGACCGCACCAACCGCACGCGGGCGCATCGCGAGCGCTGGCTGCAGCTTGGGCGTGAACATTCCTGTCCCGCGATTGCGGTCGTGATGCAGACATCCGAAGAACTCTGCCGCGAGCGCAATTCACAGCGGGACGACCGGCGACGCCTCAGCGACGAGCGCATGAACCGGATGCTGGCCGCGTTTGAGCCGGTC
>Ga0302278_10005054_pt1 | contig 13275 bp, 13 predicted proteins | sample III_Bog_N3_2_FD_194543 | JGI IMG/M metagenome (GOLD analysis project Ga0302278, IMG submission 194543) | Peat permafrost microbial communities from Stordalen Mire near Abisko, Sweden - III_Bog_N3_2 | ecosystem: Environmental > Terrestrial > Soil > Wetlands > Peat | place: Sweden: Abisko... | reverse complement strand
CTCGCCGGGTAGCAGCAGCCCGGTGCAATACAGCCTGAGCGGAACAGCACGATCCGCGTGCCCTGCGGCTTCGGTCAGACGGTCAAGATAGCTCCTCAGCCGTTGCTGCCGGGCGTCTCTGGTTCCCGACTTGGCGCTCATGCAAACAAGGTACAACTGTGTCGGTCACAGATACCGGAATTGTTTAGAAGGGGTATCCACTTTTTAACACAGTAGTATTGAGAACCTGTTCAAAAAACTAGGTGTCTCCTCTCAAGAGTTGATGGGCGAAGGCGATGTGGATCATGGTTTCGGCTGATTCGTGGCGAAGTTCGTAGTCCCTGGATAAGCGGCGGGACCAGCTCAGCCATGCGAGAGCGCGTTCGACGATCCAGCGTTTGGGGAGTCCTTGAAACAGGTGCTGCTCGGTGCGTTTAACCACTTCCACGGTATAGCCGAGCGTTTGCTTTGCCCAGTCGATCAGCGAGCCTGTGTAGCCACCGTCGACACAGACCTTGGTGACGGTGTCGAAGCGGCAGAACAGCCGCATCGGCACGGCGCGGGCCGCAACCCGGTCCTGGATGCCAGTTGAGCGCACGATCAGGGGAGCCAAAAAGCCTCAGTCTTCGCGCAGCAGGATCAGAGGATTGACCGACAGCGCGCGCTGCGCCGGAATCCAGGTGGCGAGCAGTCCAACCACCAGCATGGCCAGAACCACGCCGGCCAGGACAAACGGATCGCGCGGCGTCGCCTGGTAGACGATGTAGGCCAGGACTTTCGTGGCCAGCAGTCCGAGCAACAGCCCCGACGCCGAACCGATGGCCAGCAATTTCAACGGACGCCCCAGCGCTGCCCGCAGGACTTCAGTCTTCTTCGCGCCGAGAGCGATGCGGATTCCCAGTTCGTGCAGGCGCTTGCTGACCGAGTAAGCGGCCATGCCGAAGATGCCAGTGATGGAAAGCATGACGCCCAAAACCCCCATTACGCCGAGCGATAGGGTCGCCATCCGCGAGGGAAACATGACGGGCTCGAGTAGGTTGATCCAGGTCTGTGTCTCGACTGGCAGACTCGCGTCGAGCAGGTGAATCTTATTTCGCATGGCTGCGGCAAGCTCTTGCGGATCGCGGTGGGAGCGCACCATCAGATAGGCCGAAGTCGACGGTGATTGCAGGAAGGGGAGAAACATCGCCGCCTCCTGGTCCTCGGTCAGGCTCATGTATTTTCCATCTTCGACTACCCCGACCACCTGGGCTTCGGTTCCATCATGCAGCTTGAAATTTCTGCCGACTGCGTTGCTGACCGAGCCATAGATGATGCGGGCAAACTCACGATTGATTACGGCAACCGCGGGAGCGTCTTTATTGTCCTGCCAGGAAAAGCTTCTGCCTGCAAGCAGGCTGGTGCCGGCGGCAGCGAAATATCCGGGAGATACTTCGTAGTGGAACGGCACAAGTGCGGCATTTGCCGGCCGCAGATCGCTTGTACCTTCCTTGAACACGTTCTCCCGGTCGCCGGCGGTATAGACCAAAGGCGGGTAACCGTTCACCAATCCGACCGACTCCACGCCATGGATGGTTTGCAATGCTTCGATCATGCGGCGTTGCATGGCCGGTGCTTTTTCCAGGCTGTATCCAGCGGTAACCAGGTTGACTCCGGCGGCCATCGTGTTGTGCGGGTCAAAGCCGAAGTTACTGTGCAATGAGCGGATGAGTCCCCGTACGGCCACCATCGAAGACGTAACCAGAACTGCGCAGATGGCGATCTGGACCACAAGGAGAACATCGCGGGCCGCGATTCGTTTTCCGAGCCTGGCGTTCGTGCCCGCCTTGACGATCTCATAGGGATTGGCGCGAAGCACCTGGCGAACCGGAACAATTCCGAAGAGGAATGCGCTCACCAATGCCAGGCCCAATGCCACCGCGTAGAGTTTTGCGTCGGGACTCACGGGCAAATGGATGGGAACGTCCGGCATGGGCTGCCACACGCTGAGCCGGCGCAAGAGTACTATGCTGGCGAGCAGGCCAAGGGCGCCACCGGCGAGTGAAATAAGCACCGCCTCGGTGAAGAGCTGGCGCAGGATGCGCGTGCGGTTTGAGCCGAGCGCCAGGCGCAATGCAATTTCGCGGGAACGATCGGCAGTGTGCGCTGCGAACACGCTGCCGAGGTTGGCGCATGCCGCCAGCAGAATCAATGCTGCCAGCAGCATCAGTGCCGCGACGAGGCCTAGAGCGGCAGGGGCGAACGATGTGAGGCCCTCTCGATTAAGGGCGGTGCTCTTGTGGGCGATCTGCTTGGGATAGGTCTTTTCCAGAAATGCTGACACCGCGTCTACATCTGCGACCGCCCGAGCAGGGGTTACGCCCGTCTTCAGATGTCCCATGGACTCGAAAACCGAATGCTCGGTAAAGCGCGTGCTCAGGCCGTCCATGCCCAGCTGTTCCTGATTGACGATGGGCATAAAAAAGTCTGGCGCGATGAACGAGATGGTTCCCTGGAAACCGGGCGGCGCCACACCGACGATGGTGTAAGGATGCTGGTCGAGGCGGACCTGACGGCCAACGACCCGCGGATCGCCCTGGAAGCGTGCGTGCCAATAGGCGTAGGTCAGCACGATATACGGAGCGCTGTTGGGGCCGCGCTCGTCGGACGCATGGAAGAAGCGGCCGAGCATGGGCTGAATCCGCAAAACGTCAAAGTAGTTGCCGGTGGTTGCAAAGCCATTTGCGCTCGCCGGATCATTGCCCGTATCCAGACCGACGCCCAGCACCATGTTGAAGGCTGCCAGATCTTCGAAGCTGTGGTTACGATCCCGGAGTTCAAGATAGTTGGGATACGACTGCCAGGTAGGATTGTTGCCATAGTTGGTTCCGTAGAGGCTCTCGGACTGGGGCACGTTGAGCGGCCGTAGAATGAGACCGTCCATGAGTCCGAAAACGATGGCATTGGCGCCGATGGCCATAGCGAGGGTGAACACAGCGGCGAGGGTGATGCCGCGTGACTTGCGCAGTTGGCGGATGGAGAAGCGCAGGTCGGCCCAAATTGACTCCATGGTTGGCCATTGCCAAACTTCGCGGCTGCGCTCCTCAAGCAGAGTGGAGTTGCCGAAAGCGACCCGGGCCTGCCGTTCGGCTTCCTTTGCGTTCATGCCTTCGCGCATCAACTGTTCGGAGCGCTCTTCAATGTGAAGGCGCATTTCGTTCGCGAGGTCGTCGTACATCTTGCGGCGGCGGAAGATGTGCGGAATCCAGTTCATTGGAAACCTCTTTCAGATGGTCTCGTTAGCCTGTGGTGGCCTTGCCCGGGTTCAGGACCAGCGAGATGCCTTCAAACATGCGCTCGAAGCTGGAGATCTGCTGTTCCAAATGGTTCAGACCCGCAGCGGTGATTTGATACGTTCGAACACGGCGATTGGTCGACGAAACGCCCCACTCCGCCTTCACCAGCTTTGCTTTCAACAACCGCTGCAGTGCAGGATAGAGCGAGCCCTCTTCCACCTGAAGCAGATTCTTCGATCGCTGCTGGATGTGTTGCACCAATGCATAGCCATGGGCTGGCTGGCGGCGAAGCGACTCAAGGATCATCATCTCGAGCGCGCCGGGGAACAAATCACGTGCATTGCTTTCTGTCATAGGCTTGTTCTCTATAGGCATAGACTAAACAAGTATAAGAAGATTGTCAAAGCGAAATTCCTCGCCTTTGTCAGCGAACAGCGAATAGCGTTAATTGCTGCTATCAAGCCGAGGCACGTTTCAAGATCGGAAAGGGACTCGAAATGCGGTTTCCGGTTGGATGGTCGCCAACCCGTCAATCGCCAATCCGGAAGTACTGGGTACCGACGGAGCCATCGGCGCAGATCGCCATCTCGACGGCGCTGGGCCGGGTGATGACCGATAGCTCCATCGCGCGCGGCCTCAAGTGTCTCGACCGGATGCCCGCCAAGATGCGCGTGATGGCCATGCGCGACGCGGCAGCGCGGGATCGCGCCATCACGCACACGCCGGAGTTCATCCGCTTCGGCATCGAGCACCAGGAGGTGGTCCAGTGATTCAAGAACGCGCCATGCTCGCCGCCGTCCACATCAGCATATGGACGGCCGTCAAACACGACCGCGGCGTCAGCCGCGACGTGGCCGAAAGGAACGGCGCTCCAATGAGCGCCGGCCGCTACAACAAGCAACTGCTGCGCGGGGCCGACAGGCTTGACGAGTTGCGCACGCGCGCCGGTCAGGTCCGCCAGTACTTCTACAAGATCACACTGCCCTGGACAGACGAGGGATATGTACCTTGAGAAATGGAGACCTTCCGGCCAGCGCCACAAGCGGTCACACGAGAGATAACTCAGCTTCTTTCCAATAGCCCCACAACGCACCAGCCATAGCCTGGCCTGCTTTCGGTATGGAGGGTCGAGACTTCACTTCGGGTTCCTTTGATCTAAATCGGAGGGCATCAAGCACTTCGTAGTGGGCTACAATGTCAGAAATTGGCAACGCCAGGAATTTGAACCATTTGCGCGGCTAAAAGGAATTGAGAGCGCTGGAAGGCGTTTGTAGCAGATTTGATTCAACGATGCTTAGCTCAATCACAATTCTCGCGACGCTCGCTTATGCCATAAGCAAGAAGGCAGGATCAGACGGGAGTGCCGATGTTCTCGCCCAGCTGTTTGGAGGTGCGACCGGCAATGCGTTCCACGGCGACGTAGAGAAACTCCGAAGCGCGTTCCTCAACATCACGCGTCCTGACAGCAATCAGGATCTGGAACGGGCTGTGGCGCGGTCCTCGCTACATGCCAGTCTTTTTTGCCTTATGGAGGCGTTGGGTGAACCACTTGAGCCGCCGACAGGTAAGCTTGCGGTCTGGAGAGAATGTATTGAGGCGCGTTTGCCACAAGCTTTACGAGACATCCGCCGACCGGTAGGCGGGTTCTTAAGCGAGACAGACAGGCGCCAGCTTCTCCAAGCGAAAGAGGGCTGCGAAACTGATCGGAAGCAGATTGAAGTTTCCTTCACTCCTGTTCCGATACCTCCCGGCAAAATGCCGATTGCGGTTGACGATCGGTACGCCGAGGAGCGGGCCGCAGAAGCGTTGGCCGAGATCGAAAAAAAGAGTGGGCCGCTCCCAAATCGGACGCGCGAGATCTTTCTAGAGAACTGGTTTGGATTTCTCTGCGGCTCATTTCACTACGAGATAAAGAGAAGGCAGCCAATAGCGAATATCCTATTAAATCTCTCCATAGCGGAGCTTGGGGAGAGAATTGATAGGCGTTTTGATGAGACCAACCAGCGAATCCGCGAATTCATGCGCCCTGGTTTGACCTCACTCGATCCGTTTGCCGCCGTCCCTCCTCTTCCCCGGAATTTCATTAACCGCCCTGAACTATCCGAGCCTCTACGCGACGCGCTTATTTCGGACTCAAATACCGTGGCGCTTACAGCTATCGAGGGAATGGGAGGTGTCGGGAAGACCATCGTGGCGCTCGGCCTCTGTCATGACCCACAGGTTCGTTCTGCGTTCTCGGACGGCATTGTCTGGCTAGATATCGGAAGGGAAGCAAAGGTTCCTATCGAAAAATGCATAGAGCGGGTGGCCAGGGCGTTGAACTAGGAGTTCCGCGAATACTCTCGAGCAGTCTACAACACCCTCCTGTAGAACAGAGCCGTATTAATTGTTCTGGACGACGTGTGGAGCCTAGATGCAGTCGAGCCCTTCCCGATGCCCTCCGGCCACTCCCGGCTACTTTACACATCGCGGGATAAAGGGTTCGCCGGATCTCTTGGCGCAAAGAACTATGAGGTGGGTTTCCTTGATCCCGAGCAAGCTCGAACCTTTCTCGCTCGCTGGTCTGGATTCGAGAAGAGACCTCTCCCTGAGCCCTACGCTTCTGAAATCCTTGCCGAATGCAAGGGTCTTGTCCTCGGATTGGCCATGGTCGGCGCAACTCTGAGGGCCCAGCCAGAGCAAGAATGGGCAGACATGGTGGTCGGTCTCAAGAAGGCACGCCTGAAGGAGATTGGCATTCGCCCCGGTGGCTATGCCTATCAAACGCTCCACGCCAGTATCGCAGTTAGTGTAAATGCGCTAGACAGAGAAAACAAAACACGCTATCCAAGATCGTTCCAGGCTCGGCGGGTGAACAACAGTGGAGACATCAGCTGGCACAAGGGTCGTGTTTTCGTCAGCGAAGTGTTCTGCAACGAAGAGATTGGCCTGGAACAGATGGACGAAGACGTCCACAGCGTGTTTTTCTGCAACACAGAACTTGGTGAGTTCAACACTTCGGAAATGCGGTTCCGCCCCGTGTTGCGACCATGAAGAATCACAGGTGGTTAGCGCGAACACCTAATAAAGCTCAGCGATAAACGGGAGTGGCTGGTGTGTGTGGGTTGCGACATGGAACTATGAGGCGCCGGATCTCGTATGCTCGTCAAGATCCAGCCGCAGCCTTTTCCTGGGTGACGCGATGCTTTGAACGCGGAGATAAGAGCATCATCGGGTAGAACAGGATTGAACAATGGCCCCAGAAATGCCGAATGATATGGCCACCTCGTCTCCGAACAGTCGGGCTGGCTCCGGGCGAGGCGCGGGAGCGGCTTACCTCATGGGCGTCGCGGTCCGTCCCACACTGCTCTTTATGACTGCTTTCGCGTTGAATGTCACTCCGCACGAAGCGGCGCACGCGACCGCCGGCTATATGCTCGGGTTCAGTTCCACGCTTTACCAGATGTGGGTCAATCCCGACGCGGCTGCGGCTACAACGCGACAACTCATTGCGATTGCGGTTGCGGGTCCAATCTTCAGTCTTACCTTGGGTCTGATCAGCTTCGCTTTGTATCTGTGGCGCTTTAGCCGCAGGCCAAGCGGGCTTCTCTTCCTGATGCTCGCAATCGTTGGATTTTACCTGTTTCTCGGCCCCGTCGCTGCGGCTGCATTTGGAGGCGACTTCAACGTGGCATTACGATCCGCAGGCGCCCCAAAGCTCCTGATGAACGTGATATCCATTGTGGGCGTTCTAATTCTTCCGACGACGATGTATTTCATGGGGAAAGAGCTTTCTTCCTGGGCGCCGCCTTGGTTCAGCCGGAGCAAGGCGGTTCTTTGCACTACTGTTGGTCCTTGGCTGATCGGCACATTTCTCATCACCCTGGTTTACTTGCCATTGCCCAGGTTTCTCATCGTCCCAAATTTTGTAGGCTCAGCGTTTTGGGCTTTCGCAGTGATCGGGGCCAGCCTCTCCAAACGTACGATACAAGCGGTAAGACCGATACGATCCCTAACTCCAGCAGACTTGATCGTGACGGCCGCTGCTCTTCTTATGGTGAGATTGCTTGTCCATGGGCTGCGACTGGCTCATTGATGATCGATCCATTCGCAACAATTCGCCGGCCCACGCTAGCTGTAGAGGGAGCTTTGTGGCATTCCCGGCGGATAGTGTGCAACCCAGAAGCTATCTCCATTCAATTCGATCGGGTGGCAGAATGTCCTGCGTCCTCTTGCCGATTTGGACTTCTTCCCGAACAATCGGCACGCGCACAGAAATTGCGAGCGCAAAAAACAATTTCGCCCAAAAAGCCGTGACCAGAGCCACTCTCACCGCAAGGGGCTTGTAAGCCATGTCCCCGGTCTAAAACGTAAAGGATGTCCCGGTACACTCAAGCCGGTAACCCCGACAACACAATCTCCAGCGCGCGCGGGCCCCCCGTGGAAGCGCCGATCACCACCAGCCCATCCTCCCATCCCCGGGCCGCGGCCGAGACGCGTGTCCGTTTCCCTCGCGGCTTCGCCCTTGCGGCGCTGCGCACCTCCGCCACAAGCTCTTCCGAGACTCTTTCGATCGACAGCGAGATCGTCCCGCCGGGCTTGGTGATGTAATCCACGGCGCCCAGATGCAGCGCCTCGAACATGGCCAGCGCCCCTTGCTCGGTGAGCGATGAAACCATGACCACGGCCACCGGGCGCTCGGCCATGATGAGCGAAAGCGCGGTCAGGCCATCCATCTCCGGCATGTTGATGTCCAATGTCACAACATCCGGCCGGAACAGCGTCCGCGCCCTTTTCCGCTGCGCGTCCGCCTCGCGGTTGGTTGCAGAGGATGTTCTTACCAGAGAAGTTTGTGTTGCCTGTGCGGCAGCCTTCCTGACCAGTGCCATGTTTCCTTACCTTTCCTCCGGGCTGTTCCGGGATCGAAGTCCCCGCGGTGTACAGCAATTGGAGAACAGCTATAAGCCGATTCCGGTGTGATCCAGGTTACAGTGCCACCAACTGCCCTGCGACTATAAGAGACTTAGAGTTGCGACCGGGAGTGGCGGGATGAGCCTGAATGCAAAATGGGTGCCAATGCGATGGCCATGCGGTCCCATTGAGGCCGCTCGAATCTCCAAGTCGAGCCCTGCCGCGAGCGAACTGAGGAAGACCGTCGAGGGGTGGACTCAACCCTCAGCCTTGCAGTTGGTTCGGGGAACGCCCATCAATTGCCTGGTTGTGGATTGGGCTTCTGGAACGGCGGATGACGAAGCTCAACAAGCGGCGCTGCGGCCTCTCATCGCCGCCGGCCGCGAACTGGGACTGAGTTTCGTAGGCAAGGTCGGAACCAGCAAGAACCCCGCCGCGATCGTCACAGCAGGGCGTGCTGCCGGACTCCAAGCAGTCATGATGGATCGAGCCGCGAGCATGGATGCCTCCGCGAGCCACCCTCTGGACCTGCCTGTCATTCTCGGATTCGCGCGTGACAGCATCGATTGGGACCTGACCACAGACATCTTTTCGGCGACGGGAAATGTCTGGCCTGGCGTTGTACTTCCGACCATGAAAGGAGACACCGGCGTTGGCGGCCCGACCGGCGATCCGTGGGTGGATTCGAATGGCTGGTTCGCCTTGCTTTCCCGCCGAATGGTCTCGGATCAATCTCTGTGGCTTGAAATCGATCTACCCGAGTCCTCAGGGGTTTTGCCGGTTGAAAGTTATTGCCGGGCTATTGCCGATTCGCGAGCCTACGGCAGCCATTGGGTTCTCTCGCTTGACGATGCGATGCGCGCCGGGATGCTGAACGGAGATCCACAGGCCATCTCTGCCTGGAAAAGCATCAGTGCGGCGCTCTGCTTTTTTGAAGATCACTCGGAATGGCGAGCTTTCGAGCCCATGGGTGTCCTGGCGGTGGTTTCCGATTTCAGGGGGCAGAACTCGTTCGTGTCTGGAGAGACACTCAACCTTCTCAATCGCCGGCATGTGCAATTTGAGATTCTGGATCGAAGGGGCGCGCTGGGGGGGGCCGTAAACGGCTTGAAGGCAGTTCTTTGGACTGACGACGATCCGCCCACCTCCGAGCAACATAAAAATCTGCTCGACTTTGTAGAGCAAGGCGGCCTGGTGATCGCCCCTCAATACTGGGGGCCCGCCGGGGGTGTGCCCAGGCAAGAGTATTGGCTGTCCGGCTATAACATTTACGATCTCCGCAAAGGCAGAATTGTGGTCGCAGCAGGAGGTTTTTCAGACCCGTTCCAATTGGCCAGGGACACACATCTCCTGGTGGGCCGCGAGAACGATCTGGCGCGACTCTTCAACCCCGGAACCACAAACTGCTTTGCCAGCATCGGTCCCGGCCGCAGCAAAGAAATCGTCCAGATTGTGAACTACGCAGATCGTACCGCCAGCTATCTTGCCGTTTGGGTGAGATTGAACGCGCACGGGGCCAAGCTTTGGAGTCCGAATTCCAAAACTCCGATTTCATTGCGATGTACTCCCGAGAGTGGCGGGACAAGTTTCGAGCTTCCTGAACTTTCCGTGAATTGTGCCATTGAGATTGAGAGGACGGTGTGACCGTGAAAATGAACTCGTCACGCAGGCAGTTTCTTGGCGCCATGACCATGGCCGCTGGCGCGTACATCGCGCCGCCTGCCTTGCTTTCAGCCCAGCACGCCCCCGCGGGCCGCGTTGCCGTGGGACTATGTTCGGAATACAACCGGCATGTGGTAGACGTGCTCTCCGCCATGTTCGATCAACTCGGCGGATTGGAGAAGCTGGTCCGCGGAAAAACCGTGGCCATCAAACTCAACATGACTGGAACGCCCACCATGAGGCTGAGGTACTTGCAGCAGGGGATGACCACATGGCCTCACCCTCAGGTCGTCGGCGCCCTGGTGCATCTGCTCGGACGGGCGGGTGCACTGCGCATCCGATTATTGGAGAGTGCGCTGGTGACGAGCGAACCTCTTCAGCAATTTATGTTTGCGGCCGGATGGATGCCGGGCGATTTTGAAAGAGCGGCGAACCGGGTAGAGTTTGAGAATACGAACTACCTGGGCAGCGGCAAGGACTATGCGCGGTTCATGGTTCCCCATGGCGGCCTGCTGTTCACCGGCTACGACCTGAACCACTCCTATCGAGACTGCGACGTTTTTGTCTCGCTGGCCAAGCTCAAGGAGCACACCACCACCGGCGTCACCCTGTCGATGAAGAACTGTTTCGGTATCACTCCCTGCACCATCTACGGTCAGGATGTTCCCGAGGACGAGCCTGGTTTGGTTCCCACTGGAGGCCGCTTCCTTCTCCATTCCGGCAAGCGTCAGCCCCCCAAGAGCGCGCCGCCAGAGGTGAATCTGAACGCGCCCAAAGAAGATGGCTACCGAGTCCCAAGAGCGGTTGCGGACCTGGTGGCAGCCCGGCCCATCCACTTGGCGGTCGTCGACGGCATTTACACCATGGCCGGGGGCGAGACGCCGAACCGGCATGCAGCCCCCATTCATCCCGGCCTGCTGGTTGCGGGAACCAATTGTGTGTCTACAGACGCCGCCTGCATGGCGCTGATGGGATTCGATCCGATGGCGGATCGCGGCACACCGCCGTTTGAGAAATCGGACAGCACGCTTCGGCTCGCCGAACAACTGGGAGTGGGCACACGCGACCTGAGCCGGGTCGATGTTGCGGGCACACCCATTGCGAAGGCTCGCTTTGACTTCCGTAGAGCATGGAACACCACCGTTTGAGATTTGTGATGGCCCGCGGCTAAAGTGAGGCACGGTAACAATGTGCAGTGACGGCTCTGAGGGTTCGCTGGTCCGGCATGAGGCCTCGCATGCCGCGATGGGAACCATTTTTTCCATCGCGGCATACGGATCGAGTTCCGAGCGCCTTCAGGACTCTTTGGCCCGATCCTTCCAGGAAATTGACCGCCTTGATAGCCTGATGAGCCACTACAAAGCGGAGAGTGAGCTCTCCATGATCAACCGCGAGGCTTCTCGCCGAGCTGTGGTTGTCACACCGGAACTGTTCAACCTTCTGGAAGACTCTCTCCGTTTCAGCGTAGAGACATGCGGCGCCTTCGACATAACCGTTGGACCGCTCATGAAGGCGTGGGGATTTTTCCGCGGGTGGGGTCGCCTGCCTGAACCGCTCGAAATGGAGCAGGCGATGCAGCGGATTGGCTATCGGCATGTAAAGCTGGATGCCGCCACGCACACCGTTCGGTTCGACGAACCTGGTATCGAGCTGGATCTTGGCGCAATTGGAAAAGGCTACGCCGTAGACCGAGTGGTCCAACTTCTGCGCGCGGATGGAGTTTCACGTGCGCTGGTCTCAAGCGGCACAAGCAGCATTTACGCGATCGGGGCGCCTCCCGGTGAGCATGGTTGGGAGATCTCCGTGTGCGATCCTTTCGATCCCAGGAAACAGGCATGTTCGTTAAGACTCCAGAACATGTCGATCTCGATCTCCGGAAGCTACGAGAAGTCATTTGTGCGTGATGGCAAACTCCATACCCACCTTCTCGATCCACGCAACGGCAAGCCTGTGGAAAACATGCTCATGACCGTCGTGATCGCAGCATCGAACACATCCAGCGACGCCTTGTCGACCGCCTTCTTCGTGTCCGGAGCAGAGCAGGCGCAGGCATTCCTGCTAAGTCATCAAAATCTGACTGCAATCTTCTACGTGCCAAAGGGGTCCCCGCGCTCTTGGGAGCAAATCGTTCTGAAGTCGAACATCGTCGCTCTCCCTGGCAACTCCTGCGTCTGGCTCTGATCGAAGCGCATTCCCGTCGACACCCCAAGCAAAGGTCCAAGCGTCCAAATTGCGAGGAGATTTGCTATTCGGAAAACATGGGCCGCTCACGAGGCGCGTACCTCATCGGTGCCTGTATTGCCGGTCGCGAGCCCATCACCGGCAACTCGGACCCAACGTGAGCCAACTCACGTTAGGGGACGATTGGCGACAATCCAGCGCGACTACATCCCCGGACTCTGTCACGCACGGGTTTGGCGTCTCTTGCCCAATCTTGGGGACAGACATTCGGGACGCCCAAGCTACTGATTTCTGTGGCTTCGCGACTTGTCCCGAAACTTACCCTTTGCGAGACAGGAGAGGGTTTCGACGCGAGATTTCCGAAAGCCCCGTTTTCGGAGAAGAACTGCTCGGCGCGCAACCAGACGCTGTGCTCGCAGACATCTGAGAAGATAGGTTCATGGAAAAGTCCGACCTTTCCTTTCAGGTATTCGGGGTGATCTGGGTGGTTGGATGGAGCAATTTCACGATCAAGAAAGCTGATTGGATAGTGAGCTGGAACGCAACATTTGGCGCGAGGGCGAACGCGAAGTTTATACGATTTTTCAGAGAGCGTGGCGCAGAGATTGTCTCTGTGTATCCTCAACGGAAAGGTCAATCTGTCGGATCGTCCTGGCTGTTACCCACCGGGTTGGGCGTGTCAACGTTTCCGCCGCCCCCGTCGCCGTCGCCAGGTTCAGGCGGTGAGGGGCCAGCGCCGGGGTCGAATTGTACCCACTCGGTACCGATCTGCGCCCCGGAATTCGTTGCCCAGCCATAACCGCCGCCATCGCTGGTCCCGTCGCGCAGCAGGTCGCGATAGAAGTGCAGGGTACCGTCAACATGTCCCAGATACAGGATGCCGCCAGACCCAGCGAGCAGCAGCGGGGCCTTCCACCCCCTGCCCACCTGCCTGCCGGAGTTCTCCGCCCAGCCGTAGCCGTCCGGTCTACTCGTACCGTCCGCCTTCGTGTCCTGGTACCAGTACAACCCGCCGTCATCCCTGACGATGTAGATCACATAGCTGTTTGTGCTCTGGGGCGGAGCGGCGAACTTGCTCGTCACGATGGTTCGTCCCTCCAGCCATCCCACGCCGATCCGCTGGCCTACTCCGCGATTCGCCCACAAACTGTACGGATCGCCACCGACGGTAGTGCTTCCCACCAGACGCGGCTCTTTCCACCTCTGATACCACAACAGTTCGCCCGCATAATTGACGACATAAATCACCCCATTCGGTCCTGGGAAGATATGCGGCACCCCGTCCCAT
>Ga0302278_10005053_pt1 | contig 13277 bp, 15 predicted proteins | sample III_Bog_N3_2_FD_194543 | JGI IMG/M metagenome (GOLD analysis project Ga0302278, IMG submission 194543) | Peat permafrost microbial communities from Stordalen Mire near Abisko, Sweden - III_Bog_N3_2 | ecosystem: Environmental > Terrestrial > Soil > Wetlands > Peat | place: Sweden: Abisko... | reverse complement strand
GTGCCGGGATATTCAAGCCTCAGATCGGATTTGACCTCGGGAACTACCACATATAGATACTACTGTACTCAGGGAGCTACCCCACTTCCATTATTTTGCCAACACTGAGTAACGCAACAGCATCAGCCCTTCCAGTTTCACGTCTGAAATCATCGCCCGCAGTCATGTGGCTGTCTACATAGTCAAAGTAGTCTTTTGTTGGTAGGCCTTTGAATTTGTCGATGGCCCTCAGTTGCGACGAAAGCCTGATCGTTTCGGTTGAGTAATCTGCCGTATGGAGCGCTTTGGCAAGTACAGACCCAACTTTTTCAAGATCGGTACCCGCAGCACCGACCAGACCAAAAAACAACTCAGGCTTTAGTAGGGTTTCTGCCATCGAGAGCATGGTAAACCATCGAGCACTTTGGTGGTCTGCGCAAGATCACACAGTACCATCTGAAGTACTGGAAGAAATGCCTGCATCGGAGAGTATCCTCCGGTAGGATCTGTCTACCGGCTATGGCCTCTAGTCCGCGCGGGTGTCATTGCGGCTCTTCGCCTTATGTGTGCGCTGCGGGATTCGCCGGACGGTGCACGTTCAGAAACCCAAATTTCGCTTTGCGTAAGAAAGTCGCGCGGGCTGAATGTGCCGGACGACGCGGTTCACCTCACTAGGTAGCGCTCCGCCCAACAGCACTCAAGTTTACGCGTTGATCGCCATGCCTTCCACTGCGCCATAGGCGTCGAGCAGGCTCTCGGCCAGCGTGGGATGGGCGTGGACGACGTACATCATCTCTTCCACCGTGCCTTCCAGCTCAAGCACTGCGACCGCCTCTGCAATAGTCTCCGTGGCGCCGGGGCCGAGGATGTGTACGCCTAGAATTTCGCCGTACTTGGCGTCGGCGACCACCTTCACGAAGCCATCGTGATTGCCGAGGATGGTGGCCTTTGAGTTGCCCGCGAAGGGAAACTTGCCCACCTTGACGGTGAAACCCTTCTCCTTGGCCTCGGCTTCCGTCAAACCAACCGACCCGATCTGCGGCTCGGTGTAGGTGCAGCCGGGGATGCGGTCGCGGCGCAGTGCGCGATACGTTTTGCCTGCGATCTTGGCGGCAGCGATCATTCCCGCCATTGCACCCACATGGGCCAGTTGCGGCAGGCCGAAGACGATGTCGCCCACGGCAAACACGCCCGGCTCGGCGGTCTCCTGCGCTTCATCCACCTTGATGAGGCCGCGCTCCAGCTCAACCTTTGTCTTCTCCAGGCCAATGCCTAGCGTGCGTCCGGCGCGGCCCACGGCCACCAGCACCTTCTCGGCTTCCTTCTGCTGGGTCTTGCCGTTAGCATCGGTCCATGTCACCTCGACGCCGGTCTCGGTACGCTCCACCTTCTCGACCTTTGCGCCGGTGTTCACGTCGATCCCGCGCTTCTTGTAGAGCCGGGTAATCTCCTTCGAGATGTCTTCGTCTTCTACTGGAACCACGCGCGGCAGGAACTCGACGATGGTGACCTCGGCGCCAAAGCTGCAGAAGATAGAGCTGAACTCCATGCCCACCGCGCCTGCGCCGATCACAATAAGCGACTTGGGCGGCTCGGCCACTGACAGCATCTCAATGTTGGTGAGGATGCGGTCGTCGGGCGTGAGGCCGGGTAGCATCTTGGCGTCAGAGCCGGTGGCGAGAATCACGTTCTTCGCCTGGACCAGCTTGGTGGAGCCGTCGGCAGCGGTGACCTGAACCGTGTGCACGCCGCTGACCGCCGCGCCAGTCAGCGCACCCGCGCCGGCGATCACGGCGATCTTGTGCTTCTTCATCAGAAACTCAAGGCCCTTGGTGTGCTTGGTGATGATCGCATCCTTGCGCTTGAGCACTGCGGCCCAGTCGAGCGTGGGCGTGCCGATGCCGGCCACGCCGAATTCGGCCGCGTGCTTCAGGTGGTCCCAGAGCTCGGCGTTGAACAACAGGGCCTTGGTGGGGATGCAGCCAACGTGCAGGCAGGTGCCGCCCAGCTTGGGGGTACGCTCGACCAGGGCTACCTTCAGCCCAAACTCTGCCGCGCGAATGCCCGCCGTGTACCCGGCCGGGCCGCCGCCGATGATGGCTACGTCGTAGATGGTCTCCGCTGCTGCTTCTGCCATGGGGATACTCCGTTTCCTGGGCGCACAAGCGAGCGCCACTCTTCTTTCAGTTTAATCCGCTGCGGAAAAAGCCGTCGCCATCCGCAGGCGGTGCTAGAATTCAGTCGCAGTTCGGAGGTGGTTATGGGACGCAAACTGTTCCTGCTCTCTTCGGTTTTTTTCATGCTGGTTGCCGGCGGCTTTGGCGCGAAGGCGCAGCAGGTGGCCAACGACGCCAATCCGCTCTACAGACCGACAGTCATCCAACTGCACACAATCTCTGTACCCCCGATCAATGGCCTGCCTTTTTCAGCAACGGCGGTCATCGAAAACCGGCAGACATTGCCGGACGGTACCACGGCCGAGTCGCGCAACATCAATCTGATTGGCCGCGACTCCCGGGGCAGAACGCACGGCGAGATGCGCGCGCGGGTTCCAATGTCGTCCCAAGAGACGCCCCATCTGGCCGAAGTGTCCCTCTACGACCCCCAAACTGGCATCCGGACGGTCTGCAATACTGACACCCACATTGCGGTGCGGACTCACACGTCCATGCCACGCATGATCGGCAACGATGCGGGTGCAAATATACCAGGCGTTACGGTTGACGACCTGGGGGCCAGCACGATCGACCATATTGACGTGCGGGGAACACGCCGCTCTGTGGTGATTCCTGCAGCCAGCAACTCCACCGGCGCTGCCATTACGGTGGTGGATGAGTACTGCTACTCGGAGGACCTGCACATCAACATCGTTCTGGTTCACAACGATCCTCGCACCGGTGAACAGAGGGTTACGTTGACCAATCTGCAGCGCGAAGATCCTGACCCCGCATTCCTTGAGGTTCCTGAAGGTTACAAGATCATCGACATGACGCCTCCGCCGGGTGCGCCTGCGCTCCAGAGAGTGACGCCCGGCCCCGCGATCAGTCGCTAGGCGCAAGCCGCCACAAGGGTCACAGCCGCCCGCACGGTCTCGGGCGCGTCGCCAAAATCCTCAATCCAGTTGACCTCCGGCTCACGGCGGAACCAGGTAAGCTGGCGCTTGGCGAAGTTGCGATGGCCTTGCTGGGCGAGGACGATAGCTTGGGCCTCGGTCTGCTGTCCATCAATTGTGGCCATCGCCTGCCGGTAGCCGAGCGAGTCGAGCGCCTTGATGCGGCCATACCTCTCCAGAAGCTGGCGCGTTTCTTCCACAAGACCTGCGGAAAACATGGCGGCGCAGCGGCGGTTGAGCCGGTCGTAGAGCTGTTTTCGCGGTGGATTGAGCCCGATGCGCAGCAGGCGGAATCCCGTGAGCGGGTCGCGCGCTTTGGCCTGGTTGCCCAGCGTTTCAGACATGGGCCGGCGCGTGGCCAGGCAAACCTCAATGGCGCGGATCAGTTTGGGCGCGTCGTTGGCATGAATGCGGGCCGCGCTCTCGGGGTCCAGCCGCAGCAGAATGCGGTGCAGCCAGTCTTTTCCTCGTTTCGGAATGGAATTCTGCAAGCGTACGCGCAGGTCGTCCCGCCGCTCGGGGCCTTCGAAAAGGCCTTCCGTAAGCGCCCGCAGATAGAGCCCTGTTCCTCCCGTGACGATGGGCAGATGGCCGCGACCATCGATCTCAACCAGAGCGGCACGGGCGGTGCGGCTATAGGCTCCGGCCGTATAGGGCTGGTCAGGGTCGGTGATGTCGATGAGGTGGTGCGGCAGGCGTACGCGCTCTTCGGCAGTCGGCTTGGCTGTGCCCAGCTCCATGCCGCGATAGACAGCTACCGAGTCGCAACTGACGATCTCTCCGCCAAAGCGCTCGCCGAGAGCCAGCGAAAGCGCCGTCTTGCCGCTGCCCGTGGGACCGAGAATCAGCACGGCCAGCGGGAATTGCTCCTGCGAGGTGAAGGGCGGATTTTGCGGGGAATTCTCCAAAAATGCACCCTTTCTGGCCGAGTGGCCCTCTCATTCTACGATGTTTGCGGTGCAGCGGGAGATGCGGCGTCGCGCAGACCCACATCCTTAGCTTGCGTCTTCCCGCAATTGCCTTTCGCTCTCCGCTGGGTACTGCTCACGCCCTTCGTGCGTCTGCCCGGTACAATCAATGGGATGGAACTGGTGCAGATTGAGACCGCGCGCAAGGCCCCGACGCCCAAGCCCGACTGGCTCAAGGCTCGCGCCCCCGTGGGCGAAAACTATCACGAGTTGAAGCGGTTGGCGCGCGGCCTGGGCCTGAACACCGTCTGCGAGAGCGCGCAGTGCCCCAACATCGGCGAGTGCTGGCACCACAAGACGGCCACCTTTATGATGCTCGGCAACCTGTGCACGCGCCGCTGCGGTTTCTGCGCCGTGCCCAAGGGCCGCCCCGAGCCCATCGACTTCGACGAGCCCCGCCGCGTGGCCGAGGCCGTCGCCAAGCTGGGCCTGGAATACGCCGTGATCACCAGCGTCAACCGCGACGACGATCTACTGGGTGGCGCGCGCATCTTCGCCATGGTCATCGAAGAGGTTCGCCGCCAGTCTCCCAAGTGCCACGTCGAAGTGCTCATCCCCGACTTCCAGGGCGACCGGGAATCGATCCGCACCGTGGTTGAAGCACTACCCGCGGTACTGAACCACAACACTGAGAGTGTGCCGCGGCTCTACCGAGCGGTGCGTTCCGGCGCTCGCTACGAACGCACGCTTGAGCTATTGCGCTACGCCAAAGAGCTCAACCCCGGTGGGGTCACAAAGTCCGGCGTAATGGTCGGAATCGGCGAAGAGACAGTAGAACTGCTCGAAGTCTTCCGCGATCTGGCCGCAGTGGGTTGCGACATCCTCACCATCGGCCAATACCTGCGCCCCTCGCGCAACCATCTGCCGATGACACGGCTTTACACTCCGCGCGAATTTGCCGAGCTCAAGGTTGAAGCGCTCAAGATGGGCTTCCGCCACGTGGAGAGCGGTCCGCTGGTCCGCTCCAGCTATCACGCCCACGAGCAAGCTGCTTCCACTGGGTTGATCGTTGCTAGTTAAGCCCGCAAAGTAGAAAAATTTCCACCAACAGGGTTGTAAAATAGCCGTTGGCAGTTGGTCCACGGAGGAAGAATCCCATGGCAGTCTCGATTATGGCCGGCATTCCGGCTCTCAAAGAATTGAATGGCGACATCAAGCGGCGTATGGACCAGGCCGTGGCTACCTTTCAGGCCACACTGGCGGCCACCCGCACCGGACGCGCCAGCGTGCATATGCTTGACCAGGTAAAGGTGGACTACTACGGCACCCCAACGCCCATCAGCCAGTTGGCGCAGGTTTCGTCGCCCGAGCCGCAGCTGATCCTCATCGCTCCCTGGGACCCAACCGTCCTCAAGGAGATTGAGAAGGCCATCCGCACCTCTGATCTCGGCTTTAACCCCATCACCGATGGAAAGGTGATCCGCGTGCCCGTGCCGCCCATGACCGAGGAGCGCCGCCGCGACGTCTGCAAGCACCTGAACAAGCAACTCGAAGAGCAACGCACTGCGATCCGTAACGTGCGCCGCGACGGCAACGACTCCCTGAAGAAGTTCGCCAAAGAGAAGAAGATCAGCGAGGACCAGGAGAAGTCTGCTCTGGAAGAGATCCAGAAGTTGACCGACGAAGAGATTCGCCGCATCGAAGAGCTCTGCCAGAAGAAGGAAGCGGAAGTGATGCAGGTGTAAAGGGGGAAAGCGCTCAGTAGCTAATACCCTATAGCTCTAAGAGCCCCACCCTTGGCATGTAGTTTTGCTCCTCAGGTGGGGCTCATACCAATTTGTCGTCATACGTAGAGCATTCGATCAACGCTTCATCAATCAAAGTGGCGTTTTTACCGATTCAATACTCTATGTTTGTCGTCAAATTGGTATCAGATATTTATATTGAATTGCTTACTGCGTTGCTTCGTTATCCTTGTTTTCCGCTTTTCTTAGCCGCCCATTTTTGTGCGGAGGGATCAGTAAACTCCGCGAGAGCGATGGCTTCGGCATCCGCTCTCTCCGCTGCATCAAAGTGGAGCAGATGGTCCATCTCCCGCACCATCATACGTATCGTGTGCGGGTCAAAACCAAATTCCTCTGCACCGAAGGGGCCTCGACGCATGAGTTCGGCAGCCTTCTGGAATCGTTTTCGTGCCGCGGTGGCTTCAGAGGGGGTTCCATTCTTGGCGCTGCGATAGGCTTCCATCCCCAATTCGTATAGCCATGGCATATCTTCGCGGAACATGCTGGATAACATGAGCAGTATGATCGGGTCTCCTGGCTTTTCCCTGAGCAGATCGCTTAGTTCATGCAGCATACCTGGATGAAAGCGACGTGACCGGCTGCGAATTCCTCGCGGTCCATCTTCAGCGACTTCACGAAACTTTGAGTCGAGGGAACGGATTCCGGCGACAAGTTCCTCAAGAATTTCCGACTGAGGTCTTGCATGTTTCGCTATAGCTGAGGCCCTCGGAATGGAAGCTACCTTCTTCTCGAATTCCTGCCAAAGTGCGTCGAAGAGCTGTTTAACCCTATCCTCTGGAACGGGATGAGGTGCTAGCTGATTGAGCGATTGAATGACTTCAAAAACGCCAGTGCGATCAACTTTTTTAGCTTGAAATTGCGCCAACGGGCCCGTAACGTCTCTGAATTCCAAATCTAGGAGAAAGGGAATAACGCGACTTCCCTGAAGAGATTTAGCCAAAGCACCTGCTTCAAACAGGACCCATGGAGAAGTAAGATTATCCTGCGTGATGCAGAGAATTCCAAAGTTAGAAGACTCGAGCTCTTTCGCAACTTGCTCGGCCCAGCGCTGGCCAGCCTCAATGTCTGTTTGAGAAAGCCATGGTTCCACGTAGTGGAGTACAAGTGGAATCCAATCCCGTAACGCATCCGCCAGCGCATTGCTGCGCACACCACTCCAACTGATGAACACTTTCATTTGGTATTCTCCGAGGTTGAGGCCTGATGCTATGTACGACCGTATCTCTGCGCGAGGAACAGTCGATGGAATCAAGTCATAGATCAGCATCTCGATAAGTTGGCTAATTATATGCCGGGTGCCCGAGGCCCCGCTTGTAGACAAAAATCTTCCCGGGCATTCCAATCTCTATATCCAGATTTACCACTCACTAGATTGAATTCAAACCAGAAGAAAGCGTGAGTCTAAAAATAGCCCTAGCAATTGCTCTTATGCACAGCGCTTCTGTGCTTCCACGTAAGCGCGGAGGACCGCATTCATGCGGGTCAAGTGCCCTTTGCCGTGCGAACGGAACCACTCCACCACGTCGCTGTCCAGGCGCAGATGGACTGAGGTCTTTCCGGACGGCAAAACCACGTTGGCGGACTTCCAGAACTCCGCGCCGAGCGACTCCGCTTCGGGGGCATCGGGGTGGGTTTTGTCTAGGCCGCTTTCGCGCATCGCCTGAATCTCACTAAGAGAGTGCTTCACGGTAGTAGATCTCCTGTTCATCTTTACCGGCTTTCTGGGCGCTGATCAGGCGAATGAGATTTTTGTCGCGCCAGGTAAAGACAACGCGGTAGACCTCGATGCCAGCCCGGCCCAGCGCGATCCAGCGAAGTTCGCCGTAGTCTTCGCGGTCGTCGATGCGCTCCAATCGCTCGTTCGAGAAGATGGCGGCTGCGGTCAGGAACGAGACACCATGCTTCTCCAAGTTACCCGTAGCCTTAGCCTCGTCCCACTCGAACTCCAGCTCATATTCTTCCATTGAGCCAACCTTAATATGTACACAAATATGTCTACGAGTCAACCTAAAGCTGCACGTCCGCTACTTCTTCGCCCGCTTGTAGAACGGCAGGGGAACCTGCTTGGCCCGCACCTGGTTCCCGCGCACATCCACCAGCACGTCTGTACCCGACGCAGCCATTTCAACCGGAATCAGCGCCAGGGCAATGTTCTTCTTGAGGAACGGCGCTGGCGAGCCGGAGGTGATCGCGCCAATCGGCTGGCCTTCGAGCGAGAGCACGGCGTACCCGTCCCGACCGATGCCGCGCTCCACCATTTCGAGGCCGACGAGCTTGCGGCCAGCCCCGCCTGCCGCCTGAATGGCCAGCAAGGCTTCCCGGCCAAGAAACGCGCCCTTGTCGAGCTTGAGCCAGCGCGCCAGACCAGCTTCGAAGACGTTGATCTCCTCGGAGATTTCGTGGCCATAGAGGCTCATGCCCGCTTCGAGGCGCAGGGTATTGCGCGCGCCCAGTCCGCAGGGGCGGATGCCGAACTCCGCGCCAGCCGCCATCAGTTGGTTCCACACCTCGACGGTAGTGGGCTCGTCGGAGGGGATGTAGATCTCAAAGCCGTCTTCGCCGGAGTAGCCAGTGCGCGCAATCATCACGTTGGGGAAGCCCGCTACCTCGCCCCAGGCGAACCAGTAGTTCTTGATGGCGGCCAGATCGACCTTGGTGAGCTTTTGCAAGGTCTCCAGCGCGCGCGGTCCCTGCACGGCCAGCTGCGAATAATAGGGCGAATAGTTACTCAGGTGGAGGCCGGGCCAGGCGCCGACCTGCTTGCGAATCCAGGCGTAGTCCTTGTCGATAGTGCCGGCGTTCACCACCAACAGGTAGTCGTTCGGGGCCAGGCGGTGCACCAGAATGTCGTCAACGAAGGTGCCCTGGGGCGTGAGCAGCGCCGAGTACTGCACTTGGCCATCGGCCAGTTTGGAAGCGTCGTTCATGGTGATCTGCTGGATGGCTTCGAGCGATCCCGGCCCGCGGAACTGAAGCTCGCCCATGTGCGAAACGTCAAACAGGCCCACGCCGGTACGCACAGCCATGTGCTCGGCGATCAAGCCGCCACCGATACCCGGATACTCGACCGGCATCTCCCAGCCGCCGAAGTCCACCATCTTTGCTTTCAGTGCGCGATGGGTTGCGTTCAGGGCTGTTTTCTTGAGCGGAGCGGGCTGGTTCTGGGTGGGGAATTCATTTGCGGACATCGGGGGAACCTTTCCTTTTCACGACTGGGTTTGCACCCTACACACGATAGGGTAGCTCATGCGCGCGCGATGAAACAGGCGGGCGTTACGATGGAATAAGATGCGCGGGAGCAAAGGTTGCCGCGCACGACGAAGGGTGGAGCAAAACAATGAACCATGCGCGTGGATTCTTGATGTTGGCAGCCTCTGGGGTGGCGTTCTGGCGCGGATGGAGGATTCATGCTGCTGGCCACAACGCCTGGCTGGCGATTGCCCTGGGCGTGCTGGCCTTGGCCATGGCCATTTGGCACATGACCCGCAAGACGGAGCCGTCGCGCCCGCACCGTTGAGCGGGGTTTACTTGCGCCCCGCCCGCCAGAACGAGGTGACGCCGAGGTAGAAAAACACCGTGACCACGATTGCAGAGGAGACGAAGGTGCGGTGGTCTGGCCCCTGCGCCCAACTGAGGCGCGTGCGCCAAAGAACAGGCGAAAATGCGGCCACTGGCAACAGAAAGAAGCATCCGGTAACCTGCAGCCACACAATGCCGCCAGCGCGGCGAAACGAACGCCAAAAGCCGCCTGCGCCTTGCTGCGTTGCGCGGCTTACGTTGCGCATGGTCTGCGCGGCGTTTCTGCCGCGTACAGCGGGGTCCACTGAGGTCCGCAGCGGTGCAGCCACAACTACGGGGGCGCTGACGCCGCTGCCCGCAATCCGTTGGCCTGCCATGCGACCGGCCACGCGCAGCCCCATGCCCATTACCCGTCCAATGATCAAAGCTCTCATTCCGTTATGATGGTAGCAGCGATCCATGCTGGCTTGCTCTGCCGCCATTGTCCAGTGAGTGAGACCGGCTCCGGTGCGCGCTGATTCCCGCATTGTGATGTTCGTGACTGTTGCTCTGGCGGGGGGTTCGCAGTAAGGTTAATGGATCGTACCCTGCTTCCGCGCCTGCTTGGCCGCGCGGCCGCACCCAGGAGGTTGCCGTGACATCCCGTCTACGCGAACTGATTCAACAACTGGGTGAAGCCATTCACGAGTCGGTCATTGAGAGCGAGCAGATCGCCGGTGTGGTGCAGGACATCCGCGACCACGGCTTTGACGTGCTGCTGATGCTTGAGGCGACGATTGGCTTGAACGAAGTCGGCAAGGAAGCGCAGCCCGGCGAGGCTGGCGAAAGCGGCGAGACCGAAGGCAGCGATTCAGAAGGGGCCTTCACCCAAAACGACATCAGCTTCCTCCGTTCGCTGCGCATCGCCGTGGAAGGCGATGACTCGAACCCGGAAGACGATACCGATTAGAGCTTGAAATCGCCTCTTCTTGCGCCACTCGAACTGTGTCCCGGTTCCCATAGTCCTGCTGCAAGGAAGTACTGTTCTCGCTTGGATTCACCCCGCCCAGGGAGCATACTATTGCCATGGCAACCCTGCCCACATCCGACTACGCCGAGCCTTATGTAACGGTCGAGGAGTATCTCAAGACCAGTTACCGGCCCGACTGCGACTACGTGGATGGACGCGTCGATGAGCGGAACGTGGGCGAGTACGATCATGGCATGTTGCAACTTCTGTTGGGCCATATCTTTATGCAAAACCGCGAGGCCTGGGGTGTCCGTGCGGTCACGGATGTACGCACGCAGGTATCAGGGAATAGTTTCCGCGTGCCCGATGTCTCGGTACTGCGTGCAGATGCGCCGAGGGAACAGATTCTTACTCACCCGCCGCTAATCGCCATCGAAATCCTCTCGCCCGAGGACCGGCTCAGCCGCTTCCAGAACCGCATTGACGACTACCTCGCCTTTGGCGTGGAAAATATCTGGATTCTCGACCCAGCCACCCGCCGCGCCTGGACCGCCGATCACTTCGGCTTGCATCTGGCGCAGAGCGGCGAACTCACTGTGCCCGATTCGCCAATCCGCATAGTCCTCAACGAGCTGTTTGCGGAACTTGACCGGTAAGATCCCTACTCCGGCCAATTCTGGCTGTTCTCACCGCATGAGAAACGCGAAACTGCAACGGCCAACCGACTTGCATCGGTTGGCCGTTGTTCTTAACGATTGCTGTCTCTAGCCTGCATTTCTCACAGGCAGTGATTTCGAGACGCTTGGAGTGGCAGAAGTGCCCTTCCCGGTGTTTTTCGGGTAATGAGGTCAGCCGGTCATTGTGGTTTTGGGTAGGCCGTGGCCGGTTTGCGCTTCGCTGCCCGTTTTTTGCTCACGGCTCCGCCAGCCCGATGGACGGGCCAGGAGGGAAGCTGAGTTGGGGGGGCGATGACGCTCAGCAGCGTAAGGCTTGGAAGGCCGCTGCATATTGGTCTTTCCATGGGTAGGTGGAACTGAGTTGAAGCATGACCCGGCGTGCGCTGACCCGCACCAGGGCGCCGATCTTGAGCAGCTTCAGGCGGATCGTATCCACCTGCGCTTCGGCCCATTCTGTCGCTTGCAGGCCCAGCCTTCTGAGCGCTTCCATCAGCGTGTAGGCCAGCGCGGAGAAGTACAGTCGCAACCGGTTGCCCTTCATTTCGTCGGTAGAGAGCCGGTCGGCGAACAGGCACATCTGTTCCTTGATGCGATTCTCCATCTCCCCGCGGGCGCAGTAGAACTTCTCGTATAACTCTTGCGCGGGCCACTGCTCAGCCGTCAGCGAAGTGACCACGAAGCGCGGGTTTTCTCCCTTATCGAGATACTCTGCCTTGGCCACTACGCGGCGTGAACAGGACCAACTCTTGTGCGTGCGATAAGCGAACTCGGCGAAGACCCGCGCCGCCTTGCCGGTGGCCTGGTGCAAGAGACGAGCCTGATGCATCTGGGCGCCGACGATCTTCGCCAGCCGCTGGTTGCGCGCTAGGCCGAAGGCGTAATCAACAAGGTTGGCCTCGCACCAGGCCATCAACTCTTCGCGGCAGAAGCCCGAGTCGGCCCGCAACACGATCCGTGTTTCCGGCCAGCGCTCGCGCACCTGAGTTACGATGCGCTCCACTTCTTCTACCGAGCCCGCCGCCGCATCCTTGTTGGCTGGCCGCAACCGCGCGCACAGTAACTGGTCGCCGGCGAAGATATACAAGGGAAGATAGCAATAACTGTCGTAGTAGCCGTGGAAGAAGCGTTCTGGCTGATGCCCGTAGAGAGGGATGTCGGTCGCGTCCAGGTCGAGCACGATTTCAGCGGGCGGCGTGGTGTGAGATTCGAGGAAAAGGTCGACCAACAACCGGTCCACCGCTTCGGCCGAGTAGCTGATCTTGTGATAGCGGGCGCTGCGGCCGGTCAACTCCAGCCGGTTCAGCGTGCTTTTCCCGGCCAGAGGCTCATCCAACTCCCGCTTGCCGCTGAGCAGGGCCAACAGCGGATCGCTGCGCAACTGCTTGTGATCGTTGAGATCTTCGTAACCCAGCGCCAGCCCGTAGATGCGCTGTGCCAGCATCTCCGACAGCGGGTGCTTGACTAGCAACGCCAAGCGGCCGTCTGTGAAGCAGGCCACCAGCCGGCCCAGCAGGCTGATCCTGCGGTCCGCCTCGCGCAACAACAGCGACCCGCCGTCGCTGGACACTTGCCCGGCGGTAAACCCGGCTTCTACACGACGCGAAAAAGGAACTGTAAATGCAAACGTTTCTTGGCTACACTCTGTCATAAGAAAGGCCGCCTTTCCTCGGCAACAACTACGCTTCGACAACGCAGTTATGCCATGAAAAAATGGCCTTTCCAAGTATTTTTTCTAGCTGCCGCCACCGCAATCAGCAACGTACCTGTGAGAAATGCGGGCTAGCGCTTCAGCGCAATCCGCAGATGCAGCTCTTTCAACTGCTCCTCGGTCACCTGCGTCGGCGCTTCGGCCATCAGGTCGATGGCCTTGGCGGTCTTCGGGAAGGCAATCACCTCGCGCAGGCTGGGTGCGCCGGCCAAGAGCATCACAATGCGGTCAAGACCGAGCGCGATGCCGCCATGCGGAGGTGCACCGTACTCCAGCGCTTCCAGGAAGAAGCCGAAGCGAAGCTTGGCCTCGGCCTCGGTGATGCCCAGCGAGTCGAAGATCTGCTTTTGCACGTCCTTGCGGTGGATACGGATGGAGCCCGAACCAAGCTCCAGGCCGTTCATCGCCAGGTCGTAGCAGTTGGCGCGCACGCTTGCCGGGTCCGTCACCAGGTTGGCCATGTCTGCCTCGTACGGCGCGGTGAACGGATGGTGCGCCGGTACCCACTTGCCTGTCGGCTGGTCGTACTCGAACATCGGGAAGTCAACGATCCAAATCGGCTGGAAGGCCTTGGAGCCGTCTATCTGGTTGGCCGCCGAGGCGCTCTGCGCGTCTACCAC
>Ga0302278_10005050_pt1 | contig 13281 bp, 11 predicted proteins | sample III_Bog_N3_2_FD_194543 | JGI IMG/M metagenome (GOLD analysis project Ga0302278, IMG submission 194543) | Peat permafrost microbial communities from Stordalen Mire near Abisko, Sweden - III_Bog_N3_2 | ecosystem: Environmental > Terrestrial > Soil > Wetlands > Peat | place: Sweden: Abisko... | reverse complement strand
ATTTGATGGAAAGTTCCGGCTTGAAGCGGCCCAGCGCTTCCATGAGCCCGAGCGACCCCGAACTGATGAGTTCGCCCAGTTCGATGTGTTGCGGGAGTTTGGCCTTGAGCCGGTGCGCGAGCAATTTGATCTTGGGTGCGTAATGCTTGACTATATCCTGTTTTTCACCAGGGGAACAGTCCTCCCAGGCCGTCTCGCCGGACTCCAGCCTAAGCCACGGACTGCTCTTGGAAGAGGAGTTTTTTCCAGAAGAATTTGATGTTTCCATCGAGCTTTGGGTCGACATCCCAGGCTTCCACCTTGGCCGCGATCTCGCGCATTTTTTTACTCACGGGCGCTCCGGGCGAATACGCGCAATAGGGCGTCTGCCGGATCACCGCCTCCCTCACAACAGGGTCTTGCGGCAGAAAGCCGACAAAATCAAGGGAAATGCCGCTGAGAAAGTGGTCGCAGGCCAGATAGAGCTTCTCGAATACGCTTTTGGCGGCGCGTTCGCTCGGGGCCATGTTCACCAGCACCCGGAAATTGTTCACCCGGTGGTTCAAGTTCATGACCTTGACCAGGGCGTACGCGTCGGTGAGCGAGGTAGGCTCGGTGGTCAAGACCAGCACGCGTTCCTGGGCGGCCAGGTTGAAATACATGACGTTGTCGCTGATGCCCGCGCCGGTGTCCACGATCAGATAGTCCACCCGGCCGTCGAGGTAGTCCATGGCTTCGAGCAGTTCGAGCTTTTGGCCGGTGGACAAGGACAGCATATCGCTCACCCCGGAGGACGCGGGCAGGATGGAGAAGCCGTACTGGGTCTTGTGCAGGATGGTCCGCAGCGTCGCGCCCTCGTGGAAGAGGTGGAACAGGTTGTATTTGGGCGCCATGCCCAGGACCACGTCCACGTTGGCCAGGCCCAGGTCGGCATCGAGCAGGACCACCCTGCGGCCCATGGCCGCCAGGGTGTGGGCCAAATTCACGGAGATATTGGTCTTGCCCACCCCACCCTTGCCGGAGGTGACGGAGAATACCAGGGGAAGATCAGATGCCATCGTGTTCTCCGGCCGGCCGCTTGGCCGCGCCCGCGCCGGTCGCGGCGGCCGCGTCGGGCGTTTGATGTTTGAAGACGAGCCGCCACAGGAGTTCCGGGCTGGCCTTGGTGAAACTGTTTTTGATCCCGTCGCCGTAGCCCAGGGCCGAGACCGGCAGGCCGCTCTTGCAGGCGGCGTTGATGATGGCTCCGAAATTACAGGCTTCATCGCATTTCGTCCAGACCAGGCTCGCCGCGCGCGGTCCCAGATAGCGCGAGGCGAAATGGCGCAGTTGCTCGCGGGAATAATGGGGATTGAAGACCACGTGCACGGCCAGGCTGTCCAGGCCGCCCAGGCCCAGCCCCTCGATGTGCTCCGCCAGGGTCGTGTCTTTGGGCGCGGGCGGAAGCAGGACGAATGCCTTGTCAAAATCCTGGCAGAGACGCCCCGTGACCGCGGCCCGGCTGATATCGCCCAGATCGACGAAGGAAAATCCGGAGAGTTCGGCGAAATGGCGCAGCAGCATGGAGCCTTTGCCGCTCTTGCCCTCGGCCGTGGCCAGGCAGATGCGGCCGCCGGGATTTTCTTTCTTGTGGGCCAGGGCCATTTTAATGGCGGCCGTGGTCTTGCCCGCGCCCGCCGGCCCGGCCAGGGCCTGGAACTTTTGCGGAAAATTGGCCCCGTCCAGGGGCTTGACCATGACCCGCTTGGCCAAAAGAGGCAGGATCATGGTGTTGCGGTCGGCGGCCAGGTCCCGGAAAAGCCCCAGGGTGATGTCCTCCTCGACGCCCTCCCGGTCGAGATACTCCAGGGCCAGGCGCTGGCGCGGGCTGACCCGGGAATAATCGATCTGGGGTTTGATGAGCGTGAGCAGGTGCTCCTTGATATCGAACCATTCCCGCTGCCAGGAGCCGTTGCCAAAGCCCACCGCGCCCAGGGCCTCGCCGGGAGCCGGGGAGGATTTTTCGTCCCGGGCGGCCATGACCTCGCACATCGTCTTGCCGTCCTCGCGCACGGTCTGGGTGGAGAGGATGACCGCGTCCACGCCCAAATCCGCCTTGACCTGGGCCAAGGCCGCCTGCATGTCCGTACCGCGGAAGGTTTTAACCCGCATTGCCGAGTCCTATGGTTGCCAGTGAGGTGATTTTGATGTCCGCCGGAATCTCGGCCTGGGAGATGACCGGCAGGGTCGGCAAAAATCTTAGCAAAAGCTGGGCCAGATGCGGCCGGACCGAGGGAGAAGTCAAAAGCACCGGCTGGCCCTCGGCGGCCACGGTCTTGTCCAGGGCCTGGTTGATGGAGCCCAGGATGCGTTGGGCCATGCCCGGCTCCAGGGCCAGGTAGGCGGCCTGGCCGGACTGGCGCAGGCCTTCCTGGAGAATGCCTTCGACCGACGGGGAAAGGTTGAGTATCGGCAAGGTGCCGTCGCTCGTCAGGTACGGCTTGACGATGGCGCGCCCCAACCTGGCACGCACGAATTCGGTGAGCTGGTCGGGTTCTTTGACGTTCTGCCCATAGTCGGCCAGGGTTTCCACGATGGTCAAAAGGTCGCGGATGCCGACCCCTTCCTTGACCATGTTCTGCAAGACCTTTTGCACGGCGCCCAGGTGCAGGACGCCGGGCACGAGTTCCTCCACGACCTTGGGGGCGCGCTTGGCCAGGTTGTCGAGCAGGCCCTGGGTTTCCTGGCGGCCCAGGAATTCATGCAGGTTGCGCTTGAAGACCTCGGTCAAATGCGTGGCGATGACCGTGGAGGGATCGACCACGGTGTAGCCCTGGAGCATGGCCTCTTCCTTCTGCGCTTCGGGTATCCACAGGGCCGGCAGGTTGAAGGCCGGCTCCTTGGTGGGGATGCCCTGGATGCGCAGCTTGGCGTCGCCCGGGTCCATGGCCAGATAATGGTCGATCAAAATCTCGGCCTGGGCCACCTCGTTGCCCTTGATCAGGACCACGTACTGGCCGGGCTTGAGTTGCAGGTTGTCGCGCAGGTGCAGGGAGGGCACGACCACGCCCATGTCGAGGGCGAACTGGCGGCGGATGGAGCGGATACGGGCCAAAAGATTGCCGTTTTGATCCTCGTCGACCAGCGGGATAAGCCCGTACCCCACCTCGAGCTCCAGGGAATCGAGCGGCAAAAGGGCGGCGACCTCCTCGGGGGTGTCGAGTTTGGGCGGCTCGACCTTCTTCTTCTTTTTCTCGGCCTCGGCTTCCACCTCGTCGGGGTCGTCGGAAAACCGGGACAGGACGAAGACGGCCACGGACAGGATCAAAAAGGCCAGGGTCGGCATGCCGGGGACCAGGGCGAAGATGAGCAGGATGCCCGAGACCAGGCGCAGCGATTTGGGATAATGGGTGAGCTGGGCCAGGATTTCCTCGCCCATCTTGGCCTCGGAAGCGGCGCGCGAGACGATGACGCCGGCCGAGGTGGAAATGATGATCGAGGGAATGGTGGCCACCAGACCGTCGCCGATGGAGAGCACGGCGAAGGTTTGGGCGGCCTGCATCCAATCCATATGCTTTTGGAGGATACCGATCAGAAAACCGCCGATGACGTTGATGGCCAGGATCAGCGCCGTGGCCGTGACGTCTCCGGAGACGAACTTGCCCGCGCCGTCCATGGCGCCGTAGAAGTCGGCTTCCTTGCGGATGCGTTCGCGGCGCCTGGTGGCCTCGGGCTCGTCGATGAGCCCGGCGTTGAGATCCGCCTCGATGGCCATCTGCTTGCCGGGCATGGCGTCCAAGGTGAAGCGGGCGGCCACTTCGGCGATGCGCGTGGTGCCCGCGACGATGACCTTTTTGTTCAAGGTGAACAACAACATGAAGATGACCGCGCCGACGATGTAGTTGCCGCCGATGACGAACTGGCCGAAGGCCTGGATGACCTTGCCGGCCGCGGCCGTGCCCTCGTCGCCGTGGAGCAGGATCAGCCGCGTGGAGGCGACGGACAGGCCCAGGCGAAGCAAGGTGGTGACCAGCAAAAGCGAGGGGTAGACGGAAAATTCCATGGGCGAGGTGATGAACATCGTGGTCACCAGGACCACCAGCGAAATCGAGATCGAGAAGGTGAGCATCAGGTCGATGATGATGGTCGGGATGGGCACCATCATCAGGAAAAGCACCATGACCACGCCGCCGGCGAGGATGATGTCGCCCTGCTTCTTGAAGCGCTCGTAATGGAAGTCGACCGCCTTGCTTATCCCTCTAGCCATAATTTTGACACCTTGTGCTGGTTCGTTCGTCCACCGCTTGCCGGGCGGTTACGCGCCCTGGCGCTTGAATTTGGGCAGTTGGGCCAACATTGTGGCCACGGCCTGGTAAAGCGCTTCGGGTATCATTTCGCCGACCTCGACGTCTTTGTACAAGGCCCGTGCCAACGGCTTGTTTTCCCGGATGGGAATGTTGTGCTCGCGGGCGATTTTCTTGATCTGCTCGGCCATGTGGTCGGCGCCCTTGGCCAAAAGCACCGGGGCCGGGGCTTCCATGACGTGGTAGCGCAGGGCGACGGCGAAGTGGGTGGGGTTGGTGATGATCACGTCCGCCTTGGGCACCTGCTTGATCATGCGCATTTGCATGAAGCGCATCATTTTTTCGCGCTGCTTGGCCCTGACCTTGGGATCGCCTTCGGCCTGCTTGGCTTCGTCCTTGACTTCAAACTTACTCATCTTGAGGTTTTCATTGTAGTCGTGGAACGACCACCAGGTGTCGGCGGCGGCGATGAGCAGCATGGGGACGAAGGAATACAGCAACATGGTCTGGGCCATGTTCAGGAAATAGGCGGCCAGGCCGGGCGCGTCGTAGTAAAACAAGGCCGGAAAGTTGGGAAATTCTTTTTTCAGCACCAGATACGGCGCAAAACCGATGACCGCGGCTTGGCCCAACTGGCGGCCGACGTTGATGAGCTTTTGCGGGTCGAGCTTGAATATTCCGAGCACGGCGCCGAAGTTGAACTTGAGCACCTTGCTGAAATCCGGGGAAAAGATCTTCGGCTGCCAGACCGAGCCGACCTGGAGCCTCAAGGTGACGAAGGCCATCGCGGCCACGAACAACAGCAAGGGCAGCAACATGACCGCCATGTGCTTGGTGATCATAAACAGCATGGCCATGACGTCGTCGCGCGACAGCTCGTTGACCAGGCCGGGACCGAACGCCCAGCGCCAGATCTCCCGCATCTCGGCGTAAATCGTGCCGAAGGTCATCCGCAAGGCGAGGTATCCGGCGATGAGCACGACCGTCTTGGTCAGTTGGCCGCTTTTGGGAACGCTGCCCTGGTCTCTGGCCTTTGTTACGCGCTTTGGTGTCGCTTTTTCTGTTTTTTCCGGATCGCGATCGGCCATGCACAACTCCCGGGGGTCTTACGCGCGGCCGGAGCGTCCCGGCCGGCCTGGATTCGAAGGCTTCGGGCCGGTCTCTACAAGAAGCGTTCCAACGGGGGGGAGGATTCGGGTCGGATCAGCCCGGCGCTTTCATGATCGAACGGTACATGGGGGTGAGTTCCAGGATGTAATCGCTGACGTAATGGCTCATCATGGTGAAGATCATGGTCAAAAAGAGGAAGCCGATCAAGATCTTCAGCGGAAAACCAAAGGCGAAGATGTTCATTTGGGGGGCTTCCCGGCCGGCCAGGGCCAGGGCCAGGTCCACGAGCAGCATCGGAATCAGAATCGGCGCGGATATTTTCAGCGCCAAAAGATAGATCTGCCCCGAAAACTTGAGCAGATCCGCGCCGAGCGAGGGATTTAAAAGCAAGGCCCCGGGCGGGACCAGGGCGAAGCTGTCGGCCAAAGCGCCAAGCAGGAAATACTGCCCGTTTAAGCTTAAAAAGGTGATCAAGGCGACCTGGGAGAGGAAATAGGAGGTGACCACGTCCTGGGTGCCGGTCAAGGGATCGATGGCGTTGACCATGGAAAAGCCCATGCTGAAGCCGATCAGGTAGCCGCCGGTCTGGACGGCGGCGAACAGAAAGCTGATGATGACGTTGAAGAGAATCGCCAGAATGAATTCCCCGGCGATCATGAGCGACAGCTGGAAAAGGCCGCCCGGCAAAAGAGCGCCGGGAAAGGACAGTTTGGGCCACAGCGACAAGGCCAGGACGATGCACAGGCTGGCCTTGATCGTGTTCGGGATGACGCCGGCGCCGAAAAAAGGCAGGGCGAAGACGATGATGCTCACGCGCATCAAGGTGAGAATGAAACTTAAAATGGTATCCGGATTGAAAGAGAAAATGTCCATGCCGGGACGGGCTATTCGATGATGTAGCGCTTGGGATTGACCGGAACGCCGTTCAGCCTGATCTCATAGCGCAGGATCGGTCCGGTGAGCTTGCCGCCTGGTCCGATTTGAGCCAGAATCTGCCCCTTTTCCACGCTCTCCCCTTCCTTGACCGTCAGGTTCTGCAGGTTGGAGTAAACCGAACTAAATCCGCCGCCGTGGCTGACAACCAAGGTCTGTCCCACGCCGGGCTCGCTTCCGGCGGCCACGACCTTGCCCCTCGCCGGGGCATGGACCGGCGTGCCGGCCGGGGCGGAAATCTCCACGGCGTGCAAAAATTCCGGCTTGCCGGTGACAGGCGAGGCCCTTTGGCCGAACTCGGCGGAGATCACGCCCTCGACCGGCCAGACCGCGGGCGCGGCCGCGAGCATTTCGCCGCCGGCCTCGATCGCGGACACGAGTTCCTTGCGCGACACCTCGGCCTGGTTGGTCTGCGCCCGCAGGCGCTGCAAAAATCCGGCCAGGCGCCGGGCGGAAAGTTCCTGGCTCAAATTGGGAAAAGGATCGTCCTGGGCTTTGTCCACCCCGTCGCTTGGCCGTTTGACCGCGTCCGGATCGTGGTCGATGCCGACCATGGCCCGCAGCTTGGCGTCGAAAGACGTCACCCGGGAGAGCCCGGCGGCGACCTCGGCGGCCTTGGCGGCGAGTTCCCCGAGCTGCGCCTTGCGGACGGCCAAATCCTTCTGGGCGTTGCCGTATTGCTCGCGCAGGCTCGCGTAGCGCAGGTAGGTGCCGGCCAGATAGACGTCGGCGGCGGCGAGCACGGCAAGCATCGCCAAGAGCGCGGCCACGACCCAGCCCTTGACCGTGATCTTGCGGCACACGCCTCGGTTGTCCATGAAAATGACGATTTGGTAATGACGCACTGACAAAGTCTCCGCGAGGGGCCACCCGCCTTCGGGCACGAGTTTCGCTGTACCCGGGCCTAAGGTTTCCCCAAGTCCCTGTCAAGCTGGAAGCGCCGCAGGGCGCTGACGATATTGGCGTCAAGCCGCTTGTCGCCGCCGGAGAGCAGCCGCATCCGCTCGGCCAATTCCTTGCGCCGCGACGAACTCGCTGCGGGACAGGGGTTGTCGAAGACCGGCAGGCTCCAATCCTTGGCCGCCTTGCGGATGAACTTTTTCTCCACGAAGAGCAACGGCCGGACCAGCAGCAGCTTGCCGTTGAAAAACGATTCCCGGGAGCTTAAACCGTCCACCCGGCCGCCCTGGACCAGGTTGAGGGCGAAGGTGCTCACCAGGTCGTCGGCGTTGTGCCCCATGGCCAGGTGGCTTAGGCGATAGCGCGAACACAGGTCGAACAGGAGTTTGCGGCGGTTCCAGGCGCACCAAAAACAGGCCGAGCGCTTGCGGTTTTCCGGGGAATGGGCGCGCGGCCCGAAGTCCGTGACCGCGATATGGGCGGCGATGCCCATTTCTTCGGCCAAGCCGACGAGCGGGACGTGGTTGTGCGGATCAAAGCCCGGATTGGCGTGGAGCAGCATGATTTCGATGGGAAAGGGGACAATCCGGCGCTTGTGCGCCAGCACGGCCAAGAGCACCAGGCTGTCCATCCCCCCGGACACGGCCACGCCCAACCGAGCGCCGGGAGAGAGCATCCCGGTCTCGAACATGAGCTTGCCGGCCATGGAGATGACCCGGCGCTGGGCGAAGCTGAAGCTGTGCGAAAAAGCCATGGGTTACAACGGCAGGGTCACGGCCAGGGTGGTTCCCTCGGCCTCCGAGGTGCGCAGGCTGATCGTACCGCCCAGGTTTTCGGCGATGAGTTTGGCGCTGTAGGTGCCAAGGCCGGTGCCGCCCGGCTTGCCGTGGGTGGCGTACTTTTCGAAGAACCGGTCGCGCAGAACCGCGGGCACCGCCCCCAGGTTGTGGATCGCGATCAGGGCGGCCGTTCCCAAGCCGTGCAGGGTGATGTCCACCTCCGCGCCCTGGGGCGAGGCTTCCAGCGCGTTGGTCAAAAGGCTCTCCAGCATGATGCGGCAGAGCAGGTCGTCGCCCGCGACGATCAACGCCTCGCCCGGCGAAAGCCCGCCGCCCTCGCCGCCGACGGCAAAGCGCACATCTTTCGCCTTGGCTCGGTCGGACAGTTCGACGATGATCTCGCGCAACACCGAGGCGATGTCCACCGGCTCGGTTACGGGCTGGTACAAGCCGGCTTCCAGCTTGCCCAGGGACATGAAAAAATTGATCATGCGCAGCATGCGCTTGCCGCAGCTGCTCAGTATGCCGAGCACGCGGCGCTGGGTATCGGTCAGATTCGGATCCAAGGCCATGGATTCGGGGAGCTGGATCACGCCCTGCAGCGGCGAGCGCATGTCGTGCTGCAGCATGAGATCCATGTCGCGGCGGGCCTCCTCGGCCAGAATGCGGTCCGTGCAATCCCGGGCCACGCCCAAAAAAACGCCGGGCTCGCCTTTTGGTCCGTCGATCCTGGAGCCCGTGGTCTTGAACCAGACGTAGCCTCCGCCCGCTTTGCACCAACGGAACTCGACCCCGGCCGGGTCCCCGCCCTCGGCCATGACCCGGTTGAAATAGTCCGTAAAGCGCTCCCGGTCGCGCTCGTGGAGCTGGGCCGCCATGGCTTGGCCCGCGAGCCGCGGCTGGGGCTGCCCGGTATACGCGGTGATATTGGGCGAGACGTAGGTGATTTTGCCCGCGGCATCGAGGGTATGGATGACCACCGAGGCGTTTTCCACCAGGTTTTTATAGCGCGCCTCGCTGGCCGTGAGCGCTTCCCTGGCGAGCACGGTCTCGGTGATGTCCTGGAAGGTGCCGTACAGGCGCACCGGCTTGCCCGTCTCGTCGGATTCGGCCACGGCCTGCAACCGGGCGTGGCGCACCTGGCCGTTTTGGGTCAGGTAGCGCGTTTCCAGGCCGAAGGAACCGCCGTGGCCGCTGACCCTGGCCAGGGCGGCCATGACCGAGGCCCGGTCGTCGGGATGCAGGCGGGCGATGAAGACCGAACGCATGCCGGCCACTGGGCCGGGTTCAAATCCCAGCAGCCGGTGGAATTCGTCGGACCAGAATCCCTTGCCCGTGGCCAGATCGCGCTCGAAAGAGCCGATGGCCGCCACCCGCTGCGATTCGGCCAGGCGTTTTTTCAGTATGTCCAGCTCGTCGTCCGCGCGAGGCGCGGGCGTGGCGGGTTGGGTCGGTTTTTTTTCGGATTTCATAGCCTGTTCGATTTGGCCGGCCGCGTCCACGCCGGCGTGCATCCCAAAGCCGCCGCGCGCCATGGCCCGAGATGCCGGCGCGTTCAATACCACTTAATCAAATAAAGGAAAAAAACAAAAGAACAATCAAAAGCGTCCGGAGCCTCGGCGGTCTCAGGCGTCTTCCTCGTCATCGCGGGCCTGCTGGATGAAGCCGCGGCCCTCGCCCGGATACACCTTGCGCGCGGCCGCGGGCGTGGGGATGGCCGGTTCCGGCCAGACCCCGGGCACCGGGTCCGAGCCTTCCTGGGCCACGACGCTCGGCCGCTTGTCCACCATGGCCGGCCGCGCGCGCACGTCCACGCCCGGGACCTGCCAGGAAAATTCGATGGGAATGTTGTTGGGATCAAAAGAATAGATCGACAGGATAAACCCGTGGTCCACGACCTCGGAGGCCCAAAACCCGGCGGCTTCGAGCAGATCCTTGAGCCGCCACAAGTCGTCGCGTTCGGAAACGCCGATGGAGACGTGGTCGAAGGCGACGGGTCCGGCCACCGGCACGCCGTGGTCTTTTTCCGGCAGCTTCTCGGCCTTGGGCCATTCGAAAAAGGCCAGCAGGTCGTTTTCCGAGATATCGAAGAAGTATTGCCGATAGCCCGGCCGGCCGTGGCCCGCCACCAGCCGCATGCCCAGCAGGTCGCGCCAGAAACGGACGGTGGCGTCCATGTCCCCGGTGACCATGGCCAGGTGGTTGACGCCGGTGTATTTGATCATGCGCCCTCCGGGGCATTGCCGTTGCCCAAGCCGGGAAGCCCAAGGGCCCGCGGGCTGAACGCGCCGGTAAAAACCTCATCCGCCGCGCCGGTGAGAAAAACCCGCCCGGCCGGCACGTTGACGTACAGCGTTTCGCCGCCGCTGGTGACCAGTTCAAAGTCGTCCCCGCCATACCCGAGCGCCTTGGCCGCCAAGGCCGTGGCGCAGGCGCCCGTGCCGCAGGCGTAGGTTTCGTCCTCCACGCCGCGCTCGTAAGTGCGCAGGATGAGGCGGCCGGGCCCCGCGACCTGGGCGAAATTGGCGTTGGTCCCGGCCGGGGCGAAACGCGCATGGAAGCGCACGAACGCCCCCAGTTCCTTGACGTTCACGCTCGCGGCGTCATCCACGAACATCACGGCGTGGGGCACGCCCGTGTTCACGAACGAGGCGGTCAGGGGACCGGCCGGGGTGTCAAGGACGATGCCTTGCTCCAGGGGACCCGGGCGGGTCAGCTCGACCCGCACCAGGCCGGTGTCGGCGAACACTTCGGCCTCGATCGGCCCGGCGTCCGAGCCGAAGCGGTGACGAGGCCCGGCCAGTCCGAGCGCAACCGCCAGCTTGGCGGCGCAGCGCGCGCCGTTGCCGCACATCTCGGCCCGCGAACCGTCGGCGTTGAAGAAATGCCAGATGTAATCGACGTCTTCCCGGCCCTTCGCGGCGTCCAGCAGGATCAGCCCGTCGGCCCCGATGCCGAAGGCGCGGCGACAGAGCGTTTTCGCCCATTCGGCCATGAAGGCGGGGTCAAGCCGAAGGCCCCGGTTGTCGATAAGAACGAAATCGTTGCCGCAGCCCTGCATCTTGAAAAAATCAATCGTGTCCGGAGACCTTCTGTTCATGGCGCATAAACTCCTGGCGCGTATCGCGTACCGCTTCCCTACCAAATGCGCCCGCGGCAGTCGAGAGCCGCGCGCGCCGTTCTTTCGCCCGGCTCCTTGATTGATCCCGGGAAAAACTATAATGCAAGGGCCCAGGCCGAATCGACCTCGACCGGCGCTCTCGGCGCCATCGGCGCTGCCGGCATAACCGGCGAAACCGGCGAAACTGGGCTTACAAGGCCAAAATGAGCGATCGCCACCCTACCGACCAGACCGCAAGCGCCCCGGACGATTTCCGGGTGCGCGACGACATTGTCAAAATTCGCCGCTTTATCCTGAAAAAAGACGCCACCGCCTCGCAAAAAGAACTCCACAAGCGCCGCAAAAAGGAAATTTCCGGGTATCACAACCGGCTTGTCCAGGAAGACCGCGATAAATCCGTCGAAGCCAAAAAGGCCTACCGCGACATCCGCATCGAGGACGAGGAGATCGGCTATTGCGACGATCTGCTGGGCCTGATCGGCATGGGCGAACGGGTCGCCGCCCAGGACGAGGAATATCTCGGCTACATCGAGGCTGAAAACAAACTGCTCGCGGAACTGGCGCAGGTCCGGCGCAAAAAGTCCCAGGTCCGCGACCTGCGCGACCGCCTGTTCGACGAGTTCGGCGGCATGGCCGGCCGCCTGGCCGGCGAGCGCCTCCGGATCGACGCCGTCAGGCGCGCCCCGCTTGACGAGCCCCCGGCCGCCGCGCCCAGGCCCCAAGCCGCGCCGCCCGTTTGCCCGCGCCCTGAACCGGCCGTTGCCCCGGCGGCGCGGCCCGCCGAGCCCGAACCGGCCCCACGGCTCGCCCCGGCCGCTCCGGCCCCGCGACCGGCCGCGCCGGCCGCGCCGCCCGCGCCCCCTGTCGCGGCCGTCATCCCCGAACCCGCGCCGCCGGCGCAAGACGACTTCTCCGCGCCAGAGGACGGCATCCTCGACCTGGACGCCTCCATGATCGAGGACGCACGGCCCGCGCCGCCGAAAACCGCTCCCAAGCCCGCCGGGCAAGACGACATCGACGCCCTGCTCGACCAGGCCATGGGCGCCGCCGCGCCAAAGCCCGCCGCCGCCAAGGCCGCCATGAGCGATGCGGACATCGCCGCCCTCTTCGATGAAAAACCGGCCGCCAAACCGGCGGCCAAAGCCGCCGGGCAAGACGACATCGACGCCCTGCTCGCCCAAGCCATGGACACCGCCGCGCCAAAGCCCGCCCCCGCCAAAACCGCCATGAGCGACGCGGACATCGCCGCCCTCTTCGATGAAAAACCGGCCGCCAAACCGGCGGCCAAAGCCGCCGGGCAAGACGACATCGACGCCCTGCTCGCCCAGGCCATGGACACCGCCGCGCCAAAGCCCGCCGCCGCGAAAACGCCCGCCGATCCCGGCCAGCTCCTCGACCAGCTCGACGACTTCAACGTCGACGAGGAACTCAAGTTCCTGGACAAGAAATAATCGCCGCCGACGTCCCGTCACGCCTCTCGAATTCGCTTGCAATCCTTTCCCTCGACGGCTATTTTCCCCTGCCATGTCTCGTGAACCCGCAGAGCACCGAATCGCAAAATCAGGTGAACCCATGAAGATATCCGACGCACGCTCCAGACGCCTTAAGGGCGCTTTGATCCTGAGCTTGGCCGCCGCCCTGGCGGCCCTTTTTTCCGGCTGTTCCAAGGGCGACCAGGCACCGCCGCCGCCGCCCCCGGTCGAAGTCAAGGCGGTCGCCGCCAAGGCCCAGGACGCGCCGCTTTACACCGTCGGCATCGGACACGTGGTCTCCATGCGCACGGTCACGGTGCGCGCCCAGATCACCGGCTACCTCAAATCCATCCACTTTGCCGAGGGCGCCCTGGTCAAGGAAGGCGACCGGCTCTTCACCATCGATCCGGCCCCGTTCGAAGCCAGGGTCAAAAACGCCGAGGCCACCCTGAAAAAGGACCGGGCCACCGCCGACCAGGCCGGCCGCGATTTCAAACGCTACGACGAATTGCTCAATCGCAAGGTGGTCAGCCAAGACGACATGGAGCAACGACGCACCGCCTTCGAACAAGCCACGCAGCAAGCCGCCGCCGACGAGGCCAGCCTGCGCGACGCCAAAATCAACCTAAGCTACTGCTCCATCGATTCCCCGGTCACCGGCGCGACCAGCTACCAAAACGTCAAGGAAGGCAACCTGGTCACCG
>Ga0302278_10005047_pt1 | contig 13284 bp, 19 predicted proteins | sample III_Bog_N3_2_FD_194543 | JGI IMG/M metagenome (GOLD analysis project Ga0302278, IMG submission 194543) | Peat permafrost microbial communities from Stordalen Mire near Abisko, Sweden - III_Bog_N3_2 | ecosystem: Environmental > Terrestrial > Soil > Wetlands > Peat | place: Sweden: Abisko... | reverse complement strand
GCGCGGCCGTCCTCAACCGCATGCTCGACGCGGGAAGCCCGGACTCCGTCCGCCGTCTAAATATTGCGGCGTAGACTGGCCAGGAAAAGGGAAAGCTCGACCTTTGCCCGATCCATGCAACAACGCCATAAAGAACGCACGATTATCTCTAATTGTTCAAGTTATTATTGCTAGACTCCTAACACGAAGCGAGGCCCCCCATCCCGCGCGGTTCATCTCGCTGCGGCGTCTCACGTTCATTGGGAGCAGGGCTGAAACTGGCACTTGCGCCTAAACGAATCTCCCGTGCCCTGTCATCCTGTCCAGGACGACATCGTTCAAGCGAAGTCGATGGGAATCTCGCTTTTGGGACCTGGGAAACCTCGAATCCTCAAGCCCTCCCCGCAAACTCCCGAGTCTCCGTATAAACCTTCACCTTTTCACCCTCTTGTATATAAAGCGGCACCTTGATCTCGAGGCCGGTCTCGAGGCGTCCCAGCTTGGTCACGTTGCCGCTGGTATCCCCCCGCGCTCCCGGCTCCGTATAGGTCACTTCCAGCTCCACCTTGTCTGGCAGTTCGAGACCAATCGGGTTCCCATTGAACTTGTTTAGCTTGACGATCGCGCCCTCCACCAGAAACTCCAGCGCATCGCCAATCATCTCTTCGCGCAGCGGCAGCGTGTCGAAAGTCTCCTGGTCCAGAAAATAAGACCCATCCCCATCGCTGTAGAGATAAGAAGCCTCCACCGTCTCCAGGTCCGGCTCCTTGAACTTGTCGCCAGCCTTGAAAGTCTTGTCGAAGACCGCCCGCGTCAGCAGGTTGCGCATCTTCAGCCGCACCAGCGTCTGTCCCCCGCGCGCCGTCGGAGTGGATACCTCAGCTTCCAGGCAGTAGTACGGTGCGTTCTCAAACTCAAAATACATCTTGCGCTTGACGGTAATAGCTTCGAGCAATGCGGCCATGAATTCCTCAAAATGGAGATCTTTGGAAGGCGAACAATTCACTGGAATCTCGCTCGGCTCCCCGTCCATTATAGGGGCCCATACGCACCCCCGTGCTCCTTCAGCCAACAGTCGATCCCGCAACCCCACCCCAATCCGGCGCTAAGCGGCGGGAGATGATCTGAGCTTGTCAGTTTTGTGTTGGTATTGCATTTGGGATGAACCATTCGGTATCGCGCATATATTGTCTAGCCGGTGCTGTCGGAGTTACCCTGCGGGTGCGCCTGCCGGGCAGAATAGAGCAGTTAAGAAGCCCCGCAAACCGAGGCTCTGCAGGCGATTGAGAAGACGAAAGACCTGCTTGCCTTTGTCGCGGTTGTCGAAGTGGCTTGTGCCGAGGTCCTGGTAGAAGGTGCCGTTTTTGAGCATATGGTAGGCGGCGGTGAGGATGGAAGCGGCGACGGCGCCGACGGCCTTCTTGGGACCACGCCTGGAACGGATGCGCAGGTACTGGGCCTGGAGGTAGCTTCCCTTGGTGCGCGAGGCTGCCCAGGCGCATTGGATGAGGGTGGTCTTCGACCAGGGTGCGCCCTTCTTCATGCGGTTAGATCGGCGTTTTCCGGCGCTTTCGCCGTTCTTCGGGCAGAGTACCGCCCAGGAGATCAGATGACCTTCGGTCTTGAAGCGGCTCATGTCGATGCCGATCTCCGCGACGATGACTTCGGCCGCGAGCGAACTGACGCCGGGGATGGTGGTGAGCATTTCGCAGGCTACGCGAAAGGGTTCGACGTTGGCGTCGACCTCCTTATCGATGCGGGCGATGGCTGCATTGACAGCATCGAGATGGTCCGGATGAAGCCGCAGCATGAAGCGATGATGAGCCGTCACACGGCAGCGAAGCCTCCAGTTCCGCCTTGGTGGCGTGGATGCGCCTGTCCACCCCACGGACGAAGACCTGTCCGCGGGGGCCCCGCCCGTGAGCCAGCGCCGCCAGAGCCTCGGGAGCCGTCTCGCCGGCGATCAAGGCCTCGATCATGCGCCGGCCGGAGAGGCCAACGATGTCGCTGATGACCGAATCGAGCTTGATGTTGGCGTCCTCCAGCGTCTTCTGGATGCGCTGCGTATGGCTGCTGCGCTCGCGCACGAACTGCTTGCGGGTGCGCAGCAGGTCGCGCATCTGCTGGGTGGGCTCGTCGGGCACGAAGCTGGCCCGGATAAGCCCATGGGACATCAGATCGGCCAGCCAGGTGGCGTCGTTGACATCGGTCTTGCGCCCGGGCAGGTTCTTGACGTGGGCGGCGTTGGCCAACACCAGTTCGAACTCGCCATCGGAGAGGATGTGCCAGACCGGTTTCCACTAAACGCCCGTCGCTTCCATCGCGATGTGCGTCACGCCTTGAGAGGACAGCCAATCGGACAGTTCCATCAGCTCCTGGGTTGTGGTCTGGAAGGTCTTGACTTCGGTTGTCACCTTGCCATCCACCATGTGGCGAATGCAGGCCACCACAGTCTCCTTATGTAGATCGAGGCCCGCACAATGCGGGTGCAGAAATTCCATCGTTCCTCCTTATGCGCCGCTGGCGTGGAACCCCTATCAATGAAATCTTGGAAGCGTGCTCCGGGGCTGGAACCAGCCCGTGGCGACAATCCGGGGTGCTCAAAGGTTCCGGGTCCAACTAAAAAACGGGCTCATGCGCACCAAGGATCGAACGACCTCTGTGCCGCTGGCGCAATAACAATGTACAACAGGATCGATCCCCGTTTCATGCCCCGCGGGTCGGCGACGCCGGTGGGGAACTAAAAAGGGTTCGAGATGCAAGCGCCAACGCGCTTCGGCATCGTCGATCGAAGCCTTTTGTTAATCCGATAGTCACGCAAGAAGTCGTCAGCCAGTTCTGCGATCCGAATCCGCTCAACAGCAGGCCCAGTAAAAGTCCCCGTGGAGATTTCCGCAAGCCGGCGGCTAAGGATTCGGGTGGCTCTTCTCTTGTCCGAAGTGCCCGTGGATTCCCGGTACATCTTCCCGTTCCGGTAGTACTGTATCCACCAAATCGAGCTTTGCTTCTGCTGGTAGATTCGTCCAGACCCACCAGGGCGGCTCACTCAGCCCTCCGCAGAGCTTGCAGTGGCTGGGGGGTTGAACCGAGGACACTTGGATTGGGCGCCACGCGATAGACTCTCCAACGTGATGTTTGTTGCCATCTATATAGGGATCGAGATCGCGAACGTCGAGAAGGGAGGGGCCCTTTTCCTGGTCCCGGATAAATCGGATGATTGCGTCCTGAATCAAGCGTCTCAGCTTTCATTCGCTCATCGAGAGATACTCGGCCGCCTGTTTCGTGCGGAGCAGCCTTCGGGGATGTATCGGCGCTGTGACCATAATGAGTTCCTCCTCAGTCAGAGAAAGGCGTAGCCATACGCTCGAGATCTGACGCGAGCATGTTGGGGGATGGTGGGGCCGATCTGTCTTTCGGTCAAATCGACTGATGTCTATTCCAGAATGCGCGGGGGATTTGTCAGGAGAGTGAGCCGCCGCACCGCAGAGGATTGAAGGGTATAACGGCGTGAAGGCAGGCACTCCAATGGCCCTGTCTGCCAGGCAGAGTGGCTGTAGCATCGAGCGGACGCGGCCAACCGTCTGCAATCCTGGCGTTACGGAAATACATCTCAAGGATGGAGGCTTTGCGGAAGTGCCAACCCAAACTTTTCGAGTTCGAGCATAGTTTGAGCATAGCGTGCGAATTCTAGAGCGGTCGCCAAACCTATAAGTTATTGATTTAATTGGTGCCCGGAGGGGGACTTGAACCCCAACGGCCTTGCGGCCTGCGGATTTTAAGTCCTTTTTTAGCCTTTTAGCACCACCCTGCACTGCCCTGCACTGCCCCGCACTAAGACGAATAACCATCACATAATGAATGACATGGACATGTTATCCACATCGCACCGCGTCGCACCAGAATGCACCAAATCACGGTACAAAGCGGCACCAAAAGCGGCACCGGGCAAATCGCGTAAGTGCTTTAGAATCGTGCGACCTGCGGATTTTTGGTCCGCAGCGCCTTCGGAATCGACCAAAGAATTTCCGAGTAACGTAAAAAAGCAGTCCCGCATTTCACTCCAAATGAGCTATTTCTGCCCACTGCGGATTTATCATCCGATGCATTCAAGCAGCGCTCAGGCCACACAGGATGAGCGTGGCAATACCAACCAGCCAGCCTGCGGCGCTTGTATTTCTCCATTATCATTCACGCAAATAAGCGGGCGCGCTATTTTCGTTTATCGTGTATAACGCTAATAGAGGCGGGCACTATTAGCGCCCGTGAAACCAATGAGCCAACGCAAAGTCATTCCGGGCCAGAAGGTCTCCCAAGGCACCTACAGCGCGTTTATTCCTGCGCCATTGCCTCCGGTGTTCGATTGGACGCCTGGACTGGTCCGCTCGCTCTCTGATGCGGATCGCCTCATTGGGAGACTTGCTGGAGAGGGCGGACAACTGGCCAACCCTCACGTTCTCATTCGCCCATTCATACGCCGTGAAGCGGTTCTGTCGAGCCGGATCGAAGGCACTCAAGCCACATTGGGCGAACTGCTGGCTGCCGAAGCCGGGGCTGTTGTCTATCGCAGTCCGGAAGATCTGCGCGAAGTCGGAAACTATATCGTTGCGCTGGAACATGGAATCGCCCAGCTTCACAAACTCCCTCTGTGCGTCCGGCTCATTCGCGAGCTGCACGACAAGCTCATGACCGATGTGAGGGGGGATCATGCAACTCCGGGCGAATTCCGCAGATCGCAGAATTGGATTGGCAAGCCGGGGAGCACGCTGGCGACGGCCTCCTTCATTCCGCCGCCGCCCGGTGAGATCGAGCCATGTCTCGCGGCCTGGGAGAAATTCCTCTACGCATCCGAGCTGCCGCCGCTGGTGACCATTGCCCTGGCCCACTTCCAATTCGAGGCCATACATCCGTTCCTGGATGGCAATGGTCGCATTGGGCGCCTGTTGATTGCACTGTTTCTGATTGAGCAAAAGATTCTTCCGGCTCCCCTGCTCTACCTGTCGGCGTTCTTTGAATCCACTAGGCGCGACTACTACGAGGGACTGCGCGGGGTAAGTGAGCGCGGAGCCTGGAACGACTGGCTCGAATACTTTCTCCTCGGCGTCGCCCGCACTTCACAGGATGCTCTCAGCAGAGCGACTCGCATCAACGTGATTCTTGCCCAATGGCAACGGCAGGTAGCCGGCGAGTCAACCAACACTCCGCTGCGGATTGTCGATCTGTTGGCGTCCAATCCTTTCATCACCGCAACGGGCATTGCCGGCGAGCTGGGCGTTGCCTTCACAACCGCACAGCGCGCAATCGAGCGGCTGGAGCGTATCGGAATTGTGAAACAAGCGACAGCGGCCAAACGCGACCGCGTCTACTGCGCCCAAGCCCTGCTCGACATTCTCGAAGAACCGGCAAACCTTACCGGCTCTCTTTCCGATTAAAAGGGTCAGTGCGGGCAGGAACAGGCCCGCGTGGGCCGGGTGCCGGAGGGCGCAGCGGGCGGCTACTGTTTTCTGCCGCGGCACCGCCGCTGTCCAAAGCGTTTGACCAGGCATTCTGGAGTCCGATAGCAAGTGTTAAGCTAAACCACAAGGCTCACGATGAGGAACGAGCGACAACGGATCGAGAAACCCATCAGAGTTTTCGATTTCTTCTCGGGTTGCGGAGGCACGAGCGCGGGCTTGCGGGACGCGGGTACGCACCCATATCAGCTCGCAACTCCGGGAGAGTATACCGTCTCGATCCAGTCCGACGGATTCAACCTGACGACAAAAGATAACTATGATGTTGCTCACGGTGGGCCTTTCCGTGACGAGAAAGCGGTCAAACGGTCAGGGGAACTCAAGGCAGGAGAAGTGAAGTTTGTCATTGTTAAGTAGGTAATCTGGTCTCGATTTCAAAACGCTTCGGGTTCTGGATGTATTACCGGCTGATCGGACAAGTCCTGCACCTGCTCAACACGCCGAAGTGCTCTTTAGAGTTTATTCATCGATCGCGCGTTGGTGAGCATCAGTCCGAAGTTTCTCCGGTGGGAGATTCCGCAGACATGTCTGCGAATTGGGGCGCGAAATCGGACTATTTGGCCTCAGGTAGGAATCGAACCTACAACCTGTCGGTTAAGAGGGGGATCATCAACCGTGGAGCACGCATGTTATCAACGGAGCAGAGAGGAGAATTCAGATTTTTTCGGCGCGCAATTCGGCGAGGAATTCGGCGAAGTCTGCGCTTGAGTTGAGCATCCGTCCGTAGGTCGAATGCTCATCGGGCACAACCGCTTCTGGAAACCTGGTCGTGGACAGAACGGACGCCTGAATCGATCATCGCACCACCGGCATTGAGCTGGGATGGGAAGGCTGGCCGTCTGATTTTGGGGCGTCCCTGGCCAATTTTCCCGTCCGCGCCGAGCTCAAACCCGGACCGCTAACGTGAGACTTCAGTCAACCGGTATATACAGCCACGGGATTCTGATAACCACTCACGCGAGCTTCTCATTCACAAACTCACAAACTGACAGCCGGAACCGTCGAGCGAATTGAGCTTCATTGAGCACTTGGGACAGGCGCTTACGCACAGGTTTTGTGCGTCTTTTGGCGGTTTAGCCTCTCCAATGGAGAGAGGAGAATCGCGGATGGAGAAGCGAAAACTGGGATTTGCTGGGCCTGAAGTGCCAGTGATCTGTTTGGGTGGAAACGTCTATGGGTGGACGCTGCCGGAGGCGGAGGCGTTTCGACAGTTGGACGCGGCTCTCGATGCCGGATTGAACTTCGTGGATACCGCCGATGTGTATTCGCGGTGGGTTCCGGGACATAACGGCGGCGAGTCGGAGACGATCATTGGCAAGTGGTTTGCGATGACCGGGAAGCGCAAAGATGTGATTCTGGCGACGAAGGTCGGCATGGAGATGGGCGAAGGCAAAAAGGGATTGAAAGCTGCGTATATTCGGCAGGCGGTTGAAGATTCGCTCGAGCGGTTGCAGACCGACTACATCGACATTTATCAGGCACACAAGGACGATGCGGAGACTCCACTGGAAGAGACCCTGGGCGCCTTCAACGAACTGGTGAAGCAAGGGAAGGTCCGCTTTATTGGCGCGTCGAATTTGAGCGGAGCGCGCCTCACGGAAGCGCTGGAGACAAGCCGCAAGCAGGGGCTTGCGAGCTATGTTTCTCTACAGCCACACTACAACCTGGTGGAGCGCCCGGATTTCGAGTCGGATCTTCTGCCGGTAGTGGAGAAGTACCAGTTGGGTGTGATTCCGTACTTCTCGCTGGCGGCCGGCTTCTTGACCGGCAAATATCGCAGCAAGCAAGACTCGGAGAATGCCGCGCGGGGAGCGATGGTTCAGAAGTACCTGAACGACTGGGGATTCGCGGTGGTTGCGGTGCTGGATGAAGTGGCAAATGCACACGGATCGACGCCGGCGCGCGTGGCACTGGCCTGGCTGCTTGCGAAGCCCGGAATTACAGCTCCGATTGCCAGTGCAACGAATGAAAAGCAGCTCGCCGATCTGGTTGAGGCGACGAAGCTGAAGCTGGATGCGGAGTCGATTCAGAAGCTGAACGAGGTCAGTGTTCGGAAGGCGGCGGTCGGGGCTGCAGCTGGATGAAGAAGGCCAGGCCAATGCACCGGGAGATCAGACCGATTTCCCGATGTGGCGCCCAGATATGCTACGGCGTGACCCTTGGTCCTAGACCAACTGCGCCAACACGTCTCGCTGGTATGGCAGCAACTCATCGAAAGCGCCGCGCCGAACCAAGGCCGGCCAGGAAGGATTCACGATTAACGAGCGCCCAATTGCCACGAGATCGAACTCTTCGCGTTCCAGGCGTTCAAGCAGCTCGTCGATTCCTGTGACCGCTGCAGTTTCCGCACTTCGAAACGTTTGCGTGAACTCCTCATTGAGCGTAATCGATCCCACGGTGATGGTGGGCCTACCGATGAGCTTCTTAGTCCATCCCGCCAGATTCAACGAGCTGCCCTCAAACTCGGGTTCCCAGAAGCGCCGCTGCGAGCAATGGAATAGATCCACGCCAGCGGCCGCTAGAGGCGCGAGAAACCGCTCCAACTCGGCGGGACTCTGCGCCAATTTGGCGTTGTAGTCCTGCAGCTTCCACTGCGAGAAGCGGAGACAGACGGGAAAATCCGGACTCACCTGGCTGCGAACTTCACGGATCACTTCCACTGCGAAACGAGTACGAGCGGCGAGATCGCCGCCATAGCTGTCGGTGCGCTGGTTGGTTCCATCCCAAAAGAACTGATCCAGAAGATAGCCGTGGGCACCGTGAATCTCCACGCCGTCGAACCCGAGACGCTCGGCTGATCGGGCGGATTCACCGAAAGCGCGGACCACGTCGTCAATGTCCCGCTGCGTCATCGGCTCGGAGATCTTCACACCGGGTTTAGCGAGGCCGGAAGGACCCATGGCGCCCGGTGCGAAGGTTCCACCCGAACCCGGCGCCAAACCAACGTGCCAGAGCTGAGGGAAGATTTTGCCACCTGCCTGATGGACTTCTTCAACCACGCGCTTCCATCCGGCCAGGGGTTGCTCGCCGTAGAAGTGCGGCACATCTGGATAAACGCCCGCTGCCGGATGCGGAACGTAGGTCCCCTCCGTGATGATCAGTCCTACTCCTCCTTCGGCCCGGCGGCGATAATAGGCTGCCACTTCCGGTCCAGGAATGCCTCCAGGCGACTTGGAGCGCGTCATGGGCGCCATCACGATCCGGTTAGATAAGATCAGGTTCTTGATGCGAAAGGGCTGAAACAAAGGCGCGGCATGGCTCTCGATGAGATTGCTCATTGCGAGTATGATGTTCCAGCGTTGGCTAAAGTCGCAGGTCAAAATGAAATTATATATGGGAAGAATTCGGCCGGCTTATCAGATAAAACAGCCGAAACTTTCTCCGAATCCTTGTTCAACTCGACCGTCCGGCCACACGACGATCGGTACCAGTTTGCCGTATTGCCGTGCTTCAACGGTCTCAGATGGCCCGCATCCGATTCCTTACGGCTCTCGCTCCTTCCCGACTCGAAAACGAAAATCACAGAAAGCCGCTCCTTGCAGGATGGTTTGCGTCCGCTCCAGCGTGATGCTCGCATTGAAACCTTCAATAAAAGCCGCATCGCGACTGCACGAAAGGATACTTCCAAGCTCAGGAATGCCAAGGCCGCGATAGAGTTCGGCATATTTGCACTCTGTCACATCGAAATTCAGGAACTTTTCATTTTGATCCAGGATGTGCAACTGCAAAGCTCCGCTTCGGCTCCAATGCTCGATTGATGCGCCGTAGGATTCAAGATCGTTCCTCCCCAATTGCTCGGCCAGTTCCCTGCCCTGCTGGCGCGCGATCTCAACGGTCGTTCTCCGGGTGATTTCGATGACCTCGTTTCGTCCGAATTCATTCCCGAGAGCTTCCAGAATGGGAGAGAGAATTCGCGCCTCAATTTCCCGGCGCTTCAACACGCCAATATCGTTCAATTCGATGTCGCTGCTCATGGGCTGCTCCTTCGGGTATCTCTCGACTTATCGAATCACTAATTAGATCGACGGCGGCGTAACAGGTGGCTGTAATCCTGTACGCAGCCGGTGGCGAATCTTGGCGCGTCGCCGACCATCAATACTTGCGATCACCGCTCGAACCATGTGCGCGCAGATGTGCTCACCTTCTTGACCTTTCAATCCAGGCCTTGATCGAAGCCTAACTCAATGCGGCAATCTTGGTCGAAGGAGTGCATAGACCCAGGTCCCTATCAGAGCGCTCAAGACCGCTACAGCCATCACGGACACACCGTTGCCGATGAGTGCGAAGAGAGGCCCTGGGCAAGCTCCTGTAAGGGCCCATCCCAACCCAAAAATCGTCCCGCCGACCGCGTATCGCGCTCCAGTGCCCAGCGTCTTCTTTGGAATCTCGATCACCTCTCCTGAAGCGGACTTCAACATCGACTTCTTGATAATTGCAATCGATAGAGCAGCCGTTGCAATCGCAGAGCCGATAATGCCGTACATACGGAACGACTGGAATCGGAACATCTCCTGGATGCGGAACCAGGATAAGACTTCGGCGTGTGTGAGTACGATGCCAAAAGCGATTCCGATCAAAAGATAAACCAACAGAAACACGGGCCTGCCTTCCGCTTTGACGGAACCCTCATTCTCGATCTGTGGTTTTGTCGTCATGGTCGTCAAAGGAGGTGTGGCAGTATGAAATACGTTGCGGCGAGGCCTCCTGCAAAGAAGCCGAGGACCGCAATCAACGAGGGCAACTCGAAATTCGCAAGACCGGAGATTGCGTGGCCCGATGTGCATCCTCCAGCATACGCGGTGCCGAAACCCACCAGAAATCCTCCCAAAACGACGGACACAAATCCACGCAGAGTCAGGAGCGCATGCCAACTGAAGATCTCATGCGGTGCTACGCCGGAGAAGTCGTGAATGCCCAACTGGGTCAGCGCAGCTTTTGTCGCAGGTGAAATAGCAATATCGTGCGGCGTTCCCCAATGCGATGCAATGAATCCACCAATAAATACCCCTGACAGAAACACCAGGTTCCAAAGTCCCGACTTTCTCCAGTCGTAGCGAAAATACTCCAGCTTGCCCGGTACGATCGCTGAACAAAGATGGCGCAGGTTGCTTGAGATCCCGAACACCTTGTTGCCGGCGAGCAATAGCGCCGGAACGAAGAGTCCGATGATTGGACCCGCAACATACCAGGGCCACTCTCTGAAATACCAGCTTGCCATTTGGTTCACCTTCTCTTCCCGCGCACCCTATTTCCTGCTCTTTATCCAGCCCAGGCTCACCTGGATCGAATTCTGATACATGCTCAGGTTCGCGTTTCCGCCGCCAGCAGAAGGAGGAATGGAGTTCACGCCATTCACCGTGTTGTTGAGTGCGTGAATATACGCAAGATTAATCTCTTTCCCACTCTTGAGCGTCCACGTTCCGCCAACGTGGAGGTGGTCCTGGGTGACGGCAGGAGCAAGCAGATTGAAAAACGTCTGCGAGCTGTCAAAAGGAAGCCCTGCGTGGTTGTAGCCTCCGCGAAGGGTCGAGGCCAAATTCAATTTGTAGTCGAGGCCGGTCTTAATCACTGTGATGTCCCGCCATCCGAAGCCCGGGCCATTGGCGGAGCCAAGAAGAGCCTGGTTCGCATCGGAGTTTGCCACCGACTTTACCTGTCCGTAGAGAATTCGCTCGGCGTCGAATTGCACCGTAGCCTTGGGATGGATCTTGACTGCAACACCTCCCGCAAAGTTCGCCGGGATGTCGAATTTGCCGTCTTCGGCAAACAATCCGCTGTAGCGAGAGAACCTGCTGGCGTAAGTCCGGCTTTGATAGGTTGCACCCACATTAAGCCAGTGGCTCAGCTCGCCTATCCACCCCACACGTACGCCACCTCCGAACGAGTTGGAGTAACCAGTATTGGTGACATGGGTGGGGTCGCTGGATTCGTTGACATTGACGAAATTCTGCAATCCCTCGGCGGAGAATCTCTGGTATGCAATGTTCGCCGCAACGCCGAAGGAGTTGTGCGCGCCCGCCTTGTAGGCCAAGGTGGGAGAGATAAAGAGCTGCTCCAGGTCAACGCCGCCGCGGGTGCTGCCAAGCAACGGAATCGGCTGGGTGTAAGAGGTGTTCAGCCCGCCGTTGCCATAGAGCGCCACACCCACAGCTACGTTTGGCCGAAGCTGGTGACTGTAACCCAGCTCAGGCAGGAAGAAATCCTTCACTCGGCTGGCATCGTACGTCCCATTCACTTCGGGATATCCTGGAGGCAACTGGTTGCCGGTGATAGTGCCGGAGCGGATCGGGCGAAACAGCGTCAGCCCAAAATCGATGCGGCCCCCAACGAAGATCAGTCCGGCAGGATTGGTCGCGCCGGCGAGGCTGTCTCCCGGCAACGCAACTCCAGTTCCGCCGCGCCCTTGCTGCTTGGCTCCATACCCGGTCAAGAAATATCCGTCTGTGGCAAATGAGGAATCTACTATCACAAGCGACGCAACCAGCACCACCAGAGTTCGTTTCACAATCTGCTTCATAGAGGCGTTCTCCCTAAAGTTGAGTTGCGTTTTTCCCGCTCGCTATCTTGCAAACCATAGCCTGATGCCAGGAATCAATCGCTCTGCTGAACAATGCAGCGTTTTCGAAAGATCTGCGCCACTGTATCTCCAGCCAATGCCGCGGCGGGGATTGCCGGTGTACCCTGCGCTGTGGATTCATCAACGTCGGACCGAATCAGCAGTGAGGTTGTTTTCGTATACAAGGGCATAAAACAGAAAACCCACCAGCTGGATGAACTTCCAGCGGTGGGCTAAACGATTTCTTTAGCTAAACTAAGGCCTCAATCGACTCGGCCCAGCCTCCCCATGCCAGAACACATCCTGCCGCGCGTACAAGCGCCGCAACAGGCCCGATACTGCATTGTGTTCTGTTGGGTCATCGACATAGTTTGTAGCGTACAAAAGGGCTTCGACGATGTCAAGGACTTTGCCGATGCGGAAATCCACGCCATCCCCTGACGTGTGGCGCCTTAAATGCGCGCAAGAACGCATGGGACCGGCTCCGTGTTCCTGAGCTGATGCGGCTTCAGCTGGCAGCACCTGCCCGGGTAGCATCTTCCACTTCAATCAGTTTGCCGGTCTTCACGTCATAAACGTATCCGTAGATCGGAATGGGACCCGGCACCAAGGGGTGATTCCGGATACGCAGCACGTCGTCAACCACAGCCTGTTTCTGGTCCGGAATGGCAAGCCACTTGATGAATTCTCCGGCGCGCGACCCCGGCCCTTTTCCGATGTCGCGAAAACCACCGGCGGTAAGCTCCGCTGTTTCCAGGCTGTTGTTGAGCAATCCTCGGATCACGTCATTCGTAAAGAACTCCATGCCGCAATCGGTGTGATGGACAACGAAGAATTCGCGAGTGCCGAGTAGTTTGTAACTAATGACCAGCGAACGGATCGCATCATCGCTCGCCCGGCCTCCCGCGTTGCGGATAACATGTGCGTCGCCTTCCGAGAGGCCCGCGTATTTGGCTGGATCGAGCCGGGCATCCATGCAGGTCAGCACTGCAAATCTGCGGGCAGGGGGTAGGGCAAGGTTCGCCTTCTCTCCGAAAGATTCGCTGTATTTCTGGTTGGCGGTTAACACCTCACTGAGTACAGTACTCATCTGCTTCTCCTGGATACTTGGGGTCAATACCCCCGGCTTTGCCGCATAAGCGCTAACTTGTTTATTGCAATGGCGGTTTGATTTTGATACCGTTGGGTGCATGACGACCGCCAATGCAGCTAACGAGGATTGGAAACTCCTTCTTTCCT
>Ga0302278_10005045_pt1 | contig 13286 bp, 11 predicted proteins | sample III_Bog_N3_2_FD_194543 | JGI IMG/M metagenome (GOLD analysis project Ga0302278, IMG submission 194543) | Peat permafrost microbial communities from Stordalen Mire near Abisko, Sweden - III_Bog_N3_2 | ecosystem: Environmental > Terrestrial > Soil > Wetlands > Peat | place: Sweden: Abisko... | reverse complement strand
TGGAGGCGATTACGATTTTCAGGTCACGGCCTTCGCCGGTCTTGCCGAAGTTCTCAATTCGCACCTGGGCGGGGTTTGCCTGGGCGACGCGGTCGAGGTAGGCTACGGTTTCTGCGTAGTCGGGGGTGGTGCGGTAGGCGCTGATTTCGGCGGGAGTGCGCCAGTCGGGGGGCTGGGCGGGGACGACAAGCGGTAACAAACAGAGCAGGGCGGCGGGAATGAGTGCAACAGGGTGCAGGTTCACTAGGAAAAGACCTCCGGCAGCGCAGGCGGGTTCGCTGCTCAAGAGCTAGATTCTACGGCAGCACAGGCTCACGCCTGAAAGGAAATCATGCTACGATTCGACAAGATGGCCACGGCGCTGCACATTCCGATCCATGAATACCTCGGCACCAGCTACAGGCCGGACCGTGAGTACGTGGACGGCGAGATAAGGGAGCGCAACGTGGGCAAGTGGGAACACGCACGACTGCAATGGCTGCTGGCGCATTGGTTTGGCAATCACGAAAAGGAATGGGGAATCACCGGCAGCACCGAACAGCGGGTTCGTGTCGCAGAGAACCGGATTAGCGTGCCGGATCTGGTTGTCCTCACAGCCGGAGCTCAGCCGAATGTGTTGACCGATCCGCCGCTTCTGGTGAATGAGATTCTGTCGCCCGACGATAGCTACTCCGATACGCAGGAGCGCGCTCAGGACTATCGGGCGATGGGCGTGGAAACGGTCTGGATCATCGATCCAAAGACGCGGACGGGGCGGATGTGTTCCGGGGCGGAGTGGGTTGAAGCGGCTCGGCTGGAAGTGAAGGGGACGCCGCTGTTTGTCAATCTGCCCGATATCTTCAGCCAGTTGGTTTCTGCCTGAAGAGGGCTGTGCATCCAGTGGTACTTCCAGGTCTCAAAATCGAGATCTGGTGCACCCTGCTAAATTTAGTGATCAGATCTGGGCCACCCGCCCACCCGCCTTGGAATCCTCAGAAATCGGAGTATCCGAGAGCAAATAGCGGCGGTTGAGGTTCATCGTCTCCCACATCTCAAAATCGAGATGTGGGGCACCCGCCATTATTGGTCAGATGTTTGCCACCCGCGAATCATCTCGGTCCTTCTTTCCTGATCCCTGATCCCTGACCGCTGTTCTATGTAATATCCTCGGTGTCGTAAACCGGCGCAACAGTCCGCTTCTTGGGTACTCCGTGGACGCTGCTGAGTAGGTCTTCCACCACGTCTTCCAACTGCCGCTGGGTTTCGATCACGGCGCTCATGCTGGCTAGCTCATCGGGTTCCTTCACGCGCTCTACCATGGCCACGGCATGGCATTGGGCGACGTGGTCCAGGTTCAGGCCCTCGGGGGTTTTGGCTTTGATGCTCACCTGGTCGATGCCCACGCCCAGCAGATCGGCTACGCGGCCGCGCATCTCTCCGGCGATGGGGCCGATTTTGGGCGCGGTCAGCACCAGCGTAGTGTCGATGTTCACGATGCGGTAGCCGGCGCTTTGCAACTCCACCATGGCCAGGTTCAGGAAGATGGCTGAGTCGGCGTCTTTCCAGCGGGCGTCTCCGGGCGGAAAGAAGCTGCCGATATCTCCGGCGGCAACAGCGCCCAGCAGGGCGTCGGTTACTGCGTGCAGCAGCACGTCGCCGTCGGAGTGGCCGGCCAGCCCCTCGGGGTGGTCGATGGTAATTCCGCCAATGCGCAGCGGGACTCCTGGTTTGAATTCGTGCGAGTCCCAGCCAAATCCGATGCGTGTTTCCATGGTCACCGTGCCTATTTCCTAAACCCTGCCGCGGTCGATCTTAGTTCCAGGACTGCTGCGATGATCCTAAATGAAGGAAGAACAACCGCTGATCCTTCGGCTTCGCTGCGCTCCGCTCAGGATGACAGCCTTTGTGGTGGATCAAACATCGTGGTGAATCAAACATCTCACCTTCAAAACAATCCTGGATCAGCGGGTGCGTTGGCGGAGGTAAAACTCGGCCAACTCCAGATCGCCGGGCTGCGTAATCTTCAGATTAACCTGAGAACCGTGGACAACGGCTACCGGATGGCCTGCGCGTTCCACAACCGAGGCTTCGTCGGTGCCAATAAAGCCGTCGGCCATCGCTTCTGCGAAGCAACGCTGCAGCAGGCCGAAGCGAAAGCCCTGCGGGGTTTGCGCCAGCACAATGTATTCGCGCGGAATGGTGGCGGTGATGAGCGCGCCGTGCGCCGTGCGCTCCACCTGCTTGATGGTGTCAACGGCGGGCAGGCCCACGATGGCCGCTCCAAACTCGGCCACCGCGTCAATGGTCCGGTCGATGGTGGCGGCGTCGATGAGCGGGCGCACGGCGTCGTGGACCAGAACAATGTCGTCGGCGTCGGCTTCCAGCGCGGCCAGGGCGTGCGAGACCGACTCCTGGCGGTTGTCGCCGCCTTCGACAACATGCACCCTCCCGGCCAGGCCGTACTCGGCGGCGTACTCGGCAATCTGGGCCTCGACCCGCTCCACCTCAGGCTTGCGGACGGCCACATAGATTGCCGTTACGCGCTGGACCGATGCGAAAGCGCGCAGCGAGTGGATGAGGATGGGGATGCCGTTCAGGGCCAGAAACTGCTTGGGCTGCGGCCCGGCCATCCGTGTACCAAGGCCCGCAGCGGGAAGAATTACGAATACTTGCATAACTGGTGAAGTATACAACGGCGTTGCATGCGGTGGATTTTTCGATCGCTGCAACAACTTAGGCCGACGTTTCTACCCCTCCACCGGCTCCACATACAGCATCTCGCTGGTAGGCCGGAAGCCGAAGGCCTCGTACACCGGGCGGCCGGCGTCTGACGTGTGCAGCGCTACTACGCGCAAGCGGCGGCGATGGGCTTCGGCCAGGCACAGGTCAACCAGAGCATGGGCCAGGCCGCGGCGGCGAAACTCCGGATCGACAAACACGTTGAGCAGGTAACCGCGGTGCTCGCCCTCAGTGTCGAGCGGATGTGGCGGCCAGTCGAGCACCATGATTCCGGCCGAGGCTACGGGGCGGTCGCCGTCGCGGGTGATCCAGCCAAAGTACTTGCCTTCGACCAGCATGCGTGTGACCCAGGGCTCGAATTTCCGTGCCATGGCATCGAGGACGGAATCATGTGTGCGGCCCATATCTGCGAACATGGCCCGTCTGTGGGCGGTTACGATTGCGGCATCGGCCGCGGCGGCTGCGCGTGTCTCGAACATGGTGGACAGTATAGGGGAATTGGGGCGGGATTGGCGTTGCAGGCTTGCCGAAGCCGTATGATTTTCTGATGCGTAGACTGCGGTCCAATTCGGCATCGCCAGGCCCGACGCTGGCGATGGACACCACGCTGCTTAGGCCGGGCTTGCGCGTGGCGGTGGGTGTTTCAGGCGGGGCGGATTCTGTGGCACTGCTGCGGGCATTGGCCCAGCGGAGCCGGGAGCTTGGGCTGGTGGTTCATGCGGCGCATCTGCACCATGGGCTGCGCGGCCAGGAGGCCGACGGCGACCTGGAGTTTTGCCGGGCGCTGGCTGAGGAATTGGGGGTGACCTTTCACCAGGCGCGCGTGGACACGGCGGCGGAGGCGAGGGCCAATCAGGCAACCGGCAAACAGGGCGAAGGGATTGAGGAGGCGGCGCGGCGGCTGCGCTATGGGTGGTTCCGGCAACTGATGGCCGCGGGCGAAGTGGAAGCTGTGGCCACCGCGCATACCCTGGACGACCAGGCGGAGACGGTGCTGGGAAAGTTTTTGCGCGGAGCGTGGACCGAGGGGCTCGCCGGGATTCATCCGGTGGTTGAATTTCCGGAGGGGCGGATTCTGCGGCCACTGCTGGGGACCACGAGGGCCGGGGTCGAGGCTTATCTAAATTCGCTGAACCAGGGATGGCGGGAGGATGAGTCGAACCGCGACCCGGCGTTTACGCGCAACCGTATCCGGCACGAGTTGCTGCCGTTGCTTGAAGAATGGAATCCGCGGCTGCGGGAACACCTGACGCAGATGGCGGCGCTGGCTCGCGACGAGGAGGCATGGTGGCAGACGGAAATGGCGCGGCTGGGTCCGCAACTGATTCTGCACGGCCGCGCGGTTCGTGGCGGCGGCCGCGCCTCGGGGGACGATCTATCGCTCGATGTCACCCGGCTGGCTGCATTGCCGCCCGCAATGCAACGGCGTCTTTTGCGGTATGCGGCCGAAGAGTTGTGCGCGGCGCCGGACTTTGCGGGAACAGAAGCGTTGCGCATGCTGGCGTTGACCGGGCGGACAGGACAGAGACGCGAACTGGCCCACGGCCTGAGGGCCGAGCGGACTCCGCGTGAGCTTCGGCTGAAGGTGGAAGCGGTTTCGGCGGCGGGGGTGGGCGAGGGGGAGACCGTGCCCGAGTATTGCGGGTCGATTCCTGGCGAAATTCACGCTCCGGGATTTGGCCTGCGGCTGCGGATTCAGATTGACGAACTCGGCGTGGTTGGCGGGCAGCCGGTTGGGGATGGGAGCAGTGTTTCCGGGCAGACGGCCAGGCTGCGTAACTGGCGGCCGGGCGACCGGGTGAGGCTGCGCTACAGCAGCGCGCCGCGCAAAGTGAAGGAAGTGCTGGAACGGCTTCGGGTTACGGGAACGCGCCGGGAGGTTTGGCCGGTGCTGGAAGTGGCCGGGCGGATTGTGTGGATGAAGGGAGTGGAATTGGAGCCGGAGGCAGGGTTGGCCGTGGCGGCGACGGTGCTTGAGGATGTCTGATTCAGTTTGTCTCTCTGCCGAATCGGGCACTGGATCGCTGCAAATTTGGGCGTCTTCGGAGTACAATCGAACTTACTGCTCTTCGAGGCGGCGGGCATCCGTGTCTAACGTTCCGGAGATGTAAACATTGTGTGACTTCAAGCGAGTCACGCGCGTCTAAAGTGGTGAGGATGGCGGAGATGGATGCCCTGTACGCGGCTTCTCCTGCCGGGAAAGAGGAATCCTGGTGAATTCGACCGTTAGAACAGTCATGTTCTGGGTTTTTATCGGTGTCTGCCTGCTGCTGCTGTGGAGCGTGGTGCAGAAGGGCACCAGCATGGGCAAGCCCGTGGAGATCGGCTACTCGGATCTGTTGGATAAGATCGAAGCGGGACAGGTGCAGAAGGCCACTATCCAGGGTACCGAGGTTCACGGCCAGCTCAAGGGCGCGAAGGACGAAATCCACACCATCATTTCGTCGAACAACGTCGACAGCCTTTCAAAGGAACTCCGCGCCGCCAAGGTTCCCTTTGACATCAAGGATCCGCAGAACAGCATTCTCATTCCCATCCTGATCAACCTGGGGCCGTTTGTGCTTTTGATAGGCATCTGGTTCTTCTTCATGCGCCAGATGCAGAGTGGCGGGAACAAGGCGCTGTCGTTCGGCAAGAGCCGGGCGCGGCTGCTGTCGATGCAGCAGAAGAAGGTTACCTTCAAGGACGTGGCCGGCGTGGACGAGGCCAAGGAAGAGCTGAAGGAAATTATCGAATATCTGCGCGAGCCGCAGAAGTTCCAAAAACTAGGTGGCCGCATTCCCAAGGGCGTGCTGCTGGTGGGCCCTCCGGGAACGGGCAAGACGCTGCTGGCGCGTGCTGTGGCCGGCGAGGCGAATGTACCGTTCTTCTCCATCTCCGGTTCGGACTTTGTGGAGATGTTTGTGGGCGTGGGCGCAAGTCGCGTACGCGACCTGTTTGAGCAGGGCAAGAAAAATGCTCCGTGCATCATCTTTATTGATGAGATCGACGCAGTGGGCCGGCATCGCGGTGCGGGCCTGGGCGGCGGACACGACGAGCGCGAGCAGACGCTGAATCAATTGCTTGTCGAGATGGACGGCTTTGAATCGAACGACGGCGTGATTCTGGTCGCGGCCACCAACCGGCCCGACGTGCTGGATCCCGCTCTTCTCCGTCCCGGCCGCTTCGACCGGCGCGTGGTTGTTGGCCTGCCCGACGTGCGCGGGCGCGAAGAAATTTTGCGCGTGCATGTGAAGAAGGTTCCGGTATCGGACGATACCAACCTGAATGTGCTGGCGCGTGGAACGCCGGGATTCAGCGGGGCCGATCTGGCCAACATGGTCAACGAGGCCGCGTTGAGCGCCGCGCGGATGAACCGCAAGCAAGTAACCATGTACGACTTCGAGGTGGCCAAGGACAAGGTGCTCATGGGCGCCGAGCGCAAGTCCATGCTGCTCACCGATGAAGAGAAGCGGGTGACGGCGTATCACGAGGCGGGCCACGCGCTGGTTTCGTTCCGGCGCGAGCACTCCGACCCCATCCACAAAGTCACCATCATTCCGCGCGGCATGGCTCTGGGCGTAACCATTTTCCTGCCTGGCGACCGGCACAACTACACGCGGGAATACCTGGAGGCGAACCTGGCTATCTCCTACGGCGGGCGCGTGGCTGAAGAGATATTCCTCAACCAGATGTCCACGGGAGCGGGCAGCGATATTGAAACCGCGACCGATCTTGCGCGGCGCATGGTTTGCGAGTACGGCATGAGCCGGCTGGGTCCGCTGACCTTCGGCAAGAAGGAAGAGCAGATTTTCCTGGGGCGCGAGATCGCGCAGCACCGCGACTTCAGCGAGGAGACGGCGCGGCAGATCGATCTTGAAGTCCGCCGGCTTATCGACGAGGCCTACCAATCGGCGCACTCGATTGTGGAGAGCCATGCGGACGCCATGCACCGGATTGCCGCGGCGCTGCTGGAGCGCGAAACCATCGATGCCGAAGAGGTGAAGATGCTGATCGAAGGCAAGGAACTGCCTCCGATTCGGAGTGTGCTGGCTTCTCCAACCGACACTGGCAGCGGCGTGCAGCAGGTGCTGAAGCCGGAGAGCCGCGGTGGGCCGAGCTATCCTGAGGGTTCGCCTTCGCCGGCGTAAATCAGTGAACAGTGAACCGTGAACAGAAAGGCCACTCCTCGCGGGGTGGCCTTTCTTGTGTGCGAAAGGCCGCAGTCGAAAAGAAACTCATATATTCGAGTGAACCCAGCGCACCAATCCTTCGACATAACAGTTGAACGCAGTTACAGGTGGTGGAACTGTAGGCGTCGCTCCGCAATGACGCGTAAAGTAGGTACTCTCTCGCTGGAATATAGTGCGCGCGCTCTCCTAAAATAAGCAGAGGAGAAATTCATGAGCGACGGCCGGGAGGAACGCGAGGAACGGGAAAAACAACGTGAGCAGGAGCAACGCGAGAGTCGCGAAGACCGGCTCGATCGCTACCCGGTCGACCAATGGGAGCGGGAGCGCAAAGAGTCCTGAGCAACCGGCGAGGCAAATGTTCTGCGAAATATTCAGCAGCCGTTTGCATCGGACCAATCCGCATCAGAGCGCAGACGCCATCTCATTCGCTGCTCTGCTTCTCTACCAGAGACGCACCCTCTGGGCCGGCTCGAGATAAAGCTTGTCTCCCGGTTGAACATCGAAAGCCGCGTACCAGGCAGGGATATTGCGCACGGTGAAGGCGCGATAGTGCGCGGGCGCATGAGGATCGGTCATCACTTGATCCCGGAGCGCAGCATCCCTCGACTTCGATCCCCAATTCTGGCCAAAGGCGATGAAGAATTGCTGGTCGCCAGAAAAGCCATCCTGCACGGGAGCCGGCTTGCCCGCAAGCGATGCCTGGTAGGCGTCAAAGGCATCCCCAAGGCCGCCAACGTCGGCGATGTCCTCCGCGAGCGTCTGCTTGCCGTTAACCGAAAGATCGGGAAATGGCTTATAGGTGTCGTACTGCGCGGCGAGTTGTGCGGTGGCGGCCTGGAAATGCGTCAGATCGGCGGGCGTCCACCAATTGCGCACGCGCCCCTTCGAGTCGAAGGTGCTGCCTTCCGTATCGAACGTGTGGCTGATTTCATGACCGATGATGGAGCCGATGGCGCCATAGTTGGCTGCGGCGGGGGCCAGCGGGTCGAAGAACGGAGGTTGCAGAATTGCGGCGGGAAAGTTGAGGGCATTGTACAGAGGAAGATTCACCGCGTTCACCGTCTGCGGCGTCATTACCCATTCATGGCGATCGACCGGTTTACCCAGGCGTGCCACTTCCCGGCGATAATCCGACAGGCTGCCCCGCCAGATATTGCCAAAGAGATCGTCCGGCTTTACTTCGTAGGAGGAGTAATCGTGCCAGGTTTCCGGGTAGCCCACGCCGACATAAAGGGTAGAAAGCTTGGCCAGGGCTTCGGCCTTGGTAGATGGGTCCATCCATTCGAGCGTCGCAAGGCGCTTGCGGTAAGCGGCGATCAGGTTGGCAACCAGGGCCTGCGCCTGTGCTTTGGCTTCCGGCGAAAAAAAGCGCTGCGCGTAGATTTGTCCGACGGCATCGCCGAGCAGATCGTTCACCACATACACTCCGCGTTGCCCTCGGGGGCGCTGTTGCGGCGTGCCGGAAAGCGTGTTGCCGAAGAATGCAAAACGCTCATCCGCCAGCGCTTTTGGAAGCACAAAGGCATAGTGCTCGATCAGATGCAAGGCCAGCCAGTCCTTCCACGCGTCCAGAGGAGTGGAGGCCACCAGCGCTGACTCACCGGCAAATGCCTCGGGCTGCCACACCATGAAGCTGGGTTGCCGGTCGAGTCCCGCCGCGCGAAAATACTCGGTCCAGTCCAGCCCGGGCGCCTTGATTTGAAAGTCGGCCCGGGTCCAGGTGTTGTCGGCCTTGTGAATGTCTTCGTTGTCCTCCAGGCTGCGATGGGTCTTCGCAATTGTGGTTTCAAGCTCAATAATGCGAACGGCGCGCGCATCGGTGTCAGAGAAGCCGGCGAGCTTGAGAATCGCTGCGATATGGGTCTTATATTTTGCGCGAATATCTCGCATATGCTCGTTGTCGGCGAGATAGAATTCGCGATCCGGCAGCACCAGTCCGCCTTGCATCAGATAGGCCGCATAGTGATCCGAATCGTTGAAGCCGGGAGCGACCCACAGTCCAAAAAGATTCGCGGTATGAAAGTTGGTGTTGTTCAGGGCGTCAACGTCCGCGCGAAGGGTTTCACCCAGTGCGCGGGCCAATTCGCGCTTATCGCGAATGGCAGCGATAGCGTCGAGGTGCGGGCGCAGCGGCGCGAGACCTTTGGATTCGATGCCTGCCTCGTCCATGTAGGAGTTGTAGAGGTCGGCGACCTTGCGTGCGCCGGAGCCCGCAGGCGGATTAGATTTGGCGATCTCCGCAATCAGCGCGGCGGTGTTCTTGTTGCTCAGGTCGTCCAACTTGTTGAAGACACCCACCCCGGCGCGGTCCGGTGGGATTTCAGTGCGCTTGATCCAATCCCCGTTGGCGTACTGGTAGAAGTCGTCTCCCGGCTTGACCGAGCGATCCATGTTGGCGGTGGCAATGCCGTGCTCCTGTTGCGCGGGCGCAGCATCCTGCGCTTTGACGGCAACCGCAAGTGCAAGAACAGAAGATGCCACACACAAAGCGGCAAACTTTTGAATTCCAGGGACGGGCTTCATTCGCAACTCCACAAGACCATCTGCTCGGCGGGAACCGGGACTCATGCGGGTCCAAGTCCACAACCTTTAGACAAACTATAACGCGATAGGTCCCTCATGTGTTCAAAAGAGAATTATCCGCGTAGATTGAACCATAACTTCGTTTCATTCGACTTATGGTACGAATACCCATGGAAATCCAGGATCGGACACAATTCGAGTGGTTGGCGCTGCGGTGCCAGTCTGGGGAGCCAGAGGCATTCGTGGACCTGATTGCGGTGATGGAGCGGCCATTGCTCTACTACGCGACCAGCTTGACCGGCAGCCCGGACAGTGGGCTCGATGTGCTGCAGGAAGTCTGGATTAAGGTGCTCCGCGGCATCCGAAAACTGAAGGACCCAGGTTCCTTGCGCTCGTGGTTGTACTCGATCACACATGGTATTGCGGTGGATCGAATTCGGCAAAACATTTCGCGGGAACGCGCCGAGCAGGTTGAGCTTGAGGATTTTCAGGAAACCGAAGAGCCGTCGTTTGCGGCGGAAGACGCGGCAGCGATTCATCAGGCATTGAGTGAGATCGGTTTCAAGCATCGAGAGGTTCTGGTGCTGCATTTTCTTGAGGACTTGTCGATGACGGAGATTGCAAAGGTCGTGGGATGTTCAGAAGGCACGGTGAAGTCCCGCATCCATTACGCAAAACAAGCAATGAAGGGAATTCTAAGTGGAGGTGGTTATGGAAAAGCAAAATGAAAGTGTTCGAGACCGTTTGCTGGCGCGTCTGCCGCAGCCTGAGAATCTTGCAGCTTATCGGGAAGAAACTGAATCCCTATTGGCCAAACACAAGAAGGCACTCGCGACGGAGAAGTGGACGGCCTACCTACTCATCGTCTTTGTGTATGCCCTTACCATGTTGATCCTGAATGGGTGGGCGGAGAGGCATGGCGTCGCCGCCATGTTTGAGGCGGTTGCGGGCGTCATGTTTCTCGTGGTGATTTACATGGGCCTTGAGACTGTCATTCACAAGTACCAGGTGGATACTCTAAAGGAAATCAAGCAGGTCCAGTTGCAGGTGCTCGAGCTTCAGGCATCGCTCAAAGAAGATAGGAACAAGTAACATGTGCCGATGGTTGTTGATCGAACGGAGTCGGGACCTTTCAGAAATCGTGGTTTGCTCCCGCATCCGCCTGTCATACAATCGCTGATATGCGATTTCGATTGATTTCTTCCGTCGTCCTGACGCTGGTTTCAGCAACCGCGTTCGCACAGAACGCTTCGACACCCAAGGCCCCGGTTGCGGATAAGATCCACACGGAAAAGCCGATCAACGGAGCCGTCCTGGTAGACGACTACGCATGGCTGCGGGAACGGACCAATCCGCGCGTGCGAGAGTATCTTGAAGCGGAGAATGCATACGCGGAGCAGTCGACCGCGGACGAGAAGCCCTTTGCGGAAAAGCTCTACAACGAGACGCTCAGCCACATAAAACAAACCGACACGTCGGTGCCCGTCCGCAGGCACGGCTATTGGTATTATTTTCGCACCGAAGAAGGCAAGCAATACCAGGTTGTATGCCGGAAGAAGGGGGCGCTAGCCGCGCCGGAAGAAGTGATACTTGATGTGAACGATCTGGCGAAGGGCGAGAAGTTCATGTCGCTTGGCGCATTCGAGGTGAGCGACGACACGAATCTTCTTGCCTACACGACCGACAATGTAGGCTTTCGCCAATACAGGCTGCACATCAAAGACCTGCGCACGGGCAAGTTGCTGCCGGATACCGCTGAGCGGATCGATTCGATTACATGGGCCGCGGATAACAAGACTCTCTTCTACTCCACAGAGGACGCAACAACAAAGCGCAGCGACCGGGTGCATCGGCACCTGCTGGTCACAGATGCAGCGGCTGACGCGCTTGTGTTCAATGAGAAAGACGAGCGCTACGACGTCTCCGTGGCCAGAACGCGCGATGAGAAGTATCTTGTAATGGCGTCGGAGAGCCATGTTACCAGCGAGGAAAAGTTCCTTCCTTCGGATACTCCCAAAGGAAGTTGGAAGCTGATTGAACCACGCAAGGAAGGTGTTCGGTATTACGCCGACGAAGGCAACGGCGCTTTCTATATTCGCGTCAACGATACCGACCCGAGTTATCGAATCGTGACCGCGCCGGTGGCCACTCCCGGCAAAGCGCACTGGACAGAGTTGATTGCCGCACGCAGGGATGTGCCGATTGAGGATGTGGACACATTCAAGGATTTCTACGTGCTTACGGAGCGGGTTAAGGGGCTGCCCGTGCTGCGCGTCATCTCACTGAACGGCAAAGGTGAGCACACGGTTGAGGTTCCGGAACCCGCTTACTCGTTGAGCGCGGCAGTTAACTCAGAGTTCGACAGCGAGAACTACCGCTATAACTACGAATCGCCGATCACGCCTAACTCAACCTTTGAATACAACGTCAGGAAGCAGACATCGACTTTGTTGAAGCAGCAGGAAGTGCCGGGCGGATACGATAAGTCGCTTTATAAAGTCGAAAGGCTTTTTATTAAGGCTGAGGATGGCGTCGGGATTCCGGTGACCGCGGTTTATCGCAAAGACAAGTTCAAAAGTGGTGAGAACCCTCTGTTCGTTTATGGCTACGGCTCTTATGGCATAACCATGCCAGATACGTTTTCTGTCGTGCGTCTTCCGCTGCTGGACCGAGGAGTGGTAACCACGGTGGCGCACATCCGCGGGGGCGGCGAACTTGGCGAGGCTTGGCACGACGCGGGCAAGATGATGACCAAGCGGAATACCTTCACCGATTTCATTGACGCGACCGAAGGACTGCTGGCACAGGGCTACGGCAAGCGTGGCGAAGTGGGCATTGAGGGTGGAAGCGCGGGAGGCCTGCTGATGGGAGCAGTGACCAATATGCGGCCGGACCTGTTCAGGGTGGTGCTGTGCGAAGTGCCTTTCGTGGACATCATGAACACCATGCTGGATGCATCGCTTCCGCTTACCGTGACAGAGTATGAGGAGTGGGGCAACCCGAACCAGAAGGCCGCATTCGACTATATGCTGAGTTACTCGCCTTATGACAACGTGGCGGCGAAAGCTTATCCCGCCATTCTGGTGCAGACATCGTTCGACGATTCGCAGGTGATGTATTGGGAGCCTTCGAAGTATGTTGCCAAACTGAGGGCGCTGAAGACCGACCGGAATCCATTGGTCTTCTTTATAAACATGCACGGCGGTCATGGCGGGTCCAGCGGAAGGTATGACCGCGTCCGCGAGCAGGATCGGCGCTATGCATTTATGCTGACCCAGCTTGGCATTACTGAATGACCCGCCGCCCACCGAGAATTCTGTAGCTGATGCCGGCGCTGACGCCGTAGGGATAAAGCTGCTCGTTACTGATCCACAAGGGCCACTGCTGAAATTCGAAATCGCCGCGAGCGCTGATTCTGCGGGTCAGGTTTACGTCCACTCCGCCGCCGTAGGCCACGGCGGTAAAGCGGCCCGTAGCATCGTTGAATTCGAAGTTCATCGACCCGTAGCCCACCAGTGCCTTGACATAGGGTGTGCACCGCCCGAAACGGTGAATGGGCAGGCGCGGACCGATGAGGTAGTTGGTCTCGTCGATGTCAACGAATTGGTTGAAACGAAGCCAGCGGCCTTCGGCTTCCACCTGAAACCAGCGATTGAACTTCACATCCACAAAGGCGGCTGCGCCGTAAAGCCGATTTGGGCTTTCGCCGGATACGAAGCCGCCCGCATAGTCGGGCTGAAACGCCGAGGCCATGCCGCCGGCCGTGATGGAAAACTGTCCGCTGGTAGCTGAGGGAACGGTCTGCGCGTGTACGGAAGAGGAACGGGCTGCAAGCAGGATGAAGACGAGAAAGAGGATCCACCGTCTTCCGCC
>Ga0302278_10005044_pt1 | contig 13290 bp, 9 predicted proteins | sample III_Bog_N3_2_FD_194543 | JGI IMG/M metagenome (GOLD analysis project Ga0302278, IMG submission 194543) | Peat permafrost microbial communities from Stordalen Mire near Abisko, Sweden - III_Bog_N3_2 | ecosystem: Environmental > Terrestrial > Soil > Wetlands > Peat | place: Sweden: Abisko... | reverse complement strand
GGGACTTGTGCGCCAGCACGCAGCAGAATGGGGCATCGATCCGCACCGCGTGGGGGTGCTTGGATTTTCCGCCGGCGGACATTTGTCGGCGGCCATTAGCAACCTCTATGACAAGCGGCTCTACGATCCGATTGATGACGCAGACAAGCTGAGTTGCCGGCCGGATTTTTCCGTTGTGGTGTATCCCGGGTATCTTGCAAACGCTGATCAAAATTTTGCTCCCAACCCGGAGATTCATCCGACGGCCAACACGCCGCCGACATTCATCGTGCAAGCCGAGGACGATCCGGTGCACGTGGAGAATGCGGTGGTTTACTACATGCAGTTGAAGAGTGCGAAGGTTCCGGCGGAACTGCATGTGTATGCGCAGGGCGGACACGGCTACGGACTGAGGCGCACCGCGCTTCCCGTGACCAGCTGGCCCGACGAAGTGGAGAAGTGGCTGCACACGATCAAGGTGCTCGCGAGCGAATAGAATCGCAGTATGCAATTCGCTGTTTTGACGATCTCCGACCGCTGTTCTCAGGGCCTGCTGGTAGACACTGCCGGGCCGGCGACGGTTGCGCTTCTGAGGCAGCACTGGCCCGATGCGGAGATTGCGACGTCGCTGCTGGCCGACGATGAAGCTGCAATTGCGGAACGGCTCCAGGAGTTTTGCGCGACGGGCGCATCGCTGGTGCTGACCGTGGGCGGAACGGGCATGGGCCCACGCGACCGCACTCCTGAAGCAACGCGGCGTGTGATCGATCGTGAAGCGCCGGGCCTGGCCGAGGCCATGCGCGCCCTTGGCGCCAAGAGTAATCCCTACGCATGGCTTTCCCGCGGGATCGCAGGGATGAACAAGAAGACATTGATTGTGAATCTGCCAGGAAGCAAGCGCGGCGCCGAGGAGAGTCTCGCGGCCATTGTTGCACTGTTGCGGCATGGAATTGAAGTGGCGAGTGGGGGACAGGGGCATCCATAGCGGCCGCACCAACCGGCGCAGCCCCTCAAGTGAATCGAATTACTAGTGGAACACCGTGCCGGCCGATTTGGCTGACGGCCGGGAAGCGGTTTCCAGAAAGCCTGCAATTCTTCAGCTCCAACCGCCCCTGGGCAGCAGCCGGCTGCCAGCTATACAGCATAATCAGGGCCTTTACGCGCGATTGTTCCCTGCCAATCCGCTTTAGAAACACCGGGAACATCGTACAATCATCTTGCAAATGAGCGCTGCCAAGGTCACTACAAAAAAGAAGCCATCCAATCGACGTCATTCCTCGGTGAGCATCCGCGACGTAGCCAAACGTGCGGGTGTTTCCATCGCCACCGTGTCGCGCGCAGTAAACGGGATCACCACGGTCGATGCAGAACTGGCCAAGCGCGTGTGGAAGGCCGTGGAGGAGGTGGGCTATGTTCCCAATCCGCAGGCGCGCGCACTGGTGTCAGGCCGGAGCCGCATGCTTGGCCTGATTGTTTCTGAAATCACAAATCCGTTCTTCCCGGAGCTGGTGCAGGAGTTTGAGAACCTGGCCGTTGCCCAGGGCTATGAAGTGATGATCGGTTCCACCAACTACGAGCCGGCGCGCACTGAGTCGCTGATTCGCCGCATGCTGCAACGCAACGTGGACGGCGTGGCCGTGATGACCTTTGGTATTGAAGAAGAGCTCGTCAGGAAGCTGGTGGAGAGCGAGTTCCCGATGGTGTTTGTGGATCAAGGACCGAAGCTGCCGAATATTCGGGTGCTGAAGGTGAATTACGGCGAAGGCATTCGCGGGGCTGTGCAACACCTAGCGGCGCTCGGTCATCGCTCGATCGCGTTTATCACCGGCCCGCTTCGACTGCGCTCCGCCTTGGCGCGGCGCGATGCATTTCTTGAGTCGATGGCCGAGCTCGGGCTTAGCGCGCCCGATGGCCACATTGTGGAAGGCGATCACACCATGGAAGGCGGCATGGCGGCCATCGAGCTGATCGCCGCGCACGATCAACTGCCCACCGCTGTTGTCTGCTCCAACGACATGACGGCCATCGGCGTTCTGCATGGGCTTTACCGCACGACGCACAAGGTGCCGAACGACATTTCCGTGGTGGGGTTCGACGATATCCACCTGGCGCAGTTCATGCTGCCGCCGCTGACCACAGTGCAGATGTCGTGCAAGCTGCTGGCGACCGCAGCCGTGCAGGCACTGCGCGCGGGCATTGAGCCCGACCACCCCAAGGCCGCGCAGCGCGAATGGCACGTTCCTACGCAGCTGGTTGTACGCCAGTCCACAGCGTTTCCGCGTGGCTCGCTTCCCGCACTCAAGAAGAAAGCTCCCGCTCGTCGGGCTGAGGCGACCGCAAAATAGAACGAGAAACGGGTGCGGACTGGCGGGCTGTTTGTCGCAGACTTCTAGCGTTCGCCGAAGCGCCAAGAGATGGAACCGCCGATCCACGAGATCATGCGCACACCCACGGCCTGTTCGTTCGTCCCGCAGTCAAAATCATTGTAGGCGCCGGTTGGTCCCGAGCCCGGCGCGCAGTAGGGCGTTTGCAAAAGAGTCCAACCGGGATTCAAGGTCTCCGTGGTCTGGCCGGTGTAGCCTCGCGCAAGTTCGCCATTTGCGCCAAGCTCCAGCCGGCCGTTGAAGAATGGACGCACCGCCGCCATGCGGAGTTCGCCAACGGGAACGGCCTCGTACTGGGCCGGGTGCCGCGCGTTTCCCTGGTCAAGCAACTTGTGGCCCACATACTCATACTCGCCGCGGCCATGCAGGCCGAAGGGCAACTTGTCGAGCGTGGTTAATGCGTCGAAGATGGTGCGCGGGGCCTCAGGAACCACGGTGCCGGGAACGCCATTAAACGCGGCAAGCCGCGCGTCGGCCTTGGAAAAGACGCCTTGCAATGTGCCGAAGCTGAACTGGTGGCGTGCACTTATGGTTAGAAACTTGAGCGTGCCCGGTCCGAGGTCTTCGGCCGATCCGTTGTCAGGATCGATCTTGGCCAAAGTGGCCGTCATGGTTGTGCGGCTCACCGCGACGCGAACATCGGTTCCGGTGAAAGCTTTCTCGAGCACCAGTTGCAGTTCGTGTGAGCGTTCAAAAGGATCAGCGAGCGCGCTGGCTCCGGTTCCTGTAACCGATGGAGCGAGATTGATACGCGGGTCCTCGGTGAAGAATGCCTGTCCCATGCTGAACGAGGCCGATGGGAGCCAGCGCCCGGCGACCATGCTGGCTGGCGTCCATGTGACTGTCGCTTTGGGACTTTCAAAATTGTGCCACGTGTCGAAGGAATATGCGGGGCGGAATTTGTCCACGTTCCTCATTTCGATCGAATCGTGGCGCAGACCGGCATAGAAGCGCAGATGCCGGCCGAGATCGCCGTGGAAAGCGACATACGGAGCCAACTCGCGCAGGGTGACGTTGTTGCCCAGGACGGGCACGAATGCGCCGAAGCTTTGGGCGTCGGCGGAAAGATAGTGGTCGAGATCGTCGTTGTGAATGTCGTCCTGGTTGTAGAGAAGGCCAGCCATGGCTTCGAGCGAGGGCATGAAGGTATGCGTCTCGCGGGCTTCAGCGCCCTCGACGGTGCGAAACTCGCTCTGGCGGATGAGGCCTTCGCCGAAGTTTGAGAACAGGGCCAGATTGTAGGAGCGAACGTAGCCAGAGAATGACGCTACGTCGCGCGCACCTGCCTTCCATTGGTCGTCCGCGGCAAGCAGGCCGGTGTGCGTCTGGTCCTGCTGTCGCGGGTCGAGCGTGTCATTGACCTGGATGCCGTAGCCGATGGGGACCAGGTTGCCTTCGTGGGAGTGCCCCCAATATCCGATGCTCAGCAACGTGATCTGGTGGCTGCCGGCGTCAATGGAGCGCATGGCGTTCCACTTAAATTGTTTGCGATGCTCCAGCGTGCGCATGAGCCCATTGCCGTAATTAGCCTCTAAGGCAATCCACTCTTTTTTGTCGGGGTCGGAAGGCGCGAAGCCGGCGGACAGGTCTGCGTCGCGATAGTCACCGGTGAAAGTGAAGAAGGTACCGATCTGCGGTCGCAGGCTGTAGGTTGCGGCCATGCTGAGGGCATGATTGCCTTCAAGCACGTTGAAGGCACCGCCATCCGTGGCCACGTTGCCTAGGGCCGCGGAGATGAAAATGTTCGGGTCAGCGTATCCATTGCCGTGAGCGTTGGCGGAAAGATTGTTGGGAACCAGGAAGCCGCCGACCGCAATGTACTGGCCGATGGGTTCGCCGTGGTCGCCTGCCACACCCGGCACAAAGTACTGCGGCGCCTTGATGCCTCCGGCCGCAGTCTCAATGGGCATGCCGGGAATGGAGATCGGCGCGCCGGGCCGTCCGGGATTGGCGTCAAGCAATTCCTCGCGCACCATGATCTTCTGGCCCGGGTCAGGCGAGTCAAGCGCGACATCGCTGACATCGGCCGCAACCACAACCTCTTCGACCACCGCATTAATGCTTTCGAGTTGCAGCGTGAGGCTTGCAGAGTCAAGATCAAACTGGACCTGGCGCGCAATGGACGCAAAACCAGCGGCGTGGACATGCACTGTGTATGCGCCCGAGGCGGGCAGGACGACGGCAAATGTGCCGTCGGCCGCGGTTGTGACTACGTGTTTGATCCCTGAGGCCGAATCGAGTTCGACACGGGCAGCGGCCACCGATCTTCCCGCCGGGTCGAGCACGCTGCCCGCGACGCGAGTTCCAGAGGTCTGCGCCCGGGAGGCGATGGCAGAAACAAGGACACACAGGATGAGTAGTACGATTGCAAAATTCGTGCTACCCGTGGCTGCGATTCTAGACATCGATCCGACCGCTCTCCGCTTCAATGCTTGTGATTGTGCTTATGGCTTTGGTCATGCGTGTGGCTGTGCGCAGGTTCGATTTGATGCGCGGGTACGGTCATCACCAGGCGGCCGTGCTGCACGCCCTTGAGGCCAATGAGTCGGTCGGCAAACTGCTCGACACGCGCCGACTTGCCATGGACGATGAGCACCTCGAGGCAGGATTCGTGGTCAAGGTGCGCGTGGCTGGTGGAGACGACAAGGTCGTGGTTCTGGTGCTGGACTTCAGTCAATTTTTCGGAGACACCATGAGAGTGGTGATCGTAGATGAGCGTGACGGTGCCCACCACCGTGGCATCGGGCGCTGCCGTCTGCTCGGTGACCAGGCGGTCTCTGATCAAATCGCGAAATGCCTCGGAGCGGTTGGTATATCCGCGCCGGGCGATGGAGCGGTCAAACCTCTTGAGGAGGTCGGAATCGAGCGCAATACCGATTCTGCTGAGAACGCCCATGCGTGCTCCTCCACGAACACTCGACTCTCCAGGGGAAACGCCAGAATAGCACGAAAATAGAAATCATGCTACGCGGCAAAGGCCTCTGTTTGCCGCCGAAAACCCGTAAAGGCCGTCCGGCGTTATAGTTGCACGCGGCCGTGGTGGGGCAGGCCAGACAAATGCGGCAAGGCAGCCTCCGCTGTACGGAGATAGCAAGTCAGCAAGGCAGCGGTCACGATTTCGTTTGAGATTTCAATTCGTCGCGGGCCGGCAACGAAGGTGTGGGACCAGACAACAACCGGGTAGATTTTCGAGCCCCATGAAGGCTCGGAAATCCCCCCGGTTGTTTTGCCTCGCGTTGAATTGAACGGTTGCGGTATCGCCGTCTACTGCGGGGTTACCAGTTGATGGGCAATGGCGAATAACGCGAGCTCGAGGCGTGTGGAGACGCCGGTCTTGTCAAAGATGTTCGACAGGTGGCGCTTGACGGTCTCTTCGCTCAGGTTGAACTGCTTGGCGATGTCGCGGTTGCTGCAGCCTTCAACGATGCAGCCGACGACTTCAAGCTCGCGGGGCGTGAGGCCGTAGGTTTTGTGCTGCGGCACGGCCGCCTGCTGCATAAGGTCATGCAGGGCAGAAACCAGGTTGACGACGCGCTTGCCACCGATCCAATAGTCGCCAGTGGACACGGTGCGGATGGCGGTTTGCAGGTGGCTGGCGAGGGCATCCTTGAGCACGATGCCGCGCGCACCGATGTGCAGGGCCTCGATAATCTGCTGGGTTGTGATGGTGGAGGTGAGCAGCAGGATTTTTACTGTCGCTGTGCCATTCATGATGGCGCGCATGGCTTCAAGGCCGGGAAGGCGGGGCATCTGCACGTCAAGCAGCAGAATATCGGGCTGCAATTCGAGAGTCTGGGTGATGGCCTCGTCGCCATCTGAGGCTTCGCCCACGACCTCAAAACCATCTTTCAGGACGAGCATATTGCGCACGCCAATGCGCACGACGGGGTGATCGTCTGCCAACACGATTCGAATTGGACGTTCCATCGTTACGGCACGCCTCCTCTAGAAGGCCAAAAAATCAAGCCTCAAAGTCTGCCTCCAGCATACGCTCCAGGTTTCGGGCAGCGGCGCGCAAATCGCCGAGCAAAGCCATGCTGTTATCCAGGTGGTTACTGTCTGCGTCGAAGGTTAATTCTTCAAATACGGCCCCGATGCGGGCTGCCTGCAGGGCTCCGGCCATGCCGCAGCCGCCTTTGATGGCGTGGCCAATGCGGCGAACTTCTGCCGCGTCGCCCCTGGCAATGGCAGCCTCAAGCGATTGCGCGCGCTTGCCCAGGTCTGCCACCACGGCCACATAGATCTCGCGCACGGCCGGCTCGGGCATCATGCCCCGGAATTGCGCCAGGGTGTCGGGGCTGATAACGGGCACCGATGGATCGAGCCGCGAGGTAGCGAGCTGGGCGCTGCCCGTGCTGCGGCCTTCGAGCAGCTTTGCGAGTGTGGCAGCGTCAAAGGGCTTGGCCAGAAAGCCGTCCGCAGCGGCCGCCACATCCTGCGGCGGATTGCTGCCGCTGATCGCGTAAATCGGCGCTGGGGTGCGCGTGCGCAGCGCCGCAATCAACTGGACCCCGCTCAAGCCCGGCATCTGGGCGTCCATCAGGATGGCGTCAGGGGAAAAGTCCTTGCCGCTCAGCATCTCGAGCGCAACGGTTCCGTCCACCGCCGTATGCACGGTGTAGCCGTTCATGGTGAGGACGGTCGCGGTCACTTCCCGGCTGACCAGATCGTCGTCGATCAGCATCAGAACGGGAGCCTTACGCCGCGCATCGAAATTAAGCATGAATTCTAGTGTGCATCCCGGCAGCGGGATGCAAGCAAAATTCTGACATCGGGGTATCCATTTTGATCATGCGCCCGGGCGGGGCTGACCTTCCGCCCAAAATGGCCTTAGTGGGCGGAGCTAATGCGCGGAGCCGGCCTGCACCTCGACAGCCGGCAAGCCCAGCGAGGCGGCCGGCGGTAGATCCTTTCCGTTACCGAGAAGGCGGCTTGCCTCCTGAAACGCCTGAGAGCGCAGTTGCCACTTCTGGACGGCGATGTCGTAGCGCACCGTGACATTGTTGAGCCAGTAGGGGCGGTTCTCGCTGAGCCAGACCTGGGAGTACTCCGCCTTGAGCGCCGAATAGGCATCGCGCAAGTCCTCGCAGCGGCCATTGTTGCCTGCAATCTCGCTGAGGGTGTTTGAGGTTTCAGCGCTATGCGACTTGTCGTGCTGATTGGCGACGACCTGCGCATAGGAGGCGGCAATTTCCTGCGCCAGTTCGAACTTCATCCCGATCAGGTCAAGCCTGCGCGCGCCCAGGTCCATGGCGGTGAGCGCATCCTTCTCCTTCAAACCGGGGTTTGCGGCCCGGGCCTGGGCCAGCAGCACCACGGCGTGCTCGGCATGGAGGCGCAGGTCCGCAGCCTGCGGCAACAGCTTTGCCGAGACCTCCTGCCCCTGAGGACTCCACGGGTCAAGCCAGAAGACGGCGTCGCTGCTCAATTGCAAATCGGCATTGGCCAGCACTTGGCTGGCGGCCATCAGTTCTTTTTCCGCCTCGTTCACCTTGCCGCTCACGTCGCCATGGAAGACCACACCGTAGGCGTCCTGGTAATCGGGAATGGGGCTCTCGGCTGCCTGCCACGAAGCCACCGGGCCAAACAGCACACCGTACCAATCCTGGTTGAAGAGTCCTTCGCCGTCGTCGTTCCACACGGTATTGATGGACCCAGTGGATCCAAGCCGCTGTCCGTCGCGGATGAAGCCCTGAATGTTCCAGAGGGCGGTGCGGGCCTGCGGATAGACTTCGTTCCAGTTGGCATCACCGGGAGCTACCCAGGTCTCAATGCCGGCCTTGGCAAACGGCTCAATCATCTTGTCGAAACCAGTGGTGCTCCAGTAGTTCCAGGGTACGGCGATCATGTCTTTGGGCAGGCCAGCCACGGCGTCAGGGTCAGTGCCGCCAATGTCGCCCCAGAACAGAAGCCGCCGGTTCAACGGCGCCAGTTCATCGTGAATCTGCTTGAGGAAGTCGACGTAGACGATCCCGCGGCCCTGCGTCTGTACCTGGTCTCGGGTGCGGCCTGCGCCCAGGTCCCAGGTTTCGTCCGCGCCGATGTGCATGAAGGGCGATGGAAACTCGGCGGCAATCTGCGTGAACCAGTCCTTGATGAGTGGCAACGTGGCAGCCTGGCCCGGGGCCAGAACATGGCCGTGCGGGGTCTCGGCCGCATCCTGGTAGACCTCGTACTTGAGCACATGGTGCAGATGGCCGAAGGCCTCCTGCTCGGGAAGAATGGTGACGTGATACGGTCGCGCAAAGGCCACCAGTTCTTTGGCATCCTCGGGCGTGAGCGCACCACCGGGAGGCGCAGACATGGGCTCATTTGGATAGAGCAGCGTGTGTTCAAAGTAAGGCGAATAGATGTTGGCCTTGAAGGCCGCAAAGACGCGCACCTGGTGCTTTTGAAACTCGAGCGTGGGCACGGGGCCGCGCGACAGATCGTCCTGGACGCCACGATAGCGCATGGCCGGCCAGTCGCGCACGGTGCCCGTGGGCAGGACGCGCTCCGCATCGGGCAAAGGAAGCAACTGCTTGACGGTCTGCACGCCGTAGAAAATGCCGGAGCCTGAAGACGCGACAATCGAAGCCTGGTGCGGCTCGATCACGAGGACGTATCCTTCGGCTTCCATCGCCGGGTCAAAAATGAGCCCGGTGCGCGCCAGCAGAGACTTGGCCGCAACGCTGTCGGTCCTGAGAAGGACTACGCGGTAGATTGCCGCGGGCCTGGCAGTTGCTTCGCCTTTGGCCGAGGCTGGCTGTTTGAGAGCCGCTTCAAGATCCCTGGCCGCAAACTGGTCATCTTCGTTCTGGCCGGGCACCGTTACCTGCACTGTGCCCAGGGGCGTGGTGGCGCCAAAATGAGCCTCACGGGGGGCAGGCAGCAGGTGAATCTGGGCCATGGACCGATTGGAAAAGCCGCTGAGCACGACGAGCAGAAAGAACAACGCAACCGGAAAGGAAGAACGAGAAGAAAAATGGCAGTGATTCGGCATACGGGCCGCCTTCAGCTCAAAGAAATGAGCATTTCAAATCAATGCGATCATTGTAGATCAGGAGCAGACCCTGCTACCTTGACTGAAACTGGAAACAACCGCTCCAGCCGCCGGTTCCCGTGGCTACGAGGTATGGTGCACCAGCGAAAGGCGCTCTGAATGAACGGAAACAGTTTGAGGGATTTGCCGGGGGACTCTGCCATTCGCCGGTACAACGCCTTTCTACTACTGGTGGCGGGGCTGGGCGGTCTGCTCTACGGCATCGACGTGGGCATTATTGGCGGAGCGCTGCCCTACCTGAACGCCACTTCGAATTTGACCACGGCCCAGCTCTCGGAAATTGTGGCGGCGGTGCTGCTGGGCAGCGTCTTCTCCACGCTGTTCGCGGGGATCCTGGCCGACTGGATGGGCCGCAAGCCGCTGATGGTTCTGAGCGGGCTGACTTTTGTTGTGAGCATTCCCATCATCGCGCTTTCGTCAGGATTCGGCCCGCTGTTCTTCGGGCGGCTTCTGCAGGGGGTGAGCGGAGGACTGATCGGCGTGGTGGTGCCGCTCTACCTGGCCGAGTGCCTGCGCGCGTCGAATCGCGGCAAGGGCACCGCGATCTTCCAATGGTTGCTGACCTTCGGCATTGTGGCGGCGGCGCTGGTGGGGATGTACTTCAGCTACCAGGTGGCGGCGGTGGAGAAGTTGGGCGATGCCGCCGCGCTGTTCCACTTCAAGGACCACGCCTGGCGCGCGATCTTTTGGGTGTCTCTGCCGCCCGGCGTCCTGTTTGTGCTGGGCAGCCTGCAGGTGACCGAGTCGCCACGCTGGCTGTTCCGGCGCGGCGCCAAGGACAAGGCGCAGAAGGCGCTGCTTCGGTCGCGCAGCCACGAAGACACAGCCCTTGAAATGGAGGAGATGAGCGCGGTTGAGCAGAGCGCGAGCAAGAAGCTCAATCAGAAGATCGGGGACTCGCTGCTGCAGCGGAAGTACCTGATCCCGTTTCTTCTGGCTTGCGTGATTCTGGCGTGCAACACGGCAACCGGTGTGAATTCGATGATCGGTTACAACGTGAGCATCCTGATGCAGAGCGGACTGAGCGACCTGAGCGCTCACTGGGGCTACGTGATCTTTACGGCGATGAACTTTACGATGACGGCCGTGGGCATGACGCTGGTGGATCGCAAGGGCCGCAAGTTTCTTTTCATCCTGGGCACCAGCGGGATTATTGTGGCGCTGGTGACCGTGGGCACGCTGTTTCTGCGCACGGAGAAGGTGAGCGTGGATGCGCGCGACCTGGTCCAGCAAATGGTGGGGCCCGGACAGGATCTGACTCTGCATTTCGACCAGGCTGCAGCCGCAAAGCTGCTTGCGGCTACGGGCGATGGCGGCGGCCAGATTGGGGCGGATCGGGCTTCGCTGGCGATTATTTATTCGTACGGCGACTTTACCGCTGCCACTACGTTCGTGCGCTCGGACGATGCTGCCGCCGCACCCATCTCCATTACGCGCGACACGGCGGTTCCTTCCAATCGCGTTCAGTCGCTGTTTACCAATCCGTTTGCCGATCTCAACGCCGCACAGACCGCGCCGCTTGTGATCCAGAAGGCGCTGATTGGTCGCGTGCCTGAGGCGAGCCACGGTTGGCTGGTGGCCATCGGTCTTTACACGTTCATGGCGTTCTACGCTCTGGGGCCCGGCGTGTGCGTGTGGCTGGCGCTTAGCGAGCTAATGCCCACGCGCATTCGCTCGAACGGGATGAGCATTGCGCTCGTGCTCAACCAGCTTGTGTCCACTACGCTGGCGGGCATCTTCTTGCCCTTTGTGAGCAAGCATGGCTACTCGTCGATGTTCTTCCTGTTCGCGAGCTTCACGGTGGTGTATTTCCTGGTAACGGCGTTTTTTCTGCCTGAAACCAAGGGCAAAACGCTGGAAGAGATCGAAGCGCATTTTGAAGGGCGCGCGGCAAGCTAAACGGATCGGGGGGAAAGAAAACGGCGCGGAGGAAGATTTCTCCGCGCCGTTTTTTTCGCTGAACGCAATTGCGACTTAGTTGCGGCTGCGCATCTTGGACAGCAGGTTAAGGATTTCAAGGTAGAGCCAGACCAGCGTGACCATGATGCCGAAGGCGCCGTACCACTCCATGTAGCGGGGAGCGCCATACTGGACGCCCTGCTCGATGAAGTCAAAATCAAGCACGAGGTTGAGTGCGGCGATGGCAACCACGATCAAACTGAAGCCGATGCCGATGACGCCGTTTCCGTTGACGCTCATGAATTGCACGCCGAAGAAGCCGAGGATCATTTCGAGCATGTAAAACACAAAGATGCCGCCAGTGGCCGCAATGACGCCGAGGCGGAACTTCTGCGTGACCTGGATCCATCCGGAGCGATAGGCGATGAGCAGGACGAACAGCGTGCCGAAGGTGAGGCTTACGGCCTGAATCGCGATGCCCGGATAGCGCAGTTCCAGCATGGCCGATAAACCGCCGAGCACGAGCCCTTCAAGCAGCGCATAGATCGGCGCCGTCACCGGCGACCACTGCTTCTTGAAGGTCGTGACCATGGCGACGATGAAACCGCCGATCAAACCGAGCATCATCAGCGGCGCAACATTCGTGATGTCGCGCTCGGGCAGAAACATGTGCCATGTCCACGCCGCCGTGGCAATGGAACAAATCAGCAGGATGCCGGTTTTGTTAACGGTCCCGTTCAGCGTCATTCGGTCCTGGACGTCAATCAAGCTGCCGGGTTGCGCGGCAAGATTCGAGAACGTGTTTTGGCCCAGTGCCGGATTCGAAGTCTTGAAGAGTGCCATTGTGTTGTCTCCGTATGCTCAAAGCGGGCTGTTGGGTTGGGCGCGATTCCAGCCTCGCGCATGAGCATCCTCACTAATTCTAGACGCTCCAGCACCTCATTTTGATGCATTGCGTTACGCCCGGGGGCCAAGTTAACCCGGGCGGTTGACTTCAGTCTGGAAATACCGGCCCGGGTGCGGTAAAGTGGACGCCAATGAATCCAGACACGCCAGGCAGTCTTGAAGAGCAGGTGCGTGAGCTGCGTTTGCGGTTGACGCGGATTGAAGAGGCCCTGCACAACCAGGGAATTCTTTCCCAGCAGTGGCGGCCCACGACAGGAGACGATCTTTCCGCGGCGCCTCCGGTGGCTCCGGCTGCTGTCGTTGGTCCAGCCCAGGTTGCGGCGGAAGCGCCGCCGCCGGCAGTGGCGGAAGCTCCTCCCATGCGGCCACTCTTCGCTGCCTCCCGTTCAGCACCGCTTGAGGATCACCGCTCGCTGGAGAGCCGGATCGGCTCGCAGTGGTTTAACCGGGTGGGCATTCTCGCCGTGCTGATCGGAATGGCGTGGTTTCTCAAGTTCGCCATCGATAACCACTGGATTGGTCCGCTTGGCCGGGTGCTGATCGGCCTGGTTGCTGGAGGGGCTCTCATCGCCTGGTCAGAGCGCTTCCGCAACCATGGATACGCCCTGTTCTCCTATTCGCTGAAAGCCATTGGCAGCGGCGTTTTGTACCTGTCGCTCTGGGCCGCATTCTCGCTCTTTCACCTGGTGCCTTCCGGCGTGGCCTTCGCCGCCATGATTGCGGTAACGGCCTTCAACGCGTACATGGCATGGGCGCAGGATGCGGAACTGCTTGCCCTCTACGCAATCGTCGGCGGCCTCTCAACACCGCTGCTGCTCTCAACCGGCGGAAATCACGAGATCACGCTGTTCACTTATCTGCTGCTGCTCGATATCGCTGTGCTTGTGCTGGTTTGCCTTCGGCCCTGGTCGCGACTGCTCTTCGGAGCTTTTGCGGGAACCGTCCTGTTCATCACCGCATGGTGGTTCGAGTTTTACTCGGACGAACAAGTGTTGCGAACCGCACTTTTCGTGGGCTGTTTCTTCCTGATCTTTGCCTTTGCTCCGCGGCTGGTCGAGACAAGAGAGCAGGACGGCGGAC
>Ga0302278_10005039_pt1 | contig 13294 bp, 5 predicted proteins | sample III_Bog_N3_2_FD_194543 | JGI IMG/M metagenome (GOLD analysis project Ga0302278, IMG submission 194543) | Peat permafrost microbial communities from Stordalen Mire near Abisko, Sweden - III_Bog_N3_2 | ecosystem: Environmental > Terrestrial > Soil > Wetlands > Peat | place: Sweden: Abisko... | reverse complement strand
ATGGGTGGATGCCGAGGGAATGTTTCTAGCCGCGACGGGGGCCGATCCGGTCTATCGGTTGCTTGGCGCCAAGGGGCTGGGGACCGATGTGTTTCCACCGATTCTGACGCCGCTTACCAGTGGAGCCCTGGCCTTCAGGCAGCACGATGAAGGACATACCCCCGGCCCGAACTGGCCTGTTTTCCTGGATTGGGCGCAGACCTGGCTCGGTAGATAGGCACCGCTGTAATCTGGAGCAATGGCGTTTCGCTTACTGCATCTGAAACTTACATTTTTCGCCGCCACCGCTCTTACCTTCGCAACGTACTCGATGGCACAAACTACGGCCATCCCCGTAACAGTTGATGCAAATGCTCCCTCCCACGCTTTTCCGCACTTCTGGGAAGAGATGTTTGGCTCCGGGCATGCATCGCTCGCCATGCGCGAGGGCTACCGGGACGACCTTAAAGCTGTCCACGACCAGGTGGGCATGCGCTATGTTCGTTTCCACGCCATCTTCCTTGACGATGTGGGCGTGTACAAAGAAGACGATCACGGAAACGCCGAATATAACTTCACCTACGTCGACCAGATCTACGATGGACTGCTGGTGCGCGGAGTGCGCCCGATGGTCGAGATCAGCTTTATGCCCTATGCTCTGGCCTCGAAGAATTCCATCCAGGCTTTCTGGTACAAGCCGAACGTAGCTCCGCCCAAGGACTACGCGAAGTGGGATGCGTTGATCCGCGCCTTTGCGCAGCATCTAATTGACCGCTACGGTATCGACGAAGTGGCTCAGTGGTACTTCGAAGTTTGGAACGAGCCCAACATCGATTTCTGGGCCGGCGAACCCAAGCAGGTTACCTACTTTGAGCTTTACGAGCACACCGCTCGCGCTCTTAAACAGGTGAATGCGCGGTTGCGAGTGGGCGGGCCCGCAACCGCAGCCGCTCAGTGGATTCCCGATTTCCTGAATTACGTCAGCGCGAACCATGTGCCCATCGACTTTGTTTCAACTCACGGGTATGCCGACGACACGGTCAAAAATCTGTTCGGCACTAATGAAGACATTCCCATGCGCGACCGCGTATGCCGGGCCATCCAAATGGTCCACGGCCAGATTCAAGCTTCGGCAAACCCGTCATTACCGCTCTTCTGGACCGAGTGGAACGTGCCGTCATTCGGTAACCTGAACGCGCGCGACAACTGGTATGTTGGCCCTGCGCTCGCACACGATGTGAGCGAGTGCGACGGATCCGTCAAGATGATGTCGTGGTGGACCTTCGACGATGTTTTCGAGGAAGGCGGCGCTGCGACTGAACCCTTCGTAGGAATGTTCGGGCTGATCGCCGAGGGCAACATCAATAAGCCGAGCTTCTACGCATTCTCTCTATTGCATAGGCTGGGCGATGTGCGCCTTGCGAACGCGTCCGATAATTTATTGGTAACCCGCCGCGCAGACGGCACGCTGGTTGTGGCTGCGTGGAACTTAGTCGATATGGATAAAGTTGCCGAGAGTAGACCCATTACCTTGCGGCTGACGTTCGAAGGTATCCGGGCCGGATCAAAGGGTTCAATCGAGCGCCTGGATGAATCGCACGGCAACCCGTTGATTGCCTATCGTGGGATGGGGAGCCCGCGGTATCCCACGCGAGCACAGGTCGCCGCGCTCAATAAGGCTTCGGCGCTCTCTCCGCCCGAGCACACAGTTCTCACCGGCGATCGCCTCGATGTGACTTTGCCCGTCAACGGGCTGGCCATCATCGAAATCCAGAGCCATTGATGCTTTTATCTGATTGTGCAATGGCTTATCTGCAAAATTGCGCCTCGCGAGCACAGCCTGCCGCTTTTCCGCATCACACCATCAAGGCCGGAATCGCGCGACTGAATCCGCTATCCGTCACTCCTGAATTAAATTGAACTGTGGAGACAGTATGTTCCTTCGGCTTGAACATTCGAAACGTGGAGTCAGAACCGGATTAGGAATTCTGATTGCTTCCGGCTTCGCACTTGTATTGCCACTAACTGGAGCGCACGCGCAAAGCGATACGCCTTACACGACCGTAGTCCAGGTGCAGAAAGCCGCACCGCCGTCGAATGCGCAACTTGCCGACCCAACCATTGAACGCCGGGTTGATGCCTTGCTGAAGCAGATGACCCTGGCGGATAAACTGGGCCAACTGGTTCAATACAGCGGCGACGGAGTCAAGGGCGCGGACGTAGCCGCTTCAAAAGACGTGCCTCCTGCTCCGGGAAAAAATCCGGTAAGTCCTGACTGTCCTGACGCGATGCAACTCATCAGCCAGGGCCGGCTGGGCTCGATGCTGAACGTTGTTGGCGCTGAAACTACCAATGCTTATCAGCATGCCGCAGTTGATAGGAGCCGCCTGCATATTCCGCTGCTGTTCGGCGCCGACGTCATCCACGGTTATCGAACGGTTTACCCGGTTCCGCTAGGCCTTGCCGCTACCTGGGATCCTGCTCTTGTGACATCCGTGGCACATGTTGCAGCCGAGGAGGCGACAACCGCGGGCGTGCGCTGGTTCTACTCACCCATGGTCGACATCTCGCGCGATCCGCGTTGGGGACGGACGATTGAAGGCGCAGGAGAAGATGCGTATTTGGGCGCTGCCATGGCACGGGCTTACATTCGCGGGTACCAGGGCGACGATCTTTCAAAACCCGATGCAGTTGCGGCCAGCGTAAAACATTTCGCAGCCTATGGAGCGGTTGAAGCGGGAAGGGAATACAACACCACTGACATGTCAGAGAGCCGGCTGATGCAGGACTACCTGCCTCCGTACAAAGCAGCGGTTCAAGCCGGTGCGGCCACTATCATGTCAGCATTCAATGCGCTGAATGGCGTGCCGGCAAGCGCCAACCGCTTTCTGCTTACTGATGTTCTACGCGATGAGTGGGGATTCAATGGATTTGTTGTGAGCGACTACACCGCGATTCGCGAGCTTATCAATCACGGCATCGCGCTGGATGGCGCGACTGCGGCGCGCAAGGCCTTAACGGCCGGGGTTGACGTTGACATGATGTCGCACCTGTACGATTCCGAATTTCCTGCGATGGTGAAGTCGGGCCAGATTTCGATGACGTCAATCGACGAAGCAGTTCGCCGCGTCCTGCGGGTTAAGTTTGCGCTCGGACTCTTTGAGCATCCATATGCGCAGGGCACTGAAGTGACGCGCGCCGTGCCGGAGCACAGGGCGATTGTTCACCAGGCTGCCGAGGAGTCGCTGGTGCTGCTTGGAAACAAGCCCTTCAACGGAACTCCGGTGCTCCCATTGGCCGATCGTCCCGCAAAGGTTGCTCTCATTGGTCCGCTTGCCGATAACGCCGACGAAATGATCGATCAATGGGGAGATCCACGACGCAATCCCGATGTGATCACGGTAAAAGATGCGCTTGAGGACCGCGCAAAGCAGATTGGCGGCTCAGTGACTTATGCAAAGGGTACAGAGATATCTGGAACTTCGGAGAGTGGGTTCGCTGAGGCGCTGGAAGCAGCTAATCGGTCTGATGTTGTGGTGATGGCGTTAGGCGAGTCGAGCGAGATGAGCGGAGAAGCTGGTTCGCGCTCGCATCTCGATCTTCCCGGCAATCAGGAGAAGCTGTTGAAGCAAATCGCCGCAACGGGCAAACCGATTGTGTTGCTGGTGTTTTCAGGCAGGCCGCTGGTTCTTAATTGGGCGGCGGAGCACGTGCCAGCCATTATCGAGGCTTGGTTTCCGGGAACTGAGGCCGGATCGGCGATTGCCAATTTGCTTTATGGCGATGTGTCGCCCAGCGGCAAGCTGCCCATGAGCTTTCCTAGGTCCGTTGGCCAGGAGCCGCTTTACTACAATCAGTTCCCAACGGGCCGGCCCACCTACGACGCCGATCTAAGTAAGCCGCCGGACGGAGATACTCGATTCATCTCACGCTATATCGACGTGCCCAACGATGCACTGTTCCCCTTTGGCTACGGCCTGAGTTACACCACGTTCGATTACTCCGGCGTGACTGCTTCTCGCGCGTCGGTGCCGCTCAGCGAAGCAAAGGACAATGGCGGACGCATGCTGATCACCGCAACGGCCACCGTGAAGAATACTGGCGACCGCGCAGCCTCCGAGGTCGTGCAATGTTACGTGCGCAACCTGGGCGCCAGCCTTGAGCAGCCGGTGCGAAGCCTTCAAGGATTCAAGCGCGTAACTCTCAAGCCTGGCGAATCTCAGCAGGTTACGTTCGACCTGGGCTTCAACGAACTCTCGTTCTATACCAACGCGGGCAAGGCAATTATTGAACCAACCCATTACACGGTGTGGGTCGGCGGCAGCTCTCTGGCTACTGAACACGCAGACTTTGTAATTGCGCCATAAAGTTCATGCAGTACGACTCACCCGCCGCGGAAGTCTCACTAAGTCAAGTTCAGAAGCGGTAACCTGGCTTGAGCTGGCATAAGTAGATAGTCGAATTGTCCACTTTTGAACTGACTCTGGATGTGCAGGTGGCCCAACTCAGGTAAAGTTCCGGGCCGAGTGGAAAGACCATGGGCGTTCCGTCGATTTCGGCTTCAATGCTGACCCCTTCCTGAGTCGGCGGCACTGTGAAGTTGAGGGCCGGTCCATAGATGACAGGGTACAGCTCGCGCAAATTCGACCTGATTGCTGTGTGAAACACCTCGGCCTCTACCAGGAATGTTGCTGTGTCAGACCAATCGGTCGCAGAAATTGTAATATTTCGACCGCCATCCGTAAAACCGCGCGGATCTATTTGCGTAAAAGGGCACGGCCCAGCAAAGCATGAAGCCCGCACATTGCGGAACTCGTTGCCAGGGCCCGCATCCAGCGATAACGAGTTTTCTGACGCCTTCCAGTTACCATGCGGCGAGCACGGTTTTTGGCCGTTGCATGCTACATCGCCTTTGTTGACCACTTGGAAGGTCCTGGCCGCGCTGCCGATATTTTCTTCTGATTGGGCATTTACCGTATATCTAATTCGAATATTGGAGACGACCGATTGCTTTAGCTGGCCGTCAGAGCCCGCGCCGGATTGCGAAGGAATCGGAGTCATCGCCGCGATCTGGAGTCCTTTGCCCGCCAGTCGAAGGCTTGGACGCAGCTCAATTTTCAAAGGCTGGTAGTCCGCGTGGTGGAAACTGAGTTTCAACGTTTTTCCCAGCCATGCCACTCCCGGAAGCTTGATCTTGAAGTATCCAGAGGCATCGGACTCAGCGCGAACGCTCGATGTGCCGTCCTCCGCAGTCACGAATGCGTCGGAGATCGGCAATTGCTTTCGGGGATCGCTGTCGCTACGAATTACGGCGCCCTGAATCGTCAGCGAGACAGCTCGCCAATGATGGAGCTTCAGCGCCATGAAAGTGGCCGTTGCAGCAACCGCGACTACGGCGACGATCCAGAGCAACACCCTTTTCCGCTTCACGTCAAAATCACCCGCACCTACTTTGATTTGACGCGTTTTCGGCCCAATTTGCTGTCCGTATTCCGCTCATCGCATGCGAGTTTTCTGCATCTAATCTCACTAGCCATTAGGCCACGTGCAAGTGAGGAAGCGATTGTGTCCAAAGAACCGTGGAGCGATTGAGTGGAAGGGATGGACCCTCTCAAATTGAATGGAATCAATCTTCTGAAAGGTTATACAAGCTCTCGCCGGAGGTTGCTCCGTCAATTGACGGGCCTATCCTTTGGTCTCCAACTCTCCGGAACAGGCATTCAGTCCCTCCTCGCTCAATCTACGCAGCGACAAAAAGCGGCGGAGCCGCACGAGCGCCCAGCCACTCCTCCGGCGCCTTCAATGTTGTCTCCTGAAGACGATCAATTCCTGAATGACCTCGAGCACGGCTGTTTTCTGTTTTTCTGGGAGCAGGCCAACCCACCGACAGGATTGATCAAGGATCGCTGTAATGTCCGCATAAACGACACCAGTACCGCGGCGAGTATAGCGTCCACCGGCTTTGGGCTGACCGCAATTTGCATCGGAGAGAAGCGTGGCTTTGTGAGTTACGAAGACGCGCGCCGGCGGGTTATTCAGTGCTTGTCGTTCCTGTGGCATAAGCTGCCAACTCATCGGGGATTCTTCTATCACTTTGCCAATATCAATACCGGCGAGAGAATGTGGGATTCTGAGGTTTCATCGGTCGACACCGCTATACTCCTCTGCGGTATTCTGACTTGCAGCGCGCATTTTCACGACGAGACAATTTCGCAATTGGCTCATGCCATCTTCGATCGCGTGGACTGGACCTGGCTCTCTGAAGATACAACGTTGCTTTCGCACGGTTGGACGCCTGAGCTTGGATTCATTCCTTCCCGATGGGATCTCTACAGCGAATTGATGATGATGTATCTGCTGGGACTCGGGTCTTCGTCTCACCCGCTCAATAGCGACGCATGGTTCGCATGGAAGCGGACCATTTTCGAATACGACGGGCTGCGCTATATCGGCTCGTACGCTCCGCTATTTGTGCATCAGTACTCACAGGCATGGTTCGACTTCCGCGGCAAGCGGGACCGCTATACCGATTACTTTCAGAACTCGATCATCGCCACCGATGTGCATCGCCGCTTCTGCCTTGAATTGAACACCCAGTTCTCCGATTACAGCAACGCACTTTGGGGAATTACGGCGTCGGACTCTGAGCGAGGTTATGTTGTTTGGGGTGGGCCGCCGGCGACGGGGCCGATCGACGGAACAATCGTGCCCTGCGCAGCAGGTGGTTCATTACCGTTTCTTCCTGAAGCCACGATGCGCGTGCTTCGTACTATCCACGATCACTATCCGAATGCCTGGTCCCGGTACGGTTTTGTAGACGCGTTCAATCCGATCACCGGGTGGTACGACACTGATGTGATTGGCATCGACAACGGCATCATCATGCTTATGGCTGAAAATGCACGTTCAGGGTTTGTGTGGGAGACTTTTATGAAAAACCCTGAAGCCCAGCGGGGGATGGAGATTGCCGGCTTCAAACCGTATGACGCTCCGGCAGACGAAACAACGATCCGTTCCCAGCCCGCATCCGATTAGAAGAATACTGATTCGAGGCGCCGCGTACAGGAGAGCGTCCGGGTGCGCCTTGGCTAAGAAGTCTCGCGTGCAATGCGCCTGTGCCGAATGCCGGCGCTAGCCGGCCGTATACGGAGCATCCTTAACCATGACTGACGCGAAGACTGCCGGCGAGTCCGGTTCACGCCAATCCAGCGCCGATCAGAATCATGGAGGCGCGTGGGCCGACCGCATAAACGCCCTCAAAAATATTCCCCCCGTGCTTCATTTCGTGTGGGATTCGGGCCCGTCAGTCGTTTTCTGGGACATCGCGATCCGGGTCATAGTCGCTTTCCTGCCCGTAGGCATCGGCATCATCGCCGGCCCATACATTATCAATGGAATAAACCAGATCAGGTTTCATCATCCCCTGCCCGGATACTTCTGGTGGGTCGTGGCATTAGAAGCAGTCCTCGCAGTTCTCCTCGGATTGCTTTCGCGCTCCGTGGATTACTTCGACAACTTGCTGGCCGATCGCTATACCCATCATGTCAGCGTCGAAGTGATGCGCAAGGCTGCTGCTCTCGACGTGACAGTCTATGAAGATCCCGTTTTCTACGATCGCCTGGAGCGGGCGCGCGTTCAGGCGACCGACAGGCTGGCCATGATCCAGCAGATGGGCCGACTGCTGCAGCAGACCGTCACTGCAGCCGCGTTTTCTGCAGTGCTCCTCTTCTACTCGCCGGTACTACTGCTCCTGCTTGTTGCCGGTATCATTCCTGCCTTTCTTGGTGAAAGCCACTTTGCGTTTCTCACCTATGCCAAGAATTTCCGCCAGACCCCCATTCGCCGGCAGATGGATTATCTGCGCCAGGTGGGCGGCAGCAAGGAAGCGGCGAAGGAACTGAAGCTTTTTAATTTAAGCGACTACCTGACCGAGCGATTTTCATCGCTCTCGCTCGGAATCTACGAAGAGAATGTCGCGCTTAATCGCCGCCGGCTTTTGTGGGGTGCGCCGCTCGCGGTTCTCGGACAGCTCGGTTACTACGCCGCTTACGTACTCAGTATTTATCGCACCATTCATGGCATCTACTCGATCGGCGCTCTGACGCTGATCACGACCGCCATTATGCAGGCCATGGGCAACATTCAGCAGGCGTTTTCGACGGCCTCGGGAGTTGCTGATCAGGCCCTCTTCCTTACCGATCTGTTGGCTTTTTTTGACATGAAGCCGGCCGTCACATCGAAGGCTGATGGCCTTCCCGCGCCGAGCCCGATCCAGCGTGGTTTTGAGTTCCGCAACGTATCTTTCGTCTATCCAGGCACGGATCGGCGCGTGCTCAGCGACTTCAGCTTCACGCTCCGCCCCGGAGAGAGTGTGGCACTGATCGGCGAGAACGGCCAGGGCAAAACCACGGTTGTCAAGCTGATCACACGCCTTTATGACCCAACCGAAGGCCAGATTCTGCTCGATGGCGTAGACCTTCGTGAATACGATCTTGCCGATCTCCACGCGGAGATTGGAGTCATCTTTCAGGATTTCATGCGCTACGAGATGACGGCCCGTGAAAACATCGCAGTTGGACGAATCGAAGTCCCGCACACTGCGCAGGAAATCGAACATGCGGCAGAAAAGAGCCTTGCCTCGGGGGTTATCGCCCGCTTGCACAATGGCTACGACCAGATGCTGGGCCGCCGTTTTGAAACGGGAGTGGACCTGTCTGGCGGCGAATGGCAAAAATTGGCTCTCGCTCGCGCCTATCTTCGCGATGCGCAACTGCTCATTCTCGATGAACCCACAGCTGCGCTCGATGCCCGCAGCGAGTTCGAGGTCTTTGAGCGCTTCGCAGAATTGACTGAAGGCAAGATGGCACTGCTCATCTCCCATCGATTCTCCACCGTTCGCATGGCCGACCGCATTGTCGTGCTCGAAGGCGGCCGGCTGGTGGAAGAGGGCAGCCATGCGCAACTAATTGCAACCGGCGGCCGGTATGCCGAAATGTTCGAAATGCAAGCCGCCAGTTACCGATGAGGTCCCGTGATTGACGCACCAGCAGTTCCGGAAACCGGGCAGCCGATCTCAAGCGCACTGCTTGAGTGTGTTCGCACCGCTGCATCATGGGAAGTCGTAACTCGTCCCGCAACGACAGGTACTTGTCCCGCGCGGGTCCACGCTGTCCAGAGCGCCCTCAAGGGTCTTGAAGTCGAATTGGCTTCAATGCGGAATTCTTCGAAGCTGGCAAAAACGTCGGCCTCCGCACTTCTGGAATTGCGGGCGAACGCACGCCTTCTTCGAGCCGCCGTCCGAGCCGTATCCGACAGGCCTCGTGTTGTCGCGCTCCTTCCGCGCGTCGTACTCCCGGCCCATAAGGATGAGCCACGCGTCGCGACGATTGCATCTGCATATCTTCATGCCGTCGGCGGCAATTTTTCGGCGCCCGCGTTCCGCGACTTTATTGAAGCGTTGCAAAAGCATGATCCTCTCACGCTCGACGAATTGTGGAATGCATCAGCTTTCCTCAAGTTCACTCTGCTTGAAATGTTGCTGGATGATGCTCGCCTCCTGCTTCGTTCGCGCACTGATGCACCCGAATCGCCAATTTCCATTCATCTCAAGAGTCTTCGCACTGTCGCACACACCGACTGGGCTTACTGGATGGAGCCGCTCATCCTGTTCGATGCCGCGCTGCGACAGGATCCCGCGCAGGCGTACGCGGAGATGGACTTCGACAGCCGCGAGTTCTATCGGAAGCGGGTAGCGTTCATCTCCCGCCACTCCGATTGCACCGAATGCCAGGTTGCCAAGGCGGCGCTGGATCTTGCCCATGAAGCCAAATCAAAGCCGTCCGATGGGCAGCGGATTCAGCTCCGACATGAACACGTGGGATACTACCTGATCGACAAAGGTTTTCCGCAGCTTGCCGTGCGCACCGGATTCCATCCCCCGCTAATGGAGTGCGTGCGCACTTACATCCGCGGCCAGGCCGACAACTTCTATATCACCGGCATCCAGGTCATCACGATTGTGCTGATCGCGGCCCTCATTCTGATTCCCTTGCCGCGTTTCAGCCTGTTCGACTGGTTTTTGGCCGCGCTCGCACTCTTTATGCCGGTCATGCAATGCGCGGTCGATCTGGTTAACAGCACCATCACTTCGATCTTTGATCCCGATCAGCTCCCAAAGCTGGATTTCAGCAAGGGCATTCCCATTGAATTCACCACCGTGGTCGCCGTGCCAACTCTGCTCATCAACGAAAAGCAGGTTCGCGGCCTGGTGAACGATCTTGAAGTTCGTTTCATCGCGAGTCGAGATCCCCACCTGCATTTTGCGCTGCTTACAGACCTTGCCGACTCGGTGAACAAGCCGCACGCCAACGACTCGCACGATCTCGTCGAACTCGCAGTCCGGCTCATCGATGAATTGAATGCAAGACATAGCTCGCCAAAGAGCGGTAGTTTCATCTTGCTTCATCGTCACCGCATTTTTAATGTGCGCCAGGGTGTTTGGATGGGGTGGGAGCGCAAGCGCGGCAAACTTCTCGACCTGAATAAACTACTGGCCGGCGAATTTGATGCTTTCCCCATAAAGGCGGGCCGGCTGGATGTGCTCAGCCAGATCCGTTACGTACTTACACTCGACTCTGATACGCAACTGCCTCGCGGCGCAGCTACGCGCTTGATTGGCGCCATCGCGCATCCACTGCATCAGGCAGTGATCGACCCCCGGCTGCGCATTGTGACCGAAGGCTATGGAATCCTGCAGCCACGCATCGGCGTGAGCGTTCGCTCCTCTTCACGCACGCGGTTGGCTGCCATCTATTCAGGCCAGGGCGGCTTCGACATCTATACCCGCGCCATCTCCGACGCTTATCAGGATCTTTATCACGAAGGAATCTTCACCGGCAAAGGCATCTATGAAGTGGCTGCACTTCATACTGTGCTCAATCAACGCTTCCCGCGCAACGCACTGCTGAGCCACGATCTTATCGAAGGTGCATATGCTCGTGCCGGGCTCGCCACTGACGTGGAACTCATCGACGATTATCCCTCGCACCTAAGCGCCTACAGCCGCCGTAAACACCGCTGGGTTCGCGGCGATTGGCAAATCGCGCAATGGATGTTCTCGCGGGTGCCCGAAGAGTCAGGACGGTGGAAGCCTAATCCAATTTCAGAAGTCTCCCGCTGGAAGATTTTTGACAATCTTCGCCGCTCACTTGTTGAACCTTTCACTTTCATCTTGTTTGTAGCGGGTTGGCTCGGCCTTCCGGGAGGACCGCTTTACTGGACCATTCTTCCCTTGGTCCTTTTGATCTTTCCCACCGTCGTTCAAAGCGCTTTCGGGCTTGGCAGTGCCTTCTTCAGCGGTCGCAAGGGCAGCGCCGGTGAGGTCATCTCCGGTTTCTGGAAGGCGGCCGTTGTTGTCCTGATGAATTTGATCTTTCTGCCCTACCAGGCGCTCCTCTGTCTTGACGCCATTATTCGCGCGCTGGTGAGGGGCTTCATCACCGGCGAGCGTTTGCTGGAATGGGAGACTGCTGCACAGGCCGAAGTTCAAAATGCACATCAAACTCTGATTGACCGCTATTTTGCCCTCACGCCGCTGGTCGCCCTGGCAATCGCGGGTGTTGTCTTCCTCTTTAACTCGCACCATCACCATGCGCTCATTGTGGCTTCCCCTATCCTTCTGCTTTGGGCTATCGGTCCAGTTGTCGCTGCCTGGTTGAATGCGCCGCTGAGTGAACAGAATAAGCGCCTCGATTCAGGCGACCAGGCGTTTCTGCTCGATCATGCTTTACGCATCTGGCGTTACTTCAGCCAATTTGGAGCGGAGCGTCACAACTACCTCATCCCCGACAATGTTGAAGAAGAGGGCCTGTTTGAAGCTGCCCGCGTTTCGCCTACTAATCTTGGCTTACTGCTCAATGCCCGTCAGGCTGCTTGTGAGTTCGGCTTCCTGACCAGTCCCGAGTTCGTCAGTCTTACTAATCGCAGCTTTGCCACTATTGCGCGGCTCGAAAAGTATAGAGGCCATTTGTTCAACTGGTACGACACGCAGACACTCGAGCCGCTCAGCAAAGAGCCGTTCGTTTCTTCGGTCGACAGCGGTAACCTTGCCGCCTCGCTCTACACGCTTCGCTCCGGCGCGATGGCTCTTCTTCGCAAGCCGTTGCTTGGGCCGCAGCACTTTTCCGGGCTTCGTGCCTATTGGCAAATGTTGCGCTTGCAAAAATGCCTTGCAGGGCCGATGGCACGTCTGTCTCCTCCCGTTTCCGATGCTTCTATTGGCGACTGGCTCGCATGGCTGGCGGCCGCGCAGAGCGCGCTTAATGCGGCTTCCAACTCGTCGTCGGCCGGCCAAAAGGACACTTGGTGGGTCACAGAGACTCAGCACCGTATTAATGCGATCGCCGCGCTGCTTCAGGACTTCATGCCTTGGCTGCAGCCTGAATACGCTCCACTTCGTGAAATATCTGAACTCGGAATGGAGCGAATTGAGTATGCGCTCACAATCGACAAAGCAATCACATTCGCAGAACATCTGGAAGAGCGTCTGACCAGCGCTTCGCCCACAATTGCCAGGAACGCGTCGCTTGCCGAGCTCGGCGAACAGTTCCGTGTGTCTGTCCGAATGGCGCTGCAGAACCTGCGGTCCCTTGCCGCTGCGCTTCGCGGTATCGCTCATCATGCAGAAACCCTCGTGCAAGAGATGGAGTTTGCATTTCTCGCCGATCCCGGTCGACAGATCCTTTCCATCGGCTACGATGTGCGTGCGAAAAAACTGCACGAAGCCTGCTACGACATGATTGCTTCTGAAGCTCGTATTGCTACTTTCATCGCAATCGCCCGCGGCGAGATCCACCAGGAGAGCTGGTTCAAGCTGGGCCGCGAACACGTGCGTACTTTCGGGCATTTTATTCTGCTCTCCTGGACCGGCACCATGTTTGAGTACCTGATGCCAGCCCTGTGGATGCGCAGCTATCCCGACACTCTAATCGCCCGCACCCTCGCTGCATGCGTCACGGTACAGCGAGAGTTCGCAAGTTCCCTCAGGATTCCCTGGGGCATTTCGGAGTCGGGTGCCTCGAAGAAAGACGATGCCGGCCATTATCATTACCAGGCTTATGGCGTGCCGCAAATTGCGCTGTTCATTGAAGCCACAGCGGGGCCGGTCGTCTCGCCTTACTCATCGTTCCTTGCGCTCGCGGTCGATTCCGTAGCTGCTCTGCGCAATCTGCGCCTCATGGCTTCTGCCGGGTGGGTGGGCGAGTTCGGCTTCTATGAGGCGGTCGATTATTCTACCGATTCCGGAAAGCCTGTTCTG
>Ga0302278_10005028_pt1 | contig 13325 bp, 5 predicted proteins | sample III_Bog_N3_2_FD_194543 | JGI IMG/M metagenome (GOLD analysis project Ga0302278, IMG submission 194543) | Peat permafrost microbial communities from Stordalen Mire near Abisko, Sweden - III_Bog_N3_2 | ecosystem: Environmental > Terrestrial > Soil > Wetlands > Peat | place: Sweden: Abisko... | reverse complement strand
GGCGATGAACAGGCAAATGAAGTACCGGAATCTACATGAGCAGCTTGATGAATTGGAAATAGCCGGAGCACCTGTGGCAGAAATGTCTGGCCCCACGGATGTCCGAAACCTCCTTTCGGTGCTCTCACCGCGCGAAGAGGAAGTCCTGTTGCTCAGACTTGAGACACTGAAGTATCGCGAGATCGCCGAGCAGTTGGGGATCAGCATAAACTCTGTCAATACTCTCTTGGCACGTGCATTACGAAAGCTCCAGGAAGCGACATCGCGGCACGTCAAGGAAGAGAGGACAAAGAGATATGCTAAGAAACCGGTCACGCGAGCATCCTAACGATGAAACCCTTCTGGCCTATCTGGACGCCGAACTGTCCAACCTACGAATGCGTGCCATTCGGACCCACCTCCAGATTTGCTGGAAATGTCGTGCCGCATTGGCGGAACTGGAGTCTCAAGCAGTGGCCATTTCGCGCCTCCTTGCTGAGAGATCGCAGGATGAAATTGATCGATCTGGTCAGGCTCGGGAGAAATTCTTGCGATGGAAGACTGATTTTGAAGGCCGGCAGGGGTTTTTCTTCAGATGCCAGCCGCCTCAATTAGAAAGATATGTTGCAGGCGCTGTTCTTGCATAGAGCGAGGCTCGCGGCGCGCGTCCGCGGCCTGCGACCGCGGCGAACTGCGCTAGGCGCCCTATAAAGCTCAGAATCCGCGGGCAGATCAACTTTGTTTCCGCCCTTCTGGGCAAGCGCGATAGACGCTTCCATCTGGAAGGATATGCGGTGAGAACGACATGAAGAAGAAACCAGGCACTCAGCCATTACGTTGTGCGATCTACGCCCGCACCGCTACCGTGAAGAAACCCGATGAAGATAACTCCATCACTCAGCAGGTTGAGCGGTGCAAACGCTTGGCCAAAGAAAAAGATTGGATCGTTAGCGATGACTACATCTTCACTGATTCTGGACAGTCCGGATTAAGGGTGAACTCAGGGCTGAAGAATCTAATGCGTATCGCCGCTGTCAATCCGAAATCGTTCGACGTCCTGCTTTGCACTTCAATCGATAGGATTGCGCGGGACACTGATCTTGTGATCCGAATCCATAAGGCCCTAAAAAGGTTTGGCGTTGGAAGCCGTCGTCTACGCGGCACGCGAGCGTCTTCAGCATCAGGAGAAGCCGGTCAACTCCATTGACCGCGTGTGCGAGTCGCTTACTTTTTTCCGCGACAAGAACTTCGGGCGCGAGGCTGTCGTCGATGAACGGACATTGATTCGTGACGGCCTCAGCCGTGGCATGGGCGAAGTGACTTTCGCGCAGGTGCGCGGAAACCTTGATGCTCGCTTGTCTTCCGGTGAATTCCAGATCGTCGAGCATTCTCACAATCTTCCGGCCTGGCAGCTCACTACTGCCAGAACCATCGAAGCAGAGCGCGAGATCGTCCGCCGAGTGCGCGAGGGACAACACCAGGTTGAGCCTGCTTTGCCTCGCCAGCAGGCCATCGCTGTTGCCGACCACCATTCTCATCTCAGCCGCGCTCAAAACAGTGTGGTCGAGGATGTACTCAGTTCCCCGGACCGGATTCGGGGTATCCAGGTGTTGGCCGACACGGGCAAAACTACAACACTTTCCGTAGTCCGACGTGGAATTTAAATGGGAAACTTGTACTTTCTTCTTTCTGAATCGATGTCAATATCATTCCATAATGGAACTATATTGACATGCCTGGAGGCTTCGAACCCACCGAATGGAACTTTTGCAAATGAGGTCCACAGGGACCTCATTTGCCTCGTACCACTTGCCGGACCTTCATTTCCAGGACACTGGGCGACTGCTGGTTACCAATACAGCAACCGTGAATTCAATTGCACAAATTGCGACGCCGTGGAGTTCTATGGCTCTTCGTCGATTTCGATTTCAACTTCGTTTTCAATTCCGATCCCACTCTCAGCTTCCAGCGCTTCGATCGCGACCTTCAGGGGCTCATAGATGGCGACTTCTTGCCCGACGACTTCGAACGACACTGCAAGTGCATATCTGGCGGTCGAATCCGGGTCCCTACTCCATCCTTGGTGACCCACGACTGCGATGCAAAACTGGTCGGGGAGGGTATTCGACTTCACGACCGCCCAATCTTTTTGCACGGTGCCGCTGTTCGATTTGACCTCTCTAATGTATCCATGGTCTGGATTCTTGTGGAGTGTCCAGGGAAGGGATGAACCGGTGATCCCCTCAGCTGCTTCTTCCGGAGACTTCAGCGCCCGTGCGCAGAAGTCCTTGGGTCCCTCGCCGAGTTTACTGCTCTTCCAATCGACCCAAGTTGAAAGGTAACGACGAAGCATACGGCGGGTACGACGCGGCTGCGCGACCCAGGACAATGAGACATCAATCCGAATGTCGAACTCGTCCGCTTGGCCACGGAGTTGCTCTGGAATCGGGACCTGATAGATGTGGCATTCTCCAGCATGGATTCGCTCAGCATCGTTCGTAATTGCTGTGACCCTAAAGTCAGTATTGGTCGTCGCTCTCTCATCGTTTGGGATACCGTAACCGATCGAACGGATGAGGTCTGAAGCTTCCAGAATCAACTGATCCTTGAGGTCATCGTTCTCACCAGGAGACAGGGCTCTGATCTGATTTATTTTTTCCTCTGCCCAGTCGGGCCAGCGCGCAGATTGTACGATAAGAGCTCTATATAGGAGCGCCGGTTGATCTGGAAGGAGACGGTTTAGTTTCGCGGCAATCCTCGTCACCTTGGGCGCAGCGAAGGACGTCCCCGATTCATCCCGGTTAAATGGAGGACCTGGGGGAAATGAAGTGGACCGTATTAATTCGGGGCACGCGCCATCGACCTGAGCGCCAGTATTGACCTCATTTCCGATTACACTGCGAACGTCGTCGCCGCCATACTCAACCACCTCTGGCTTAATGGCTCCCCAGAGACTGGGTCCGGTTCTCGAAAACGCAGATGGAGAACCATCGGCGGCAGCGAAAGTTCGCCAGGTATCATTTTGTAAGTGCCCATATGCGATTGAGCCAACCGTTAGCGCCTGCAGGCTCTGTGCTGGATTTGCAACTCTCGACGAAGCCTCAAGCAAATAGGTTGGGTAGTCCCGACCCGCAAGAAGATGATCGCGAATGCCAGGCTGAGGAACCGGCCCTCGGAATGAGAGATTTCCGGCGCTCTGAATGACTAGAATGTCGTAGTTCTCGCTCAGCATGTCGATCTCCGCCGCCCAAGCCGACATGCGAGTCAACCGACAACCTGCCGACGCATTGATCGACTGATTGAATATCTTCGTCCCCCGGGGGCCTTCGTTATACCTCTTTACTACGGCCCGAATCGCTTCCGGCGGGTACAGTTTGAGCGGCATCCTGCAGTTCTTATCAAGGACACGCGCATTTTGGATCCAGAACAAATGCTTGGGCAATGGGATAACAGACTCGCCATAGAGGATTGCACCAGCCACCCGAGTTCCATGCCCCCCAGGTTCAACGAGGTCAGCCACTTGATCCGAGGGGATGCCGGGAAGAAAGCAGTGCGATTCGTCGCCTGCGACCGCAGCACTAATCAGTATGTGGCCCTCTTGGACGCCGCTGTCAATGACGCAAATGGCCGGAGCATTTTCGTCAGGTGCACCTGGCATCGTTCCGGGATCTGGCGTGGAATCATCTTGATGATTTCGCTGCGGTAACTCGATGTCATCGGGCTCCACGACCTCAAAGATGTATGCATATGTGAGAACAAGATCGCGGAGGCCTTTGCCCGAGATTCGGAGACGCACGCTAAAGCTGTCGGGCAGAGACGCTAAGGCGTCGCCGCCTTCCTCGACGATATGGAGAATCTCTGCTCCATATGCTTTCGAGAAGTTCTCGATGTCGCTCTCCCTGCTCATCTTCAGCTCATCCCAAGTTGAGTACGCGAGGGAGCGCGCCGTGGCCCACTCTTCTTCCTTTTTGGCCCAACTGGCGTCAGTGTCCCTGTTCCCGCGCACCGGCTCGTTGGGAATCTCGACGGTGCCAGCGCACGCGATGCCGACATCGACAACGTGCTCCTGATCGTCTCGGATCCGGGGCCACGCTTCGAAGAGTGCATCCGAAAGGATTCTCTGCAGCCGAGAATACTGGCCAGGGGCATCGCCGAGTCGATGAACTTGAGCTATGGTGGCCGTCCCGCGAAGCTGCACTGCAAAGCCAGCCACCGCAGCCGCGAAAACGGTTAGGTCCAAGTCTTCTGACGCAACTATTACGTAGCCCTCTTCCTCCTCCGAGATGATCTCGAACTCAAAGTAATGGCGAAGGGCGTCTAGGTCGAGACCCGGATCTACCTGCAACAGCAACGGTATACCGGAGGGAAGGACCGGACGGCCCTCTGCTTCGCGCTCATCTCGGAATTGTTTATATTCACGAATGGCGTCCCCCGAAGCCGTTTGCAGCGCTGCGCTGTGTCTCGCGGTCGATTGCCGGTTGGCGACGGTCTGCGGAGTCGGATTTCCCCTGCCGGTCAGTCGTGCTGGGCCACGCTGACGCATCAGCAGTGGTAAGTGCTCGAAATTGTGTGTTTCGGGCATCGTTCGCCGTCCTAAGCAGTGAGGTTCGAACCTCTGATCTCCGCTGCTGCTTCCTCAAGCAGCGAGTCATTTATTCCCTTTGCTCCAGACAGTACAGCCGCTTTGGCAGCGTTCTGAGCGGCACGGACCACCATTGCAGCAGAAGCTCCTTGCAACTGATGGACGAGGCGATCCCAGTTGACCATTTCTGCAAACGGAACAGCCGAGAGAGTCCATCGGAGTAACTGCTGGATTTCAGCGTTCCCAGGCGGTGGAACATGAATGACATCGTCAAATCTGCGAAACAACGCGGGATCTAGTGACTCTCCTACGTTAGTTGTAGCGACGAGGATTCCCGGTGCATCGAATTCGTCCATGAGCTGCAGAAGGGCGTTGACGATCCGCGAAGCTTCGCCTATATCTTTGTTGCTATTGCGGGTGCGAGCGATCGCGTCACACTCGTCCAGAAGTAGAACGCACGGATGCTCCTTTGCGGCGCTGAAAACGGCGGCGAGATTTGAGCTAGACTCACCCAGATAGGAAGAGATCAGTGAATCCAGACGGACTTTCATGAGCGGAAGGCCCGTGTTCCAAGCAATTCGTTTCGCCCCTAGGGATTTGCCGCAACCAGGAGGTCCGTACAAAAGAACAGTGCGGCGCGGCAACAGGCCGAAGGTGCCAAGTCGTTCTCGAGCTGCAAATTCCTGCTCAATCCTCGCAAAACGCGCTTCTGTAGATGGCTCAAGGACCATATGGTGCTCGAGAATCTCGGGAGCGTAGAGCGACACAAGCGAATCGCCGTGACGGCGGCTAACCGGCAGCGCTGTGAGTTTTCTGGAGAGGTCAAGGTCTCGTCGGCCAGACGGGCCATCGGAGGTCTTTGTACTTTTCGTGTTCTTGAGGATTGCAGTAAGCTCATCCGCAAGTTTGGCGTGCCCGGTTCGCCTTTCCGTGTCGACGATCTTGGAGGCGAGGGCCTCCAGGTCCTTCTTCGAGCCTTCTGCGATTGCGCGAACCACTCGCTTCAGCATCTCGGCTTTCATTGGACTCGTTCCTCATTACCACTACACATGTGAATTCAGGCCTTCGTCAACGACTCTTTCGCCTTTTATCTGTGGGGAACTAGACATCTAAACAGTTCCTTGAAAACTGCTGGTCAGGAAATTCTCTTGCTCAGTCAAGTATAGCGAAAATTGAGCGAATAAGGCGCCCGGCGTTTCGGCCCTTCGCAGAGACTTCCATTCGGCCCGCTCATCATCATCAATGAAAAACATCCTTGAGCCATACGATCCATTTTCTTGCGCGTCTCCGAAAGATCTCAGGATACTTGCCGACATGAGGGTACTAATTTGGGTTGCCGCGCCTCCGTCATTGGGGAAACATCCAATCTTCGTAGTGGGTCTCCGAAAACGTTCATTGCAAGCGAGTTCAGTGGCGAATCGCCCATCTGCCTTGTTACGTGCAGGTTAGCGGCGAAGGCTGCCTCAATTGCGGAGTCCCCGGAGATCCACCGTTCGAGGAATGCCGGCAACCAATGCGAGGGTACTCGGGTATCCAATGGCCAAGGGGAAGCGATCACGGTAGAGCATCCCTGATCTAGCAGTTGGTGAACAAGACCGACTGTAGTCTCTCCAACAGGATGGCTGTCGAGCCTGCCCCCACTACAAATGAACAGAACAACAACTGCAGACTTGCGTGCGGCGTTTGCAAGAACTTCCGGATAGAGGGCCAACTCCGCATCGTCAGAAATCCGCTGAACATAACGGCCCCCGGGAAGGATGCTTCCGTGTGCGGCAATAATTGCAAGCTCCGATTCAGCGAGGTCCCCCGGGATCTCGGCGGACGTGTCGAGTGTAATCCCATGTTTTTCGAACGTGTCTTGAAGCCGGTCGGCAACCGAAATCAGCGCCGGATTCCTGTCCTCTACAAATTCGGTTGAAATCCACGCCACTCTTTTCGTCGTAGGAAAGCTTCGCGACGTCATTTCCCAGACCCAACTCAACGAAGGGGCTGCGGCCATCGGCACCTGCCTGCCAGCAAAGTTGTCGCCTGCCATCACGAGGTTCGGAGGCATCTGTTGCAAGGCGTTGTCCATGACAAGCAACGTGGCCCGTTCGGGGACAAGGCTAATGCCAATCCCTGCGAGCGTCAGATAGAAAAGGTTCATCTCTTCCTTGACCTGGGCATACCCGTACGGGTATTTCTGCGACCACTCTTGAAACTTTCGTTCGGAGAAGACATCTTCAGCTTCCCTGTGGAGATCAGCATCGCCTTTTGCGATTTTGAGCCGTACGAGCGTGCCCTTCTCGCTCAGGCCGAGCATAACGACATCTAAACCGTGCAGGGAGAGTTCACGAGCCATTGCGAGGCTGCGGCCCATCTCTCCAAATGGCGAATTGTCCGTTCCGATTAGCGCATCCTTGAGGGCGTGGTCAGTTAGGGCTTCGAGACAAAACGCCGCCGTGGCAATATCATGACCATCCATGTCAGAATCGAGAAACCGCCGAGTCGCCATACCGAGCGTGATCAGGTCGAACGCTATGTCTTCGGAGTACCTGGCAGTTTGAATGGACTTGGCTAGCTTAAGAACTTCGTTTCCTGTCGTCTTCGAAGGGTCGATTAGTTTGAGGAGATCCGCAATAGCAGACGGGATATTCGCGAGTCGATTTTCGAGCACAATCTTTACGTCATCCTTCACGTCGATGCCTACTGCCGCCAATTGCTGAACGCATTGCGCGAGGATCGCAACCGCTGGGCCAGTCTCTTCGCCTTCATCAATGAGCTCGGCACAATGTCGCGCCGCATCCTGAGTCAGTGTCGGCAGTTCCTGCTTCAAACTTTCGCGATGCCGGAGCACTTCAAGTGTGCGAATATGGAGCACCAATGTCTTGACGCGTTGAGCATAAGCAGCATCGAAGTTGAATTCGTAGCACATCACGAGCAGTCGATCGGCAAGCTGTTTCGCTTCAGACAAAAACTTAATATCGCGGTAAATGCGCACAAGCAGTGAAGCTTCGTAGTATAGCTGCTCGGGTTCAATTACGATGTCGATCGACAGTGCGCAGGCGATACCAAGTAATGCTTCATTGAAGCTTCGTGCGCGATGGTAGATATCAGAGAATGTAAACCACGCGAGTCTGTTCCGAGTGGGCGCGGTCCCGGACATCTGTAGCGCATGTTCGGCCAGATCCCGCCCCTTTTGAGCTTTGTTCGCTGCGGCGTAGCGAGCGCCGGCATATCGCAATAAGTCCAGATCGGCATCAGGATGTGTAGTCTGAGGCGCAACGATCAAACCTACAGCCATGATCTTGTCAAAAGTTTCTTCCTCAAGCTTTACTCGAAGATCCGAATCGTAACTTAGTGTGTTCCGTACAAATGACAGCACTTCATCTGGCGGCACCGTAAGAAGTTCTTTCGGCACCGTCGTTCGACCCGGAAGAACCGGGCTCTCCTTCGCAGCCCAATCCATAATGTTTTCAACAACAGCGAGACAAGCATCACCATCCGCGGTAGACTCCGACTTTGAAGGCGGCACGGATCTTCCCTTGACTTTGGTTTTCGCACTCAGACGTTGAGTAATCCTAATCAGGACAGCGAGCCCGAGCGTTCCGGACGTATCTATTGATAGCAGAGAGGTGACTCTCAAGCGAGTCGCACTGTCCTGAGGATTGTTGGATAGATAACGAATTATGGCCTGTAAAGGCAGAACCATCTCTTCCCCGCTGATCGCTAGTGCTCTCCCGTCGGGACCTCGTTGAAGGAGCCGTCGTTTCAATGCGGCGACGAGGACGCTAGCAACGCCTTCCGTCAGAGCACGATCTTTCTCCGACATACAGAGTTCGACGGCCTCAAGGAACTCCCGCCGTTCGATCGCTTCTTTACCACAGACTACCTGGCACCAACTCGTTAACTCCGGCACAGCAGAAATCACTGTGTTTTGGACAAGCTTGAAATCGACTGGCTGTCCCGAAGCGAAGGCAGACCCGAGCGTAAGGAAGAAGAACTTGCGCCGCGGGTCGATCGCGGTATTGGAAGTTAGCAACGACTGGACAAGCTCAGAGTAGCGGCGCGTCCGCAGGTAAAATCTCAATCGCTGGTCCAAGAACCCTGGCGAGTCCGGAAAGAGCACATCAACACGCCCAAGAATCTGCTCTAAGATCTCGAATTGATCGAGATCATCGGCCAACTCTGCCGCAAGATAGTAGTCTTCCGCGGACCGAAGCCCATCGGCAGAGGAGATCAAAAGTTCGAGTGAAAGATCATCATCATTAGCGCGTTCGGCGATCCTTGCAAGCTTAAGCGCCGCGCGGGAATCAGTCTTGGAATGGATAGTCAACTCCTCGCGGAGGAGTCGCACGGTATCCTCGTTTGGAGGCAAAGATTCCATCAACTGGAGCTTGAGAAACGATTTCTGCGAGTCCATCCAACAGGGCAGGGCGTCGATCGACGCAAACGCAGAACCAAGACGCCCGCTGTTTGCCAAAGACCTCCAATTCGCAACATTCTCCGCGATCAGTTTCCCACTATCGTGTTCTCTGTAAATGCCAAGAACGCCGCAACCCTCCACGCCTTTGATTCGATCGTAATTCTCCGGACGCTCCGGCGACGGCTCGCCCGTGTCGAGTAAAAGATAGAAATTCTGCGACTTAGCAATCTCTACTGAGCGCGCGGCCAGTTCGCACAAATGCGGCACCCACAGGTCATCTGGCAGAGGTGGGGATGGAAGAGGCGGCGTGGTTTGTTGGCCGTGCATTCGATAAAGGGCCGCGTGCAGCACAACTGCTGCTGATCCTTCTCGCGCGGTTTTCAGCGTCTCGATTACCGACCCGATTTGGAAGGTCTTAGCATGGACAACACGCACGAATCTGCCGAGCGAGCTTTGCTCCTGTTCTGAGATTTTTCTCTTGAAAAGTGCCTCGGTTGCTTCTCGGGTCGCACTTTCAATCTCGGTTTGATCGCACCCAAGCTTCGAACTATGAGGGGGCGCGACGACCAATACCCCGCCAATGTGATCTCCACCTTCCCCGAGGGTCGCTTGGTTCATCAAGAGCACGAATGATCCAACCCGTGCGGCAACGTCGTCAGAATCATCCGTAAAGATGTCGGCTACCCCGAACTCAAGGGTTGTTTGGCCGAAAGCCTCTTGAAAGGTGTCGAAGTAGTTGGTCATTTCTTCATCGTATTCCTGCCGCTCGCAACGCAAAGGCCCGAGATTTGATCTGAGCGGCCGTCGGATTGGACGTGCGTGGTGTTCGCGCTCCCTGTGACGAACGTGCACCCGGATATCGGGAGACGTAAATAAGTAGATAGATCCTGAAAAACGCCCTTCACGACGGCGAAGATCAGGCCGCCCAAAGCCTGCCTAAAGGAACACCGTGCCGGTTGCTCGAAAATGGAATGACATTCTGGATGATAATCAACCACATCGTGGACGATTATCAGGAATTCCTCGGCTAACAGAGTTCCTACGCTGTGACATGTTTCATATAAACATGTGGAACACACGCGAGCATTTCCAGCGAGAGCCGCTGAAATTCTGCCATCAGCCCTTTGCCATTATTTCCTCAAGGGGAACCCTCCTAATCTCCCCGGATTCAATCCGAGAGAACGGTGACTCATTCGTCAAGTTGAGGTGGTAGGCTTTTTGCAGAGCAACCATACGAGGATTGATCTCTTTTAAATCACGCCTCCAGTTTTGAGGTGGAGCAAATTCCTTAAAACAGAGCACTTGCATCGGGTTCTATTCTGCGCAAATGGAGATAATCGCCTCAAAGGCAGGACATGTTGAAGCTGGAAGAGATCAAGAATCAGTCGGCGATCTCGGGTATCGATCCCAACCGTCCCGTCCGGATCGTGGCGACAGAGTTTGTCGGGGAGAATGCCCTCACCGTTTACTACAAGACAATTGAGGGCGTCGTTCTGGAGAGGATGCTTTTCAGGGCCGACGAACCGACCCTATCTCTGGCCGAAGCCGGTCGTCCATGGGCGTTCGATGCTTCAGGGCAAGATTTCAAGCTCGCTGCCGAGGCGTTCCGGATTCATCTCGCACACCTTTTTGATCCGATGATGGCCGTCCATACCTCGAACGTCGAGCCACTTCCCCATCAGATCACCGCCGTTTATGAGGCGATGCTGCCCAAGCAGCCCTTACGGTTTGTACTTGCCGACGACCCTGGCGCTGGCAAAACGATTATGGCCGGGCTTTATATCCGCGAATTGATCATGCGCGCCGACGCCGTCCGCATCCTCGTTGTTGCTCCTGGCAGCCTGGTTAATCAATGGCAGGATGAACTTTTCGAGAAGTTTGGGCTGAGCTTCACCATTTTCTCCCGCGAACACGTTGAGCAATCCTTGAGTGGCAATCCATTTGAGGATACCGACTTCCTGATCGCAAGACTCGATCAACTTTCCCGCAACGAGGATTTACAGGACAGGCTCAAATCCTCACATTGGGATCTGATCGTCGTCGATGAAGCTCACAAGCTGTCGGCAAACTACTACGGGAACAAGATCAATACGACAAAGCGTTTTGAGCTTGGACAACTTCTCGGCAGCGTCACACGCCATTTTCTCTTGATGACTGCGACTCCGCACAACGGTAAAGAGGCGGACTTTCAGCTTTTTCTTTCTCTTCTGGACTCGGACCGTTTCTACGGGAAGTTCCGAGACGGTGCCCACAAGGTGGACGTCGCCGACCTCATGCGGAGAATGGTCAAGGAAGAAATGCTGCGCTTCGACGGCACCCGACTATTTCCCGAGCGCCGCGCCTATACTGCCTCCTACAAGCTCTCAGGACCAGAGGATGCCCTTTATCAGGCCGTGACGAAATACGTCACAGAAGAAATGAATCGTGCGGACCGTCTCCAGGATGGAGGCCGCAAAGGCACAGTCGGCTTCGCGTTGGCTTCGCTGCAGCGGCGCCTGGCGTCCAGCCCGGAGGCAATTTACCAGTCCCTTCGCCGGCGCCACGGAAAAATGAAGCGCCGTCTAGAGGAAGAGCGGTTGCGCTCCCAAGGTCGACTGGAAGCACTCCCGATCGAGCACGCCTCAGATGACCTCTGGGACCTGGCAGACCAATTGCCCCCTGAGGAATTCGATCAGTTCGAGGAAGAGGTCGTCGATCAGGCAACCGCGGCTCAAACCATCCAGGAACTCGAAGCTGAGATCCTGCAACTAGCCGACCTGGAGGCACAGGCCCTCCAACTCAGGAATTCCAACCAGGATCGTAAGTGGGATGAGCTTTCGCACATTCTCCAGGACAACCCTGTCATGCGGGATGCCGACGGGAACCAGCGCAAGCTCATCATCTTCACTGAGCACAAGGACACGCTGCATTACCTTGATCGCAAAATCAAGGACCTGCTCGGTAGCCAAGAAGCTGTTGTTCAGATCCACGGAAGTGTTCACCGGGACGAGCGTCGCAAAATCCAGGAACTCTTCCGAGTCGATCCCCGCGTTCGCGTGCTTGTGGCGACAGATGCAGCCGGAGAAGGCGTCAACCTACAGAACGCCAATCTGATGGTCAACTATGACCTCCCCTGGAATCCCAATCGGATTGAGCAACGGTTCGGCCGCATTCATCGCATCGGCCAGACTCAGGTTTGCCACCTGTGGAATATGCTCGCCTCCGAGACGCGAGAGGGAGATGTGTTTCACCGCCTATTTCAGAAGCTGGAAATTGAACGCGAGGCCCTCGGCGGGCGCGTGTTCGACATTCTTGGCGAAGTCTTCGAGGAAAAAAGCCTCAAAGACCTGCTCATCGAAGCCATTCGCTACGGGGACGATCCAAGACGCCGTGACGAGTTGCGGTCCAAAGTGGAAGGCGCACTCGATACCGCGCACATCGAAGAGATTCTCTCCCGCAATGCGCTGTCTGAAGAAGTGATGGACATGCAGCGCCTTTATTCGGTTAAAGAGGAGATGGAGAAGGCCGAGGCGCGCAAGCTGCAGCCCTACTTTATCCGGTCCTATTTCTCGCAGGCCTTTCAACAACTCGGCGGCGAATTGCGCCCACGTGAAGAAGGCCGCTACGAGATAACGAATGTCCCGGCAATCATTCGCGAACGGGATCGGCAGATAACGGGTCGGGATCGCCGCAACCTGAATCCGGTCACCCTCCGCTACGAGCGCGTCTGTTTTGAGAAAAGGTTCGTACGCCTTGAAGATCGGGCCGGGGCTCCGATGGCGAGTCTGCTGCACCCAGCCCATCCGCTCATGCAGGCGGTGACTGATCTCACTCTTGAGCGGCTGCGCAACAAACTCAAGCAGGGGGCGGTCTTTGTTGACCCGGTCGAGTCTGGTGCAGATCCTGCCACCGACCCTCGCATCATGTTTCTCGTCGATCACTCGATTCGCCAGGGAGGCGATTCGGGACGAACCATCTCCAGACTTGTTCAATTCATCGACGTACATGCCGATGGACAGGCAAGTAATGCCGGATGGGCGCCTCACCTTGACCTCCAGCCAGCGTCGGAGGCGGACCTCAAACTGATCTCCGACATCCTCGCCGCCGGTTGGATTACCCAGGATCTTGAGAAACTCGCAATCCAGCAGGCCTCAGCAACGATAGTGCCGGAGCATCTCCGAACCGTCAAAGAACGCGCAGAGCGCAACGCAGATCGTGTCCTTGCCGCGGTGCAGGACCGTCTTGTCCGGGAAATCAATCACTGGCAGAATCGCCGCCTTCGCATACAGGAGGAGATTGCCGCCGGCAAAGTGCCGCGTGTGACGCTTGGAAACATCGACCGCATTCTCGATGACCTCACAAACCGTCTTCGCAGCCGCC
>Ga0302278_10005024_pt1 | contig 13330 bp, 11 predicted proteins | sample III_Bog_N3_2_FD_194543 | JGI IMG/M metagenome (GOLD analysis project Ga0302278, IMG submission 194543) | Peat permafrost microbial communities from Stordalen Mire near Abisko, Sweden - III_Bog_N3_2 | ecosystem: Environmental > Terrestrial > Soil > Wetlands > Peat | place: Sweden: Abisko... | reverse complement strand
CATCACCTTGACAATTGTGTCTAAATCGTTGCGTTCCTCGAACCATGCAGGAATTGCAGTATTTGCTAAGCTTCGCAATTCATCGAAACACGCACCGACAGTTCGTCCATCGGGATCGATAAAGAATATGTCGCTTCGCCCAAAAACATCCACCGCGGCTCGTTTTCGAACTTGCGACCTGAATCCACATTGGTACTCGTGCGGCAACAATCGCCCGGTCTTGTCGCGTCGTATCCGCCGAGATCCAGGCTGACCGACGATATAGACTCCCAAATTCACGCCAAATGAAAAAGTTGTGCAGTCCAATCCTCCGGCCATATAGGAATTGAAGGACTGAAAATTCACGACATTGATAAATGAACCGTGGAATGCATATGCGTTCCTCGATTCGAAATGCGTGAAACCCTGTTGGCGGAGGATTGGCCAAATTTCAGAGCGTATCAGCTTGTTGACGACTTTGCTGTCCATACCGGTTTGATTATCGCTGGTGAAGCGCGGAGAAACCACCAGTCTTAAGGTCCTCGTTTACTTGATCATTGACGATTAGAATTGTATAGAGCACCCTCCGTGTTCCCGAAAGGCCCAACCGCGTGAAACCCGACATGAGAGTTTCGTTGGCCGGCATTGAACTGGTAAACCCGGTCATCGCCGCCAGCGGTACCTTCGGCTACGGCGTCGAATTCGAAGAGATCGTCTCGCTCGATCGCCTGGGCGGCTTCGTCACCAAGGGCATCTCGCTTGAACCCATGGCCGGCAACGCGGCTCCGCGCCTTATCCAAACCGCAGCCGGAATGTTGAACGCCATTGGCCTGCAAAACGTCGGGGTCGTCGACTACATCCAGAAGAAACTTCCGCAGATGAAGCGCTATCCCGGATGCAAAGTCATCGTCAACGTCTTCGGGTACACGGTGGGCGACTATATCGAGGTCATAGCGCGCCTCAACGACGCAGAAGGCATTACCGCCTACGAGCTCAACGTCTCCTGCCCCAACGTCCACGCCGGCGGAATGACCTTCGGCACCGATGCCGGCTCGCTTGAGTACCTCGTCCATCGCGCCAAGTCCGTCGCAAAACGTCCTCTCATCGTCAAGCTCTCGCCCAATGTCACTTCAGTCGCGCACATGGCCCAGATTGCCGCCAACGCCGGCGCCGATGCCGTCAGCCTGGTCAACACCTTCCTCGGCATGGCCATCGATCCTGAAACTCGTCATCCGCGGCTTAGCAACATCACCGGCGGCCTCTCCGGCCCCGCCATTAAACCCATCGCGTTGCGCATGGTTTACGAAACAGCCAAGGCCGTCAAGATCCCCATCATCGGCATGGGCGGCATCATCACCGCTGAAGATGCGGTCGAATTTCTGCTCGCCGGCGCGACCGCCTTACAGTTAGGCACCGCCAACTACGCCGATCCGCGCGCAGCCGAGCGCCTTGCCAAAAGCCTCGAATCCTGGTGCAAAAGTCACTCAGTTGAAAAGGTTTCAAGCCTCACCGGTGCATTGGAAATCCCTCGCGCCTGAGTTCCTGAATCACAAGAAAACTACGGCTGACCTCGCTTATGTGATGAAGCGCACAGCGAGGTGTGTTTCAAAGTGGGTATTTTCCAATGTGTTCAGTCAGACATGTGATTAGGCTCACTCCGGGCAGGAATCCAAATCACATTTCCGCACTCATTCAGCCAGCGAGGTACGCATGGGTCAGTCCATTTGGCAATCAATGCAGCAAAAGGGATACAGCCGCAGAGACTTTCTGCGCTTCTGCGCCACGGCCGCCACGGTAGCCGGGTTAGGCAAAACCGGGGCCGCTCAAGTGGCCGCGGCTTTCGAGAAAAAAGATAAGCCGGCCGTCGTCTGGATGCACTTTCAGGAGTGCACCTGCTGCAGCGAGTCGTTCATCCGCGCGTCGCACCCCATTGTGGCCGATGCGCTGCTTGACGTGCTCTCGCTCAACTACACTGAGACGCTCATGGCCGCTTCCGGCTTCCAGGCCGAAAAAAGCCTGGCGGACACCATTGCCAACAACAAGGGCAAGTACATCGTCCTGGTTGAAGGCGCGGTGCCCACTAAAGACGGCGGCGTCTACTGCATGGTTGGCGGTAAAACCGCTGAGCAGATTCTGCAAACCGTCGCCAAAGACGCGGCCGCCATCGTTGCCTGGGGCAGCTGCGCTTCAAACGGTTGCGTGCAGGCCGCCAAGCCCAATCCCACCGGCGCAACGCCAATTTACAAGCTGGTCGACAAGCCGGTCATCAACGTTCCCGGCTGTCCGCCCATCGCCGATGTGATGATGGCCGTCGTTACGCACCTGCTTGTGCTCGGCCAGATTCCGGCGCTTGACTCGCTCGGCCGCCCCAAGGAGTTTTACGGTCGCCGCGTCCACGACACCTGCTATCGCCGCCCCAACTACGATGCCGGGCTCTTCGTCGAGGCCTGGGACGACGAGAACGCGCGCAAAGGTTATTGCCTTTACAAGATGGGCTGCAAAGGGCCCGTCACCTACAATGCCTGCTCCGTGACCAAGTGGAACGACGGCGTAAGTTACCCCATCCAGTCCGGCCACGGTTGCATCGGATGCAGCGAAGCCGGCTTCTGGGACAACGGCCCGTTCTACCAGCACCTCAGTTCGTTCCCTGGTTTCGGCATCGAGAGCACAGCCGACACCGTTGGTGCGGCAGTTGGCGTGGCAACAGTGGCCGGAGTTGCGGCCCATGCCATCGTCACCAACATTCGCAAGCGCGCCGTCATCGCCGAAGTCCACACCGAAGATCAGAAGGAGTCGTAACCAGTCATGGCAGCAACACGCATTGTCGTCGATCCTGTAACCCGCATTGAAGGCCATCTGCGCGTTGAAGCGGTGGTGGAAAACGGTGTCATCACTGACGCTTTCAGCTCCGGAACAATGATCCGCGGTCTCGAAAAGATCCTCATCGGCCGCGATCCCCGCGACGCCTGGGCCATCACCGAACGTGTTTGCGGAGTATGCACAACGGTTCACGCCCTGGCCAGTGTCCGCTCTGTCGAAGATGCGCTCGGCGTCGCGGTGCCACCCACCGCGGAGCTTATCCGCAACATCATGTTGACCACCCAGTACGTGCAAGATCACGTGATCCACTTCTATCACCTGCACGCACTCGATTGGGTCGACATCGTCAACGCTCTCAAGGCCGACCCCAAAAAGGCCGCCGAGCTGGCGCAGTCCTTCTCTTCGTATGATAAAAACACGCCGGGGCACTTTACCGATGTCCAGAACAAGATCAAGCAGTTCGCAGCCAGTGGTCTGGGCATCTTTGCCAATGGCTACTGGGGCCACTCGGCCTACAAGCTGCCGCCTGAAGTAAACCTTATAGCCGTCGCTCACTATCTCGACGCCCTCGAGTGGCAGAAGGAGATCGTCAAGATTCATACCGTCTTCGGCGGCAAGAATCCTCACCCCAACTATCTCGTCGGCGGCGTACCCTGCTCCATCGATATCAATGAGGTTGCCGCCATCAACGGCGAGCGCCTCAATCTCGTAGCCCAGCAAATCAGCAAGGCCGACGAATTTATTAACCAGGTCTACATTCCCGACCTGCTCGCCGTTGCCTCCTTTTACAAGGATTGGGCCAGCTACGGCGGCGGCCTGCACAACTATCTCAGTTACGGCGAGTTTCCGACTAAAGGGTACGCGCATCCCGAGTCGTTCAAATATGCCCGTGGAGCCGTCCTCAATCGCGATCTCTCCACCGTCTACCCGGTCAACACCAAAGACTCGCAGGAGATCAAGGAGTACATCGCGCACTCCTGGTATGACTATGATGGCGGCAATAACGAGGGCATCCATCCCTGGGCCGGCGAAACCAACATCAAATACAGCGGTCCCACGCCTCCCTTTGAGACCCTCGCTGGCTTCGACAAGTACTCGTTCCTCAAGACACCGCGCTGGAAAGAGAACCCTATGGAAGTGGGTCCGCTCGCGCGCCTCATCGTGTCGTACGCTGCCGGCCATGACGATGTGAAAGAAACGGTGGGCATGGTGCTGGGCAAGCTCAACGTGCCTGTCGCCGCGCTCTTCTCAACACTTGGCCGCACCGCGGCTCGCGGCATTGACGCTGCTCTCGCCATGGTCTGGCTCAAGGGATTCTTCGGCGACCTGATGGACCGCGTCAAGATCAACGAAGTTTCAACCCATAACGGCGAGAAATGGGAACCCAAAACATGGCCGGCGGAATGCGAAGGTGTCGGCATGGTCGAGGCTCCGCGTGGAGCGCTCGCGCACTGGATCAAGATCAAGAACGGCGCCATCGACAACTACCAATTGGTGGTTCCCACCACGTGGAATGGCTCACCACGCGACGCCAAAAATCAGCGCTCATCCTTTGAAGCGGCGCTCATCGGCACGCCTGTAGCCAAGATCGATCAGCCCCTTGAGATTATCCGTACCATTCATTCCTTTGACCCGTGCCTGGCCTGCGCCGTCCATCTTTACGATCCGCAGGGCAAACACCTCAGCCAGATTTCATTCGAGTGATCACGATGAGTACCCAGAACGTCAAAGTACGGGATGTCTTTACTGAGAACGGCTCCGCGCCCGTAGAGTACCGACGCGTTTATGTGTGGGAACTCCCCGTGCGCGCCTACCACTGGATCAATGCAATCGCCTTGACGACGCTTATCGTCACAGGGTTCCTCATCGGGCATCCAGTCAAATTGGAGTTTGCTTCCGAGGCGTATCAGCAGTATTGGTTCGGATGGGTCCGCTTCATTCACTTTGCCTCGGCCTATGTCTACGTCTTCAACTTCCTGGCCCGGCTTTACTGGGGATTTGTCGGCAACAAATACGCCAGGTGGAACAACTTCTTCCCGCTCACCAAAAGGCAGCGGCAGGAAGTGGTCGACGTAATCAAGACCGATGTCTTGCAGGTCAAGATGCACGGCGAAATCTCCACCGGCCACAATTCGCTGGCCGCGTTCATCTACTTCCTTACCTTCCTGGCCTTCTGCGCCCAGGCCGTCACCGGCTTCGCGCTCTACTCCAGCATGAGCAACTCGTGGATGCCCCGCATGTTTACCTGGATCGTTCCCATCATGGGGGGCGATACGGGCGTGCGCTTCTGGCACCACGCGTTAATGTGGTTTTTTGTGGCCTTCGTCATCGTTCACATTTATTTGTCCTTTTACCATGACTACATCGAGGGCCGCGGCACCATCTCCTCGATCGTCGGCGGATGGAAGTTTGACCGCGAATCGCCCGAGGGCCTCGCACAGGCATGCAAGCTGCAAGAGAAACCAGCCGAGGTAAACAAGAAGTAGAATGATCGAGAGCGAAAAAGTGAATAAGTGAAGAAGTGAAGAATCCTGACCCACGTTGGCTGAATTTCTTCACTCATTCACTTCTTCACCCTTTCACTCCTTGACTTCTTCACTTTCTTTACCCACTCATGGCCACCACCAAAACTCTGATCCTCGGCCTAGGCAACGTCCTCATGGGCGATGAAGGCATTGGCGTCTACGTAGTCCGCGCCATCGAAAAGGAACCACTCCCCGCAGACATTGAATGCCTCGATGGAGGCACCGGCGGATTCACCCTGCTCGAACCGCTTGAGAACGCCGACCGCATCATCATTATTGATGCCGCCAACGACGGCAACCCTATCGGCACCGTCAGTCGCACCACGCCGCGCTTCTCGCGCGACTACCCGCCAACCCTCACAGCGCACGACGTGGGCATGAAAGACCTTCTCGACATGTTCTACATCCGGGGCGGCAATCACGACATCGTTCTTTACGCCATCACCATCGACCCAAAGCAGCCTATCCGAATGAGCCTCTCAGAAGGAGGCGAAACCGCAGCCGCTGAAGCCGCGCAGCAAATTCTCAAGGAAATCCGCGAAGGCGCGCCCGCCGCGTGATGAAATCCGCGACGGTGATCCTACTGCTCCATGAAATCGGACAGGCGCACCGGCAGCATGGCCACACGCCCCGGAGGGGCGTTCGACCTTAGCCCAGGGTGAAGTCCGCAGGACGGAACCCTGGGACAGAGTGCAAAACAAGCTGCCGTCCCGTAGGGACGGCTCGAATCCTGTCCACCGTCCCAATTCAAGATCACTTTAGGTTGACGACCTTAACTCTCGACTCGAATAATGAAAATGACGAATTGCGAACCGTCCACGCCCCTCAATCAATCACGCTTCACCCCGCAAGTCCTGTAGGAGCAGAATCTTTCATGGCATCAGCCCCATCATCTGCCGCGCCTTCGCTTCGCAAGGGCGTTCAGCCGCTGCAAGCTGCGGAAGGGTCAAGTTTCATCTGGCGCAAACTGCACTCTCTGCTCGGCGTCATCCCCATCGGCGCATTCCTACTTGAGCATCTGCTCTCAAATTTCGAAGCCCTCAAGGGCCCCATCGCCTACGGGGATACAGTTCGCTTCCTCAACGGCCTGCCGCTGGTGCGCGTCCTCGAGTGGACCTTCATCTTCCTGCCCATCCTTTACCACGCCTTGTACGGCGTCTGGATCTGGCTGCGCGGCAAGGCTAACGTCGTTTACTACCCCTGGGCAGGCAACTGGATGTATGTAGCCCAGCGCTACACCGGCCTCATCGCCTTCGTCTACATCGGCCAGCACGTCTGGCGTCAGCGCTTCAGCGGCATCATGCTTCCCGAGCATCCTTATGCAGCATTCAACAAGGTCCAGGTCGAGCTCAACAATCCCTTCATGCTTGCGATCTATGCCATCGCCATGGTCGCCGTCTGCTGGCACTTCGCCTATGGTGTGTGGCTCTTCGCCGCCAAGTGGGGCATCACTCCCGGCAACACCGCCCGCCGCCGTTTTGGCTGGGTCTGCCTGGCCGGTGGAGTTCTACTCTGCGCCATGGGCCTCGCCGGCATCTACGCTTTCGTCAGACCTAAGTACCAAGGCACACCCGCCGATCTCACTCCGCCCGCCGTCAGCCAGCTAATCCAACCTCCAATCAAATCGGGTGCGGGTGCCCCATGTCTCGATTCTGAGACATGGGAAGGGAACTACCATGCCTGAGACCGAGACAATCACACCAAGAATCGATTGGGCCGACTTCCAGAAACTCGTCCCTGAAGTAGCCACTAGCATGGCCGCCATCAATCACGCGCTGCGAAACTCAACCATCGAGCCCGAGCTTCGCGAACTCCTCAAGATTCGCGCCTCCCAACTCAACGGCTGCGCCTTCTGCATCCAGTTCCACTTGAACGAAGCCCGCAAAATCGGTGTCTCGGCGCCAAAGCTCGACCTCTTGCCAGCCTGGCGTGAAACCACCATCTACTCCGTACGCGAAGCCGCGGCCCTCGCATTCACCGAGCGCATAACGCTAATCGCCGGACACTCTATTGAGGAAGAAGCCTGGGTAGAAGTCCGCACCCAATTCTCTGAAGCCGAAGTGGCGCTGCTGACCACCGCCATCGCGCAAATCAACTTCTGGAATCGCCTGGCCGCCCCATTACGCTTCACGCCCCCGATTCCAGTGCATTCCGAGCCTTTAGCTAATAGCTAAAAGCTGTTCTTTGATCTCTGATCTCTGTTCTCTGGTCTCTGAAAGGTACTTCATGGCATCACCCAAAATCATAGTGGTTGGCGGAGGACTCGCAGGCCTCGCTGCGGTCATCAAAATCGCCGAAGCCGGCGGCAATGTCGATCTCTTTTCCATCGTCCCCGTCAAGCGTTCCCACTCGGTCTGCGCACAGGGCGGCATCAACGCTGCCAAAAACCTAAAGGGCGAAGGCGACACCACCGACAAGCACTTCGACGACACCATCTACGGCGGTGATTTCCTCGCCAACCAGACCCCCGTCAAATTGATGTGCGAGGCCGCGCCCGCCATCATCGACCTGCTAGACCGCATGGGCGTGCCTTTCAACCGCACCCCTGAGGGCCTGCTCGACTTCCGCCGTTTCGGCGGCACACTTTACAACCGCACCGCATTCGCCGGCGCAACCACCGGCCAGCAACTACTCTACGCGCTCGACGAGCAGGTGCGCCGCTACGAGGCGGCCGGCCACGTCAACAAATACGAAGGCTGGGAGTTTCTCTCCGCCATCATCGACTCCAAAGGCGTCGCGCGCGGCATCACCGCCCTCAACCTGCGCACCATGGAGCTCAAAGCCTTCCCGGCCGACGCCGTCATCTTCGCCACCGGAGGCAACGGGGCCATCTTCGGCAAGTCCACCAACTCCGTGGTCTGCACCGGCTCGGCCAACTCCGCGCTGTTTCAGCAAGGCGTCTACTACGCCAACGGCGAATTCATCCAGGTCCACCCCACCTGCATCCCGGGCGAAGACAAGCTGCGCCTCATGTCAGAATCGGCCCGCGGCGAAGGCGGTCGCGTATGGGTGCCTCGCACGGTCGGCGACAAGCGCCCCGTCAAGCAAATCCCCGACTCAGATCGCTTCTACTTCCTCGAGGAGTGGTATCCCAAATACGGCAACCTCGTGCCCCGCGACGTCGCCACCCGCGCCATTCACAAGGTGGTCTACGAGCTCGGCCTCGGTCTCGACGGCCAGCCCATGGTCTACCTCGACCTCACCCACATCGACCGTGCCACCCTCGATCGCAAGCTCGGCGGCATTCTCGAAATCTACGAGAAATTCGTAGGCGTCGACCCCCACGACGAGCCCATGAAGATCTTCCCCGGCATGCACTACACCATGGGCGGAATCTGGGTCGACTTCGAACAGATGACCAACATCCCCGGCATCTTTGCCGCCGGCGAGTGTGAGTACCAGTACCACGGCGCCAATCGCCTCGGCGCAAACTCGCTCGTAAGCTGCATCTATGGCGGATTCCAGGCAGGCCCCAACGCCATCCGTTACGCCAAGAGCCTTCCCGCTCAAGAAGGCGACGGCGGCGCAGCAGCCGAGCTCAAGCGCCAGGCCGAAATCAACGCGGGCCTCATGAAGAGCGACGGCACTGAGAATCCCTTCAAGCTATGGCGCGAGCTGGGCGCAACCATGACCGAGCACGCCACCGTCATCCGCTACAACAAGGGCCTCAAGCTGGCCGACAACAAGGTCCTCGAACTGCTCGACCGCTACAAGAAAATCAACCTCAGCGACCGCAGCCAGTGGGCCAACACCAGTTTTGCCTTCACGCGCCAGTTGAAGAACATGCTTGAACTCTCTCGCACCATTACGCTTGGAGCCATGCTTCGCGACGAGTCGCGCGGCGCGCACTACAAGCCCGATTTTCCAGACCGCAACGACGAGCGGTTCCTCAAGACCACCAAAGCCAGCTTCACCGGCGCAGTAGAAGGACCAAAGTTCGAGTACGAAGAAGTGGACATTCAGTACATCAAGCCACGCCCAAGACGCTACGACGCCGCGAAATAGCGCTGTTTTGAAAGGGCACGACTTTAGTCGTGCCGAAAATGGCCGCAAAAAGTTTCCGGGGCTTTAGCCCCTGAAGAAGGCAAGAGGAAGAGAATCAGTGGCTCGGAAGATATGGATCGGCATTCTGGGCTTCGGGATTTTCCTTTTCGTACTGCTCGACATTTTTCTGGGTTGGTATTTAGTGACTTCGAAATCCAGTGCTCGCGAATACGGCGAGCTCTTGATTCCGATTCTTTTAACCTGGCGCGCATACGTCGCGCTGAAGCGACGTATCGATTCCAAGCCGGAAAAGCCGGTCGATGTATAGCGGACACAAGACTGAAGAGGATTAAGCAACGCCATGGCCAACAGAACCGTATCATTTGAAATCAAACGCCAGGCCGGACCCGACGCCCCCGCCGTCTGGGAGAAGTTCGAGCTCGAGTGGCGTCCCGGCATGAACGTCATCTCCTCCATGATGGAGATTGCCACCAACCCGGTCACTGCCGAGGGCAAGCCGACCACTCCCATCACCTACGACTCGAATTGCCTCGAAGAAATCTGCGGTTCCTGCGCGATGTTAATCAACGGCAAGGCCCGCATGGCCTGCTCCGCGCTGGTCGATAATCTTGAGCAGCCCATCCGCGTTGAGCCTCTCTCCAAATTCCCCCTCGTCCGCGACCTCCAGGTCGACCGCTCCGTCCTGTTTGAAAACCTCATGCGCGTCAAAGCCTGGGTTCCCGTCGACGGCACCTACGATCTCGGCTCCGGCCCCCGCGTCTACCCCCAGCAGCAGGAGGCCAATTACCCGCTCTCCAACTGCATCAGTTGCTGCTGCTGCATGGAAGTCTGCCCGCAGTTCAACGACGTAACCAACTTCGTAGGCGCGGCCACCATCGCCCAGGTCAAGCTCTTCAACAACCACCCCACCGGCAAAGTCTTCAAAGAAGACCGCCTCCGCGCCCTCGCCGGCGACGGCGGCATTCAGGAGTGCGGCTTCGCCCAGAACTGCGTAGAAGCCTGCCCCAAGCAGCTACCGCTCACCGAAGCCATCAGCGACATAGGCCGCGACGTAGTAGTGCAGAAAATCAGCGACTGGCTGAGAGGATAAATGCAGGGAACAGGCAACCGGGAACAGGGAACGAGGGAGAAAAGCTCCGGAGGGAGCAGGGGTCTTTAGGCCCCTGAATTATGCCTCAAAAAAGATTCAGGGCTTCAGCCCCGGAAGCCTTGCATCAGGGCACGAGTTTTAGCTTGCCCTGAGCGTAGCCTAAGGGCCGACAAGGGCTACAAAAACCCCTGGGCTTCAGCCCCGGAGCGATGTTTTTCGGGCAACCAGCCGCGCGTGACGAGTAATTCCGCAGCTCGCCCCAGACCGGGGTTGAAAGCCGGCGCCCCAGCGCCCGCTCATTATTCGCTTGGCTTGAAGACCTTCAAAAGGGTACAAGGGAATGGAACAGAGTTAGTTTCACCGTGGGAGCGATTCTATGGAGACAGTTCCGGGGCTACTGTGGAGAGGCTCCAATTTCACACTTGTGCAGACGACGGGCAAAGCGCCCGGCACCGTGATTTATCGTTTCGCAGGTCCCTTTACCGCGCGAGACATGCACTCCGCGCTCTCACCCGTCGATCTGCGCAACCTGTTTGAGCCGCCTGCGCAGGTGCAAAGTGCGCTGTACATCTTCGACCTCACCGAAGTGCCCTACATCGATTCCGCCGGTCTCGGTATGCTGGTCAGCCAGTTTACCCGTTGCCAGGGCCGTGGCGTCAGATTGGTGCTGGCAGGCGTCAACCCGCGCGTTCTTCAACTCCTTCGCCTAACCAGGCTCGACAGCCTGCTCCCCATGGCCGCAACAGTCGACGAAGCCGAAGGCGGTTAGCAAGGCAGGGAACAAGGGAGCGAGGGAACAAGGGAGCAAGTAGTAGCGCCGCGCTCCCCGGGGTCCCCGGCGAATGATTTGTATTCGCTGGGGTGGTAGAGCGGTTGTCGCGCCGGTCTCCAGTTCGGGGCCCCCGACGAATGATTTGTATTCGTTGGGGTGGATGACCGGCTGTACGCAGAGTCTCCAGACTCTCCGGTGACGCAGCAGTACCGAACGCACTCCCCTCAACCCACCAATGTCATCCTGAGCGGGTGATAAAACTTTCGCATCACATTGTTTTCATTGCATATAACATGCCGATTTTCGGCTGTGTAGGAACTGTGCAGGGCAATTGTGTGAACTTCAGCCGACAGAAGTTCCTCCAGGCCTCTTGGGCATGAGGAGCATACTGCTTCTCGTGGAGGTGAAGACTCGCAATGAGCCCTCCGTCAAGGCCGCGCGTCTGATGCGCGTTGATCGAAGCGAAGCGGAGAGCCATTGCGGATAGTGTAGCGGAGAGTATGCGCAACCGGGAGCATTATTCTGAGAAGGATCCGCGCAGATCTCGCTGTATAGACCATCGGCTTTCTAAGCCGGAGGCCGATGATAGAGGCTGTGACGAAACTCGAAGCCAGAAATCACGATGGGCAGCCTCCCTTTTTTCTTGACAACGCCAAAAGGCCTGCCTGATTCTGAAATCAGTCTTTCCCAATTCCTTAAGCAATCTATGGTTTCCCCTGAAGCTCTTTCAGAGTTGCTCGCGGTTCTCTATTCGGCTCCCCTGCAGCAACAGCAGTGGCAATGCTTTCTTGCGCTTCTCTGCCGGTACACGGACGCCCGTTTCGCTGTGCTCATCTGTGCCGACACTCGTTTGGGTCTCTCCATCCGGTCCAAGGCGGGGTCTCCCGAGGTGGAACGGAGCATCAATGTCTATAACGAGCAATATGGCCGCAGCGACCCCTTCCGGACTGCGATCATTCGCACTCCCCGCACAGGGGTTGTTCAGGCAGACGAACTCCTCCCGAATGAAGGCCTCCTGAGAACAGATATGTATCGCGATGTCCTGGTTCCGCTTGGGGCGCGCTACGGAACCATCCTCTTCCTCACCGTCGGCTTGCGTCGCATGGAAGCCATCAGCCTCTGGCGCAATTTTGACGACGGGCCCATAGACGAGGACGGCAATCGCCTCCTCAACCTGATCTTCCCGCACATACAGAAAGCGCTCGAAATCCGCCAGGTCCTTGGAGTAGCTCAGCAGCGCCTAGCCGGCGCGGAGGCGATGGTCGATGCCAGCGCCACGCCGACTTTCCTGCTGACCTGTCAAGGGTGCATGCTCCATTGCAACGCAGCCGCTGAATTGCTGATGCGAGAAGTAGACGGGCTCTTTCTTCGAGACAAGTTTTTGGTAGCCACCGAGCCCGGCTCGAGAGAACCCCTACGCAACCTGCTCATGAATACCAGGCTGCCTGTTCCCGGTGCGTCCGGCACTTTGACACCGGCTGCTCTTGCGCTGGATCGGAGCCCGAACCGCCGACCACTCCAGTTGCTTGCCTCTCCTCTGACGCAGGCCCATCGCACCAAATCCAGAGCCGACCTGGTGCTGTTGGTCACCGACCCCGATAAGCCAGTTAATTTCCCTGACGATGCTCTCCGCGCGCTCTTCGGCTTCACGCCGGCCCAGGTTGAAGTTGCCATCGGCCTGCTTATGGGGTACTCGCTTGAAGAGATAGCCACTCTTCGCAAGACGTCGACCGGGACAGTCCGCAACCAACTCAAGGCCATGTTGAGTAAAACGGGAACCAGCCGCCAGGCTGACCTAATCCGTCTGCTGATGACCCTGCCACAGGCCGCCAGTACGAATTAATTTGCCGGTTTATCCCATTTGGGACATGCGCAAAAAGTACGAGTCGACCTAATCTTCAATCTATTCATTTGGATGTCTCTGGTATTTCGAGCGTCAGTTCGAACGCCCGGGCCGACGAGGTGTATCGATGAAGCTGCCGAAAATATTTGCAGGACAGTCCATTTCAACCCAACGGCTCCTCACTGCGCCCTCAGAGTTGTGGATGGATACCTTCTCATCGACTCTCGTACTTGGCCTGACTCGGGTCGCATGCTTTGCCGTAGCCATCCTGGGACTCGCAACAGTGGGCTGCGGCA
>Ga0302278_10005022_pt1 | contig 13336 bp, 13 predicted proteins | sample III_Bog_N3_2_FD_194543 | JGI IMG/M metagenome (GOLD analysis project Ga0302278, IMG submission 194543) | Peat permafrost microbial communities from Stordalen Mire near Abisko, Sweden - III_Bog_N3_2 | ecosystem: Environmental > Terrestrial > Soil > Wetlands > Peat | place: Sweden: Abisko... | reverse complement strand
TTCGTCCATGCGGGTGACGATCTCACCAATGGTCGCCAAGGCGTCGGTGGTGGCGTTCAGGGCCAGCAGATAGCGGAACATCGCCACCCCCAGGCTGGCGGCCAACCATAACAGCAGCTCCAGCGTCGGGATCTTGTCCCAGAACAGCAGACTGACCAGCACCAGGGCGCCGATGGTCGGGATGGATGTGCTGCGCACGCTTTTCAGCAAGAGGCGCTTGCGATCCCGATCGATCTCGGCAGAAAAAGCGGGCGCTGAGGCAGGCGTCCCCGACGCCCCCACCTTCCGTCAGATTGAAAGGCCTAGCGCTGACGCCATGGCAACCCCGTGGCCTTCCATCCTCCCACCTTTCCACGATGACCAAGGCCGTCCAAGGCACCCTCGAAACCATCGATCACATTCCAGGTCGTGAAGCCGGCCTCGGCAAGAAAACGAGCCGCTTTCAGGGACCGTACACCGCTGCGGCAGAGCACATACACAGGCTCATCCTTGCGCAGCCCCTTGGTCGTCACCTGATCCAAGAAAGCGGAGTTTCCCTCCATCTTCGGGTAGATTTGCCAGGGGACGGCGATCACCTCGCGGTCCAGCCCCGTCAGGTCCGGCAAGCCGACGAACGCCCACTCCTCTTCGGTTCGAACGTCGAGAAGTTGAGCCTTACCAGCACCCTGCAATGCACTCCAAGCCTGCAACGGCGACACCTCACCCTGAAAGCCTACTGACATTTTACAACACTCCAATGATACACCCATATATACAACTGAAAAAATATGTTGTATGAACGCAAAAGTACATCATATAACTGCGCAAAACAAGCGCCGTGGAGATTCCTACAGCATTTAACATCTGTACCGCACAAATAATAAAACAGTCTACATCAATGCAGACTGAGTAATATTTCACGCCTAATTGGCATGAAGACCGTTCATATTGGACAGCCGTCCAATAAGGCAGATGAAACGACAGAAGTCTTCATCCCCGGGATTGCCACATTAATCTCTGCGTTATTAGATCGCTGCCAGCGGAGCCACAAGCTTATCCGCATCGAATTGACCCTTAGGAGCCAATCATCATGGCCGAAGACTCCGAAGTCCGCCGCACAGTCAGCGAAGCCGCGGCGCGACAGCTTGCCAATGCCACCAAGACCCATGCCCAGTGGGGCGGCATCACGCCGCGCTGGCTGGTCAGCTTCCTGCCCTGGACCCCGGTCGAAGCCGGCATCTACCGCCTGAACCGGGTCAAGGATGCCGCCGCCGGTTCCTCGGCCGAGGTGGAATGCAGCCCGCGCCATGACCGCGACCTGCCCGAGACCTTCGTCGATTACGAAGAAGCCCCCCGGGAATATTCCCTGAACGCGGTGACCACCATCCTGGATGTCCAGACCCGCGTCTCGGACCTTTACAGCCATCCCATCGATCAGATCCAGGAGCAGCTGCGGCTTTTGATCGAGAAGGTGAAGGAAAAGCAGGAAGCCGAGCTGATCAACAACGCCACCTATGGCCTGTTGGCCAATGCCGCTCCCAGCCAGCGCATCAAGACCCGCAAGGGTGCGCCGACCCCCGACGATCTGGACGAGCTGATCTCCAAGGTCTGGAAAGAGCCGGCTTTCTTCCTGGCGCATCCCAAGGCCATTGCCGCTTTTGGTCGCGAATGCACCCGTCGTGGCGTGCCGCCGCCCACCGTCACCCTGTTCGGCTCGCCTTTCCTGACCTGGCGCGGCCTGCCGCTGGTCCCTTGCGACAAGCTCTATGTGGAAGACGGCAAGACCAACATCCTGCTCTTGCGCACCGGCGAGAAGAAGCAGGGCGTCGTCGGCCTGTTCCAGCCCGGCGTGCCTGGCGAAGTGGCTCCCAGCCTGTCGGTCCGCTTCATGGGCATCAACCGCAAGGCCATCGCGTCCTATCTGATCTCGCTCTATTGCTCGGCCGCCGTGCTGACCGAGGATGCTCTGGCCGTTCTGGAAGACGTCGAAATCGGTCGTTTCCATGAGTACGCCTGATCTTCAGGGCGTCACCGCTGTTCAGCCCCCCACGAATTTCGTGGGGGGCGGCGCGGACCCCGGATGGGGGGCGGCTCCGTTCGACCCCTCCGTCATCGCCCAGCTGGCCAACCATTTCTTCAAGGGAGCCCCCTCGGGCCAGAGTGTCCCCTCGGCTGGCGCCACCGCTTCGGCCATTCCAGCTGTCTCCCCGGCTCCGGCGGCGGCTTCGGCTCCGGTCCCGGCGGCCATTCCCTCGGCGGCGCCTGTGCCGATTCTGTCGCCCGGTCCGGCGGCTCCGTCGGTTCCGCCGACAGCACCTCCGACTCTGCTGCAGCCTGGGGTCAGCGACGCCGATCTGCGCGGCATTCCGGCCAGCCTGGGCGGTGTCCTGTCGCTGATCCCCGCCCTGCCCGCCCGTCCTGATCTGTCGGTGGCTGACCCGTCAGCGGATATCCCTGGCGGCTTTTACTTCCTGGAAGGATTGCAGGAGCCAACGGGCGGCATTCCCGCCACCGTTCCCACCGATGCTCCCCAGGGTGCCTCCAAGACCCCGGCTTATCCGCTGGCCCTGGAGCTGCGGCCCGAACTGGTGCCCGACCTCAGTCATTCGTCGCGGCCCTTCGACCCCCGCTCGGTGCGCAAGGATTTTCCCATCCTCAACGAGCAGGTCAACGGCCGCCCGCTGATCTGGCTGGACAATGCCGCCACCACCCAGAAGCCCCAGTCGGTGATCGACCGGCTGTCGTACTTCTACGAGCACGAGAACTCCAACATCCACCGCGCCGCCCATACCCTGGCGGCCCGGGCCACCGACGCCTATGAGGCTGCCCGCGAGAAGGTGCGGCACTTCCTGAACGCCGGCTCGACGGACGAAATCATCTTCGTGCGCGGCGCCACCGAAGGCATCAATTTCGTCGCCAAATCCTGGGGCTGGCGCCACGTCAATGAAGGCGACGAGATCGTCATCACCTGGCTGGAGCATCACGCCAATATCGTTCCCTGGCAGCAGCTTTGCGCCGCCAAGGGGGCGACGCTGAAGGTCGCTCCGGTGGATGAGACCGGCCAGATCCTGCTGGATGAATACGAAAAGCTGTTCACGCCCAAGACCCGGCTGGCCTCCCTAACCCAGGTCTCCAATGCTCTCGGCACCGTCACCCCGGTCAAGGAAATGGTCGAGATCGCCCATCGTCACGGCGCTTGCGTGGTGGTGGACGGGGCTCAGTCGGTGTCCCATATGGCGGTGGACGTCCAGTCCCTGGGCTGCGACTTCTTCATCTTCTCGGGCCACAAGGTCTTTGGCCCCACCGGCATCGGCGCCGTCTATGGCCGGCGCGAAGTGCTGGAGCAGACCCCGCCCTGGCAAGGCGGCGGCAATATGATCGCCGACGTCACCTTCGAAAAAACCCTCTACCAGCCGCCGCCCCACCGCTTCGAGGCCGGCACCGGCAATATCGCCGACGCCGTGGGCCTGGGCGCCGCCATCGATTATGTCGAGCAGTTGGGCATGCATAACATCGCGGCCTATGAACACGAACTGCTGGTCTATGGCAGCCAAAGGCTTCAGACCGTCCCCGGCCTGACCTTGATCGGAACCGCCAAGGAAAAGGCCAGCGTGCTGTCCTTCACCCTGGACGGCTGGAAGACCGAAGAGGTCGGCAAGGCCCTGGACAAAGACGGCATCGCCGTCCGCTCGGGCCATCATTGCGCCCAGCCGATCCTGCGGCGCTTCGGGCTGGAGGCCACCGTGCGTCCATCCCTGGCCTTCTACAACACCTGCGAGGATATCGACGCCCTGGTGGCGGCCCTCATCCGCCTGCAAAGCGGCCATAACCGCTGAATGATACAGACCGGCGGGATTAAATCCCGCCGGTCTGGTGATTTCCCCGCCGAGAGCGTGACCCGCATTTCGGCCCTCGCGCGACTCCCCAGAAACAAAATTAACACATTGATATTAAAGCTGATTACGCATTTTTGCCAAATTAGTCTATTGAATCGCTTGACTATGAAAATTTGATCACTAATGATGCTTGTGAAATCTGGAGCGCCATGATGGTCATGCAGGCAGAAAATTGTTGGGATGGGGTTACCGGCTTTGCCGGTTTTGCCTTGTTCCTGACCTCCGTCAAAGGGTCGGCTGATCCCTGTACGGGGGCGGTGGCTTAAGGCCGCCGCCTGAAAGCCTGCTTCGCGCCGACAGGCCGGCAGGCCCACTGTCCAACAATTTCGCCCTTTCAACTGCACTCCAATCACGAGGAGCAGACGCATGACGTCTTTGCCGAGCCGATCCCAAGGATCTTTGAAGAAGAACCATCTGTCCTTTACCGATGTCGTGGCCCAGGCCGTCGGCACCATCGCGCCTTCGGGCTCTCCCGCCCTGGTCATTCCGGTGGTCTTCGCCAGCGCCGGCAACGGCACCTGGCTGGCTTATCTGTTCGCCACTCTGGCGCTTTTGCTGCTGTCGCTGAACATCAACATCTTCGCCAGCCGCTCGGCTTCGCCCGGTGCTCTCTATGCCTTCGCCGGCCAGGGGTTAGGTGCCTTTTGGGGCAGCATCTCGGGCTGGGCCCTGGTGATCGCCTATCTGTTCACCGGCGGTGCCGTGGTGGCCGGAACGGTCAATTACGCGCTGGTGGTTCTGCATCTGGTCTTCGGCGAGTTCACCGATCTGGTTCCCTCGGTCCTGCTGTCGCTGGGCGCCGTGGCTCTGGCCTGGTACATCGCCTGGCGCAGCATCAAGCTGTCGACCCGCCTGTCCCTGACCCTGGAGGGCATCACCGTCATCGCCATCCTGGCGGTGGTGATCGGCGTCTTCGTCAGCCATGGCAGCGTTTCCGACGCACCCCAACTAAGCCTGACCGGCGTCACCCTGGACAACGTCCAGCTGGGTCTGGTGCTGGCCTTCTTCAGCTTCGTCGGCTTCGAGAGCGCCGCCGTGCTGGGTCACGAGGCCAATGATCCGCTGCGGGTCATCCCCCGCTCGGTGATCACCACGGTACTGGCCATCGGCATCTTCCTGGTGCTGTCGTCTTATGCCCTGGTCTCGGGTTTCCAAGGTGCGGACACCACCCTGGACAAGGCCGATGCGCCCCTGTCCTTCATCGCCGACGCCATCGGCCTGAGCTTCCTGGGGCCGATCATCGCCGCCGGTGTGGCCGCCAGCTTCTTCGCCTCGGTGCTGGCCAGCATCAATGCCGGCGCCCGCGTCATCTATGCCCTGTCGCGCCATGGCATCTTGCACGGCAAGGCCGGCGACGCTCACGCAACCCATTCCACCCCGCATATCGCCATCAGCATCTCGGCTGTGGTGGTGATCGCCCTGTCCCTGCCGCTGACCGTTCTCGGCGTCGGCTTGCTGGATAACTTCGGCTATCTGGGTTCGGTTGCCACCTTTGGTTTCCTGGTGTCCTACATCCTGGTGTCCATCGGCGCTCCCGTCTTCCTGAAGAAGCGCGGCGAGTTGAAGGCCAAGCATCTGTTGGTTTCGGTTGCCTCGGTGGTCCTGCTGGCCATTCCCTTCGTCGGAGTGCTCTATCCGGTTCCGCCCTATCCCTTGAACCTGCTGCCCTATGTCTTCGTCGGCCTGCTGGCGGCCGGGGTGGTGTATTTCTTCTATATCCGCCGCAAGTCTCCAGAAGTGCTCGAACTGATCGAGAGCGACCTGGAGACCTCCGCCGCCCTGGCCCAGCCCGCCGAGTAAGGCTGGCCCTAGCGGAGGATTATCATGTCCGGAAGCGCGATCATTGATCTCGCCAAGGTGGGGGAGCCGGATTATGCCGGTCTGGTGGAGGCTGATCGCCTCCACCTTCTCCACCCCCAGCATCACCCCAGCGAGCATGAGCAGCCCGTTCTTTGGACCGGCGGAGACGGCCCCTATCTGATCGATCAGCGGGGGCGTCGCCTGTTCGACGGACTGAGCAGCATGTGGAACGTCCATCTGGGCCATGGCCGCCGCGAGTTGATCGAAGCGGCCAGCCGCCAACTGGAGACCCTGGCCTATGCCACCGCCTATGCCGGCTCCACCAACCGCCCGGCCATCGAGCTGGCGGAGCTTTTGACCGAGGTGACCTATCCCTCGATCCAGGCCTTCTATTTCACCAGCGGCGGCGGCGAGGCCACCGACACTTCGATCCGTACCGCCCGCTATTTCTGGAGGGCCCAGGGCAAGCCCGCCAAACGCAAGATCATCGCCCGCAAGCTGTCCTATCACGGCTCGACCATCGGAGCTTCCAGCGCCACCGGCGTCGATGAGTTCTCCGAAGTCTTCGGGCCGCGCCTGCCCGACTTCCTGCATGTGGGCTCGCCCTATCCCTATCGCTTCCCCGATCCCACCGACGGGCGTAGTTCGGGCGAGGCCGCCGCCGACCTGTTGGAGGAAGCCATCCTTCACGAAGGCCCCGACACGGTCGCCGCCTTCATCGCCGAGCCCATCCAGGGCGGTGGCGGCGGAGTGATCATCCCCCAGCAGAATTACTTCCAGCGCATCCGCCAAATCTGCGACCGCCATGACATCTTGCTGATCAGCGACGACGTCATCACCGGCTTTGGCCGCAGCGGCCGTTGGTTCGGCCTGGAGCATTGGGACATCCAGCCCGACATCGTCCAATTCGCCAAAGGCATCACCAGCGGCTACATCCCGCTGGGCGGCATCGGCATCTCGGCCCGCATCAAGCAGGTGCTGGACGAGGCTCCGTCCGACAAGCGCTGGTGGCACGGCTATACCAATGCCGGACATCCGGTGGCCTGCGCCACAGGCATCGCCACCATCCGGCTGATGCAGCGCCATGGGTTGGTTCAGCGGTCCGCCGATCTCGGCAAGCGTTTGCTGGCCCGCCTTAAGGACAATCTATCGGCCCATCCCCATGTGGGCGAGATCCGCGGCTTAGGGCTGCTGGCCGGCATCGAACTGGTGGCCGACCGCCAGACCAAAGCCCGCTTCCCAGATCACGCCCCCCTGGCCCAGCGGCTGCGGAGCGAGCTGTTCAAGCGTGGTCTTGTCACCCGCGTGCTCACCGACATCATCTGCCTGGCCCCGCCTCTGGTCAGCACCGACGAGCAGATCGACTTCGTGGCCGACACCGTCACCGAAGCCCTTGACGCCGTCCTTACCCCGCAATTCCTCAAGGACCATCTGCCATGACCCGCATTCCTCCGGTCACGCCGGACACCGCCACGCCGCAACAGCTGGCCGACTATAATGAACTGGCCAAGAGCCATGCTGTTTCGAACATGAAGGCCGCCCTGCTGCATTCGCCGGTGGCCCTGGACGCCGTGCTGAAATGGTACGACCTCTTCGCCTCGGTGAAGCCCTGGCTGGGGCAGCGCCTGGCCATTCTGTTCTGCGACGCCATCTCGCGGCAGAACGCCTGCGAGCTCTGCGCCACCTTCATGAAGCGGGAAATCGTCACCTGGGGCGAAGATCCCCAGACCCTGACACTGGACGAGCGGGAACAGGCGGTGGTGGATTTCGGCCGCCAGCTGGCCGATGACGCTAACCGTGTCTCCGACGCCCTCTATGCCCGTCTGTCGTCACATTTCAGCCCAGCCCAGATCGTCGAGCTAACCGTCTTCGGTGGGCTGATGATCGTCAATAATCTGTTCAACAGCGTCCTAAGGATACCGGTGGACGAAGTGCTCGACCCTTATCGCATCGACCCTGAAACCTATTTCACCGCCTGAGGAGAGAAGACCATGAGCGACCGTCAATTGGGCTTCGGCACCCTGCAGCTTCACGCCGGCCAAGAGCCGGACCCCACCACCGGGGCGCGGGCGGTGCCGATCTATCAGACCACCTCGTTCGTCTTCAAGGACTTCGCCGCCGCCAAAGCGATCAGTTCGGCGGAAGCCTCGGGCTATGACTACAGCCGCATCATCAATCCCACCAACGAGGTGCTGGAAAACCGCATTGCCGCCCTGGAAGGCGGCGTCGGCGCTCTGGCCGTGGCCTCTGGTTCGGCGGCCACCGCCACCTCGATCCTGAACATCACCCATGCCGGCGACGAGATCGTTTCCGCCAAGACCCTCTATGGCGGCAGCTTCAATCTGTTCGTCAATACCCTGCCCAAGCATGGCATCAAGACCACCTTGGTCGATCCCATCGACCCTGAGAACTTCCGCCGCGCCATCACCGAGCGGACCAAGGGCCTGTTCGTCGAGACCATCGGCAATCCCGACATCAACATCATCGACTTCGAGGCCGTGGCCCGCATCGCCGAAGAAAGCGGCATTCCCCTGATCATCGACAACACCTTCGGCACGCCCTATCTGTTCCGCCCCTTCGATTACGGCGCCAATATCAGCGTCCATTCGGCCACCAAATATATCGGCGGCCATGGCACCAGCATCGGCGGGCTGATCGTCGACGGCGGCAACTTCAATTGGGGCAACGGCAAGTTCCCCGACTTCACCACCCCCGACCCGGCCTACAGCAACTTCATCCATTGGGAGAAGTGGGGCGAGCAAGCCTTCATCGTGAAGGCCCGGCTGCATTATCTGCGCGACCTGGGCGCCTGCCTGAGCCCCTTCAACGCCTTTCTGTTCCTGCAAGGGTTGGAGACCCTGTCCCTGCGGCTGGAGCGTCAGGTCGGCTCGACCCAGCGGATCGCCGAATATCTGGAGGCCAGCCCCTATGTGGACTGGGTCAATTACCCCGGCCTGAAAAGCAGCCCCTATCACGCCCTGGCGCAGAAATATCTGCCCAAGGGTCCTGGCGGCATCCTGACCTTCGGCATCAAGGGCGGCTTCGAGCAGGCCAAGAGCTTCATCGAATCCCTGAAGATTTTCTCGTTCCTGGCCAATGTGGGGGATTCCAAATCCCTGGTGGTCCATCCCGCCACCGTCACCCACGGCCAATTGACCGAAGCGGAACAGCGTCTGGCCGGGGTCAAGCCCGAGCAGATCCGCTTTTCCATCGGCACCGAAGACCTGGAAGACCTGCTGTGGGACATCGGTCAGGCCTTCGAGCGGACGTTCTCGGAACAGTCCAAGGAGGCAGCGCAATGACCATCCCCACCCTTTCCCCGGCCAACCGCATCTCGGTCAACAGCCGGCGCTTCTTTGGCGTCAGCGAGGCGAAGGCCGTCAAGCCGACCCTGGGCATTCTGGTCAGCGACCATTGCTACGAGCCACGGATCGACGACCTTGAGTCCGACTGGGTGGCCAGCGTCGCCACTCCGGCCTTCAAGCTGATCGCCCAGTCCCGCCCGCCCCAAGCCAGGCGGTCCTTCGCCAGCATCGGCACCGGCTCCGGCCTCGACGCCCTGGCCGCCATCGAAGTGCTGGGTGCCCGCCTGATCGGCGTCACCGACGTTCATACCGACGTGGTCTCCGCTGCAACCCGCAACATCCGCGACAATCTGCAAGAGGGCGTCGAGGTTACCCTGCATTCGGGTTACGGCGATCTTTTGTCGCCGCTGAAAACCAGTGGTGCGCGCTTCGACATCATCTATGAGAATTTGCCCAACGTCCCCCTGGCCGATGGCGGCAACCTGGAGGCGGCGCGCACCAGCTCGGCTTATGTGCCGGCCCGGACCGAGCCGGTGCCCGACCATGTGCGGGACAATCTGCTGGTGCTGCATTATCTGGCTCTGGTGCAGGCCAAGGACTTCCTGGCTCCTGGTGGGGCGGTGCTTTCCACCTTAGGCGCGCGGGTTCCCTTGCGCTCCTTCCTCGATATGGCGGGTCAGGCGGGCTTTTCCGCCAGCTTCCTGACCTATACCTGGAAGGTCCAGGCCGATCCCCAGGACATCATCAGCAGCTATGCCGCCTGGCAACGCCACGGGCTGGGGCCGTTCTACTTCCATTACGCCGACGACCTGAAGGCGGCCTTCAGCATCCTCGACCCCCTGGAAGCCGGCAAGCGAGCCCTGGAGATCGAGGAGGCCCTGGCTCCCAAACGCCTGGATGCCTTCGCCGCCTTCGAGGCCCTGCGTCGGGGAGCGCGGATCGGCCATCCGGTGGCGGTGCTAAAATCGGAGCTGCGCTAATGCAGTTCCATCCCAACGTCGCCCAGACCACCATCCTGCTGCGGGCCATGCACGAGCATTTCCTGGCCGGCGACATCTCGGGCGAGGCGGGAAAGGAGCGGGAACAGGTGGCCGCCCTGCTGGAGGCCGCCAGCAAGGCCGCCCTTCCCTGTTAGAACGCAGCGCCCACCCTCTGGCCGAAGCCCTGTCGCCCATCGCCGACGGCCTGCCCTGGCGCTACAGCTATCGTCGCCGCCCCGACCTGCCCGGACTGGAAAGCGCCATGGCCTGGGCCGAGATCGTCGGCCCGCCCGAAAGCCTGTTCCACAGCGACCATGTCTGCTTCGGCCTGACCCTGATCGGACCCCACACCCACTATCCGGCCCACACCCACCCCGCCGTCGAGCTTTATCAGGTGGTGGCCGGCACCGCCCAGTGGCAGCTGAACGGCCAGTGGAGCACAAAGCCGCCGGGCAGCTTCATCCTCCATCCGTCCCATGCGGAACATGCCATGCGCACGGGAGAAGAGCCCTTGCTGGCGATCTATTCCTGGAGCGGGGCCATCCACACCCTGTCCAGCTTCAGCGACGAAGACCGAAAGGAAGCGTCTTAAGAGGAGCCCAGCTCCCCGTCCCGAAGGCGAAGTTCCATTATCGGAGACGAACGCTCACGAAAATGGAAAATCCTCCTGCATTCCGGGAACAGGCTCCAGCATCCTGGACGAAAGCCCCCGACACCCCCCTGCCTCCATTGCCGCAGCCGCCGTTCGGCGCGAAGCTCTTCTCCAGCAACGCCAACGGCGTAATTCAAACCGAGCCCAAGGGGAACAAGATCATGATGACCGCAATGCAGATGCCCATGCCGATGCCCATGCAGATGCCGATGAACATGGGCATGCCCATGATGATGCAGATGCCCATGAACATGGGTATGCCGATGCAGATGCCGATGAACATGGGTATGCCGATGAACATGCCCATGATGATGCAAATGCCCATGAACATGGGCATGCCGACCATGACCTGCATGATGACCTGCGAAATGACTCCGACCGGGATGGTCTGCAAAATGACCCCAGGCGAAGGCATGACCATGGACATGATGAAGATGGCTTGCGACCGCATGATGGCCATGATGAACATGGGCATGCCGATGATGATGATGTGTGGTGGCATGCCGATGATGACCTGCATGCCGATGGCGAAGTAAAAAATCCTCTAGCCGACATCCTCGGCGTAACGCACCACCAGGTAATATTGCCCAGCTTCGGGCCCTGGATTTCGATAGGTGTGGGGAACGTCCGCTTCAAAAATGACAGAGTCACCCTGGTCGAGGTGGTATGTCCGATCTTGGGCAACCACCTCGAGCTGTCCCCGGGTCACGACGATATTTTCGATCGTGCCGGGAGGGTGGGCCTCGGACTCCGACGCCGAATGGGCGTTCAGCAGCAATTCATAAAATTCCACCCGACGCTGGCCGTCGAAGGGAAACAGCGCGCGTGAGGAAAAACGCCCGTCCTGCGACAGCAGAACCTTCCCCTTCGACTTCTTCAACACCACGCCGACGCTGAACGGCGCTTGTTCAAGAAAGGCGGCGAAAGGCAGCTCCAGCGCGCTGGCGATCTTCCATAAGACATTGATGGTGGGGGCGGAATGCCCCAGCTCGATCTGGCTCAACATCGCCCGGCTGACGCCGCACAGCTTGGACAGCCGCTCAAGCGACAATCCCCGGCGCGTGCGCAGCCGGCGCAAATTGCCGCCAACAATGGCCACAAGATCGAAGTGCTCATCGACAGGCTGATGGGGCAGGTCAACGTCCAACTGTTCGGGTTTCGGGTTAACCAGCAAATTCATCGAAAAACCGGCCAAACCGGCGCCATCACCCAGACTGGCATGGGATACCAATACATCATCGGCTGAGGAGGCAAGGCCATCTGCGGAGCGCTTGAGGCTCCACTACGGCTCTTGCGGTAGTTTTCCAGGCTGACGACGTTTCCACGAGTGCTGCCCATGCCGATATCCTCCACATCAGACTACATAAATGGTGTTCTTATTGACAGACCCCTGTCAAGCGACATGTGGAATATCAACTCATATTCAGCGATAAAAGTAAGTTAATAATTTTTTTGGATACTAATTTAATAGCTTAATTTGCCGCCCGCGCCCCAGCAGCCGCAGTGGGGCTAGGGGCCGGAGATCTTCGCAGCCAGCATCCCGTGAGATGGCCGCACCGTTTTGTTGATTGAATTGGTAGACTGAACCATTTTTATGAATTAAATTCGTAATATTGAACAGCACTACACAAACAAACTGTGATTAAGCCATTCTGGGAAAGACAGCTCGATGAAAAAACTTCCCTGGCTCAATGGGCTAGCCGTCGCAGGGGCTGTTTTCGCCATTGCGGTCGTTGCCTTGCACAATCGCGGGGCGGACTCCGCCATCCGCCTCCTGAATGTGTCATACGATCCCACCCGTGAGCTCTATAAGGACATCAACCGGGAATTCGCGCCCTGGTATCGAACGAAATCCGGGACCACGGTAGAGATCGCTCAATCCCACGGCGGCTCGTCCTCGCAGGCGAAGCAGGTTGCCAAAGGCGAACTCAAAGCCGATGTCGTGACGCTGGGGCTGCCCTCCGACATTGACGGCCTGGCCCAGCGCGGGCTCCTGCCCAAGGACTGGGCGACTCGCTTGCCCAACCGTTCGCGGCCTTATTATTCGACCATCGTCTTCGTCGTCCGCCACGGCAATCCTTTGCTCATCAAGGACTGGCCCGACATCGTCCGCCCTGGCGTCGATGTCATCACCCCCGATCCCACGACGTCGGGCAACGGAAAGCTGGTGGCCCTGGCCGCCTGGGGGTCCGTGGTGACGCGGGGCGGCTCCGAGGATGACGCCAAGCACTTCCTAAAAGAGCTCTATCAACATGCCCCCTTCTTGCTGCAGGCCGCCCGCGCCGCCGGTGTCGCCTTCGCCGTCGAGAAAATAGGCGACGTCCATCTGGCTTGGGAAAACGAGGCCTTGCGCGAAGTTGGAGAATCCAAGGGGCAGTTGGAGGTCGTCTATCCGCCGGTCAGCATTCTGGCCGAACCGTCGGTGACCTGGATCGACGGCACCGTCGCGGCCAACCACACCGAGGCGCTGGCGCAGGAGTATCTGCATTTCCTGTTCAGCGATGCGGCTCAGGAAATCATCGCCCGCGACGGCTATCGCCCCTTTGATCAGGCTGTTCTGGCCCGGCATCGCGACCGATTTGGCGACATAAAGCTGTTTTCCGTGACCGACATCGCCCAAAGCTGGGCCGAGGCGCAACAGACGTTTTTCGGCGAAAACGGAATTATCCAGACCGTTTACGCGCCAAAACCCAGATCCTAAAGAGAAGTGGAAACGCCATGTCT
>Ga0302278_10005021_pt1 | contig 13337 bp, 9 predicted proteins | sample III_Bog_N3_2_FD_194543 | JGI IMG/M metagenome (GOLD analysis project Ga0302278, IMG submission 194543) | Peat permafrost microbial communities from Stordalen Mire near Abisko, Sweden - III_Bog_N3_2 | ecosystem: Environmental > Terrestrial > Soil > Wetlands > Peat | place: Sweden: Abisko... | reverse complement strand
GCGAGAATCTGTGCGTAATGATATCTGCCGGATGAAGATTCCAGCGGACAAGCCGCTCCACCAATTCTTCCATGAGCCAGGTGGATGTTACCCACGAACCGTAGAGCGTTTTCTGATCGTGGATCATATCGGGAGAGGGATTGAACTCGACTGTTCCACCCTCACCGAGAAGAACGATCTTGCCCCATTTGCGCGTGGCGCGGATTGCCGTTGTTCGCGCAGCCGCGTTGGCCGAACAATCCACTGCGCGCTCCACGCCGAATCCACCGGTCAGTTCCCTTACTTGCGCAACATTGTCCGGTCCCGATGCCAGCACCACATCGCAAAGTCCCATGTCGATGGCGATCTTCATGCGCTCGGGAACCACATCGATGCCTATGATCTTGTTAGCGCCAAGCTTGCGGCAGAGCGCGCCGGTGGCAAGACCGACAGGCCCCAGGCCGGTAATGAGCACGGCATGATTGCCGTCGATCCCAATCTTCCGAAGGCCCTCGTAGACGGTGCCGAATCCGCAGGCAACCTGCGCTCCATCGGCATAAGAAAGCTCATCGGGAAGCGCGATCAGATCTTTCTCTTCCGCAATCATGTACTCGGCCATGCCGCCGTCGCGCTGCCATCCGTATGCCCGACGATACTGGGCGCTGGTGCAGGAGATCATGTATCCGCGCCGGCAGTCGTTGCAAACTCCGCAGCCGGAGATGTGGTACACAATCACGCGGTCGCCCACCTTGAAGCGGCGGCAGCCTTCGCCGGCGGCGACGATCTGGCCAGATGGCTCGTGGCCGGCGATCACTCCCTGGTAGCCCTCGGGGCCCTTGCCAAGATGCTCATGATAGATGCAGCGAATATCCGAACCGCAGATCGTCGAAGCCTTCACACGCAACAGAACCTCTCCGTGGCCGGGAGCCGGCACGGGCACGGTGCGCATTTCGACAGTCGAATCGCCGGGCAGGAACGCGGCGGTCATTGTCTCTTTCATCTCACTCTTCTCCGTGCGTTCGACTCGTTGGAAGGTTCGAGCGCACTGGCTACGGCGGCGTAATCTCTCCGCAAACATCCCAAAGATCTTCCCAGGTCTGCCCATCCTTCCACAAGAAGACCTGGCCCTTGATCAAGCGGCAGTTGCGGTCGATGCCGGCAATCTGTTGCATCTCTTTATCCGTCAGCGGATCGCCCACAACCCCCGCGAGATTGGCGCGATAGTTGTTGATTGAAAACGGAATCGGCGCCTGTCCGCGCTGCACAGCCCACTTGATGCAAACCACCGCGGGATGAATCCGGTGCGCCTGTGCGATCTTCACGATAACCGGATCTTCGGTGGGCGCGGTATCTTCGGGAGTGCGGTCGCGCTCAGGCCGGCCCGGCGAGCCTATGGGGCAGTAGGCGATGGGCTGGATGCCGTTCTCGATAACAAACTTGAACAGCTCGGGCTGCTGAAAATGCGGATGCAGTTCCATCTCGTTCACTGCGGGCTTGATGCGGGCATCGCGAAGCACGAGTTTCAGCTTGGGGATGGTCATGTTCGAGGTGCCTATTTGGCGCACCAGGCCCATATCCACAAGCTCTTCCATTTTGCGCCAGGTCTTCATGAAGTCCTCGTGGATATATGGCTTGGCGTCGGCGCTGCGCGAGGTCACATCGCAGTGGGGCGGATGGAAGTTCGGAAAGGGCCAGTGAACCAGATAGAGGTCCAGATACTTTAGGCGAAGATCGGCGAGCGATTTGCGGCACGAGGCGATCACATCGCTGTGCCTGTCGTTCCATAGCTTCGAGGTGATCCAGAGGTCCTCGCGCTTGATGCCGCTGTGTTCCACCGCATCGAACGCCGCTCCAACCTCGGGTTCATTGCCATAGACCGAGGCGCAATCGAAGTGCCTGTAGCCAACAGCGGCTGCTCCCTTAACCGCCTCTGCAACCTGCCTCGCGGTCACGTGATCGGACCCGAACGTCCCCAACCCAACGGCTGGCATCGTAGCGCCTGTATAAAGCCTTCTTTGTGGAATCGCCGCCGGATCGATTGGGGCCAATACGCCCGCGCTTGCAGTGCCCATCTCTACTCCTAGCCGACCAATAGTTATCGTTAACTATGTCCACCGAAGAATACCCGCAGACCTGGGATGTGTCAACAGGGCTTCGACGGAGGCGGCGCGGCGGAATGAACGTGGATCATCGCGAAAGAGGCTTCAGCCTGTCTCGCAAGTTGAACGATTCCGACAGAAAAGCCGGAGAACGTTCGAACGTTCTTGGCGAGTTAGCCCCGCTACGCGGGGTTAGCAAGTTGGCAAGTTGGCTGACTCAAGCGATGGACGCAGTTTCATCTCCCCCGTGCGTTGGCATGGGCGAAGAATTGACCGCGTAGTAAACTTGACTGATTACATGGCCAACCAAACGCATCCTACGCAGGGGACTGAGTCCAGCGAGTGGAAGCCTTCCGTGAACCCGTGGATGGTGGCTGCCTCGGTGATGCTGGCCACCTTCATGGTGGTGCTCGATTCTTCAGTGGCCAACGTTGCCTTGCCGCACATCGCCGGGACTCTTTCGGCTTCTACCGACGAGTCGACGTGGGTGCTCACCAGTTATCTGGTCTCGAATGCGATCATGCTGCCAGCCTCGGGATGGATTGCGCGGCGCATCGGCCGAAAAAAGCTTCTGATTATCTCGATTCTGGTGTTTACGGCTGCTTCGCTGCTGTGCGGGATTGCGATGAACATGCCGATGCTGATTGTTGCCAGGGTGCTGCAAGGCATCGGAGGGGGCGGCATGCAGCCTCTGGCGCAGGCCATCCTGCTGGAGAGCTTTCCGCCCCACCAGCACGGCACCGCCATGGCTGTTTATGGCATTGGAATCGTGGTAGCTCCGGTGATCGGCCCCACGCTGGGCGGATGGATCACCGACAGCTATTCGTGGCGCTGGATCTTTTACATCAACCTTCCGGTAGGCATGCTGGCTCTCTTCATGGTCAACCTCTTTGTTGAAGATCCACCGTATCTTCGACAAACGGTTCGAGTGGCAATCGACTTTCTCGGCTTTGGCCTGATGGCCGTATGGCTGGGCGCCATGCAACTGGTGCTGGACAAGGGGCAAGAGGCGGACTGGTTTCAGGCGGCCTGGATCCGCTGGCTGGCTGCTGTGTCCGCATTGTCGCTGGTGGGGTTTATCGTTCGCGAGTTCAGGACTCGCGACCCCATTGTCCAACTGCGCATCTTCGCCAACCGAAACTTCGGCCTGGGAACGCTGATTGCCACACTCTACGGCTTCACGTTCTATGGCGTTATCGCCATGCTTCCGCTGTTTCTGCAAACGCTGTTGGGCTATTCGGCGCTGGATAGCGGCCTGGCCGTCAGTCCGCGCGGGCTGGGCTCCATGCTCTCGATGATTCTGGTGGGAATCCTGGTCAATCGCATCGACGGGCGCATCCTGATGGCTTGCGGTTTCGGAATATTCGGCTATTCGACGCTGCTGCTCAGCCACATCAATCTTGGAATATCCATGTGGTCTGTGGCCATGCCCAACTTCATCAACGGATTCGCCGGCGGCTTCGTCTTCGTTCCCTTGACCACGATGACGATGGGCCTGCTGCGCAAGCAGGAGATTGGAAACGCAGCCGGCATCTACAACCTGATGCGCAATGTCGGGGGCAGCATCGGCATCGCCACCGTTACGGCATTTCTGGTGCGCAGCTCCCAGGCCCATCAAACGTACCTGGCAGGTAACTTGACGGCTGGAGGGCCCGCCACATCGCAGGCGCTACAGGGCCTGGCGGCGAGGTTCTATGTTGCTGGGGCCAGCGCTTACACTGCCCAGCAGGAGGCTCTGGGGGCCCTTTACCGCAGCGTCCAGCAGCAGGCAGCAGTGCTGGCTTATGCCGACATCTTCCGCCTGCTTGGGTATCTTTCGCTGATTTGCATCCCGCCGATCTTGTTCTTGCATCGGCTGCGCCACAAGGAACACGAGCGCCCCGAGGTGGGCGGCGAGTGAATCGTCCAATGCAAAGCGGCGGTTGAGCCGAGAGCCCTACTCCCCAGCGCGCACCAGAAGGCAGGTGATGTTGTCGTGGCCGCCGGCTTTGTTGGCTGCGTTCACCAAATGTCCACAGAGGTCTTCTATGGGAAGATCGGCTGCGAGTAGCGATTCAATCTCGGAATCCGGAAGTTCGCGGGTGAGGCCGTCGGAGCAGAGCATGAACAAGTCGCCCGGCTCGGCTTCAATCTCGAAGATATCCGGCTCGACATGAACCTGAGTTCCGAGCGCCCTGGTGATGATGTTCCTCAGCGGGGAACGCAGAGCCTCGGGGCGGGTCATGCGGCCCATCCGAACCTGTTCATCTACCAGGGAGTGGTCAAGGGTAAGCTGCTCCAGGCCGCCTTTACGCAGCCTGTAACAGCGGCTGTCGCCAATGTTGAACACCAAGACATGACGATCCTCGACCAGCAGGCCCACCAGTGTGGTGCCCATGCCGCTGAGCTTCTTGTTGCGCTGGGAACGTGAAAAGATAGCTTCGTTGGCGGTAAAGATCGCCTCTTTAACTGCCTGCGAAAGGGGAATTGCGCGGTCACGGCCAGAGAGCATGCACAGCATCTCATCCACTGCCAGCGAACTGGCTATCTCGCCCGCCGCGGCGCCGCCCATGCCATCACAGACCAGATAGACGCCGTGCTCGACCGAGAAACCAAACGCATCTTCGTTTCCGGGACGCTTGTGGCCGCGATCGGAAAGCGCCGCAGCCGTAAAGTGAACGAGAGCGGTAGCCAAGAAGGATCTCCCGTCCACCAGTCTACACCGGCTTGCGATTGCCGCGAAATGCGGAGAAATCGCGCTTCAGCGGTCAGTTGTGGCCTGGAGGATTCGTCAACAAAGGCGGCGGGGGCAGGTCGAAAACCTGGATGGCCCCGGCGTTGAGCACGGCGACCCGCTGGCCCGAGGGCGAGATAGCCACATTGCCGCCGGCATCGAGAGCGGGACTGGCCGGGGCTTCAAGCGCGACGCTTCCGTTGGCCGCATCGAAGACTCGCACCAACTGTCCTTTCACTTCCTGCCAGTCGATGGGCGAGAAGGCGTTGACAGCGTGGGACGTGGCCAGGGTTTCTTGCGCCAGCCGCGAACCATCCGGCGACCTTACCAGCAGCGGCCACACCGCCGTTGGCGAAGTGGAATCCTCCCATAGTCGGCGTCCGTCTGTTGCCATGGCCACCAGCTTGCGCCCGCCCCCGGCCGCGCACGCGGTTACCAGCACTTCCCGCTGCGAGATGAAGTCGAGGGCGGGCGAACAGACTGAGTCCACACGTCCCAATATCTTGCTGCCGCCAGTGAAGTAATTGAGGTTGAGCAGCCACTGCTGGCCATTGCCGCGCAAGCTCTCAAGGTAGCCCTCAGAGTTGATGGGCAGGTGTACGGTAGCGCGCGTGCGGCTTACGAGCATCACCTTCCCCGTATCCCTGCGTAGAATGCGGACTACGAGATCGGTCTGAGGGAGATCGGGTTCTTTGGATGGCTCTTGCCCGTCCCCAGAGATGCTGACCCTGGCGGAATCAGGAGTTGGGACTTCGCCGGGCTTGGCGGCGGCGGCCGGTTCGCGGGAGTTGGTCACCAGATACTGGCCGGTGGGATCCATCTCAAGCCAAAGCAGCGGCCCGGGGAATTGCAGCAAGGGCTTCAACTGGAGCGTGGCGTCGCCCTGCGCCAGGCCGTCCCGGTCGCGCAGCAAAAAGTGGCCGTCCTTGAGCATCCACAGGTAGCGCACCCGGTCGTGTACGGTCCACAAAGCCTCCGCCTCAACCTTGCCGTCTGGCAGCGTCAACACCAAGGCCCGGATCTGCCGTTCGTCGCTTCCCACGCTGTTTTCGGCCTCGCGGCGCATCAGTCCCGGTACGCGAAAGGTGAAGAGCAGCCGGTTCTCGTCAAGAAAATCGAGCGAAGCCAGGCTGTTGCGCTGCCCCAGATAGTTGGGTCCGGGCGCGGAAAAGCCCAGCGGTCCAACAGGAATGGAAAACGCGGGTGGGAGGGATGGCTTGTCGGGAAACCGGCTGCTGAGCGAGCGCTCCCTGGCCTCATGAGACTGGTCCTGGCGGGAGTGGACTGCAAGGGACGGTTCCGGCGCAAGCGGTATGCTGTCTTGCGCCTGCCCGACGGGCGAAGCGCCCAACGACAGGCCGGCAACCGCCAGCAACAGGCTCGCGCGCAACCAAACCTTCATTCCAGGGAGCCGTTTCATCATCGAGTAGTATTCTCGCCGATTCGGCTGTGTCTGGACAGTGATGCGGACGGTTAAGAAGGCAGGGCAAACACATCTTGGTATCGCAGGCTAATCCAGTTTCCAATTGCGAAAAGATGAAGAGGCCTGTTTTCAGCGGGAACCTGAGAATTCAAGCCAATGGATAGGTTGGCATGGATTGAGTGGCCTGCGGGCCCGGATCGCTTCCCGGGTGCAACAATTTGGCAAATGATCTCAACAGAAGCCTTGACCCCGCCGACTGAAACCCTTGATGGAAAGAGCGGGCAGGACTATAGCGGCCCCGCAAGGATCCGGGCCACTATATCGTACTCGTGGGCTTCGGTGATCTGCGCCTTGTAAAAGCGGCCGGGTTCGAGCGTGGTGACATTTGGGCCAAGTTCGGCGAAGTCGTTGATGTAGACTTTGCCGTCGATCTCGGGGGCGTGGAACTGGGTGCGGCCCTCCCAAAGAAGCGGAGTCTCTTCGCTTTCACCCTCGGCAAGGAGGACCAGCTCGCGGCCCACCCACTGCTGTTTGGCGCGTTTGGAGATGGATTGCTGGAGTTTCATCAGGCGGCGCTTGCGGGCTTCGATGGTGCGCTTTGGAATCTTGGCCTCTAGCGAGAATGCGCCCGAGCCTTCTTCATCGGAGTAACTGAAGACGCCGAGCCAGTCGAATCTCGCCTCCTTGATGAACTCCTCCAAAAGGGTAAAGTCCGGGACGGACTCGCCGGGGAAGCCAACGATGAAGGAGGTGCGCAGAGCGATGCCGGGAACGGCGGCGCGAACTTTTTCAAGAGTCTTGAGAAAGATGTCTGCGCCTGCGCCGCGCTTCATGGTTTTCAACACAGCGGGCGAAGCGTGCTGGAGAGGCACGTCGAGATATTTGCAGATGTTGTCGTGGCGGGCGATGGTGTCAAGCAGGCGGCCGGTAATGCGGTTGGGGTAGGCGTAGAGAAAGCGGAGCCAGCGCAGGCCTTCAATGTTGGCGAGGGCGTCAAGCAGCGTGGCCAGGCCATCTTTGATGCCAAGGTCTTCGCCGTAACAGGTGGTGTCCTGGCCGATCAGGGTGATCTCCTGGACGCCGCGGGCGACGAGCTGCTGGGCCTCGGCGACCACCGATTCAAATCTTCGCGAGCGGAATTTGCCGCGCAGGTTGGGGATGACGCAGAAGGTGCAGGGGTGGTCGCAGCCCTCGGCGATCTTGATGTAAGCCGAGGATTTGGGAGTCGTCAAAAAGCGCGGCGTGGATTCGTCGTAGAGATAGGTGGGCAGCAGGTGGGTCGCGCCCTGCCAGTCGTCGCGGCTGAATCGGCCTTGTTGCTCGCGCAGATCGCCTTCTGGGCGAGAGGTTGCCTCAGGGGCTAAAGCCCTCGCTGGCCTTGCGGACTCAATGTCAGGGCTAAAGCCCTGACCTACCGTCCGCGCGAGATCGCCGGCGTGTTTGTGCGTCGCCGCGCGGGATTCCTGGCCGGGGCGAACTTCGGCGTGGCCGCCGCTGAGAATGTTGAACGGAGACGAGACCACGATGGGCTGTGGCCGCGTCAGGCCTGCCGCTTCGAGAATGGATTCCAGCTCGCCGGTGCCGACCACGGCATCGACCTCAGGAATGCTTTTTTGAATCTCGTCGCGGTAGCGCTCCACCAGGCATCCGGCGACGATGAGCCGCTTGGCCGAGCCAGAGGTTTTGAAGCGCGCCATCTCCAGGATGGTATCGACGGACTCCTGCTTGGCGGTGTCGATGAAGCTGCATGTATTGACGATGAGGATTTCGGCTTCTTCGGGATGGGCTGTCAGGCGCGCGCCGGCGCGGTCGAGCAGCCCCATCATCACCTCGGAGTCGACGAGGTTCTTGGGGCAGCCAAGGGAGATAAAGCCCACGGAAGGGGCCGTGGGTGCGGAGGATTTGGTCACAACTCTATTGTACCGGGCGCTGGCTTTTGTGGCGCGGGTCGGCCTGGGGGCCACAGGTGTATATTCTTCGTGACGGAAGACAGAACGGTTGCATGGAGACGATCGAGATGGCAGTTCAGGTAAGCGAAGCAGTGAAACCGGCAGCGGATGAAGTGCTGCTCATTACGAGCGGCGATCTGCGGCTCGCGGCCAATCGCGCGTGCTGGACGGCGCAAAAAGAGATGGAAGCGAAGTTGACAGCGGCCTTCGCGGCACAGGGCTTCAAGCTGATCCGCGCCCACGCCTGCAACGAGACCGAGGGCCACGGCTTCATCTCCTCGCAGCGCATGGGTATGGATGTCTTCATGAACATCCATCCGGAAGCCAAGCTGGTTTTCGCAACAGCGGCGTGGCAGTACAGCCATCATGTGCTGCCGGGGCTGCGCAGCCATCGCGGGCCGATTCTGACGGTCGCCAACTGGTCGGGGCAATGGCCCGGATTGGTGGGTTTGCTCAATTTGAATGGATCGATGGTGAAAGCGGGCAAGAAGTTCTCCACCATTTGGAGCAAGGAGTTTACCGACGACTATTTCCTCGCCGGGCTTGCCGAGTGGTTGCGCGACTGCAAGATCACCCATGATAGCTCTCATGTAACTTCGCTGAATGTGGAGAAACTCCCAGCCGAAAGCGCTGAATTGGGAGTTACACTCGCCAACGATCTCAGGCATCGCAAGGCAATCCTGGGCATCTTCGACGAAGGCTGCATGGGTATGTACAACGCCATTATCGACGACGAGTTATTGAACCCAGCGGGCATCTTCAAGGAACGCCTGAGTCAATCCGCGTTATATGCCAGGATGCGGACGGTGGGCCAGGCTGAGGCTGAGGCGGTCTACAAGTGGCTGGTGGCAAAGGGAGTCAAGTTCGATTTAGGCACGGACGCCGCCAGTGAACTGACTCTGGAGCAGGTCGTAGAGCAATGCAAGATGTATATCGCGGCAGTCCGCATTGCTAAGGAGTTCGGCTGCGATGCCATCGGCATTCAATACCAGCAGGGATTGAAAGACCTGACGGCGGCATCCGATCTGGCCGAGGGAATGCTCAACAATGCCGATCGTCCGCCGGTGTATGCGGAAGGAACCAGCGAGGAGCTTTTCGCTGGCGGACCGCTGGTGCATTTCAACGAAGTGGACGAATGTGCCGGAACCGATGCGCTGATCACGAATCGTTGCTGGCGAGCGCTGGGGCTCGACCCATCGACGACGCTGCACGACGTTCGCTGGGGCGAACACTATACGGGCCAGGGAATTGACGCATTCGTATGGCTGCTGCAAATCTCAGGCGCCGCGCCCGCGGATCATTTTGTTGGCGGTTATGCCGGGGCCAGCAGCGAACGCCAGCCGGCCATGTACTTTCCGCTTGGCGGCGGATCGCTGAAGGGTATTGGCAAACCAGGCGAGATTGTCTGGAGCCGCATATTCGTTGAAAGCGGCGCGCTTCATGCCGACATGGGCCGGGGCACTGTGGTCAGCCTGCCCGCGGCGGAGACGGAACGCCGCTGGCATGAGGTGACGCCACAATGGCCCATTGTCCATGCGGTAATTCATGGCGTCAGCCAGAATCAGTTCATGGCCCGCCACCGCGCCAACCATGTCAACGTTGCGTACGCGCCGTCAGCGGAGATCGCCGATAAGGCGCTTGCGACCAAGGCTGCGATGCTTGCGGAATTGGGTGTCGCTGTTCATCTGTGCGGCGTCCCGCAGACATAGAGCATGTTCGTGGGATCGCGCAAACATCGATCGGCCGGCTTCTCCGATCCCTGCGCCCGATCTCTAAGCATCCCACGGATTGACGAGCGACGACGCGATGCCCTCGAAGTGCTTGACGTTCCGCGTCGCAAGCTTCGCATGAGAGGCAATCACGATACCGGCGATCATGGTGTCACGCACGTCAACTGGCCGTCCTCGCCTACGGCGATCAGCGAATAGCTCCGCTGCTCGAAGGGCCGAATCTGAATCGAAATGCAGCACCCTGCCTTGAAGCGCGCTTTGAAGAAGCTGCTCGAATTTCGCTATGAGCGCGGCGCGCCTTTTTCCGGCTGGCATTGCGAACAGGCCGACGCGAATCTCGTATACGTTGATCGAGGTCGTCCAAACCGAAGAGCGGGGTTGGAGGTCAAGCCAGAGCGCGACCTGGGGCTCAGGGGCAGGCCCCATGAACTCCGATATTACGTTCGTGTCGAGCAGGATCATGCCTTAAAGGCCGGAATCTCCATGCGCATGCCGCGAATTTCGGTGATCGGCTCGTCGAGATAAACACCGCTGCCGCTGAAGAGCGCCACCATCTCCGACCCCAATCCGCGCTTTGGAGTTTCTTCTTCCCGGAGCGCATTGCGCAGGATCTCCCGGGCCTCCGCTTCCATGCTGTGGCCATGGCGCTTGGCACGACGCTGCAAGCGGCTCTTGAGCTGGTCTTCGAGGTTGCGAACCAAAAGCTGCGCCATTCTCGCCTCCGTTGCTATCATGATAGCAGGAATCCGAAACAGCCTCAAATCCCATCCATCCGCCCCGCGCACTGCCGCCAGCATCCCAGCGCGGGCCGGGAGGCCCGCACAACAGCCGACCTGGAGGTCGGCGCTACCTATTTACGGATGAGTTCTTTGCCTCCCGGGCAATCAAATCAGCCTCTAAAGGGTTCAAATCCCTTGACACGATAAGAGCATCTGGCTAAATATGGATCAGCACGCAGTTTCCCCAAGACCGCTGCGCGCTTTTCCCAGATCCAACACGCACTTTCCCGAAAACGTAAATAACGAACGAGGAGTGTCTATGAAACCACATTCGCATATTCTGTGCGCTGCTGTGCTTTGCGCATTCACGACTGCCGGATTTTCGCAGTCCACCAGCGCAACTCAGCATGTGCGCCCACAGGTCGTGGGTGCGGCCAGCCCAGACGACTCAACGCACTTCAGTGTTTTCTTGCCGCTTACCAATCAATCCGCCCTTGACCAACTCCTCATCGACCAGACAAATCCAGCCTCGTCCAGCTATCACCAGTGGCTTACACCGGCCGAGTTTGGAGCCAAATTCGGTCCCAGTCCTGCCGCCTTCGCCGCCGTCAAGTCTCGGCTCCAGGCCGGCGGACTCACTGTAGTCAAGCAGCACACCCAGAGCATCGAGGTCGAGGGCTCCGTTCGCGACGTGGAAGCCCTGCTTTCCACGCACATTGAAAACGTGCGTATGGCAGACGGCAAAATCAAGCAAAGCGCCGCCAACCACCAAATGACCCTGCCGAGAGAGTTTGTTGCCGTCGGCGCAATGGTCTCCGGCTTCGCGCCGCATCTTGTTCGCCACGTGCATTCCGAGCGTCTGGCCGCCCAACCCGCCCAGTTCGCGCCCGGCTACCGGCTCAGCAACACCGATAGCTGGTATTACCCCAACGATATGGCTGAGGCCTACGACTTTCCCTCCTTCCTCACCACTGTTACCCCGTCTGGAGGACCCGCCAGGCAGATTACTGGAGCGGGAAGCACCATCGGCATCCTGATGTCCTCCACCATCGATCCCGCCGACCTGGCAGCCGAATTCAACAACCTCGGGGTCACAGACGGCATCAACGTCGACCTTCAGAGCTTCTCCCTCTACACCAGTGTCCCCATTCCCACCGTCACCGTCGAGAACATTGATGGCGCCAGCGGCACCTGGGATCCCAGCAACGACGCGGCCGACGAGGCCTCCCTCGACACTCAGATGTCGCTCGGCACCGCCCCCGGCGCACATGAGATCCTCTACAACATCCCCGATTTGAGCAACAGCTCCATCATTGACGGTTACACCCAGATCGTCGACGACAATCTGGCCGACGTGGTCAGCTCCTCCTTCGGCGGCTGCGAACTGGCCTATACCGCGGCAGCCAACGGCGGCCATGATTTCAGCTATTTGCTGGTGGCGGAGCACAACCTGTACGTGCAGGGCAACTTGGAGGGCATCACCTTCCTGGCCAGCTCCGGGGATAACGGCGCAGCTGCCTGCTATCCGGCGGCCTTCTATGAAAACCATAACTTCAGCACCGACTTTGTGCCGGGCGTGGAAACGCCGGCCTCTGATCCGGACGTAACGGGTGTCGGCGGCACCAACCTCGTTACCACCGCCACGCCCGGTGTAGACGACGCCAGGTACAGCTCGGAAAACGCCAACTATGACCCGCGCGTCGCGGAGAATTGGCCTGGGGGATTCACTGTCGGCAATAACACCTGGGGCTCCGGCGGCGGCTACAGCATTTTCTTTGGCAAGCCCAACTACCAGGCGCTGGTCAACACCGGCTCCGCCACCGCCCGCGCTGTTCCCGACGTCTCGCTCCAGATGGGTGGCTGCCCCACGGACGCCACCGCCTGCGACGGGCAGCGCAGCGCGAGCATTGTCTGGATTAACGGCGGTCCGGCTCTGCTGATCGGCACCAGCTCCTCCTCACCGCAGATGGCCGGCGTCATCGCCCTCTACGACGAAGCGCACGGCGGCCGCCAGGGCAACATCAATCCGTTGATCTATGAGCTGTCAGCGCTACAGACATCGGCCAGCGCCAAGACCGCCAGTCTCTCGCAATACTTCCACCGGACTATCACCGGCAATAACAACGGCTTCACGGTGGTTCCTGGGCAGGCGTACAGCGAAGTGCTGGGCAATGGCACGCTCTTCGTCAAAACCTTCCTGCAACTGCCCAACGCGGCCGCCGCGGGCGCGCCCAACACGGCAACCAATCCGTAGAGTTGATTCCCTGGCAGGGACGGCGAAACTGAAACTTTGCCGTCCGCCAAGGCTTGCCTCGACCACAGATTCAATCTCTAAGAGGAGATTTCTATGAAGAAAGTTCTTTTACTCTGCGTTATGGCGGCCGCCGTTCTAAGTGTTCAGAGCGCCAAGGCTGAAGACTTCACGATTTCATTCGATGGCGGTTCACTCGGCTACTCCGGCAGCGGCGTTTTCGTTGGAACCTATAACAGCTCGGAAGGTGGCTACGACATTTCCAGCGTTCTCTCGGGTTGGGTCACCGATCCCAGCTTTGGAACCTCGGCCATCGTCGGCCTGTCTTCCTACCTCGGCGCTGACCAGATTCTCTTCTATCCCGGCGGACCTTTTTTTGACAGCAACGGCCTCTCCTTCGCGCTTGCCAATAGCATCGACATCAATCTCTATGACACCTTTGTCGACCCCTATTACCTTGACAGCGCGTTGCAG
>Ga0302278_10005017_pt1 | contig 13347 bp, 11 predicted proteins | sample III_Bog_N3_2_FD_194543 | JGI IMG/M metagenome (GOLD analysis project Ga0302278, IMG submission 194543) | Peat permafrost microbial communities from Stordalen Mire near Abisko, Sweden - III_Bog_N3_2 | ecosystem: Environmental > Terrestrial > Soil > Wetlands > Peat | place: Sweden: Abisko... | reverse complement strand
GGCAGGATCGAATTTGATCTCACCAATCCAGGCACCCATCCCGACCTCACGCTTCGCCGTCCCGACGGCTCCTGGATCTTCCATTTCGTGAATGTCGTGGATGACATCGAAATGAAGATCACCCATGTCATCCGTGGCGAAGATCACCTCTCCAACACCCCGAAGCATATCGAGCTGTACAGGGCGCTGGGAGCCGTGCCTCCCCGTTTCGCCCATATGCCACTGATCTTGAACAGAGACGGCAGCAAGATGAGCAAGCGGGATGAGGGAGCCGCGCTCGGAACCTATCCCGAGACGGGCTATGCCCCTGAAGCCGTCCGCAACTACCTTTGTCTCCTCGGATGGTCACCCAAAGAGAATCGCGAAATCATCTCCACCGAGGAAGTCATCCAGCTCTTTGAACTCAACCAGATCAACCGCCGCAATGCCGCCTTCGATCTCGACAAATGTTTCTGGATCAACGGTCAGTATCTCCTCCAAATCGATCTGGCCCGCTATGCGGAACTCGCGATCCCGATCCTGGAAAAAGCCGGGATCACCTGGCCGACTTATGAAGAACTGGAGAGAGTCCTTTCGATCATCAAACCCAAGGTGAAACTCCTCAAGGATCTCCCCGAGTGGGTTGCCCCCTTCTTCACCGAAGAGTTCCCGTATGACGAGGAGGCCGTGAATAAAAGACTCAAAGGGGCTGATGTCGGCAAGTCGGCCTCGGACTATCTGAAGGCACTCTCGGATGCCTTTCTCCATGTCAGCTCCTGGAATGCCGGATCACTAGAATCCGCCCTTAAGGAGACCGCCACGAACCTGAATGTCAAAACAGGCGAGTTGGTTCACCCGGCCCGTGTCGCGGTCAGCGGCCGCGGGGTCGGCCCCGGTCTCTATGAAATGCTGGAGATTCTTGGCAGCGAGCGCGTTCTGAACCGCTTCGCTGCGGCCCGAGCCAAGGCGACGGAATGAGCGACGACGGGGTTGTCTATCAGGCCTCCGATCTCGCCGAGGGAGGCAGGATTTTCCGTGAGCTGACTCGTGATGGAAAACCATTCCCCGCCCGCTTTGCCATCTTTGGCGATCCCGTCGCCCATTCCAAATCGCCCCAAATGCAAAATGCCGCCATCTTGGCAAACGGTCATGATTTTCAATATGTCCGCATCCACGTCCTGCCGGAGGATCTTGGAGAAGCGGTGACCAATCTGGAAGGAGCAGATTTCCTGGGCATTAACCTCACCATCCCCCATAAACAAGCCGCCATTGATTTCTTGAATGAGATCAGTCCCGAGGCCAGCCTGATGGGAGCCATCAATACCATTGCTGTGAGGGATGGGAAATTGATCGGAGGCAATACCGACGGCCCCGGTTTTGCAGCGGCCGTTTTGGAAGAATTCGGAGTCCCGCTCGAATCGCTACGCGTTCTGATTCTGGGAGGTGGTGGTGGCGCAGGCCGGGCGATTACCGTTCAATGCGCTCTTGCAGGATCACCTGAAATTTTTGCCGCCAACCGGACATTAGAGAAGGCCGAGATTCTGTCCGAAGACATTGCAGAGGGCCTGGGCAAGACGATCACGCCGATCAGCTTGGCTCCTGAGGCTTTAAAAAATTCCATCGCCGATGCGGATCTCATCGTGAATGCCACGCCGCTTGGCATGAAAGAGAGTGATCCCTCCCCCCTGCCGGATGGGTTGCTGACAAAAGATCACTTTGTCTATGACACCGTCTATAGCGGTGGAAAATCGGCGCTCATCCGACAGGCTGAGACCGCCGGAGTGAAGAGCGCGAACGGCCTCTCCATGCTCCTCCATCAGGGGGCCCTTGCTTACGAATTCTGGTTCAATGAAAAGGCCCCTCTGGAAATCATGAGGGCGGCATTGACGTCTTCCAAGAACTGAGAAGCCTCAGGGCTTGTTCGGAATCGCGGGCGATCTGGGCCTTCAGCTCCTCCAAACCGGCGAACTTCTGCTCTACGCGCAGGAACTGGATGAATTCAACGCCGAGTTCTTTTCCCACGAAATTCTCCGAGAAATCAAACAGATGTACTTCCACGGTACGATGCTGAGCCGACGGATCCACGGTCGGGCGAACTCCGATATTGCAGACACCGGAAAGAATCGATCCGCCGTGGTGAACCCTGACGGCATAAACACCATCCGGGGGAAGCTGCATCCCGGCGACATCCAGATTGGCCGTGGGGAACCCGATCTTCGCACCAAGTCCCGCCCCGGTGATCACTCTTCCGCTGAGAAGATATTTCCGCCCCAGACAGGTTGCTGCCTCGGAAAAATCCCCGGAAGCAATCGCCTGCCTGACTCTGGTGCTGCTGATCGGCTTGCCTGCAATTTCCACGGGATCAATCTGATCGACGGAAAAGCCCGATTCTTCGCCCAGCTTTTCCAGCAGGGCGATATTTCCAGTCCCTCCCCTGCCAAAGGACCATTGGGAACCGACACAAATCTCGTGCAGGGGATTGGAAGCAGAGACAAGATTTCGGATGAAAACTTCCGCCGGCTGGGAGGCAAACTCTTCGCTGAATTCCAGCAAGAGCAGAACCGGCACTCCCATCCCCTCCAGCAGGTCAAGTTTGGTCTCGATGCGGGTCAACAGTCTGGGAGCCTTCTCGGGACGGATCAGCAACGCGGGATGACGGTCAAAGGAGAGCACCACGGCGGTTCCATGGATCCGGACCGCCTCGTCCAACGCACTTCGAATCAATGCCTGATGTCCGAGATGCAAACCGTCGAACGTCCCGGCTGCGAGCACAACGGGACCTGGCAGCAAAGAGAGATCGGCAATGGATCGCAGAATGATCATCTACTACAAATCACAGGAGGAAATGTATCCCGCAGAGGCGCAGGGACGCAGAGTAAATATTTTTAGAAACAATCATCACGAAACAAAATTTCCAACAATTACACAGGATCGCCTCATGATAGTTTTTATGTATTTCCTCATTCACTTTTAATCTCCGCGCCTCAGCGTCTCTGCGGGAAAAAACGCCCTATGCCCCTCTCAGTCGGGACACCTGGGGAAGTGTCAGAAGTTTGGAGAGAATTTCTTCGCGGGAGGCCGTCTTGAGTTCCGACGCAGGAAACGCCTGGTTAACATCAAACCTTCCGGATTTGGTGCGGCGCAAGGCCCGGAGATGACCTCCGCAGCCAAGATCGTTTCCGATGTCGAAGGCGTAGGTGCGGACATAGAATCCCTTGCTGCACACCACGCGGAAATCGATCTCGGGAAGACGCGTCCCCAAGATCTGATGGGCATAGATATGGACGAAGCGGGGTTCCCGTTCGACGATTTTTCCCTGCCGGGCCAGTTTGTAAAGCGCGACACCATCTTTTTTGATCGCGGAAACCATCGGTGGAGTTTGGTAAAAATCACCATCGTATTTTGCGAAGGCTGCCTCGATCTGTTCAGAAGAGAGTTCCGGCACCGGGCTGGTCGCGGTAGTCTCGCCATCTGCATCCTGGGAATCAGTCATCTCCCCCAGTTTCATCGTGCCGACATATTCCTTGTCCTCGCTCATCAGAAGATCCTGGATCTTGGTGCCGCGACCCAGAGTCAGCAGAAGGAGACCTGTCGCCAGGGGATCAAGCGTGCCGCAATGCCCGATTTTCTTGGTGCCCAGAACGCGCCGGGCGATGGCAACGACATCGTGGGAGGTCATCCCGCTGGATTTGTCAACGGGCAGGACACCATCAATCACGGATTCAACACGCATGGGAAAAAAATAGAAAAGGGTTGGGCAGGGAAAGGTTATTGAATGAACGAGCAGATGGCGGCAAGGACTCGTTCCTCGACTTCGTGAAGCGGCCCCTTGATTCGTGCACCGGAGGCCATGGGATGGCCGCCGCCGCCAAACTGCGCACAGAGAGCGCAGGCATCGAAGGCGGGATCTTTGGAACGGAGGCTGAGACGGACTTTTCCTTCAGGAAGTTCCTCGAAAAAAGCCGCCGCCTTCACTCCCTCGACGGATCGCAAGTGATCGATGATTCCCTCGTTATCCTCGGAAAGGACACCCAGCCTCGAAACATCATCCAGTGAGAGCGCGAAGCTGGCCACGCGGTCGCCGCAACTAAAGCGGGCATTCACCAGGGCATGGCGGAGAAGTTCCAGGCGGCGGCGGGGCTGACTCTCGTAGAGCGAACGCGAGATCTCCCCGACATTCACGCCGCGACGAATCAACTCGGCGGCGATTTCAAAGGTCGCGGCACTTGTCCCCTCATACTGGAAGGAACCGGTGTCGGTGGAGATGGCGGCGAAAAGATTCGACGCCATTGCTGATGTGATGGGGATCGCCGATGAGAGGAAGGATTCTGCAAGAATCTGGCCGGTCGCCGGTCGGCTAGGATCGATGAGATTGAGATCACCATACCCGTCGTTGCTTTTGTGATGATCGATGCAGATCCAAAGAGGATTGGAATTTCCGGAGACCGACCCGATCACCGTTCCAAGACGGTTCTTCACCGAGGTGTCGAGAGCGAGCACGGCATCAAAAGAGGAGGGTTCCGGGGATGGACGGGTAACAAGATGTGACGAGGGAAGGAAGGAAAACTTCTCCAGCATCCCATCCTCGTTCCAGGCTGTGACTTCATGCCCTTCACCCTGAAGCCAGAGAGCGGCTGCAACCGTTGATCCCAGGGCATCGGCGTCGGGACGGAGATGACTGGCCACAAGGATACGACGGTGTGGACGGAGAGCCTCGTGAATCTCTGCAAAAGTCGACTCACTCATCGATCCTGATGATCCTTGTCTTCTCCAGACTCCGGTTCACCCGGTTCATCAGGGGGAAGCGTTGGCTCGATCTCATCGAGAAGGCTGAGAACCCGGCTGCCGCGCTCAATCGACTCATCAAGCTGAAAGTGAAGGTGAGGAGTGTATTTGAGAATGACGCGCCGCGAGAGATCGTGCTGAAGATGCTGACGGTGTTCCTGAAGCACCTTCAGCGCCTGCTCTTTCTGCCATGGTGTTCCGATGGCGCTGATAAAGACATGGGCATTCTTCAGATCAGGGGTGATATCCACGGCACGAACGGACACCAGAGGTGCCTCGAACTTGATATCCCGTCCGATGATCACTCCAAGTTCCCGCTTGATCAGTTCGCAAACTCTTAGAAGCCGGAGTGTCATTTTATGATGGAATCTTCGGAGAGCACTCCGAGGGAGTGGTGATTTTCTACAGAGTCTGGGCGACTTTTTCGAGCGTATAGCACTCGATGATGTCTCCCACCTCGTATTCTGAAAAATCTCCGAGACGGATACCACACTCCAGGCCGGCACGGACTTCCTTCACATCCTCCGTAAAGCGGCGCAGCGTCGAGAGGCCCCCGTCGTAAACAGCCTGACGGCGGCGCAGGACGCGGGCCCGGGCCGTGCGTGAAATGCGCCCGTCGGTGACAATGCTGCCGGCGACCATTCCCTTGGAAAGATTGAAGATTTGCTTCACCTCGGCATGACCGATGATGGCCTCGCGAAGCTCCGGATCGAGAAGTCCCGTCATCGCCTCGCGCATCTGATCCGCCAGTTCATAGATGATGCTGAAGAGCTTGATCTGGACACCCTCCTTGCGGGCCGCGGTATTGGAGCTGTTCTCAACCTTCACTCCGAAGCCGATGATGATCGCATCCGAGGCGCTGGCCAGAAGGACATCGCTCTCGGAAATCGGACCCACGGCTCCGTGGATCACCTTGAGGTCGATCTTCTCCTGCGGGATGTCGGCAAGGGTTCCGAGGATCGCCTCAAGAGAGCCCTGCATGTCGGCCTTGAGCACGATTTGAAGGGTTTTCCTCTGTTCCGCTTCGAGATTGGCAAAGAGATTCTCCAGCGTGGCGCGTTTCGGCGCGGCAAGCTTCTCCTTGCGCTGCGACTCAAGCCGCTCCTCGCTGAGTTGGCGGGCGGAACGTTCGTTCTCCATGACAAGAAGTTCATCTCCTGCATTGGGAAGCCCGCTGAATCCGAGCACCTTGGCAGGCTGTGCGGGTCCCGCGGATTTGAAAGGCTGTCCCTCCTCATTGATGAGCTGCTTCACCTTGCCCCAATAACCGCCGCAGATAAAGGCGTCGCCGACACGGAGCGTGCCGGTGTTGACGATGACGGTAGCCGTCGGTCCGCGTCCCGGTTCGACCTGGGCCTCGATCACGCTTGCGCGGGCGGGTTGGTCGGGATTGGCCTTGAGTTCGAGAATTTCCGCCTGAAGCGACATCATCTCCAGCAGGTTGTCGATCCCCTTGCCGGTGGTTGCAGAAACCTCGCAGACAACGGTCTCCCCACCCCAGTCTTCGGCAACAAGCCCCTTGTCCTGAAGCTGCTGCTTCACGCGATCAGGGTTGGCTGACTTGAGATCACATTTATTAATGGCCACCATGATGGTGACTTTGGCCGCCTGGGCATGGCTCAGAGCCTCAAGGGTCTGGGGCATGAGCCCGTCATCGGCGGCAACGACCAGAACCACGATGTCGGTGACATTGGCTCCACGGGCACGCATGGCGGAAAAAGCAGCATGGCCCGGCGTGTCGATGAAGGTGATCGGATTTCCCTTCCAATCGATGGAATAGGCGCCGATGCGCTGGGTGATACCACCCGCTTCGCCGGAGGCCACCTTGGTGCGACGAATCGCATCCAGAAGGGAGGTCTTGCCGTGATCGACATGGCCCATGAACGTGATGATCGGACCGCGAAGTTTCTTCTTCTCAGGCTTCTCCTCAACCGGCTTCGGAGGCTCGATGGCCACCTTCTCTTCCTTGTGGACGCCGCCACCGGAAATTCGTTTTTCCCTCTCGAAGACAAACCCGTACAACTCGCAGAGCTTGGAAGCGATGTCCGGCTCCACCGATTGGTTGATATTGGCAAAAATCCCCATTCCCATCAACGCCTGGATGATTTTGAAGCCGGGCACCTCCATCTGGGAGGCAAGCTCCTTGATTTGGATGGGAGGCTTGATATGGATGATCTTGCGCGTATCCTCCACAATCTCCTCCTCAATTGGGGAAACTTCCGGTTCGGGGATGATTTCAGGCGCAACGGCAGCCTTTTCCACGGCCTCGCCAATACGAGGGAGAGCGCGTCCGGTGGAAGCCACCCGACGCTTGGGCGCAGGATCGTCGATGAGGGAAAGGGTTGGCAAATCGGCCATCTTGACCACCTCTTTTAGCGGCTCCGCTGCCTGTGCGGGAGCTGCTTTGGAGAAAGTTCCAGATCCCTTCGCTGAAGTTGTGGAATCCTTTGCCTGCCCCCGTGCTCCAGTTCCAGAGGTTCCGGTCGACCCCGATGATCTGGTGGAGGAACGGGTACCCGACCTGGAAGTGGAAGAGGCTCCCTTGGCACTGGATCCTTTTGTATTGGATCCCTTGGTGGAAGAACCTTTCGTAGTAGGTGATTTGGATTGGGTAACTTTGGTGGCCATCGTGATAAATTATTGGTTGCGGCGTCTTTCCCGGCAACCTCTCCCCTGAAACATCGGGGAAAAGCCGGGAGCTATGCCGCTACGAAGCCGCCGGCACTCCTTGTTCGGCAACCTGACTCCTGGCAGCACCAAGAATTGCCTCGGCCTTCTCCAGTCCGCAGCCAATGACTCCGTCAATGTCGGTGGCCTCGGCGGTGAGAATTGCGGGAATGTCGTTCATCCCTGCGGCGGCAAGCGTCTTGGCCTCCTCCTCGGTGATACCTAGAGCCTTGGCGAGTTGGTGGGCGGCTCCGCCCATCTGCTGCTCGAAAGCCTGTGCGGCGGAACGATCTTCCTGAATGTCGATTTCCCAGCCGGTCAGACGCGAGGTGAGGCGGGCATTCTGTCCGCGCTTGCCGATGGCAAGCGCAAGATCCTCTTTTTCCACCGCAATGCGCAGGGTGTGGGCGGCTTCATCCACCTCGATGCCCCGGATGCGGGCTGGCTTGAGCGCCTCATGGGCGAACTCCTTGGGATCCTCATACCAGCGGATGATATCGACCTTTTCGTTATTCAGTTCGCGGACGATATTCTTGACGCGCGCTCCGCGCATTCCGACGCAGGCCCCGACGGGATCGACCTTTTCATTGGAACTATGGACGGCCACCTTGGTGCGGAAGCCGGCTTCGCGAGCGATGGAACGGAGCTCCACCGTACGATCGGCAATCTCGCTCACCTCGATTTCGAAAAGCCGCCGGATGAAATTGGGATGGCTGCGGGAAAGAATGATCTCGGGGCCGCGCTGACCATTCTCCACGGCCACAACGTAGGCCCGGAGGCGATCTCCAATGGAGTATTCCTCGGTGCTCACACGCTCACGGGAGGGCATCACCCCTTCAAACTTGCCCAGATCGATGATGACATCGCTGCGATCAAAGCGACGCACCGTTCCACTGACGATCTCGCCGGCGCGATCCTTGAACTCTTCATAGATCATCTCCTTTTCGATCTGGCGGATGCGTTGGGCAATCGCCTGCCGGGCTGTCTGGGCGGCGATGCGGCCGAAATCCCTCGGAGTCACCTCAATTTCGATCTCCTGCCCGATCTGAATCTCCTTGTTGATCAGGAGCGCCTTGGAAAGGGCGATCTCTTCCTGGGGATTGGAAACGGTTTCGACCACAAGGGGCTTTGCGAAGGCACGGATCGCGCCGCTTTTCGGGTTGATCTCGATGCGGACATCCCGCGAGCACGAAAAAGCCTTTTTCGAAGCGGCCACAAGCGCCGAGGAAATGGCCTCGATCAGCGTGTCGCGTTTGATGCCTTTTTCACGCTCGAGGTAATCGAGCATGGCGATAAATTCGGAGTTCATGGAAATAGGAATTCCCGACGCACGGATCAGGAGTCATTCCAGGACAGTGTGTCGGGGGTTTGTGAGTATGCCCGGAGATTTGCCGGAGGTCAACCGAAAGAACAGGTAAACCCTGTTCCCCCTGTTGCCTCAAAAGTTTTGACCTCTATGCCGTGAAACTCCATCGTGCGCCAACACTCAACGGTTTCCAGGATTTCGTGACACATTTATTCCAGAACGCAACTCCAGGAGGCAGGCACAGCCCCTCCGCACAAAGATCCTGGCTCGAAAGCTCCGGCTGGTTCTGGGCCATTCTCTTGGTCGTCACGTTGTGGAAATCCCTGGCGGGAATGAAATTGGGGCTGATTTTCGATGAATGCTATTATTGGGAATGGTCGCTGCACCCCCAGTCATGCTACTTCGACCATCCTCCGTTGACAGCATGGCTCATCGCTTCGGCACACCGGGTCTTCGGTCACGGGATTCTTGCCGTGCGCTTCTGGGCCATCGTTTCCGGAATTCTCCTCGCGCTGGGAGGGCGGCTTCTCGCCACGGATATGTTTGGCACGAATGCCGGGAATCGAGCCGGGATTTTCCTCCTTCTTGCCCCCATCTTTGCGGGAAACGCCCTGCTGATGACGCCGGATTCCTTTCTCATGCCGGCCTGGGCATTCGCGGTCTTTTTTGCATGGAAAGGATACAAGGCGGGATCTTCTCCCGGATGGTGGGTTGCCTCGGGGGCTGCCGCAGGCATCGGATTGCTCGATAAATACACGATGATCCTTTTCTACGGGGGACTGGCGTTTCTCTGGCTATTCACCCCGGGCAGGAGAGGGCCTCTCTTCCGGGGCATCACCATGGCAGCCGTGGTTTCCTTTCTCTTTTTTCTTCCCGTCCTCCGGTGGAATCAGACCCACGACTGGAGCTCCTTTGAACATCAGATCCATCATGGCTTTCGCAACGAACATGAGAGCCTGATCAACTTTGAGAACCTCGCCAACTACGCGGCCTTCCTCATCATCCTCGTCTCGCCGCTGCTGGGGCTTTTCTGCTTCCGCTCGGCGATCACGCGTCTGGAGGATGAGCGGTTCCGCTTTCTGGCACTCTTCTACTGGACGGTCGTGCTCTTCTTCGGATTTTCCGCGGCCAAGGCCCATGTCGAGGCCAACTGGCCGATGGTTGCTTTCGTCACCGGTCTGATTCTGGTCGCGGGTGACTGGGAAAGCTATGGGCGCGCCTGGAGAGCGTCGGCACTCACCCTTCTCCTGGTGGCAGACTTTGGCGCGCTCATCGGTGTCACGGCCCTCGCACTTCCCAAAGACTCGCCGCTTGCCATCCGCAACCTCACCCTGAATACCGGCTGGATCAGGGGATTCCCCGGAGCGGAGAAACTGGCGACGGCGGCACAGCAGGGCTTCAACGATTTTCAGGGACGCATTGAAGAGTTTCAAGGCCCTCCCGAAGTGGCCGATGCGATAGCCGTGCAATTTAAAAAATCGGGCGCGGCCTTCCTCTGCCTCTCCAGCTACCAGCTCGCCGGCATCGTTGCCTTCTACACTCCCGAACTGGAATCCCGGCTCTGGCTCCCTTATCTCGGACGCTATCGCTTTCCCTGGATCAATGACCGGATCTGGACGGGGGAGACCGCCCTCACCGCCGAATGGCCGCACAGCGGCCCCGACTACAGCATCCTCTTTGGCACCTTGACTCCACCCCGGGCTCTTCCCGTGGATGGTCTCAGACGACCTGTCTTCATCTCACTGGGCAAACAATACAACCCCGAGCAGGTGCGTTTTAAGCCGTAAGGAAAAAAGCCCAATCGCTCTACTCCTTCAAAAATTGGGCAAGCACCGCCGCCGGATCGAGAAAATCATCCCCGCCTGAACTCCCCGCTCCGTTGAATGCCGAGTTCACTGCCGAGTCATAGAGCGCCGTCAGTTTTTTCCCGTAGGATTCCAAACCGTATCCTTGTCTTACCAAGGCCTGCATCATACCCACATCTCCGGCAGCCCGTTCCAGTTGCAGATCCGGCAACTCAATCCCCGAGAATCCGTCGCCCAGCCACCGGGCCACAAGCCTTCGCTGCAGCGGGCCGCTTAAACTCCCAAAATCAACCAACCTCGGCTCTGGGTTGTCCCCATCTCCAAAGAGGGAATCTTGTGAGAGGTGTTTTTCCTCAACACCATAGGCGGCACTTTTCGCCTCCCGTTGCTCCCGCCGATCCTGTGCATGAATCTTCGATTCCTCAGGCAACAGATCAGCCCGGATCCCGGAATAGAGCCAGCCGAAGCCCATTCCCTCAGTTTTGAAATCAGCCGTGACATGGGGCAGATCCCGTCCCACAACCGGGGTTCCCAGCATCCATGGCTCCAGATAGGCCATTCCAAATCCCTCACGGACACTCGTCGTGATCGAGGCAGAGGCCCCCGCCACAAAATCACCCAGCGGACGGCCAAAGCGCGTCACCGAATCGAATACCACGGGAAGATCATGCGATAGGGCAAAGGTCTCCCAGAGATCATGCTCCGCGAGGGCTGAGGGATCTTCCGGAGCTAGAGAGATCACCAATTTCGTGCCTCGCTTCAGTCCATCTCGTTTGAATTGCGCCGCCCATAAGACGGCTTCGCCGATATTTTTCCTCCTGATCGCCCGGGTTGGATAGACCACAAACTCCCTGGCACCGATCACCCCGGCATCAAAGTGTCTCTCCATCGGCAAAGGCTCCACCGGATTGGGCAGAACGACCGCTTGCCGCTTCAGCCCGGCGGCACTCAGGATCGCCGCGTCATGGGAGGTCAGCACCGCATAGCGGACGCGAGCATGATCGGGGTAGAGAAACTTCCGCAGCTCCCGTCCCGTTTCCAATGCTGCATCCCTGAGCACGCGGTAATTTCCGGGCCTCTCCTGCTCGGCAAAATCATGGATCTGCATCACCAGCGCTCTCCCCTCTGCGGCCCATTGAGCGGCAAGCATCGGCACCATCGGATTTTTTCCAAGCGTCGGGTTGTGAATATGCCAGAGATCGGGACCCCCCCCCAAGATCCTCCTTGCCTCCTCATCCAGTGCCTTTCCCAGGGAAGCAACATCGCCGCAGCCCTCGGAATAATTCAGCTCCGGCACCACCCCGACACACCGCCGATCCAGAAGAGAACGGGCATGGGGAGCGCTTCCCGCGATGACCGCCACTTGATGCACCCCGTCCAGATACCCCTCTGTTTGGAGTGCTTTGACCGCGAGATCGATGATCCTGCTCACTCCGCCGGCACGGAGATGATAATGAACGATCGCAAGACGCACAAAAGTGGGGGGGCTTAAGGATGGAGGCTATTTCAAAGACAAGGAATCGAGTGGCGACCGTTCCATTTCAAGCTGCTGTTCGACGACTTCCTCATAAAGGCCATCCTTCATCAGGAACGTGCGGTAGAGATCGGGAATTTCCTCTTGGACAAAGGTCTCTTTGGGCAGTCTCCTGAGAAAAACCTGGAGAATGGCAAAGGCCATCCGTCCCAGATCCGCCGTCCCGTGATGCCGATGGATGCGTTCCTCCAGATCGGTCTGAGCAATCACCCCCATGCCGAAGCGACTGGAGATCTCCAGCAAATGAGCCATCTCCACGCCGTATCCCATGGGAAAAGGAAGCTGCCTGAGGAGGGATCGTCGGGCGGCATATTCCCCCGAGAGAGGCTGGATGATCCTGCTCAGTTCGGGACGAAACATCGAGAAGAGAGGTCTCACCAGAATCTCCGTCACTCGCCCACCTCCCTGCGGGCGCCCGTTCTCCCCCAGGATTGCGGCCTGGGAGGGGCGGTCATAATAGGCCTTCACAAACTGGATCTCCGGAAAGTTCAACAACGGCCCCACCAGTCCGCACACAAAACGCGGATGCATCCCCTGTATGTCGCCATCCAGAAAGCAGAGGATATCGGCCTCCACAGCATGGGTTGCCTTGTAAAGATTCTCTCCCTTGCCGCGAGCGGGGCCGAGTTCCGGCAGGATCTCAGCTGCTACGATCACCTCGGCTCCCGCCGCACGGGCTATCCTCACCGTGGAATCCGAGGATCCCGAATCAACCACCACGATCCGATCCAGCAGGGCCACCGTTTCCAGCAACTCCCTCCGCAGCACCTCAGTGATTTCCCCAATCGTCCCCTCCTCATTGAGCGTCGGAATCACCAGGGCAATCGTCGCCCCTTTCTTTTGAATCAGCAGCTTTCCGGGATCGGAAAACTCCCGATGATGAAAAAGACGTGATGGCTGGAATGTCATGACAGGGGATTGAAGTGTTTTTTTCTGATTTTATCTATCCGTTCTTTTCCTTTAATCAGCACTTCCTTTGACTCACTCCATGACACGCAAGGAACGGGCCGCCGCGCTCGCCACAGAACTTCCCCGGATCTATCCGGACGCCCATTGCGAACTGGATTTTTCCACCCCGCTCGAACTTCTGGTCGCCACCATCCTCTCCGCTCAGTGCACCGATGTGCGGGTCAATCTCGTCACCCCCGCTCTCTTTGCCCGTTGCCGCACGGCAGCTGACTATGCCGCGATTCCGCAGGAGGAAATCGAGGCCATCATTCACTCCACGGGATTTTACCGCAACAAGGCCAAGTCAATCCGCGCCATGGGAG
>Ga0302278_10005015_pt1 | contig 13349 bp, 7 predicted proteins | sample III_Bog_N3_2_FD_194543 | JGI IMG/M metagenome (GOLD analysis project Ga0302278, IMG submission 194543) | Peat permafrost microbial communities from Stordalen Mire near Abisko, Sweden - III_Bog_N3_2 | ecosystem: Environmental > Terrestrial > Soil > Wetlands > Peat | place: Sweden: Abisko... | reverse complement strand
CACCGTGGTGCTTCGCGGCGACTCCACAACGCTCGGCCGGTTGCCGGGGCAGGACCTGGTGTTGAACGATCCGATGGTCTCGCGACGTCATGCCGTCATCGTGCTTGAAAACGGTACTTATGCCGTCATCGATCAGAACAGCACGCACGGCACGTTTCTGAACGGCAGCCGCATCGATCGGGCTGAGCTTCATGCCGGCGACGAGCTGCAACTGGGGTCGCTGAATGGCGTAGCGCTCCACTTTCACCAGCGCAGCGACGAAGAAACGGCTTCCAGCGCCGTTCGATCTTCATTCGGCGAACTGCTGGCCTCCTTCCGCAATCTCCACCAGAAGCACGACGAAAAACCATCGCCGGCCGCAACTGATATGGAGCGGCTCAAGTTTCTTCTGGATGCGGCGCGCAGGCTCAACGAAGGCAGTGCTGTGGATGAGATCCTGGGCGCTCTGCTGCAGTTGACGCTTGAGCTCACCGGGGTTGAGCGCGGATTTGTCTTTCTTCGCGACGGGGATTCGATGCGCATGGCGCAGGGCCTGGCAGCCGACGGCTCAACGCTTGAAGAGGACTCAACCCTTTCGCACAGCGCGATCAAGAAGGCCATCGAAAGCAACCAGAAATTCTCAATCAGCGACACGCTTCAGGACGAGCGAGTCTCGGAGTGGTCGAGCGTAATGGCCCATCGCATCCGCAGCATCTACTGCATTCCGCTGCGCAAGCGCGTCTCAAACTCCGGCCCCAGTCAGCTGCTGGGCCTGCTCTACCTCGATAGCCAGATCAAGCCCGGCTCGCTCTCAGATCTCGATCATCAGCTTCTCGACACCATTGCCAACGAAGCGGCCGCACTGGCTGAAAATGTTCTGCTCGCGCAAGCGGAGTTCAAGGCGCGGCAGGCCCGCGAAGAGCTGGCCATCGCCGCCCGTATCCACAGCGGCCTCATGTCAGTATCGTTGCCCACGGTGCCTTATGCGACTATCGCCGCGCGCAGCGTTCCCTGCTATGAAATCGGTGGCGACTTTTACGATGTCGTGGCCCTCGACGATTCTGTTTGCGCCGTCATTGTGGATGTCTCGGGCAAGGGAATTACCGCTGCCATCGTGGCTGCAACCATGCAGGGAATTCTTCATGCGCAATTGCTCGCGCGCCAGCCACTACCGCAGATCGCATCGCTGGTCAATGAATTCCTGTGCACGCGCAACGTGGGCAAATACGCCACCATGGTGGTCGTTCGCCTCTTTGCCGACGGCCGCATTGAGTACCTGAACTGCGGTCACATCTATCCCATTGTGATATTGGGCCGCGAGGTACGCCAACTCGAAGAGGGCGGCCTGATCGTCGGCCTTATTCCCGGCGCCACCTATGAATCGGCGCACGATGCGCTGCGCCCCGATGAGCGGCTTTTGCTCGTGACTGACGGCGTGACTGAAACCGAAAATGCAAATGGAGATATTTTCGGCACCGCCGAACTCAGCAAGGCCGCGTTCGGTCAAGGCATCGAAGGAATCCTCGACGCCGTAGTTAAATTCCGCTCGCCCGCCGAAGCCTTCGACGACTGCACGCTGCTGGAAGTACGCTACACCGGGCAGCCCTAGAGAATTTCTCCTTGGGGTGGTAAGTCTGGGTGCCCCATCCTCGCGACGTATTTGTTTTTGTCGCTAGGGTGGGATCACTCCACAGCAAAAAGAGAAATGCCCTAGAACGCCCTTCTATACTCCACGCGAAACAGATTCCTGTACCAGATATCTGATGTGATCGCCCGGCCATATCCGGCATAAATCGAACTGCCGTTCGCAAAGCTCAAGCGGCCACCCAGCTTGGCGTTGAACACGTTGATACCGGCGGCGGACTGCACCACGCTGTTCGCGCCTGTTTGCAAGCCGCCGAACACATGCCAAGCCACAAGTTCAAGCACCGGCGCAAAGCTATATTTGTCGCGGTCAATCAACCGGTAACTCGGCCCCAGCCCGTACATCGCCACATCTGCCGACCACTTCTGCGGCGCCGCCGGCGGAATCGTGAAATACGTTCCTCCAATTGGATGCGAATCTCCAAGCTCGCCCTCAAGAGCTGCGTGATCGCTCAGCTTCTGGTACAAGAGCACCATCGGCTCAACAGTGTAGTGATTTGTGCCGAATCCTTTCGCCCCGTTTCCGCTTGGAAAATCCGCTTTCAGTTGCAGCGTCACATGCGTCTCGTCAGTCTTGATCGCGGCATACTTCACGCCCGCCTGCACATCGCTGATGCCGCCGCCGCTGAACAAGTCCGGCGACCTGCCGGGCGCACTGATGAAGAAGGGCTCGATCCACCGGAACGGCACCACCACAAAAGCTGAAAGCGTTTTGAACGGCGCGTATTCGCCGCTCAGGTAAAGCTGCTGAAAATTGAGCGTTCGCTGCACAGCGGTAGTGCTTGGGTCGGGCGATGGGCTGCCTGCATAAAAATACTCGGCGCGATCGGGCCGCGGAGCATTGAAACCCGCGTCAAAGCGGATGCGCACCTCGTTGCCCACTGCCCCATCGTCGATGTAGCCCACCATGCTTGGGTCAATCTGCCGGGGCTTGATTGGCTTCGGTGGGCCGTTCTCTGTCTTTGTCTTTTTCTGTGCCTGCTGACCGTCCGGCGCGCTTAACGCCAGCGCATTGCGCCAGCCAATCGGCGGCACTGCCCACTCGGCTGTTCCCCTCTCGTTCGCAATACTGTTCGGTGCCAGCTGCGGCGCCTCAATCCGCTGCGCTCGCGCTGAACAACATATCCCCGCCAAAACAATCAGCCAGACAAAAGACTTCGACACTTCTCTCATATTCCCTTGTACACACAGAATACTGCGTCTCAATTCGTGCGCCGCTATTTGCGGCTTGGCCGCCCGGTCTTCAATTGCCGCTGGTAATACTCGTAACTCTGCTCAATATCCGGTTTGTCCTCCGGCGCAAGCTCGGGAATCACCAGCGCCAGGCTCTTTAATGAGAGCTGCGCGTCCGCCACGTTTCCGTTCTTCAGCTCCATTTTCACAAGATCGAGGTAATTCAAAGCCAGGTTCTGGTAGATCACGTGAAACAACGGATGCCCCTGCGAAAGGCCGCCGCTCTGCAATTGATTCAAAAGCTCCCGTTCGCGTTCAGCCTCTTCAAGCGCGTCGGCAGCGCCACTCTGCATCAGGATCTTGCTTCGCAGCTGCAGAATCTTTGCCTCCTCAAGCCCGATCGACGACGCAGGCGTTGTCAGTTCTTCAATCAGGTCAAGCGAATCGTGATTTCGGTCCGCGGCCAGCTTCTGGTCACCGGTGTCCACAAGCAGCCGCGCTTCATTGTCGTAGTAGTTGGCAAGTTCATACTTGTATTCGCGCCGATCCTTGTCTGCCGCCGTTAACTGCTCGCCGATCCCGATCGCCCGCTCATACAGCTTTCGAGCCTCGTTGTTGTTTCCCTGCTTCGCATCGAGGGCGGCAAGGTCGTTGTCGGTTCGCGCCAAGTCTTGCGCCGCGCTGGGTGTCGTCTGCTGCGGATCAACCGTGATCTTTTGCCCCACAAGCGGCTCAAGCAGCGCCATGGCTCTGCGTAAATCCCCTTCTGCTGCGTTGCGGTCGCCCAGGTCATTCTCCAGAATCCCTCGGTTGTAATGCGATCTCGCCAGCTCCTGCGTGTACTGCGCGTTCTGGGGCGTCGCATCGTGAATCTGCTGCTGCAAACTCAGCGCAGCGTTATATTCCGTGGTCGCCTGGCTCGCTAAAGTTTTGTCGGGTGTCAAACCCCGTTCGTACCACAGGCGCTGAGTCTCGCCGAGCCAGTTATGGCAGTAGGCCAGTCTCTGCTGGTATATCACCTCTTTCGGATGGTCCTTTGCCAATTTCTCAAACGCGGCAATTGCGTTCTTGTACTCCTTCACCGCATCGCCACGCTTGTCCAGCAGCCGGTCAATATCCGCCAGCCGTGAGTGCGCCGAAGCGGATTCAGCGCGCAGCTCTTCGGTGCCGGCGTTATAACTGATAAACGCCGCATAGAATGTTGCAGCTTTGCCCAGCAGTTCTTTGCGGAATGCCTCGATATCCGGAGAGTCCTGCGACTCGCGTCCCTGTTGCCGCCCTGCCGACGACAAGCTCTGGTCCACCGCCTGCTTGGCTAGCGAGAGATTCGCTTCAGCACGCTTCTGCGCGCGCCACGCCTGGAACCCCAAACCCGAAATCACAAACAGGAGGCAAATCAGCAGCGCCAACGCGGCCTGTCCCTGCCGCTTTCTTCTGCGTTGCTCGCGGCAAGCGTCCAGGAACTGCCTTTCCCGCCAGGAGGAAGCCCAATTCTGTTTCTCCCATCGCTCAGCCTCCTCCAGGTCCTTTCCCGTCAGCAGCAGAGACCACGGCTCGTTTTCCTTGGCCCATTGCGCCGCCCGTTGCTGCACTTTGTTCAGGTGCTCGCCAAACCAGATCTCGTTATCTTTCAGCACCGGGATGATCAATTGGTCGTGCGCCAGTTCGTACCAGGTTGAGCCGGCATGCAGCTCCCGACGCACCAGGTGCGCCTTGATCAACTCCTCAATCAGGTCATTGCCGAGATTGCCGCTTTTATACCCGCCGCGCTGTACAGAACCGCGCACCCTGTCGCGCGTGATCAGTGCATCTCCGAACCACACGCGAATTTCCCGTTCAATGCTGACGTCGCCTCGCGCAATTTTGCTTACTTCGCTCGCGTAGTATTCTCCCAACGCGACCGAAACATCGCCGAATTCCTCAATGTCGCTTTTCTGAATCTCAGTCCTGCCTGGATCCATGCGCTGCCACAGGTTCCGGCATGTCACCTGCAGATGCAACGGCTCGATGTCATTCCCCATCAGTAAAATAAACTCGCCGCCGGCCAATTCCACCTTGATCGACTCCAGCGACGTCATGAGGCTGAAGATCGCTTCCACTGAAAAAGACTTCCCGGCCAGCTCCGCCGTTTTCTTAATTGCTTCCTTCGCCGCGTCGTACTTCAGCAAATCGAGCCGGAATCGATTCTTCAAATTCGTCGGAACCAGCCGTGAATAGGGATCGAAGGCGGCAAGATAATCTTCGCGCAGTGCAAAGATCGCCCATATGTGCGGATCCTTGAGTAGTTGCCCGAGCTGATAGAAGAATCCCCGCTTTGGCTCGAAGGAATTCGAATCGGTGGTGAGGACCTCTTCAAACTGGTCGAAGATCAGCACGATGTCCTTTGGAGCCGACCTGCGCCGTGGCCTGCTCGCCACATATTCGGCGAGCGTCATTTTTTCAATCACGTCTGCCGGCCGTTGCCGCTCCTTTGGAACTTCGGCCTCGAAGCCCAGAATGCAGCTGCGCACGTAGCGATTCAACCCGACAGTAAATTTCGTGTCGACGTCCACGGGCAGCGGACTCGACAGGTCAAGCTGTTCCAGGTATCTGGGCGAAGAATCTTCCAACATCTGCGAGCTTTCGCCCGGGCCTGAGCCATTCACGCCGTCTGCATCGCTCGCGGCGAGGTTCACCCGCACCGGCGCCCACACATCAAACTGCGCTTGCAACCTGGGTATCAGCCCCGCTTGCAGCAGCGAGCTTTTTCCGGCGCCTGAAGGCGAGTAAAACAGAACGATACGCTCGGCGCTCAGCAGATAGTAGAGATCGTCGATCTCCCGATCGCGGCCAAAGATCGGCTGACCACGTTCCAGCGGCCGCGGGCCCACGAAGGGATTTACAAGTTCGCCCTGGGCGGCGCTAGTACCACTCATCGCCGCCTCCCGCCACGACCGGCGCAGCGTCCTGGCCGGCATCCGACTTCAGATTGTCTCTTAGCTGCAGCAGAAAATCCGTCGGACTGCCCCAGTAGATCGAGATCTCAGGCGAATCGTCTCCGCCCTGAAAGTAGCTCTCAATATACTTGCGGGCCTTTTTCACATCGGCAACGCTTTGATCGCCGGGATTTACCTGCACGCCCACATGCGCCAGGTCGCGCAGCGTTCTTGTTCCGGGCCGCGTAACAATCATGCGCAGCAGCACGCGGAACCGCCAGTCGTCGAGCCTGAACCCCAGAAACAACAGCGAGCTTTGCATCAGTTGGCCAACCAGCGTGGGCAGCAGCAGGTCAAGCCGCGACGTCGCAATCAGGTAGTCGAAAAAGTCGTCTTCGGTCAGCACCATTGAGTTGGGCTTTCCGAAGATTCCAAAAATGTGATAGACCCACGGGCTCTCTGGTGTGGGCTTCGCGTTCTGTGGCTGGGGTTTCTGCGGAACATCCTCTCCGCGCCAAGAGCTAAACACGGGCTCAGCATTCTTGCCCTCGGCCTTAAGCACCCGAACCAGCATGGGCTCGTAGCTTGCATTCAAATAAATCGACGCGGGCAGTTCGCTCAGCACGCGATAAGGATGATCGCAGTTCGACCGGCATTGATTTACCGCGGCGTCGAGCAGCGCCGGCAACGATGCCTGGCCCACGTCAAGCGCGGACTTATCTAGCCTTCGGCTGATCTGCGCCAGAAACTCGTTCTGCACCGCGTCGCACGCGTAGCTCCGCTTCTGCTCAACGCAAATCACCTGCGCAACTTTGGCCAGGTCGGTTCGCTCGTGAGGTGACAGCGGGAACGCGTGTTTGTCAGCTAGATTCCCAGCCAACTCCATCGAACCGCCAAAAATGTCCTCGCCCAGTTCCGGACCCAGGATCGGAATGAACCGTCCCGAGCGCACCGAGCTGCAAATTGCCTTCCACTTATCGAATTCGGCCTTGCCCTCGCCACCAAACCCCGGCTCATACCAGATGCACCCATCACGCAGCCGCAAAAACAACACTGGCATCCAGTAGTCCGCCGATCGCCGCACGTTGCCCCGGGCCACGGCCACGGCGCGATCGATCTGCCCGTCGACAATGAGCTCTTGAAGGAAGCTCTGCATGAACTCCGCTGCCGTGGTCATAAACACATTGCCCTGCATCGCGATCACCGCCGGCACGCCGGCCTCGGCCAGCCGCGGCCCCAGCGCAGCCAGGCCAACCCCGCCGCTGCCCGCGCTCTGGCACGAAGCCAGCACCACGATGCGCGGCCGATGCTCGAGTTCCCTGATCGCCTGCACCAGCTCCGCTCCCGCAGCCGGTTGGCCTTCTTCCAAAAACAAATACGGCTCGCCGTCCACCATCTTTCCGTGGCACACCAGGTACAAAATGTCGAAGTCCTCGCGGAGCCGCGCGCCCAGCCCGTTCAACGTTACCGTTTCATTCGATGGCCAGCGCGTGACATGGATTCCGGTCATCGCCTTGGTAGCCAGCGCGGTCTCGGCTTCCACGTCGATCGGCTCCAGGCCGTACTTCGCACTTGATGCGGGATTCGCCACCACCACCAGCGCGCGCAACGCAGCCTTCGGCTTCAACCGTATCGGCCGCCAATCGGTTCCGCTGCTCAGGAAACGCGAAACAACAATCTCTTCGCCGGTGAACAGGTGCGCGGCTTTGTCGTCAATGCGGTTTGGATCGCGCAGCGTCTCCCAGTGCACGGCGTGCAGTTCCGGCGCGTTCGCTTCAATGGTCAGCCGCACACGCAAAATGGAACTCAGCACCGCTGCCGCCGCGCGAAACCGATTGAACTCACCGCGAACATCGGGTGTAAAGAAGGCCGCGCTCAGTCTCTCTGCATAGGCCTCGTAATCGTCACCCGCCAGGCCAATGTTTTCGATCGTAATCACCGGCTCCAGAGCCGAGCGTTGTTCCGCCGCGTCGTCAGCACTGTTGAAGCGGAAGCCGACCACATACTTCCGCACATCGCGCCTGCTGAACGTGATTTCAAGATCGGAGTATCGGCTCATCTTGAGGGGTCCCGGGCCTTCTACACGGCTGCTTGGGCTGCCGCAGCCAGTTGTTCCAATGATTCTTTCAATCGCGCTGCCGCGCTTAGCGCATTCATAGCCAGCAACGGGTTTGCAGCCGACGCCGAAATCGCCATCATCGCGCTCGCGGCTGAGGCAATCGCTCCTGCGAGCGCTGTGCGAAGCGCCAGCACACGATCTATTGAGGTCATGTGCGCCACCGTCAGCTCCTCCGTTGGAACCTGCGGCCACGCCGATGTCGCCCGGCCTGCATAATTCACGGTCGTAATCGCCTTCAGGTCGCCACGCGTAGTCTCAATCGTTGCCACCGGCGCCAACTTCAAGAGCAGTTCGTTTACGGTGTCAGCCAGCTTGCGCGCGGCCTGCTCGATGGAGTCGAGCACCCCGAATGAATAACTCACCGCGTCAATGCCGGCTCCGCTTCCCGGCCGCTGAACTGCAAGCGTGATTGAATCGATCTGCGCGCGCAACGATTGCACCGCTGCGGTCTGGACCTGGATTTGCAGTTCGATTGCAGTCATAGCGCCTTCACCCCCGGAACCAGGCTGGCGATGGCCGACGCCGCTGTCTTCATTAGTTCCACGCGGTTGTGCAGAGCCTTGTCGAGCGTATCGGAATGAATCTTCCAAAGCGCATCGTCGACGACCCCGTTGTTCTCAGGCACGCACACCAGAGTGTTGCCATCGAGACTCGCCACCGTCATCGCACGCAGCGTCGCTCCGGTAAATGAGCCATTCTCGTACTTCACTGCATCGATGTTGTCGCTGACGTACGTGGTCACACGCACGCTGGTCACGGTTTGGAACGACTCCGCGAGCCATGCGCCCATCTTCTGTGCCGCATCCTGCAGCGACGCCGCCGCGCCCCGAACCGAATCGAGCACACCATAATCCATCAATAGAGGATTAACAGCTGCTGCCGGCGCAACCGGTGCGGCGGGAAGCGGATCTTGTGTTGTTGGCAAAGTGACCTCCAGTACCGGCCTGTCAACCGGTTTTCCATCTTCAGCAAGCATCAGGCGCACCGCGGGATCGCCCACCACCGAATAACCGCGCGCGTCGTTGTTGGCCATCCACAAAGCCGATATCTCATAAGGATCGGCCTCGGCGCCCCGTCTTACATCCTCGAGTTCAGTCGACAAATCGGACGAGAGCTCGGCATAGCGCCCGTTGAAATACTCCAGGGCCGACCCAACCGGATGCCCTTCAAGCAGCCGCTTGATGGTGCTCTTAAATACCTCGGTCTGGCTCCCTGCGCGGTTCCAGTGAAACGAGCATCCCCAGGCCCGCTCCACGTGCCCGATCACCGCCAGCGCTCCGCCGCGTGGATGCGCGATCAGCCGCTGCGGCAGTCGTCCTAGAAAGCTCCGTGGCGCAATCGCCGGCGGAGCTCCCGCTGCCGAGTAATCGCTCAGCTGCGGTGTTCCCGCGCCAAAGCACGCAAAGTGCATGGTGATCGAGCCAAAGATTCGCGCATCGCTCGCAACATCGTCGCCGCCAAACAAAAAGCTGTCGGGGATGGCCTGCTGCCACGACGGGCCTGGCCAGTCCTGGCAAAGCAGCGCGCCCTGTTGCGCCTGCTGCTGTGTGTCGCCGCTGTCATAGCACATGCCGTGGCTGGCGGTAAACAAGAACGCCGGCGCATCGCCAAGCACCGAGGCCAGCTTTGCCTTGGTGGCGTCGCCGCTCACATACTTCTCAACCGCCCAGCCATCTTGCGTTGCGGCCCAATCGGCCAGCGGCGAAGCCAGCTCGTCGCGACTCATATTTGTGGCAACATCGCTCGCCGTCCCAAACACCGTCATGCGTCTCTTCAGCGCCAGCGTTCCGGTCTCGGCTGCCACCACGCTCGCGGCATATGCCGCATACTCACCCATCGTCTCAAAGTGAATTCGCCCCACCGCATACTGCACGTCAAGCTGGTACTGGAACCGGAAAGGAATCGTATCCGGGTCGCCCACAATCATCAGGTAGTAGGGAATAATGCTCGGGTCCACCGGCCCTGGTCCGGCGCCGTTGCGCGCCAGAAACGCCTGCTTGCTCTCGGCCGGGGTGTCCGCGGCCGCCTGCCGGTAGGCCAGCGGTCCCATGTACTCCTTGTACTTGTCGCCCGCCTGCTGCTTGCGCAACTTCAACAGCGGGCTCAACGCCTCGTAGACTGCTGGATCGGCGCCAAACGCGAAAACCACGCCCCACCCCGTCTCAGCCAGATTCTTGGGATTGACGCCTTCCTTCGGCGCATAGTGCGCTTCGGTGTCGCGCTGGAATCGCCGCTTCAGCTCGTCGAGATGCGCCTTGTCGTCCGCCTGCCGGGGAGCAATGCCCTGCGCCACATGGGAGAGAGCGGATGCGGGCATTGGCTCCAGATCGTACCGGCCAGTGGCGCCATTGATGCCGTTAAAGTACAGCAGCGCATCCGTACCGCTCATGGTTGTCCCTCGGTTGTCAGCAAACAGAGAGCGGCCGGGCCGCAATTTGGCCATGGAACAGGGAACGGGGAAGGCCTCGGTGGCTCTGTATCAATAATTTAGAGATGAATGACGACTTCCGCAAGATAAACGGAAACAGAACCCCAATTGCGGTGTCTGGAGAGTTGCAGGCAGCGCATCTTCGTACAGCCGAACGTGAGTGCAGGACGGACTGCGCTGCCTCCGTCCTGCCCAAATTTGCGCCATTTATTGCTTCGTCTGTGGAGGTCCTGAGGCTACGCTGAAACCAATTCCCCCCATGCCCGGAGCGATTACAAGTGCCGGAGGAGTTTGAGGTGCTCCAAAATCGAAGAAATTCGGAGCCTGGAAACTGGGCGGCTGGGTAAACACGCCATAGGCAGCTGTTCCCACCGAAGAAACCGTATAGGTGACGCTTTGACCTGGGGGAATGGCAACTGAAGCGCCGGGTGAGGGCGAAAGAATCGCCGCGGTCGCGGGGGAAAAATACAGCGCCGCGTTGACTCCGTTTGCGGTCGTAAACGTCACCTGCGCGCCCACGGCAAGCGGCACGCTGTTAACGCTCGGGACACATAGGCCCATGCTGTCGTCCTTCAGAACTACCGTGGTTGTGCTCATAACGCACAACTTATCCTTTTTTGTTTTGGCTGTCCAGCAAATGTTTTTGTTGCGCGGCAAGCAGAGCCTTCTTGAAGTTGGGGTCCTGTCGCAGTGCGGCCAGCTCCGGCTCATGTTCGAATTGGACTGAGTGATAACCGAGCGCCAGTGCCTTGGCAATGAGCGGAATCGCTTGGTCGCGCTTATGGAGCAGTTCATATCCATCGCCCGCAATGTACAAGACATCAGCCGAATCCGGATCAAGCGCAACCGCCTGGCGTAAAAGGGGCATAGCATGGTTGGCATCGCCGATGGTTGCGTAATAGCCGCCAAGGGCCACTAGCAGACCGGAATCCTGAGGCGACTCCTTGCGTGCTGCCTCGGCCAGATCGATGGCCTTCATGTAGCTCTTGATAGCTTCATTCCTGCCATCGGGCGCACGTAGATAAGCCGAGCCGAGGTTCCCCCACGCCATGTAGTTGGTACGGTTCAAATCAAGCGCTTTCTTGTTTGACTCGATGGCTTGCCGATAATCTCCCTCTGCTTTGAAGAGCTCCCCGAGCTGTGAATATGCCCAGAAACTCGGATTGACCTGTGCCGATTTCTCGAGGTTCGCTTGTGCGTCTGCCAAGCGGTCCAGTTGCATATCGGCCAGGCCCAGGTTCCCCAGCGCAAACGAATTGTCCGGTACGATCTTCACCGCGTTCTCATACTGTGCCGCCGCATCTTCAAGCCGTCCATCGTTGTAGTAGTAAGAACCCAGAAGCACCCGCCAACGCCAATCGTCAGGCGCCAGGTCAATCGCTTTCTCGACCGCCGCTATCGCATCGCCATCGCGCCCCTCGGCCTCAAACACCTCCGCCTGGGCTCCATAGGCCTCGGCGCTGTGCTTGTCGAGCTGCATTGCTTTTTGCGCCTGGGTAGTGGCCAGCGCCGTATGGCCGGCCATCGCGCTCATCCGCGCCAGCGTTACATACGGCGGAGCCAGGTTCCCGTCCAGCCCAATCGCCGTGTTGCATGCCGTCTGGGCCCGTTTCAACAAATCAGGGTCCAGCGTCACTCGATAGCGCAGAAAATAAGCCCGGCAAAGGTCAGCTTGCACCGGCGCTGAATTCGGGTCTGCCTTGCTCAACAAATCGATGGCGTCGGTCACGTTTTTTTTCTGGTCGTAGCGCAGCAATAGCTCTTCGGCTTTGAGGTAAGCGCTATTCCCATCTGCAGACGCGACTTTATCAGCCGGTTGTTTTGGCCCTGCAGGCTTCCGGTGAAAAACGCCTGTGGCCCACAAAACACCCACCACTCCAAGCACAACCACCCTTCGAATCGTCAGAACGTCTTTCAGCGTTCGACTCTTCTCCGTATCCTTTACCGGCTCCGCCTTCTCCGCCGGCAGCCCCAGCGTCTCGCTCAGCGCGCTCGACAATGCTCCCGCGCTTTGAAATCGCTTTGCCGGGTCAGGGTCGATGGCCTTCTCAATCACCCTCGCAAATATCTCCGGCAGATCTGGCCGGTAATCTAGCAACGAGCGGCCGGCCGCCGCGTTCGCCGCTCGCGCCCGTAGCGAGCTCATGCCGGATGTGGGAACGGCGGAAGCAATTGCGGTCGGTTCGTCCCCTGTCATCTGGGGCTTTGCCGAAGCTGGCTCGCCAACACCGGGATGGTGCCCCGTGACCAGGAAAAAAAGCAGCACGCCCACGGCGTAAATGTCGCTCGCTACCGAAGCCTCGGCGCCGCGGAATAGTTCCGGAGCCATGTAGCGCGGCGAGCCGGCCAGCTCCTGCTGCCGCGTGGCCAGCGCGCTCAGGCCAAAATCCATCAGCAGAATTCGCCCGCCCTCTTCGCGCATTACGTTTTCCGCCTTTATGTCGCGATGCACCAGCCCCGCCCGGTGCACGGCGCTCAGCGCTTTGGTCACATCCAGGCCAATCAGCGCAGTCTCGCGATAGCCAAACGGACCCTGCTCGCGCACCAGCGCCGCCAACGTCTTGCCGTGCACAAAGTCGGTCCAGAAACCCACCCGCCCGCCGTGCCGGTCCACTCCATATATGGGGAGAATGTTTGCGTGTCGCACCGCGGCCAGCGCCCGCGCCTCGCGCAGCAGCTCTTCGTACTGCACCGCCTCATCCGCCGAGCGCGGCAGCAGAATCTTGAGGCCAAGCTCGCGCTCCAGGCTCGGATCCCAGGCGCGGTACACCTCGCCAAAACTGCCCCGGCCCACCCGCTCAAGCAGCTCAAACTGGCCCCACTTCTGGCCGGCTTGAAAGCTAGCCTCTCCGGAGCCAGCGCTCCGCTCAACCGGCGGGTTTGTCTCATCTATCATGGGCCGTACTTAGCTTGGATTGTAGCGTGGAAAAAGCAGCCAGCAACGAAAAGCCAGTAGTCAGATGCCAATAGCCAGTTGCTAGCAATCCCTTAACACGTGCATCGAGACAGTTTCCTATTGGCTATTTGGCTACTGCCTATTGGCTTCTCGTTCCCTGTTCCCTGTTCCCTGTTCTCTGAATTTTCCTCTTGA
>Ga0302278_10005014_pt1 | contig 13349 bp, 10 predicted proteins | sample III_Bog_N3_2_FD_194543 | JGI IMG/M metagenome (GOLD analysis project Ga0302278, IMG submission 194543) | Peat permafrost microbial communities from Stordalen Mire near Abisko, Sweden - III_Bog_N3_2 | ecosystem: Environmental > Terrestrial > Soil > Wetlands > Peat | place: Sweden: Abisko... | reverse complement strand
AACTGCGCCGCTTTGGTCTCTGGGACTATTTCGAATTCGGCGGCTTCGCGGATGACGACGAAGACCGCAACCAGATCGCCGCCGCCGCCTTTCAGCGCGCCCAACGGTTGCTGGGAAAGGATTTGCAGCCGACCGAGGTCGTGGTGGTGGGCGATACGCCCTGGGACGTCCGGTGCGGCCGGTTTATTGGCGCCAAAGTGCTCGCCGTGGCCACCGGCGGGGCCAAACTCGAGGAACTCCAGGCGCTCACCCCCGATTGGGCCGTGCCGGATTTGACCCAGGTGACCGCCCGGGAAATTTGCCAGGCGTAGGTCGGAGGTTGGCTTTTTCACCCGCTTGCTTTTCCAGCGTCCTCCGTTAATATCAGCCGCATGACCACGGGCCTGCTCTCAGGAGTATTCGCCGGGATAATTTTCCTGCTCGGAACCGGTGTCGTCTGGTTTTACAACCGGTTGGTCAGCGCCCGAAACCGGCTGCGGGAAGCTTGGAGCGGTATGGAAGTGCAATTAAAACGCCGGCACGACCTGATTCCCAACCTCGTCGCGTGCGTCAAGGGCTACCGCGATCACGAACAAAACCTGTTCACCGCCGTGGCGCAAAGCCGCAGCCAGGCCCAAACCTCTGCCGGCGTCCCCGGCATTCGAACGGCGGAAAACCTGCTCACGCAAAACCTCCGCTCGCTCATGGCCGTGGCCGAGGCCTGGCCCGACCTCAAGGCCGACGCCAATTTTCGCCAGTTGAGCGCCACCCTCATCGCCGTCGAGAATGACCTCCAGTCCGCCCGCCGCTACTACAACGGTTCCGTCCGGGATTTTAACAACCTCGTCCAGACCTTTCCCGGCCTGCTCGTGGCGCGCGGCTTCCGCTTCCAGCCCGTGGATTATTTCGAAATCGAAACCGCCACTGAACGCGCCGCCCCGGCGGTGACTTTATGAAACCCCTCGCCGCCCTCCTGCTCCTCGGATGTGCGCTCGCCCCAGGCGCCACCGCCCGGGCGGAAACGCCCTACGAACACATCCTGCATTACGACAGCCGGATTGAGGTGCAAACCAACGGCGTGCTGACGGTGACGGAAACCATCGAGGTGGATGCCGAAGGCCGGAATATCAAACACGGCATTTACCGGGATTTCCCCCAACTCTACCATGGCGCCCTGGGGTTGCGCATCAAGACCGGCTTTACGGTGCTGCGCGTCACGCGCGATGACCAGCCGGAAGATTATCACCTGGCCGGTCGCGCCAACGGCGTTCGCGTGTATCTCGGTTCGGAAGGCGCACTGGTGACGCCGGGAGTCCACCGTTATCAGTTGGTCTATGCCACCGACCGGCAGTTGGGCTTTTTTGCCGATCACGACGAACTGTATTGGAACGTCACCGGCAATGGCTGGACGTTTTCGATAGATGCCGTCACCGTCACCGTCACCCTGCCACCGGGGGCCACCGTGAATCACCTGACCGCCTACACCGGCGCCCAAGGGGAAACCGGTCGGAACTTCACCGCCACCCACACCAACAATCAGGCCGTGTTTCAAACCACCGGCCGGTTGCCCGCAGAAACCGGTCTGACCATCGTGGTCGAATGGCCGAAAGGGTTCGTCACCCCGCCGACCCTGGCCGCCCGCGTGATTGATTTTTATCGTTATAACGCCGGAGGGGTGTTTCTGCTGGGCGGCGGCCTGCTCACGTTGATCTATTTTTTCGGGGTCCGGCTATTCCTCGGCGCTTACCGGCGGCCCGGCGTCATCATTCCCCTTTACACGCCCCCGGAGGATTTTTCCCCCGCCGGCGTGCGCTACCTCACCCGCATGGGGTTCGACAACCAAACCTTTGCGGCCGCCATTTTGAATCTGGCCGTCCGGGGGGCGTTGAAAATTCAAGCCGACCAGCGGGGGCTGTTTCACAAAAAAGTTTACACGCTCGTGCCCGCCCCCAAATCCGCCCCCATCGCCGTGTCCGCCGGGGAAGACTTGGTCCGCCGCACCCTGGTGGGGGATGGCGAACCGCTCACGCTCGAACCCGCCAACAGCAGCACCCTCCGGGCCGCGCGGCAGAAGCTCAAGGCCTATTTCGCGGAACAAATGCAGGGCTCCCTCTTCACCCGCAATCGGGTTTGGTGGATTCCCGGTCCCGTCATCCTGCTGGCCACCCTGTTCCTGACCGTGTGGGCCACCCCGGAGGCACCCGCCGTCGCCGCGCCGTTGTTCATCTCGGTCTTCGTGGCCGGGGCGCTGTGGGGGGCGCTTCGGGTGCGCCAGTGGCCGGTGGTGATTATTTTATGCGTCATTGCCGGCGCCTTCGCATACATCGCCGGCCAGGACGCGTCGCTGCCATTTCCTGGGTGGTTGTTCCTGCTGCTGCTGATGCTGCTGGCGTGGACCAACCTCCATTTCTTTGACCGGATGAAATCCCCCACCGCCGCCGGCCGAAAAATTCTGGATCAAATCGCCGGGTTTAAAATGTATTTAAGCGTGGCCGAGCGGGATCACTTGAATCTGAAAGACGCCCCGGAACGCACCCCGCAGTTGTTTGAACAATTCCTGCCCTACGCCTTTGCGCTGGGCGTGGAAAAAATCTGGCAGCAGAAATTCGCCGGCGTGATGGCTGCCACCGGCACCACGCCGGGCCAGACCGGATATGCACCCGCTTGGTATCAGGGCGACTCCTGGCAGAACCTCCCCGGGGGCGGCGCAGGGGTTTTCGCCGGAGCCTTGGGCCATTCCCTTGCCGGGGCGATTTCATCAGCCGCCACTCCGCCGGGTTCCAGCGCCGGGGGCGGTGGTGGCGGTGGCGGCGGCGGTGGGGGCGGCGGCGGTGGGGGCGGCGGTGGTTGGTGATCGGCCCGGCCGGCGCGGGGTTGCGGGTTGCACCTTATGGGCATTTCAAAATCGGCGGGCGCAACCAAAGGTGCCGACCGAGGCAAATCCCACTTGAAATTGACCGTGAAAAGGAGCAAAACATGGTGTCCATCCCGAGGATAAGGCTCTGCTGGGAAGCAGACCGAGCACCGTGATGGACTCGCAGAAAAGCCGGCCAGGTGCAGCCGCATACGCGCACTGCGGCTTAAAAATCCGATTGGGCAAAGATTGAAACCATGAAACATTCACGAGGAAGCTGTGTTTGCGGCGCGGTCCGATACGAACTTTCTGCTGAACCGATCGCGCTTTTTTGTTGCCACTGCACGGAGTGCCAGACGGCCAGCGGTTCAAGCTTCGTCCTCGCGCTGAAAATGCCCTATGGCGGCCTCACCGTTGTTGAAGGCGAGGCCAAGCCATACTTGCGACCAGAAGCGGACGGACAAAAGCGGAATGTTTTTCGGTGCCCAATGTGCCTTGCGGCAATATGGAGTGAACGACTCGATTTGAAAGAGGTGATTACCGTTTATGCCGGGACGCTTGACGAATCCTCAAGGCTGAAGCCGGTCGCGCATATTTGGACGCGAGATGCGCAGCCGTGGATCGAGTTACCGAAAAATTCGCTTCAGTTCCCGGAAAATCCGCCAGCTATGCAGCCCATCGTACAGGCATGGCGCCGGCAGTGTGAGAGCATGGGTGGGTGAATGTGTGAACGACCGCCTGGCGCAAGCGGTCGCTTTTTTTTGAAAAATCAGCGAATTTTTCAAATCCATAATAACCACCAACCAAAGAATAGTCATATCCACCCGGTCTTCCCCGGCAACGGAGCATCCTCGGCCGACTCACAAAAATGCCAAGCCGGCGGTGGTGGGGTGGGTTTTTGAGCGGTGGCTGGCTTTGAAAGCCATAGATGCCTGTAAGGTGTAGGTGGCAAGTTGGATTCTGAGCGTGTCTTTCGCCGCGTTCGCGGGTAGATTTTTCAGCCGATGATTCAATATCTCGATTTATTACGGCAGGTCCGCACGCACGGCCGGTTCAAAGCCGATCGGACGGGCACGGGCACGTATTCGTTGTTCGGCGCCCAGGCGCGGTTTCCCCTGCGCGACGGTTTTCCGCTGTTGACGACGAAGAAGGTGCACACGAAATCCATCGTCCACGAGTTGCTCTGGTTTTTGAGTGGTGATACGAACGTCAAATATCTCCAGGACCACGGGGTTTCGATCTGGAATGAATGGGCGGATGCCGGCGGTAATTTGGGGCGGGTTTATGGCGCCCAATGGACCGACTGGCGCACGGCGGACGGCCGGTCCATCCACCAAATTGACCGGGTCATCGAGCAGATCCAGCGGAACCCGGACAGCCGGCGGCTGATCGTCACCGCTTGGAATCCGGGGGAAATCGAGACGATGGCGCTGCCGCCGTGCCACACGCTGTTCCAGTTTTATGTGAGTGACGGGGAGTTGAGCTGCCAGCTTTACCAGCGGAGCGCGGATATTTTTTTGGGGGTGCCGTTCAATCTCGCCAGCTACGCGCTGTTGACGGTGATGGTGGCGCAGGTGTGCGGCCTGAAGCCGGGCGATTTTGTGCATACGTTCGGCGATTTGCATCTTTACAGCAATCATGTGGAACAGGCGGACCTGCAACTCGCGCGCGCGCCGCGCCCGCTGCCGCAATTGAAGCTCAACCCGGCGGTGAAAAACATCCACGACTTCAAATTCGCCGATGTTGAATGGCTGGGCTACGATCCGCATCCCGCCATCAAGGCGCCGGTGGCGGTGTGAATAACCGTGATGCAAATTGGCCGCTTCAAATTGGCAACGCCGCTGGATCCGGTCTGGGATAAAATCCCCGGCCGCCCCTCGGCAACGATCGGGGCGGGGATTTTATTCATCGTATTGGCGACGCTGATGGCATATTCCCCGGTGTTCACGGCCGGGTTCATCTGGGATGATGATGATTATGTCATCAACAACCTGCACTTGAATGATTGGGACGGCTTGCGGGAAATGTGGTTCCATCCCGCGGCCACGCCGCAATATTATCCCCTGGTCTTCACCACGTTTTGGTTGGAACACCATTTGTGGGGCTTGCACGCGGGCGGATATCACATGGTGAATGTGCTGTTGCACATTCTGGCGGCGCTGCTGCTCTGGCGGGTGCTGGCGCGCCTCCGGGTGCCGGGCGCGTGGCTGGCGGCGGCCATTTTTGCGCTGCATCCGGTGGAGGTGGAATCCGTGGCGTGGATTACGGAGCGGAAGAACGTCCTTTCCGCCGTGTTTTATCTGGCGGCGGCGCTGGCGTGGCTGCGCTTTGCGGAACTCGAACCGGCGGTTCCGCCGACCCGGCGGCGCTGGGGGTGGTATGCGGTGGCGCTGGTTTTATTTGTGGCCGCGCTCTTGAGCAAGACGGTCACCTGCTCTTTACCGGCGGTGTTATTGCTGGTGATGTGGTGGAAAAAAGGCCGGCTGGATTGGCGGGCGGTGCTGCCGCTGGCGCCCTTTTTTCTCGCCGGGATCGGGCTGGGGCTCACCACGGCCTGGCTGGAGAAAACGCACGTGGGCGCGATTGGCGCGGATTGGTCACTGACGTTGGCGGACCGGTGCCTGGTGGCGGGACGCGCCCTGTGGTTCTATGCGTCGAACCTGGTTTTCCCCACCCACCTGATGTTCATTTATCCGCGGTGGACGATTGACGCCGGGGTCTGGTGGCAATGGTTGTTTCCGGTGGCGGTGGCGGGCGTACTGGCCGCCTTGTGGCGGGCCCGGCACCGGATCGGCCGGGGGCCGCTGGTGGCGGTGCTGATCTACGCGGGCACGCTGGCGCCGGCGATTGGGTTCATCAATGTCTATCCCATGCGGTTCTCCTTTGTGGCCGACCATTTCCAATATCTGGCCGGCGCGGGCCTGATCGCACTGGCCGCCACCTGGCTGCACCGGTGTCCGCCCCTCATCCCGGCCCTGGGGTTGTTCCTCTGCGGCGCCTTGACCTGGCATCAATGCGCAATCTATCAGGATCTGGAAACGCTCTGGCGCGACACCCTGAAAAAAAACCCCGCCTGCTGGATGGCGCACTCCAATCTGGGCCGCCTGCTGGTGCGGCAGAATAAATTGGCCGAGGCCGAGGCGCATTACCGGGCCGGTCTGGAACTGAATCCCCGCGAGGAGGAGATTCACTACAATTATGCCAATCTGCTGGCGCGCACGGGCCGGCTCGAAACCGCCGTGGCCGAGTATGAACAGGCGCTGCAACTGGCGCCCGCCCAGGCAGACCCGCACAACAATCTCGGGGCCGTGTTGCTGCAATTGAAGCGGACGGACGAAGCCATCGCCCAATACCGGCTGGCCGTCCAGTGCCAGCCGGAGGTCATGCGTTATCATTACAACCTGGGCAGCGCGCTGGCCGCCGAACACCAAGTGGCTGCGGCGGTGGCGGAATTCCAGCGCGCCCTGCAATTGGAGCCGGATTCCGACCTGATAAAAAGACGGTTGCGGGCGCTGGGGGTGACCGCAAACCAACCGCCGGTCAAATCAACCCTGCCGTGAAATATTACAAAGCCATCGCCGCCATGTCCTTAAACCGCGTGATTGGCGCGGGGAATCAGATCCCGTGGCGGCTGCCGGAGGATTTCAAGTGGTTCAAGCAAACCACCCTCGGCCATGTGGTGGTGATGGGCCGCAAGACCTTCGAGAGCCTCGGCCAGCCCCTGCCCCACCGCAAGAATCTGATTCTCACCCGGCACCCGCAACAGCTCATCAAAAGCCACCCGGAGGTTTTCGGTCAATATCATGAATGGCGGGGGGGAAAAGAACTGGGCAAACCGCTCAAACGCGCCTACCAGTTTCTTTTCACCAAACGGGAATTCACGGCCTTGGAAAAAAAACATCCGACGGACATTTTAATTTTCAACTCGCTGGACAAGCTCAATCCGGCGGAATTCACGACCGACATTTTCATCTGCGGTGGGGCGCAAATTTACGAGCAAGCCCTGCCGCGCTGTTCCGACCTGTATCTGACGGTGGTGAAGCGGGAGGTGGCGGGCGACGCATTTTTCCCGCCCTTCGAGGACAAGTTCAATCTGGTGGCCGAACTGCGGGACACGCCGGATTTTAAGATTCTGCATTACCGGCACAGGTCGTTGACGAAAGGGCTGGAGCCGGCGAAAACGGCCGAAGCCGGCCGACTGACGGCCCCATCGTGAATAGCTGACGTGAGGGTTTGGGCTTGAGATGGTCTGTGTTTAAGGCGGGCCGGCGTGGCCAGTCATTTATGTTTTCGATCAAGAATGCCGTCTATGTGGCGCTGATGCAGATCGGCGTCATCGTCACCGGGGTGCTGGCGGCGGGTTTATGGGTCCGGGAGCAAAAGGTGGCGAACCTGATTTTGTCAACGCCCGCCGAGTTTTTGACCGGCCACTCCGACCTGTTCATGGCCATTCCCGTCGTTTGGATCACTTGTGCCGCGCTGGTTCACCGGCGGCCGGAATTGTCCGACGGCGTCAAAGATTTGATTGTGTTTTCAGGGGTGCTGATACTGGCTGGCCTCGGCGTTTTTTTCGTTTATGCCGATGTGACGCCGCTATTCAACATCACATGGACTCTGAGCGGAGACGCTGACCGCTAACCGGGGTGAATGGGGACATGAAAAACCCGGCGGCCCTCGCGGCCCGCCGGGTTTTGAATCGTATCTTGGTTAAACCAATCAGTCCTTGAGCGCCTCGTCGGCGGCGTCGAAGGCGTGCTGGAGGGCCACGAGGTCTTCGCCGGGCTTGAGGGCGTCGAGGATCTTCTGCTCCTCCTTGAGTTGCTCGTCGGAGTAGCTGGCGGCTTTGATGGACAGGCCGATCCGGCGCTCGCCGCGGTCAATCTTGATGACGCGGGCGGTGACATCCTGGCCGACCTTGAGGACGTTCTTGATCTTGTCCACATGGTCTTCGCTGACCTGCGAGATGTGTACCAGACCGTCAATCTCGTGCTGGAGGCCGACAAACGCGCCGAAGCTGGCGAGCTTGGTGACCTTGCCGTTGACGACATCGCCAACCTTGTACAGTTTGTCAATCTGCGACCACGGATCCTCGACGAGTTGTTTGACGCCGAGGGCGATGCGCTGGTTCGGGCGGTCCACTTCCAGCACGGTGGCCTGAACGTCGTCGCCCTTCTTCATGACTTCGCTCGGGTGATTGATCTTGCGGGTCCAGGACATGTCGGAGACGTGAATCATGCCGTCAATGCCCTCTTCCAATTCCACAAAGGCGCCGTAGCTGGTGAGGTTGCGGACCTTGCCGCTGACCTTGGTGCCGACGGTGTATTTGTCCACGGCCCGGTCCCACGGATTGGATTCGAGCTGGCGGACGCCGAGGGAGATTTTCTGCTCCTCGCGGTTGATGCCCAGGACTACGGCTTCGACTTCCTGATCCTGCTTGAGCACGTCGCTGGGTTTGGCGATGCGCTTGGTCCAGGAAAGTTCGGTGACGTGGATGAGGCCCTCGACGCCGGGTTCGAGTTGCACAAACGCGCCATACGGCACGAGGCTGACAACCTTGCCCTTGACCTTGGCGCCCACGGGGAACTTGCTTTCGATGTTGTCCCAGGGATTGGTCATCTTCTGCTTGAGGCCGAGGCTGACGCGTTCCTTCTCCTTGTTCACGTCGAGCACGACCACGTCAATTTCCTGGCCGACTTTGAGGACTTCCGAGGGATGGCCGATGCGGCCCCAGCTCATGTCCGTGATGTGGAGGAGGCCGTCAATGCCGTTGAGATCAATGAACGCGCCGAAATCGGTGATGTTCTTCACCGTGCCTTTGCGAATGTCGCCGGGAACCATTTCGCCGAGCAGTTTGCCACGGCGTTCGTTGCGTTCCTGTTCGATGAGTTCGCGGCGGGAAAGGACGATGTTCTGGCGCTCCTGGTTGATCTTGACGACCTTGAATTCGTAGGTGTTGCCGACGAACTGGGCGAGATTCTTGGGGGTGATGACGTCAATCTGGGAGGCGGGCAGAAAGGCTTCCACGCCGACATTGACGACCAGGCCGCCCTTGACGATGGCTTTGACCTTGCCGTTGATGCGGCCGCCCTCGTTGCAAATGGTGAGGATTTTGTCCCAGTTCTTCTTGAACTCGGCTTTTTCGTGCGAGAGTTCAACCGTACCCTCTTTGTTCTCGAGTTTCTCGATCAGCACGTCAATCTGGTCGCCGACTTTGACGTTTTTGATGTCTTCAAATTCGTTGCCGGGGATGACCCCTTCGCTTTTATAACCGATGTCCACCAGGACTTCCTTGGGGCGGACTTCAATGACGGTGCCTTTGACTATTTCGCCGGCGGCAAAGCGCGTGGCGCTGTGCTTCATGGCTTCTTCCATCGTGAGCATAATATTTCTGTACGGAACTGCGGGAGGCTTGATCGTCCCGGGGCGGGACGGCGAAGACTCCATTGCCTAACTGACCGAACGCTGCCGGGGCAACGGAGGGTTGAGGGTTAGGTTGTTTGTTAACTGCTATTTCTCAGCCTTAATGAACATCCGCACACGCGGCGTTCAGGCAGTATGGATTCTAGCGGAAAACCCGGTGAATGCAAGGGAAATCGCGCTCGAATTGACGGGCTGGCCCGCCGGGGGGTGGCAACGACTGCTAAAACCATTAACGATTTGTTCGGTCGTTAATTAATCAGGCTCAGAAGTGTTAATCACCGCTGATAAACGTTAAAATTTTGGAAAAGACCAACGACCGCACCCTGCGCCCTGGCGGTTAAACCCGTCGGAGGCCACCCGGTGTCCAGGTGATCGCACACCTTGACCAGACTTGCCCCGTTTTCGGGTCGTGAGTCCGGGGTGGCGGCGGCTTGACCAACCTTGGACCGCCAAAGCGGTGGAAGGTCACCGCGCTACGGGACGCTTTGCGCCATACTATGCCAAGACCCAAGTGAGTTTATCATAACGGGTTGCGTCGCCAGTTTCTTAAACGGCGACTTCGCACCTCGGTGTTTACCGGGGTTCATCTGCGGCTGCAGATTTTTCGATGGCGTCGTGCCGCCTATGGCGCAGACAAATCGGCGCGGTCCAGCCGCACGGCGAAGGGGACGGCCGGGGTCTCGATGATATTCGTGCCACCACTCACTTCGGGCCGCTTCGGCGGGTCGTGCAACTCAAGGATCACGATTTCATTGCGACCGGGTTTGAGCCATTGGCGCGGCAAGAACAGCGAGCGCAGGCCGCCGCGATCCCAGTAGCGCCCGAGGTTGTGGCCGTTCACCCAGACGGCCCCCAGGCTCCAGTTCCGCAGGTCAAGAAAGGTGCCGCCCGGTTGGTCCACGGTAAAGGTGCCCTGATAAAATGCCGGGCCGGTGGGCGTGGCCGTGGAAGGCTTGAAGTCGATCCGGTCGCACGGCAGGGAATACATCCGCCAGTCGCTCAAAGCCACGCCGTCCAGGGCGGCTCCGCCGATCAGCCCCTTGCGCGCCAGGGGCTGGGTTTGGTCGCTGACCACCACGCTGATGCGACCGAGATTATACACAAGAACATCCAGCGTCGCGGGGCCGGCGGTGTCCGGCAGTTCAAGCTGGTTACTTTCCAGACCTTCGCCGACAAAGGCGGTGCCGACGGTTTTTCCATTGACCATGACGACGGTGTAATCCCGCGCCTGTTTGAGCACCAGCCGGCCTTTCAAACCATTGGGGAACGTCTTGCGGTAGAGCACCAGACCATAAGCCTGATCCAGGTCTTCCATGGCGACGGGCTGGGCGGACACCCGCGTGGGCCAACGCGGCAGTGTGGCCAGCAGCGGCTCCGACGGCGTCAACTCGATGGGGGGAATTTCGATCACCGGCGGGTCGGCCGGAATCGCGGGCGGATGGAGGTGCAGGCGCGTGGTCAGCAGGGTGCGCAATGCGCGGTATTTCTCGGTTATCCGGCCGGCCTCATCCACGGGCGCGTTATAATCATAACTCGTCTGCACGGGCAGATATTCGTTGCAGCCATTGTCAAAACCGTAGTTGGATCCGCCAAAGAAAACATACAGGCAGAAGGAATCCCCGTGATCGAGCAGGTAATCCATCCAGTGGCTGATTTGCGGGATGGTGGAGTTTTTCGTGGCGATGGGCTCGCCCCAGCCGCTGAACCACGCCGTATAGATTTCGGGCACATAAACGGGATCATCGCCGATGGCGGCCGCGCTGTCCTGAAATTTCCGGTCGCTGTCCAGGCCGTTGCGCCCGTATAACAGGCCGGGCACGCGGAGTTCCGGGTGGCTCCAAATCTTCGTGCTCGGATCGCACGTGAACAACTGGCCGCCGAACCCCGCCTCCCGGAACACCTTCGTCATGGCGGCCATGTAGGCGTTGTTGGTGGGGTCGGTGATGCCGTATTCATTTTCCACCTGCACCATCAGCAGCGGACCGCCCCGGCTCGCCTGCAGGTCGCCGACCTGTTTATAGACCTCGGTGAGGTAGCGGCGGGACCAGGCCAGCCACTGCGGATCCGTCGTGCGCACCCGCACCTCGGGGTGTTTCAACGTCCACCACGGGATGCCGCCGTATTCGATTTCCGCGCAGCAATACGGGCCGGGCCGCAGAATGGCCCACAGGCCGTTGTCGCGGCACAGCTTCAGCACCCGCCGCACATCGGTCATGCCGGAGAAATTGAATTTTCCCTCCTTGGTCTCCACCTGATTCCAGAACAAGTAAAAGCTGACGGTGTTCAACCCCATCGCTTTGGCCTGCCGAAGGCGCGCCGGCCAGTCCTCCGGTTGCACGCGTCCAAAGTGCATTTCGCCGGCCACCAGCAGCGTCGGGTCACCATCAATGAAAAATTGATGATCGTGCGCGGCAAACTGATGCGGGCGGCCATCCGGCACAATCTGGGTGACCGTCTGGGCGGAGGTGGACAGCCCCAGGCCAACCATCGCAAACGCAGTCAGCACCAGCCGCGAGCAGTAATTAAGAAACCAATGGTTCATGGCGGATAAAAGGTTGATGTTTTCAGGACATTAACGGAGGAGCCACGGGCCGGGAAGGAAAAACGGGCGTGGGGACAAGCTGTCCCCACCCAATCAGCGGACGGACTCAGGTGATGCCCCAATGCGAAGAATGGTCGAGAAAATCCTGGCCGTGGCGGGAGGCAATGGCAAACTCCTCCGGAATCGCCAGCGGTCCGCGCTGGAGCCGGGCGGCGACGCTCTGAAAATACTCCTCCAATCCGGGCGGACAAATGACCAGGGCGCGTCCGCCGGCGGAACCCACGGTGTAACGATGCGGCACGCCGGCGGGGATGGAAACGGCTTGACCGGCAACCAGCCTGATCGTTTCCACCCCGCGCAAAAATGTATAGTTGCCCTCAATGATATAGAACGACTCCGGCCCGCGCGGATGAACGTGCAGCGCCGGGCCAACGTTGGGCGGATGAACCATCTCCATCACGGCGTAGGCCCCCGCGGCGTCGGCGGTGGACAAGCACACCGTCATCCGGGTGCCCCGAAAATCAAAACTGGGAGTATTCATGATCAGGCGAGAAATGTTAGTGTTTGCCAGCCGCGCCCGCCCCCTGCGCGGGGAAGCAGCGGTTGGGGCTGGTGAAGAGTCTGGCCAGGTCAGGGTCATCGGCTTTTGTTCCCCCCGAAGAGCGCCAGCTCGAGCCATTTCCAGTGACAATCCACGTTCTGAAATCCAATTTCACGAAGCCATTGAACCTGGGTTTCCACGCTGACGAGCTTATTCGACGGGTCTTCCTCCGCTTCGGTGATGCCCAATGCGCGCAGAAATCGGTCATGCAGGCCGGCGGTCGGTGGAGCCACATGCTCCAAATTATAGAAGACTCCGCCGGGCGACAGGGCCGCGAAAATTTCGGCATAAAGCTTCCGCTTCCGGTCATCGGCGCAATGGTGGATGGCAAAACTGGAGACAATGGCGTCAAAGCGGCCCAGTTCGCCCAGGGGTTCGTCCAAGTTGTGTTCGACCACCCGCACCTTGTCGTCTCCGTGAAACCGAGCGCGGGCAGCGGCCAGCATGGTGGGCGAAAAATCGAGCGCCACGCCTTCCGAGTCGCGCCGTTCAATCCGCAGCAACGCCAGCAGGCGACCATCCCCGGTTCCCAAATCCAGGATTCGGCCAACCGACTGCGGAATGAATTCCAGCAAAACCGCCTCCCCCTCCACGCGGTGGGGTATGCGATCCGCCCGCGCCAGATATTTCAGCGCGTGTTCGGCGGTGGTGTATTCGTTGAGATTCGATGGGGTTGCCATGTGTAAGTAATGGTAATTCCAAGGCATCACTCGTGCGATGAAAATTTCACGGTGGGGACAGACTGTCGTGCATTCCGAAGTTGTTGTCGAGACCGGACAGGCACACTTTTTGAACTCGACGACGTGTCGTCTCGTCCAACAGCGGCGACCTGTCGCCGCACTCCCAAATGGCCTTCGGCCTGAAAACCGTCAACACCATCAGGATGCACCGGATAAGCTCTCCTCACTCCAATTTCAGGGCTGGACGGCCAACCCCGAAAAATAGGTTTGAAA
>Ga0302278_10005012_pt1 | contig 13350 bp, 8 predicted proteins | sample III_Bog_N3_2_FD_194543 | JGI IMG/M metagenome (GOLD analysis project Ga0302278, IMG submission 194543) | Peat permafrost microbial communities from Stordalen Mire near Abisko, Sweden - III_Bog_N3_2 | ecosystem: Environmental > Terrestrial > Soil > Wetlands > Peat | place: Sweden: Abisko... | reverse complement strand
AGGAAGGGACAGAGTCCCGAACAAAATGAAAAAACTTCACCAGCCCAAATACCCCGCCAACGGAAATATGATTAACCTCCGCTGCCACTTCAGAAAAATCGAAGATGCGCACACCGCCCTGCCTTCGTGGAAAAAATTCGCGCAAATCCACCATCCGTCCCCCAGCGATCTGTTTGTCTTCATTGACGAGAACGAGGACACCATTTTCGACGGCCAGTTTGGCAACCCCGGCAACCCGGTGCTCCCCGATTCCGAGCCCAATCAATGGTGGGACATGCCCGCCAACCGGCACAACCAGGGTGCCAACCTGTCTTTCACCGACGGCCACGTGGAGCACTGGAAATGGAAAGCGCCGATGATTTGCACGGGCTTTCCCCAAGATGTTGGCCCAGAGGCAATGCCCGATTACCAACGCGTCCAGAACGCCATGAAACAGCTGACGGACAATTAGACGGATTCCGAAACAACCGGGTCGATGGTAACCGGATAGGGCTGACAGGAAGCAAGCCGGACGAGCCGGTCAATTTGTTCTGTGGTTTCTTTCACGTCCAGTATCTTACGTCCCTTGAGATTCAACCGCGTAAAGCCGGTTTTCTGCGAATAGGTGATGAATTCGGTAATGCCGACCTTGACCAGACTTTGACCGGGCTCTGCCGACGTGAGCGTCAAACAGATTCTCGGCGCAGACAACGGTTGAGGGTCTATCCGCTCAACCGGTAATAACATGGGCTTAATGGGTTTGCGAGCCATAGGCGATAAAATGGCGCATTTACGCCGCGTGGCAAGTGAGAGTTATTCACCGGCAACGGCCAGACCACCCCCCTGGGCAGATTCGGGCAGTGGAATGAGAATCGGCCCATTGTTACGGGGTGCCGAAACCAGGACACTGCCCGAATCATCGTTGTAATCTAACCACGTTTCTTGAATCCGGTCAAAGGAGGGAGAGCAACATCCCGGTTACAGATTCATGGCAGGGAAAGGCAGACACACGGAAAGATGCAAGCAACCAAGCCATTTGCTTTCCACAGTCGGAAAGGGCGCGAAGTGTTAAAGCGAGCGCAGCCGTGAGAGCTTGTCCAAAGGCCTTGCGTCGGCGGCATTGATTTGTGCAAAAATATAGTTGACTAAACAGTCGTCTATGGTATTTTAACTTCGTGGTTTGAAAACAGATTCGTTAAAAACGTAACTTAGCCAAAAAATATGGGCCGCGTTAGTGATGCCAAACAAAGATTGATGGACGCCGTGCTGGAGTTGATCTGGTCCGGTTCGTATGGCAGCACCACGATTGACCACATTTGCGAGAAGGCCGGCGTCAAAAAGGGCAGTTTCTATTATTTCTTCGCTGGCAAATCGGAACTGGCGGTGGAGGCATTTGAAGAGAGCTGGAAGGACCGGCGCGCTGAGCTGGACGCCATTTTTTCGCCCACGGTTCCGCCCTTGGAGCGCCTGCAAAAGTATTGCGATTTTGGCTACGCATTCCAGTGCGAAATCAAAAGGAAGCACGGCCATGTGCTGGGTTGTCCGCAGGTCTCGCTGGGCTCGGAAATCTGCACCCAGGAAGAAGGGTTGCAGAAAAAAATCCAGGAGATCATGGATCAAAAGCGAACGTATCTCGAATCCGCCATCCGCGATGCCCATGCGGCGGGAGACATTCATGCGCCTGATCCCGCCGCCAAAGCCCGCATGATCCTGGCCTATTATCAGGGATTGCTGACGCAGGCTCGAATCCAGGATAACGTGGAAGTTTTGCGCGAGGCGCACAGCGGAATACTTACGATACTTGGGGTGAAGGAAAGGGACGCTGTGTCCGTATGAATTGATTTTTTTTGACCCGATAGTTTACTAAACAGACAACTATTAAGACAAGCTATGAATACCAACCATGTCCAAACAATTGTTAATGCGGAATCAACCGTGGCGAAGCAGTGCGTTCAATCGTGCAAGAAATTGCTCGCCGGGATCGAGCAGGCAAAAAATAGAATCGCCGGGGAATTTCGGGAAACGTTGGACTCGCATACCCAATTATTCCAACTGGTTTTGAGAGAAGCCGAGGCACTGGCCTTCCAGACGGATTATCCGCATCTCTTGTTTCCGTCCCTGGCGCTGGAAAAACTGCAAACAGTATCAGCCTGGCAAGCCCGGCAGCAATGGCTGCAGCGAGAGGCCGTCGCTGACGCCGTCTGATCGGCGGCGGTCAAATCCAACCAACCCAACCTGATTCCACCAAAACCAACATGAAGCCCATATTATATCCATTCACCGCCATTTCGCTGTTAACCGTCAGCTGGCTGGCCGCCGGCTGCAGTCCAAAAGTCACCCAGCAAAGCCAGCCACCGCCGCCGGTGACCGTCGCGCCCGTGGAGCAAAAAGAAATTGTCGAGTGGCGGGGGTTCACCGGCCGCACGGAGCCGGTGGAGTCGGTGGAAATCCGCCCGCGCGTTTTCGGCTATATCCAGGAAGTGCGGTTTCAATCCGGCCAGCTGGTGAAGAAGGGCGACGTGTTGTTCGTCATTGATCCGCGCTGGAATCAAGCCACGTTTGACCAGCGGCAGGCCGAGTATGCCCAGGCCCAGAGCGAGGCGGATCGCACCACCAAATTGCTGGCCAACAATGCGATCTCCAAAGAGGATGCCGAGGCGCGCAAGTCCCGGGCGGAGGTGGCGAAGGCCGCGCTGGATTCGGCGCGGCTGGATTTGGAATACACGGTGGTGCGCTCGCCGATCGACGGCCGGGTGAGCCGCGCGCTGTTCACGGAAGGCAATTATGTCAGCGGCACGGCGGGTTCCGCGTCCTTGCTGACCACGGTGGTTTCGGTCAACCCGGTCTATGTCTATGCGGACATCGACGAGGATACGCTCTTGAAATTCAATGAGCTGGTGAGTGCCAAAAAGCTGGGGACGACGGACGGCGGAAAAATTCCGGTGGAACTCCAACTCGCCGACGAAACGGAATTTCCGCACAAAGGCTATATTGAGTCGTTCGACAACCGGGTGGATCCGAACACGGGCAGCATTCTGTTGCGCGCGGTGTTTAACAATGACGAGGACCGGATGGTGCCCGGGCTGTTTGCGCGCATCCGCATTCCTTTGAGCGAGCAGCATGAAGCGCTGCTGGTGGACGAACGCGCCATCGGCACGGATCAAGCGAATAAATTCGTGCTGACGCTCACGCCCACCAACACGGTGCAATACCAGGCCGTGGAACTGGGCCCGGAGGTGGAAGGCAAGCGCGTCGTGCGGTCCGGCCTGGTGGCCGGTGAAAAAATCGTGGTCAACGGGTTGTCGCATGTCCGGCCGGGAATGCCGGTGACGCCGCAGCCCGAGATGGCGAAGCACGAAGTCGCCAAAGTCGCGAGCCGGTAAACTGAAAATGGGGGTGCAGACGCAAGGAGGCTGGCAATGCACGGGAGGACATGTCATCGCCATGCCCAAAAAACATTATGAACTTTTCGCATTACTTCATTAAACGCCCGATTTTTGCCGGGGTGCTTTCCATTGCCATCTTCATCATGGGCTTGCTGGCGTTGTTCAAGCTGCCCATCAGCGAATATCCCGAGGTGGTGCCGCCCACGATTGTGGTGCGGGCGACGTATCCGGGCGCCAATCCCAAAACCATTGCGGAGACGGTGGCGTCGCCCTTGGAACAGGCCATCAACGGCGTGGAGGGCTCGCTCTACATGTTTTCGCAGGCCACCGGCGATGGCGTGATGACGCTGACGGTGACCTTTAGTCTCGGCACGGACATTGACAAGGCGCAGGTGCAGGTGCAGAACCGCGTGGCCCAGTCGCTGCCGAAATTGCCGGAGGAAGTCCGCACGCTCGGCGTCACCACGACCAAGCAATCGCCCGACCTCACGATGGTCGTCCATCTGTTCTCGCCCAATGACCGGTATGACAAGGTCTACATTCGCAACTACGCCACGTTGCAGGTGAAGGACGTGCTCGCGCGCATCCCCGGCGCCGGCGACGTGGAACTGTTCGGCTCCGGCGATTACGCGATGCGCATCTGGCTGAATCCCGATAAAATCGCCGCCCGCAACCTCACCGCCAGCGACGTCGTGGCGGCCATCCGCGAACAAAACGTGCAGGTGGCCGGCGGGGTGATTGGCCAGCAACCCGTCAGCAGTCCGGTGAACTTCGAATTGCAGGTGAACGTGAAGGGCCGCCTGATTTCCGAGGAGGAATTCGGCAACATCATTGTCAAAACCGGGGCGAACGGGGAAAAAACCATGCTCAAGGATGTGGCCCGCATCGAGCTCGGGGCCGGCAGCTACGCGCTGCATTCGTTGCTCAACAACCAGACGGCGGTGGCGATCCCGATTTTTCAGACGCCGGGCGCGAATGCGTTGCAACTCTCCCAAGACGTGCGCGCCAAAATGGAGGAGTTGAAGAAAAATTTCCCCGAAGGCCTGGACTACAATGTCGTTTATGACCCGACGGTTTTCGTCCGGCATTCGATCGAGGCCGTCATCCATACGCTGCTGGAGGCGATTCTGCTGGTCGTCATTGTGGTGATCATTTTTCTCCAAACCTGGCGCGCGGCGATCATTCCGCTGGCGGCGGTGCCCGTCTCGCTGGTCGGCACCTTTGCGCTGATGCTGGCGTTTGGGTTCAGCATCAATGCGCTTTCGCTCTTCGGCCTGGTGCTGGCCATCGGCATCGTGGTGGACGACGCCATCGTGGTCGTGGAAAACGTGGAACGCAACATCGCGCGCGGGTTGTCTTCTTATGACGCGGCGCGCCAAGCCATGACCGAGGTGACCGGGCCGATTGTGGCGACGGCGCTGGTGCTCTGCGCGGTGTTTGTGCCGACGGCATTCATCAGCGGCCTGACCGGCCAGTTTTACAAGCAATTCGCGCTGACGATTGCGATTTCCACGATGATTTCCGCGTTTAATTCGCTAACGCTTTCGCCGGCCTTGTGCGCGGTCCTGCTCAAGGATCATCACGCGCCGAAAGACTGGCTGTCGCGCGGGATGGAACATCTGTTCGGCTGGTTCTTTCGCCCGTTCAACCGCGTGTTCGCCTGGGCGGGAGGCCAATATTCCACCGGCGTCGCCGGCGTGCTGCGCAAGAGCGCCATCGCGCTGGTCGTCTATGGCGGACTGGTTTTATTGACCGGCTGGGGTTTCAACAAGGTGCCGACGGGGTTTGTGCCCACGCAGGACAAGCAATATCTCGTCGCGTTCGCGCAACTGCCGGACGGCGCCTCGCTCGACCGCACCGAAGCGGTCATCCGCCGCATGTCGGACATCGGTTTGAAACAACCGGGGGTGGAGGCGGCGGTGGCGTTTCCGGGATTGAGCATCAGCGGCTTTAGCGTCGCGCCCAACGCGGGCATCGTCTTCTTCACGCTGAAACCCTTTGAGGAACGCACCACCAGGGAGTTGAGCGGGCCAGCCATCGCTGCGGCGCTGAATCAAAAACTGGGCGTGATTCAAGATGCGTTTGTGCTGGCCGTGCCGCCGCCCGCGGTGATGGGCCTGGGCACGATTGGCGGGTTCAAGCTCTACGTGGAAGACCGGGCCGATCTGGGTTATGATGCGCTCTATCAGAATTTACAGAACGTCATTCATCAGGCCTATCAAACGCCCGGTCTGGCCGGCGTGTTTTCCATGTTCACCGTCAACGTGCCGCAGCTCGACGCCAACGTGGACCGGGTAAAGGCGAAGACGCAGGGCGTGCCGCTGCAAAATCTGTTTGAGACCATGCAGATTTATCTCGGCTCGCTGTATGTGAATGATTTCAACCGCTTCGGCCGCACTTATGAGGTGATTGCGCAGGCGGATTCGGAATTCCGCGCCACCGCGGAGGACATCACCCGGCTGAAGACCCGCAACGACAAAGGCGAAATGGTGCCGCTCGGGGCCGTCGTGAAGGTGACCGAATCCCACGGTCCCGACCGCGTGATGCGCTACAACGGTTATCCGGCGGCGGAAATCAACGGCGCGCCCGCGCCCGGATTCAGTTCGGGGCAGGCCGAGGCGTTAATGGCAAAACTCGCCACGCAAAACCTGCCGCGCGGCATGACTTGGGAGTGGACGGAGCTGACGTACCAGCGCATTCTCGCCGGGAACACGGCGGTTTACGTCGGGCCGCTGTGCCTCCTGCTGGTGTTTCTCGTGCTGGCCGCGCTCTACGAGAGTTTTCGGCTCCCGCTGGCGATCATCTTGATTGTGCCGATGTGCCTGCTGTTTGCCATCACAGGCGTGTGGCTCAAAGGCAGCGACAACAACATCTTCACGCAAATCGGCCTGATCGTGCTGGTCGGTCTGGCGTGCAAGAACGCCATCCTGATCGTGGAGTTTGCCAAGCGCAAACAAGATGAGGGCCTGTCGCCATTCGATGCGGCGATCGAAGCCTGCCGCCTCCGGTTGCGGCCGATTTTGATGACGAGCATCGCCTTCGTCGCCGGCGTGTTTCCGCTCGTCGTGGCCAGGGGGGCGGGCGCGGAAATGCGTCAAGCCATGGGGATCGCGGTTTTCTCGGGCATGATCGGCGTAACGCTGTTCGGTTTGTTCTTGACGCCGGTCTTTTACGTCACCTTGATGAAATGGGGCTGGAAGAAACATCCCGCGCCGGCACCGCAACCCAAAATCATTTTGCCGGGTTCGACGGGGGCGGTGGCGGGAATCATCGTGGGTGCCTTGTTATTGAGCGTCCCGTCCGCGAACGCCGGCTGGCTGACCGTCGGGCCGGACTACCAGGCGCCGACCAATTCCCCGTCGCCCGCAACTTACAAAGCGGCCGGACTGGGCAACTGGAAGGAAGGGCGGCCGCTCGACCACTTGCCGAAAGGGAACTGGTGGGAGATTTTTGGCGACCCCAACTTGAACCGCCTGGAAGCACAGGCATTGGCCGCCAATCAACAGCTCCAGGCCGCCATGGCCCGGGTGGAGCAGGCGCGCAGCACGGCCCGCGTCGCCCGCAGCCAGTTATGGCCCGGCCTGGCGTTCGATCCGAGCTTCACGCGGGAGCGATACTCGCCCAACGCGAAGCCGAGTTTTGGCAACCTGACTGCGAACACGTTCAGCACGCCCCTGGATTTGAGCTACGAAGTGGATTTGTGGGGCCGGGTGCGCCGCAGTTTTGAGAGTGCCCGCGCCGAGGCGCAGGCGTCGGTCGCCGACTATTTCAACGTGCTGCTCACCTTGAATTCGGACGTGGCGCAAAATTATTTTGCGTTGCGCTCACTGGATGCGGAAATCGCGGCCGTCGCCAGCACGGTGGAGTTGCGGCACGAACAAGTGCGGCTGGTGCGCAGCCGGTTCGACGGCGGGGTCGGCAGCGAACTGGATGTCGCCCGCGCGGAAACGGAGCTGGCCACCACGGAGGCCGAAAATGCGTCGCTCAAAAGCCAGCGCGACGAGCTGGAAAATGCGATCGCGGTGCTGGTCGGAAAGAATCCCGCCCAATTCAAACTCGCCGCGCTGGACAATGCCAACATCAATTGGAATCCGCCACCGCCACGCATTCCCGCCGGCCTGCCGGCTGATCTGCTGGAACGGCGTCCGGATGTGGCCGCAGCCGAGCGACGGCTCGCGTCGGCGAACGCCAAGATCGGCGTGGCCAAGGCCGCGTTTTTTCCCGTGCTGACGCTGACCGGTTCCGGCGGATACCTGAGCGGCGATGTGGCGAGCCTGTTCACCTGGGACAGCCGCACCTGGTCCATCGGCCCGAGCGTGTCCCTGCCGGTTTTCGCGGGCGGCCGCAACCGCGCGAATTACGAACGATCGCAGGCCGCGCTGGCCGAGACGGCGGCGCTGTACCGCCAGCAAATTCTCGTGGCGTTCGGCGAAGTGGAGAACAGTCTTTCGGCGATTGAGCATCTGGCGGTCCAGTCGGAAGCGCAGGAACGCGCCGTGGCCAATGCCCGCCGGGCGGCTGAACTGGCGAGCGACCGTTACCGTTCCGGCATCGTGGCCTACCTGGAGGTTGTGGATGCCAGTCGCGATACGCTCTCGGCCGAGCGGGCCAACGCGCAACTCGCGGGCCAGCGCTTGATCGCCGCAGTGCAACTGATCAAAGTCCTGGGCGGCGGCTGGAGCGAAACCCAAACCCTGGCCGGGACTTCGCCCAGTGCTTTCAAACCGTGAATCTCCGATTGGAGGATGCCCGCGCGGGTGCGGAATCGGGATCCGGCAACCGGGTGCCGATCAATCGATTTTGCACCGTTACCTCCCGTTCGCACTCCGCGCCAGCAAGCGTTCGAGCGTTGACAATCCCCGGCTGCCCGATACAATCGCTCATATGTTTCAGGAGCTCATCTTTATTGCTGCCGATGCCGATTGGGGTGGAACAATCGCCCGGGCAAGCGTGCGGTGAATGGGCGCTTTGGCGCGATGCGCTTATCAAAGCATTTCCCCCGGCTTTAGCTAAAAATGAATTTTTTCAAGAAAAACGAGCTTTTTATCAAGCCAATCACGGATCGCCTTTCCAGATTTCTGCCGGAATGCGGCGGGAAGGACTCCTTGCGGTGCTGGTTTTATAATCTGCTGAACGCGGATTTCAAAATGCACGTTTTGAAAAACGGCGGGCTGAGGGCGCGGAAAATTGAGGCGATTGAGGGCATGAAAAGCATTTTGCAATCCGGGAAAACCGCGTTTGCCATGGCCTCGTATCTGGCCCTGGAAAAGTCTTTCAAGCTACCTGAGGATCTGGTTCGCTCTGGACACCCGATCCATTTAACGAACCGACAGCCGAAAAGCCTGATTGACGGCTTGGGGGCCAAATGTTGCGCGGTGTGATGTGAACGAAACCTTTGATTTCCGGTCCAAGGATTTCATGCCACGCAAATATCCTGGCGTTTCGACAATATGAAACCAAATAATCCGGCCGCCAAGAGCGGTCTTTTTCCCATCGGACTGATCGCCGCAGTTCTATGCCTGATGTTTTGGCGCAGCTTTTTGCCCGGTTATGTGCATTTTTCCAACGACGGCCCGTTAGGTCAACAAATGAACGAATGTGGCCGGATCCCGGCCGCGTTCACCGGCGTCTGGTTTGATTTGGGATATGTCGGCTGCAGCGGCGGCACCGCCACTTTGAGCGTTACCAGCTTGCTGCTGATCGTGCTCAGCCCCGTGATGTTCGCCAAATTTTATCCCGTGGTGTGCTTGTTCCTGCTGGGACTCGGGGCTTGGACTTTTTTCCGGCAACTTAGGCTATCGCCGCTGGCGGCGGTGTTGGGCGCGGTGGCGGTCACGCTCAATTCCACTTTTTTCTCCTCCGCCTGCTGGGGGGTGGGATCGCAAGAGATCGCCTTGAGCATGGTATTCTTTGCCTTGGCGCTGATTGTCGGCTGTGCTGAGACCACTCCATTCCTCACTCGCTGGGCCCGCTTGGCGCTGGCCGGGCTGTGCGTGGGAATGAACGTCATCGAAGCCGCCGACATCGGGGCGCTGTACAGCATATTGCTGGCGCTGTTTGTATTTTGTTATTCCCTGTCCGAAAGTGAAGGCATGGTGTTGAGCAAGGCCCTGCGCGGGGTCGTTCGCGTTGCGGTGGTGGCGATATTCGCCGGATTCATCGCGTATCAGTCCATTCTCTCACTGGTCGGGAATCAAATCAAGGGGGTGGTGGGGACCTCCCAAGACGTCGAAACCAAGGCCGCGCACTGGGATTTTGCCACGCAGTGGAGTCTGCCCAAATCGGAAACCCTGGGTTTGCTGGTGCCGGGTCTGTTTGGCTACAAGATGGATACGCCCAAAGATATGATGGAGCTGCCAATGCTGCCGTCGTTGCGTGCTGCCTATCAAAATGGAGTTTATTGGGGCGGCGTGGGCCGGGCTCCGGAGTTGGACCGGTATTTTGACAGCGGCAGCCAGGGACCGCAGCCATCCGGGCCGGGTCTCTTTATGCGCTTCACGGGTGGCGGCAACTATTGTGGCATCCTGGTGCTGCTGGTGGCCGGGTGGGCCTTGGCCCAATCGTTACGACGTCAAAATTCGATTTTTTCCAGCCCCCAGAAGCGCGTGATCTGGTTCTGGGCGGTGGTGGCCGTGATTTGTCTGCCACTGGCTTGGGGGCGGTTTGCGCCGGGATCGAAAACGAGCGACGGTTTTCTGTTTTATGCGTTCCTCTACAAACTTCCCTATTTCTCGACCATCCGCAATCCGGCAAAATTCATCCTGTTTTTCAGTTGGGCGCTGACGATCATTTTTGCCTACGGCGTCCATGCATTGAATCGGCGCTATCTGGATATGGCAGCCAGCAAGGCGGCCGATCTGAGTGTTCAGTTCACCAACTGGTGGTCCCGGGCCACCCCATTTGACCGTAAATGGACTTTTGCCAGTGTTGGCCTGGTGGGTGTCAGCGTGGTGGGCTGGCTGGTTTACTCATCCGAAAAGCCGGCCATGATCCAGTATCTGAAAGCAGTCGGCTTTCCGAATGATGAAAACGCGGCTGCCATGGTGAATTTCAGCCTCGGCCAAGTGGTTTGGTTTCTGGTGCTCCTGGCCCTCGGCGTGGGTCTGTTGCTGGTTATTCTGACCGGCTATTTTAGCGGACCCCGCGCCAGAATGGGTTCCCTGTTGCTCGGCGGTTTTCTGCTATTTGACCTGGGGCGCGCCAATTTGCCGTGGGTGATCCATTGGGATTACCAGCAAAAATATGAAGTCGGTTCGCTGAACCCGATTCTCCGGTTTCTGTGCGACAAACCCTACGAACACCGGGTGGCTGGCCTGCCGTTCCGCACCCCTCCCGGCTTGGAATTATTCGAGGAATTGTACCGCATTGAGTGGATGCAGCATCAATTTCCGTATTACAATATTCAGAGCGTGGACCTCGTGCAGATGCCGCGCATGCTGGAAGACATGAAGACCTACAGGGAAGCGCTGGCACCCGGCGGCGATGCGGCCTCCGCTCCCCGCATGGCCCGCGAATGGATGCTCACCAGCACCCGCTACCTGCTGGGTCCGGCCGGATTTCTCGACGTGATGAATCAGCAGTTGGACCCGGCGAAGCAGCGGTTTCGCATCCTGCAACGATTTGAAGTCATGCCCAAGCCCGGCATTGCCCAGCCCACCCGGCTGGAGGAACTCACCGCGGTGCCCAACGAGAATGGGAATTACGCCCTCTTTGAATTCACCGGAGCCCTGCCCCGCGCGGGCATCTATACGAGCTGGCAGGTCAACACCAATGACGTGGCGAATCTGAAAACCCTGGCGGACCTGGATTTTGACCCCGCCAAAACCGTGCTGGTTTCCACCCCGCAAACGGGCCTCCCAGCGGTCGCCACCAATCAAGGTTCCGGCAGTGTGGAGTATCAAAGCTATGCCCCCAAGCATATCGTCTTGTCCGCCCAAACCGACGCCCCGTCGGTCCTGTTGCTGAACGACAAATTTGATGCGCAATGGCAGGTCAAGGTGGACGGCAAGCCGGCGGAACTCCTGCGCTGCAACTTCCTCATGCGCGGCGTGTATCTGCCCGCTCCCGGCAAGCATACGGTGGATTTCAGCTTCAGCCTGCCGCACAAACCGCTTTACGTCACGCTCTCCGCGTTTCTGGTGGGGCTGGGGTTGGGCGGTTTCCTGTGGTATTCGTCACGGCGCGCGGGCGGCCAGGCCCCGACCTCGAATTGATCGCTGGCTCGCCTGGCCCCGGGCCGGGCGGACGGCTGATCGGTTCCGGGTGCCGCCCAGCCATTTCACCCGTAAATGTTTTTCGGATGCCGCGGGCGGCGCAGCAGGGTGAACAGATAAAAATCGCGTAGTTCCACCAGGGTCTGGCCGGCCAGCCACAGGGGCCAGCCGGTGATGCCCCGCGCCGCCTGGGCGATCTCGCGGGAATACGTCGCGTTCCCATTCTGCCGCACCCGCTTGGCCTTGATGCCCGAACGCACGGCAAAGAGACCCTTCAACTTGAGTTTTCGCCTCAAGCTCCAGCCTTTGCCGCGCAGCAGTTCGTTCGTTTCCATCGTCCGCCATTCGTCCAGAATCAGCGGCTGCAAGCCCGGGGCCAGAAACACCGTCTGATTGCTACCGTGCCAGCGGTATTTCGCCAGCGCGCGATGCACATGCACCAGCTTGTCGCACTCCAACCCGTACGCGGCCCAAAAAATGGTGTCGCCCAAAATCGGGAAATCCTCGCGAAACCGGCACGGGGCCGGCAAGCCGCCGGTCTTGAACAGCACCGCGCAAAACGACTGGTTGCTCAATTCCGCCTTGCGTTGTAAAAACACATCCTTCACCAGGACTTCGACCTTCCCGTCCGCCTTCCCGGAGTAGCTCAGGTGCCGGTTGTCTTCGTCTATCCGCTCGTCCAGCGACCACGCCATGCCGCGTCCCGGACAGTCCCGGAGCATCGGAATCATGACTTCATAAAAATCGGGGTTGATGACGTCGTCCGCGTGGAGGATCTGCAAAAATTCCGTTTCCGTGGAAAAATCCAAGGACCGGTTCAGGTTGCCAAACAGTCCGATGTTCCTGGGGTTGCGTATGAATTCGCAGGGGATGCCCGCGAAATTTTTCACGATTTCCTCGGTCCGGTCGGTTGAACAATTGTCCAGCACCACCACCCGATCTGGACGGCGCTGCTGGCGCGCGACCGATTCCAGGGTCTGGGTCAGGAAAGGCTCGCCGTTATAAACGGGAATGACCGTAAGCAATTGGCTCTTCATTTGGTAATCAATCGCCGACAGGAAATCACAAAGCCAGCTTGGCTTCAAGTTTTCGCAGCGCAATAGTGGGGCAGGGCAGGGGCGGGGCACGGCGGGCGTTTCACCCCCGGACACCTCGCTTCGATTGGCCTCGCCGCTGCCAAAACCCACGTGAATCGCAAATCGAAAATGCAGGAGGGCATTGATCCCTTGTCGCCTTCAAGCCAGGTCAAGCCAGGCATGCGAAGGAAATGTGGACTTGACCTTTTCCAATCCAAACCAGATCATCCAATTCAAAGTAATGAACATCCGCACATTAGTTTTCAAGTTGATGGTTGAGCGCCTGCCCTTGTTTTTCAATGCCTTTCGGCGGTTTCAAAACTGGTCGTGGTTCTATCGAACTCCCAAGCAAAACCCGCACGGATTTCTGTTTGCTGGCCGCCCGGACATGGAAACGGGGGTGTTCGAATCGAATGAAGTGACGGACGTTTTGAAAATATTGGAATCGGTCAGCGTGGTCGTGAATGTCGGCGCAAATTGCGGCTATTATTCCTGCCTCGCTCGAAAGCGGGGAAAGCAGGTGATCGCCATCGAGCCGCTGGCCCTCAATTTCCGCATTTTGCTCAGGAATCTTCTCCTCAATGGCTGGGAGGATGTGGAGGCCTATCCGGTTGGAATTTCTGACCAGCCCGGCATCGTCAAACTTTTTGGCGCAAGCACGCAGGCATCACTATTGCCCGGATGGTCCAGGGATAA
>Ga0302278_10005006_pt1 | contig 13363 bp, 10 predicted proteins | sample III_Bog_N3_2_FD_194543 | JGI IMG/M metagenome (GOLD analysis project Ga0302278, IMG submission 194543) | Peat permafrost microbial communities from Stordalen Mire near Abisko, Sweden - III_Bog_N3_2 | ecosystem: Environmental > Terrestrial > Soil > Wetlands > Peat | place: Sweden: Abisko... | reverse complement strand
TCCGCAGGGTCTCAATTCGTAGTCATCGGAGAAGGGGATGCAGTCATCTTCAAGACCCTCACTGCCCCATCCATGAAGGATTTTGATGGTTTGATTCAGCGCGCACGCAAGCAGGCCAAGAAAGCCGGAATCAAACCTACTGATATTTCCAAAGCCATAGCGACGGCCCGTAAAGGTAAGTGAAGGCGATCATAGATACCATGTCTTGATCTCTGGGATTTTCTTTTCAGGTGTTCCCCATGAGATCCTTGCTGCCTGGCGTGACAAAAAGATCGAGCTGATCATCTCACCGGAAATCCTTGAGGAGTATCGACGGGTCGGGGAAGAGATGGAGCGCAAGTTTCCAGGAGTTGAGATAGAGCCCTTGCTGGAGCTGTTGGTCATCGAGGCAACCATGGTAGATGTAAAGCCGCTGACGGAAGCTGTCTGCACCGATCCAGATGACGACAAGTTTCTGGCCTGTGCCTTGGCATCAAAAGCCATTGTAATTTGCAGTGGAGACAAGGCATTACTCAAAACTTCGGGATATAAAGGCATCGAGGTACTCACTCCTCGTAGTTTTGCTGATAGGTTTTTGAAGGGGTAGAGGCTGATCACCTACCGCCCCAACACACCGGCAATCGTCCGCAGCGCATTTCCTTCCAGACGGTTGTTCACGAAGATGTAGCTGGGTTTGAGTGGTTTCTTTGTGGCAAGGGATCCACAATCCTGTCATCACTCGTGCCTCCATGGGAACAGCGAATTCAGGCGGCAGATGGAGGATGAAATCAGAGCGACATTCACCCAACTACACGACGGACTGGAATGAATTGCCGGTGGTGAAGGCGTCTTAGGAATGAACGTTTGCGATGATCTCAAGCAAGGGGCGTTTGTCTCGGGTACGCGCATCGATCGACTGGCAACACGATGAGGTGATCATGTTCGGTCGGAGGCGTGTTCGCGAAGATTGGGCTGCTCATTGCCCAAGGTTTTTGACGATCACGCTTAAATCTGCACCGGGGCAATCGATGGCGGCCGTCTTCGAAGCCGCATCAGACACGAATCTATTGTTGATGATTTCCGAGTCGCTCAGTTTTCCGGCAATCTGGATGCCGTTAATCTTGTACACTTCGCCAACATTATCGTTGATGTGAAGTGAGAGGAGGCCTGCCGCCGATTTTCCCCGGATGAAGAAATCGAAAACCCCGGATAGCCGGTTTCCCGACACCGTGGTGCGGCCAGTCTCCTCAAGAAGGATGGCGGTCAGGGGGGAGGGGGAGTCACTTGTGCAGAACAGGTTGTTGGCCACGATCATATTCTGATCGTTCATCAGGTTGACCAGGGTGCCTCCCGATTGCGGTTCGACGACGGTGTTGCCGCTCATGGTCACATTGTTGCAGTTGACCAGGCGGGCAAAGCAGCTCTGCGTTGAGCCCTTTCTTGCCAGGAACCGGAAATTATCGTGTTTCTTCGCGCCGACGCAATGCGACGTGTTTCCGGTAATCGTACCATTCGCGGCAAAACCCTTGACCGGCCCATCGTAGTTGATATCGCCACAAGCGTCGTTCTTGAACACGTTGCCGGTGATCGTCCAATTGCGAGGGGCGCCCGCCCCCTTGTATCCGAACCAGCCCATGTCGATTCCGAGCATGCATTGTTCGATCGTATTGCCGGTGATCGTGGTGGAATTGTTTTTCGAGTCCTCCACGTTTCCGGGGGGTCCCATGCCAATGCCAAGGTCGCAGTTGAAGATCCAGTTCCCGCTGATAATGCCCTGGGCGCCGTTGTTGAATGCTATCCCGCCGTCCTGGCCGTTCAAGATGATGTTGTTTTCGACGAGATGCCAGCCGTTGTTGTAATTGAAGGAATCGCTCGCTGCTCCGTCGCAATAGTTGTTGCGGGTGAAGGTGCGTCCTCCGGAAAGCGATATGGCGATGCTGCTGGCGGAGGGGTTTTCCTTGCTCGCCAGGGACAGGTTGACGAAGCGGTTGTTCTCGATAATCAACGGAACGGTGTCGATCCCGTTTTCCATGCGAATAACGTGGGCATCCGCGTGGTTGGCATCGAACACGAGCCCGGCGATGCGCACGTTGGTGTGGCCGACGATGTTGAGCATCACCACCATGCTTCGGGAGGTGGTGTTGGTGCCGGCAGGGTATCCGGATTTGATGACCGAGCTATCGCCCATGCCTTCAAGGGTGCAATAGGCGTCAATGGCGACCGGGGCCGTTATCACATATATTCCGGCTGGAACGAGGACGGTGTTGCCTCCCATTTTGGATGCGGCGGTGAGTGCGCGTTGAAAGGCTGCGGTATCGTCGGCCTTGCCGTCGCCAACTGCGCCAAATTCCCGGACGTTCAATGCCCCGATTGATTTTGTCGGTGCGGCGACTTGGGGTTGGTCCTTCATCTCCGGTTTTGCGGGTGATAAAGAATCATGGTTGCATCCCGGCAGTAAAAAACCCAAAGCCAGGGCCAGAATCTCGGTCTTACGAATACGCATGTTCTGCACCCTATGGTGGTTTAATTCGTTTTTTCGTGCCACCACGAACTGATTTCTCGAGCGCCTTCAGTTACTTCACGCTGCGCGGGTAAAAAATGGGATTTTGTCTGCGGGGATTGGCGATTTTCGATTTGCTAATGACGGAGGGCGAACTAAGTGGGGCGATTCATATGGACACATCTCATATCATGCGTTTGCAGTGTGCTCCAAGTCCCTCTCTCAATCTCCAGAATAACCAGAATATTTTATGGTAGAGCTAGCTTCATCAAGGAACTGCGAACTCACTCCCAAGAACCTGTCGTGATGCAGACGGATCAGACAGACCTTTGGCAAGATCACACCCGCTCCGGAAATCTCCTCCCACGTGATGGGATTGTGGAATACAGGGGAGATCTCTTCGATTCCCGTGAATCGGACTCTTTGTTCCAAGCGCTACGCGCATCGATCGACTGGCAACACGATGAGGTGATCATGTTCGGTCGGAGGCGTGTTCTCTCCAGAATGGTTGCCTGGCAGGGAGACGAATCTTTCTCCTACATCTATGCAGGCACGAGCAAGACTGCCACCCAATGGACTCCGGAGCTCTTGCCTATCAAGGAACGGGTCGAGCGAACGAGTGCCGTGCGATTCAACTCCTGCCTGCTGAATTTCTATCAAGACGGTTCCGAGGGCATGGGATGGCATAGCGACGACGAGTCCTCTCTCGGTCGCAATCCCGTGATTGCCTCCGTGAGTTTCGGCTCCGAACGGGTCTTCAAATTCAAGCACCGTGCCACCAAGGAGGTCGTTGCGGTCGCGCTCGGGCATGGGAGCCTGCTCATGATGAAGGGTGCAACCCAGCACCACTGGGTGCACGCACTGCCCAAGAGCACACGCATCTCCTCGCCGAGGATCAATCTGACATTCCGCCTGTTTACGGGCGCTCCGACGGGCAGGCACGGGGAGCAAGGATGATTCACGACGTTGCCATCATCGGCGCAGGATTGAGCGGTCTCTCGGCAGCCCGATATCTTGCAGGCAAGGGACTGGATGTGGTGATCGTGGAAAAAAGCCGGGGCGTGGGCGGTCGAGCCGCCACGCGACGCATTCCCCTGTCGGATGGCGCCGTGATGCTGGTCGACCACGGGGCACAGTTCTTCACGGCACGGGATCCTCTCTTTCAGGCGCAAGTTTCCGCATGGCTTTCGCGAGGAGTCTGCTTTGAATGGGCCACAGGTTTTCATACTTGGGATGGTGTTTCACTGAAGTTACCTGATCACAATGGGGAGGCTCCCCGCTTTGCCTGCCATGAGGGCATGAGCGCGTTGGGCAAGGATCTCGCGACCGGTCTGCAAGTCATCAGGAACTTCCCCGTGACATCGGTTTCTCTGGAACCCGAAGGATGGGTTCTTCATTCCGATGCACCCGCCTCCGTGGATCCGGTGCGTGCCAGAACCCTCTTTTGCTCAGCGCCCGCACCCCAGTCGCTGAAGCTGATCGGGGCGCATCTTTCCAAGGATGAGCGGCAACTCCTCGAGGGTATCACCTTCGGCTCGTGTCTGGCTCTGGTGGTTCTCTTGAACAACCTTCCCGACGATCTCGGATGGAAGGGCATCCAGATTCGGGATTCTCAATCTCCCCTCACATGGATTGCCTGCGATTCCACGCGAAGGGGCGCAGGGCAATCTCATGGATCGATCGTTGTTCATGCCTCTCCTGCTTTTAGCTCGGGCGAGAATATCTCGACGCCGGAGGGCAAAGAGAAGGCATCTGCCGAGATCCTCCGGGAGGCAGCCGGGATTGTTGGTGCATGGCTGGGCTTCCCCGCTTCCACAGTCAGCCATCTCTGGCGCTATGCCATCCCACTCGGTGGGGGAGTGCCCGATGGCTTCCTGCGCTCGGCGAGTCAGGCCCCTTTGTATGTGATCGGGGATGGTCTCCAAGGTGGACGTGTTGAGGGGGCATGGCTCTCGGGATTGAGGGCAGCGGGCGACTATCTCAAGAACAGCGGGCTGGATTTTCCTCAGGGCAGTTGAAGAGAAGGCATCGCCTCATTCAATGACCAAGCTTCGCTGACTTCGCCGGGCCTCATGGCATGGAAGCGTTCTTCCGAAATGCCATGCTTGGCGCGGGCCAGGGCAAGAGTCTCAGGAGGATGGTCAATTCCCTCGTCGCTTAGCGGAAAAGTCCCCCAGTGGTGGGCGATGGCTTTCCTGGCCTTGAGCAGGTTGAAGATCTCCACAGCTTCTTCAGGGTTCACATGGTGGGGATGCATGAACCAGCGTGGTTCATAGGCCCCGATCGGAAGTGTGGCCAGCCTGATGTCGGGATGACGTCGCGAGATTTCCCTGTAGAGGGATCCCTCTCCGAAGCCGGTGTCGCCGATGTGAAAGATGGTTCCGGCACTTGTCCGGATGGCAAAAGAGGCCCAGAGGGCATGGAGCCGGTCGAGCATTCCGCGTGCGGACCAGTGGAGGGTCGGTTCCAACCTCACGGTGAGCTGCGGACCGAGCGTGATCGAATCACCCCAGTCGGCGGTTTCAACGCGGACTTGGGGAATAAAGTTTTTCAGGATCGTGTCGTTACCCAGCGGCGTAATGATTCTCGGGTGATGCTGATGCCAGAGCCGCGCCATCGTCGGCAGATCAAGATGGTCGTAATGGTTGTGCGTCAGCAGCACGATATCGATCGGCGGAAGGTCCTCGAAGGAAACACCGGGAGGATTGACGCGCTTCGGGCCGATGAAGGCAAACGGGGAGGCACGTTCCGACCAGACAGGATCGACGAGCAGATTCAGTCCCTCCGTCTGGTAGAGGAAGGAGGCGTGGCCGATGAAGGTGACCCTGAGGGTGCTGCCGGTGACACGTTCCGGGGGGATTTCATGAAACGGACTGGGATACGATGCCGGCCAGAGCGCTTTGTTGCGGGCTGAAAAGCGCCACTTCAGTAACTTGGCAAAGGATGATTTCCAAGGGTGACCGGGATTGAAAAATCGTCTCCCGTCGAAATGATCGGAAGGCGCGCCCTGATAGTAACGGCTGGCCATGGACTAATAATTGATCAGGAACCGCTCCGGCACACCAAGAGCAGTACCGAGGATGCTGCCGACGACGGCTCCACGATGGCAGTTATCTCCACCCACCATGGTGTTGGCAACTATCCCCGACGCGAAGTCGTTATGGTATTTCCAGACCAGATAAAGAGCTGCCGGCATTGCGTCGGCAATATAGCAGGCGGGACTAAAGCGGGAACCGATCACCTGCTCGTCGGGTTGATGAAGCCAGGAGTCGGCCTTATTTCCGGAAATCCAGTCTCCAGCCTCCCGGCGGATGACTTCGCGCACAGGGTCACCCAAGGAGACTCCCCAAAGCAGGCGAACCAGCGTGTCGGCAGCCCTGAGGACACCGGCGTGGGCGTGGGTGAGCCCGACATGCTCTTTCACGATCCTCCGCAGTTCCGGCAGGGTGGTTCCAAGTTCCGGTGAGCAAAGGGCGGCGCAGAGTGCGGGTACGGTGGCCAGCCCCCCGATGTGCTCGTCGCTGATGCCGCATTTCCGGGGCTTTTTCCCCTGTGAATAACATGTGAAGAAGGCCCGGTGATATTCCTCGACGTAGGTGTCGCGATGCCAACCGGGCTCCAGCATCCGGGCGATATACCGTTCCAACCAGGCATCGGGATCGTACCCCCCGTGCTCCTTCACGAAGGCAAAAAGTTCCCGAGCCAGCTTGAAATTGAGCGTGTTCTCGCCAGCCATGAGGAACTGGTGGTAATGAATCCCCCGTTGCCCCCAATACCGTGCCTGGTCGCGGAGGATCTCTCCCTTTTCATTGAGCGCGCGGTACTCGGAGCGCCAGAGGATACTTCCCGGGTGAGGATTCTTCGGTGTCAGGAAGCTGTCCACGGTTCCGTAGTCACGGCGGAGAGCCGTCGTGTCGTAATACCAATGAACCGGCATCGAGAGCGCATCGGCGGCCAGAGAGCCGAGATATCCTTGCAGCCACCGGCTGTCCAGATCCGAGCTCATGTCGTGATCCAGGCGGGAAGCTCGACTCTGACATTGGCGCGAAGACGGCCGAGCAGGCTATAAAGGCCGAAGAAGGCCCGGTTGACATAGATGGTATCGGGCGATCCACGCTGCCCGCGCATCGTCCGCAGGTGGTCGGCGCGGCGGTTCTCCTCGCCAAGCTCGTAGATTCCCTTCAGGAATCCCGGATCCCCGAAGTCGAAGGTTCCGTTTCGGAAGGGGCGTGCCAGCAGCTCCAACCAGGTCATGCAGAGGCGAATGATCATGACAATGTCCTCCGGTGCGTCCTCCGGCAGAATCACGTCGAGATCGCGCAGGGCCTCCTGCAAGAGCGCCGGGTCGTTCTCCAAACGGGGATCCAAAAAGCGGAACTGCTTGCGGTAGAACTCCTCTGAAATCTTTTTCGTGCATCCGAAATCGAGCACCCAGAGTTCGCCATCCTTGACGAGGAAGTTTCCGGGATGGGGATCGGCATGGAACAACATCAAGCCGTGCACCTGATGGCTGTAGAAATCCCAGAGTGCCTGCCCGACACGGTCACGCTCGCGCTGGCTGGCTTCGCCATCGGCGAAGCGGTCAAGCGGCATGCCGTCGATCCAGTCGGAGGTGAGAATGCGTTCGGTGGAAAACTCGGGATGATATCTAGGGAAGCGAACCCCCTCCAGATGTGCGGAGGCGGCGGTCAGCTCCACCGACCTTCCCAGCTCATGCCTGTAGTCGGTCTCCTCCAGCAGACGGGTCTCCACTTCCCGGAAGTAAGATTCCACATCTGCTTCGCGGAGGCCCAGGATGCGGAGGGCGATCGGCTTCACGACCCGCAGATCGCTCTTCAGACTCTGCGCCACGCCCGGATACTGCACCTTCACCGCATACTCGCGACCCTTGAGACGGGCCCGATGGACCTGGCCGATCGAGGCACCGTGTGAAGCCTTCTTCTCGAAATGATCGAAGAGTGCCTCGGGCCCTTTTCCGAATTCCCGACGGAAGGTCTGAGCGACGAGCGGGTAGGAGAGCGGCGGCACGGAAGATTGAGCCTGGGCGAACTGGCGGGCATAGGCTGCCGGAAGCAGGTTCTTGTCGATGCTGAGCATCTGCGCCAGCTTCAGCGGACCTCCCTTCAGATTGCTGAAAGTTTCGTAGACGGTCTCGGCATTCTTTTCATCCAGTTCGGCGCGGAGCTTCCGGCGACTCTGCTCATCCTTGCCGCTCACCATGGCGCGCCCGTAGTGCTTCAGGTAATTCACCCCGACGCGGGCTCCGGCACCGCCGAGAGCGGCCATGCGGCCCACGGCACCGGATCGAATGGACTCCTGATCCTTTTTCCGGGTCTTTCCGGATGCGGAGTCGCTCACGGGGTCACTTCCCCGTTCCCGAATGGGAACACCACGGATTGCCGGGGAGCAGGAAGCGGAGAAGGTCGGCCGCCGAGTCGAGGGCCTGCGAACGGAAGAGATCAAAGGCGAGCGTCACCGTCTTCTCGATAAACGCATCGGTCCGTGCGAACTCCTCGCTCTCATCCTTGAGATATTGGTCGATTACCCAACGCAGGTGAACGTAGAGGATCCCGGGATAAAGTGTTGTCAGGCCACGCCGGTCGGCGATCTCGCCGCTCTCAATGCCCCGGGTGACAAGGCGGCGGGCGAATTCCAGAAACTCCGCACGCATCCCTTCCGGGGCACCCGGATGGGAGACGGGGGAGATGTCATAGAAACGCGACAGCAGGAGCGACCGTCGCTCCGTCGCCGATTGGATGAGTCCAAAAAGAAAGGCGAGGTAGCGTTCCCGTGCGGTGAAGTCCTCCCAGTCGACACCCTCTTCCACGGCGGAAACAACCCCCGCGATCCAGTCGCGCCAGAATGCCTTCTCCACGGCTTGAAGCGAGGGGAAGTGCTTGTAGAAAAGAGCCTCGGTGATCCCGAGCCCTTTGCAGAAGCGCGCCACCGAGGGAGGCGCATGCCCCTCCTCCGACCAGTGGGCCGCAAAAGCCTCCAGAATCTTCACGCGGAGATTCTTTTCGTGTCTCGCAGCGGGGCCCTTTTTTACGGAGGCCTTGGACTTAGTCGCCTTGGGAGCTTTAGGAGCCCTAGGAGTGAGTGTGGTGGCCATCTGATAGAAAATTTGTCAGTTGAGCATGGAATCCGGGGCGCCCCGTGAAAAACGCCTCCTTCATGGGTGCACGATACCCCTGACCCTTAAAATGTCAATTGAGTGCCCTCTCAGCACCTTCCGAGCGCTCTCTTGGGTCCCTCCCGAGCCTCTATACAGCCCTCTACGCAGCCGCTTCGAGATTCTTGGCCTTGGCCGTCGATTTCTTCGCGGGGGTCTTTTTGATCTTTTCCACTTTGGCGGTCACGGCCTTGGTGGTGAGATGGGGCTTTACCGGTTTGCCAGAAGGATTGCGGGGCGCCTTGGATTCCCCCTCTGCTTTTTCTCCCTTGGGTGCCCTGGGCTCGAATTCAAAACCGACTTTCTTTCCATCAAGCTTGAGATAGGCGGCGAACTTCCGGCCCTTTTTGGAGACAAATCCGGCGATGAGATCGGTTTTGCCGGTTTCGGCAATCTTCACCACCTGCTCGCGTGGAATGGTTCGCTGGAGGATGGTCTTGCCCATGCGGAATTCGCATGATTTCTCCGCGCCGATGGACTGATCGCAGATGTAGCTGGTCGTGCCTTCGCGGATCTTCCCTTTTTTGCAAACCGGGCAGTCGGCTACGATCTCCGCGTTGCGGAGAGCCTCCTCCGCTGCGGGATCCCCCTCCCGCTCGCCAAAAACGAACTTCAGCTTGAATTCGGAATCGAACTCCAGCTCGGCGGCGAAAGGTTTGCCGAAACGGCTGCGGAATCCCTCCAGCGGGCCGACGATTTTCCTGGTCAGAAGCTCGGTGATTTCAGGACGCTCCAGCGGCCGCCCGGCCAGGGATTTCCAGAGGCTGAGATCGCAACTGCGGCACTTGAACTGGCGGACATTCTCCTTGAACGGCCCTTTGCCGCATTTGGGGCAGACGACTTCGAGGTCGGGAAAGGAGCCCTCGGCATCGTCGGTGAAGCCCTGGGCTTTCACCACGATGTCCCTGGTGAATCCACGGATCTCTTCCATGAACTCGGGGCGTTGGAATTCCCCGGCCTCCATGCGCTTCAACTTGAATTCCCATTCCCCCGTCAGCTCGGGTGAGGTGAGCGCGGCGACCCCCATGTGCTTGAGCAGGTTGATCAGGGCAAGCCCCTTGCTGGTGGCGGAGAGATCGCGCCCCTCGCGCAGGACATAACCGTCGCCGAGGAGTCCCTCGATGATGGCGGCACGGGTGGCGGGTGTCCCCAGGCCGCGCTGGCTCATCGCCTCGCGGAGTTCCTCGTCCTCGACCAGCTTGCCGGCCCCCTCCATGGCGCTGAGCAGGGTGGCTTCATTGAAGCGGGCGGGCGGGCGCGTCTGGGCCTCGCGCACTTCCACGGAATCGGTGCGGGCGGGTTCCAATTGATTGGCGGTGCCGGACACGGGGACAAGCGTTTTCGCATCATCCTCCCCTGCCGCCTCCTTGCCATACACGGCAAGCCATCCGGGATCGGTCAGCACCTTGCCTTCGCTCTTGAAAGGCTCTGTTTCGACACGGGTGATGCGTGTGGTGACATCAAACCGGGCGGGGGGATAAAAGACGGCGATGAAGCGCTGGGCAACCATCTGGAAAAGCTTCGCTTCCACTTCATCAAGTCCGGCGATCGAGGCTCCGGTCGGAATGATGGCATGGTGATCGCTGACCTTGGCATTATTGAAGACCTTGCCGGTCTTGATCACCCAGTCATTCTTCAGGGCGGTCGAGGCATGCTGCTTCAGCTCCGGATTCTCAAAGCTTTTGAAGGCGGCCTTCACCGCCGGAAGAGTATCCTCGGGGAGGTAGCGGGAATCGGTTCGCGGATAGGTCAGCACCTTGTGATGCTCGTAGAGCCGCTGCGCGAGCTGGAGGGTGCGCTTGGCACTGAAGCCGAAGCGCCCGTTGGCCTCACGTTGAAGGGTGGTGAGATCGTAGAGCAGCGGGGAGGCCTGGGTGGTCGATTTCTTTGTCTCTTCGACAATGCCCGGCTTCCCGACGCACTTCGCCCGGATCTCCTCCGCCCGGACAATATCCCAGAGGCGCTCCGGTTTGGCCGCTTCGTCTCCCTCACTTTTCCTGAATCCCTCGTCAAACCATCGTCCGGCATAGCTGCCGGCGGCGACGGTGAACTCCGCATGGACTTCAAAATAGGTTTTCGGCACGAAGGCGCGGATCTTCTCCTCACGTTCCACAAGGATCGCCAGCGTCGGGGTCTGGACACGCCCCACGGGTGTCAGCTGGAAGCCTCCCTGTCCGGAATTGACGGCGGTGAGGGCCCGGGTGCTGTTGATGCCGACAAGCCAGTCGCTCTCGGAGCGGCAGACGGCGGCTGCGGCGAGAGGCTCCATTTCGGAAGACTCCCGGAGCGAGGCAAATCCCTCCCGGATCGCCGACTGCGTCATGGACTGAAGCCACAGGCGTTTGACGGGCTTTTTGGCTCCGGAAAGCTGGATGATGTTGTGAAAGATCAGCTCCCCTTCGCGGCCAGCGTCGCAGGCATTGATGACACTGGTCACGTCGGCCCGTTTGAGAAGTTTTTTGACCAGGGAAAGCCTGTCCGCGGAACGGGCGATGGGTTGCAGTTCGAATTCCTCGGGAATGATCGGCAGGGCGTCCAGCTTCCAGGAAAGACCGCGCCCTCCGGTCATTTTATTCGGCAGGCAAAGCTCGACCAGATGACCCACGGCGGAAGTGATGATGTAGTCATCCACCTCGAAGAACTCGGCGCGGGCAGCCTTCCCCCCCAGGGCGCGCGCGAGGTCGGCGGCGACGCTCGGTTTCTCGGCGATGACTAGGGTTTTGGACATAAAAACGGTGTTTGGGCTGAAGACTGTTAGACTGTAAACAGCAGAACGGAGAGCAGAAAATTCAGATCAGTTTGATGAACCGGTTGCCAGGCTGGGTGCGGACATGGCGGCCAAGTTCCAGGGCCAGCAACCTAGAAGACACAGTCGCAGCAGGCAAACCGGATTTTGAAATAATCTGATCCACAGGTGTCGGGTCCTCGCCGATGGCCTCATAAACGAGACGCTCTTCGCCGGATAATTCAACTCTTGGGGAGCTTCTGGGAAGTTCGGGAACCGAGGCGAATACCATCGGCAGATCACTCAGAATATCGCCTGCATCGATCACGAGTTTCGCCCCCTGCTGGATCAGCCTGTTTGAGCCGAGTGTCCCCGGCTGGTCGATCCTGCCCGGCACGGCGTAAAGGGAGCGCCCCTGCTCACCTGCTTCCCGTGCGCTGATGAGCGCACCGCTGTTGAGGCCCGCTTCGACAACAAGAAGACCGAAGGAAGCCCCGCTGATAATCCGGTTGCGCTTTGGAAAGGTCTGCTTCGTCGGTGTTGTTGCCATCGGAAATTCACTGATGACCGCCCCCGATCCGGCTGCGATTTTTTCGGCAAGGGGGACGTTCTCCTCGGGATAGATCTCGGCGAGCCCGCTGCCGAGCACGGCGACGGTGCGGCCGTTGGCTGCCAGCGCCGCCTGGTGAGCCGCGGTGTCGATTCCCCGGGCGAGACCGCTGTAAATCGTCAATCCGGAGTAGGCAAGCTGGTAGCCGATTTTCTTGGCGGACTCGAGGGCGTAGTGACTGGCCTTGCGCGTGCCGACGATTCCCAGGCCATTGCGCTGATCGCGTTCTTCCAACTGTCCCAGAATGTAGAGGACGATGGGCGGATCGTGGATTTCTTTCAGGAGAGCAGGGTACTCCTCGTCGCTCTGGATCAGCACACGGGCTCCGGCCTTCCCCACAAGGGCCAGTTCGGCATCCAGATCGGCATGATCCTGCCATCGGTTGATGATCGAGGAGACCTCCGGCCCGATTCCCTCGATTTCACGGAGAGCAGAACCTGATGCTTTCAGAATGGCGAACCGATCCCTCATGCGTCGCACCCTCACGGGCCCCACCTGGTGGAGCATATTGAGGATGATCGCGGCTTCGGTCTCGGTCATGAACTGAAGGAGACCTTCGCTTCTTCCAAGGAAAACTCAAGAACGGGAATCAAGCCCCGCGGACACCTTGCGGTTCCAGCTCCTTGAGCACCGTCGTCAGATAGACCGGCTCGGGATGGGCATTGCGGTATTTTGTGATTTCCCGCCGGTCGAGCACCTGGAAGCCGTAACGTTCGAAGAGCTTTGCTCCCCGGCGCGTCTCAAAGGTGACCACCTGTCCGTAGACCTGGCGAACACCCTTCCGCCGAAGATGTTCCAGGTAGCTGTTCATGAGCCTGCCCGTATTGGCTAATCCCTGAGCTTCCGGGAGTATGTTGAAATGGAAGTGTGCGCACCGGCGCGGCGTCGTGGGGACTTCACGCCATGAATTGCGGAGGATCCATCCGATGAAATCGCGTGTGGGCCTGCAATAGAAGGGATACTTCGCCATGCCCCGCAGAAAGAGGGCGACGTTGTTGAAGACATTGAAAACCTGTTGGCGTAGCGGGCGATAGGAGCCGAGCAGGTATCCCTTCACCATGCCTTCGTATTCGAGGACGAAGGAGGATTCAGGCTCGATGTCGGTATAATAACGCGTCAGATAATCGGCAAAAAGCTCCCGGTCTTCAAAGACGGGATCGATGGCCTTTCCAAGAAAGCCGGTCTCACAGCAGAGAAAACGGACGGACTCGCGATCCCGGTGTTCGTAACGGCGAATCACAATGGAGCCTGAACCACCTGCCTCACGATGGAGACTGCTTTGTGCTTCCGAAGTCTGAGAAATGGACGCTGAAGAGGCAGAAGACACCCTATGGGTTGTACGATGCTATGACCTTTCGGTAAATGGCAAAGAGTCGG
>Ga0302278_10004992_pt1 | contig 13389 bp, 7 predicted proteins | sample III_Bog_N3_2_FD_194543 | JGI IMG/M metagenome (GOLD analysis project Ga0302278, IMG submission 194543) | Peat permafrost microbial communities from Stordalen Mire near Abisko, Sweden - III_Bog_N3_2 | ecosystem: Environmental > Terrestrial > Soil > Wetlands > Peat | place: Sweden: Abisko... | reverse complement strand
ATAGTCGTACGCTGTATTTGCGGGTGCTCCTGAGGGGCTGTCGACGAGCGGCCGCTGCAACTCTTCAGGAATGACGCCGAGCTCATAGCGGCCCATGTGCAGCAGCACATCGACCCCTGAATCGATGCCGACGGTGTAGGGAGTTGAGACGAATTCGCCGTAAGTCACAAGGCCCATCTGGTGGGCATGGGCGATGATCCATTGGGCGTTGGCGGCGGTCAGGTCAGGGCCGAGCCACAGAACACGCGTGCCGAGCTTGGCGGTATCAGCCATCTGGCGGGCTGTATCTTCGGGGCTCAATTCCGCCTGGTGGACGCCCTCATACAGTTTGGCGGACCAGTCCGGATGCCGGGCCAGGAGGCTCCAGTTATCTGTGGTGCCGATGGAGTCAATCACATAGAGGTGCGGAGTGGGATTGGCGCCGAAGTCGATGGGCCCGTGCTCCTCGTCGGCGCGGACGACCACAGAAGTAACGCCCATGTAGAGATTGGCGTTGGCCTGTCCTTGCGAATTCATGCCCGCGAAGCCGTCGATGAGCCCTGGGATCAGAAATCTTCCCGTGCAATCGATGATGCGTGCGCCTTTGGGGATGGGGACAGCGCCGCGTGAGCCGACGTCGGTGATGCGGCCGTCGCGAATGATGACGATGGCATCCAGCTGATCTCGTGCGGAACTACCCCAGTCAGTAACATCGACGACTGTACCACCGGCCAGAACGAGGGGTGTGGAAACGGGCACCTTCGGGATGACTGGGACTTGCGGCTGCGGCCAGGCGGGAACGCCTACCAGGGCTACACCGACAACCCAAAGCAGAAAAAGAACGCAAGGTCGCATAGGAAAGGTATCTGCAGAGGATTGTCGCACAGCGGTTTCACGCATCCTGCCCTGAATTGGACATTCCCGTTGCGACAGGCCGGGAATTGACCTGCCGCGCGGCATCCTTTTAGAAAGCGTGGTCGTCCGGGTTCGCAACATTATGGATTGGATGCAGTTAACTTGCGACCAGCTTTGGTCGCATGCGGCGAACCAGCAGCGGCAGCACCTGGGCCTCGGCGTCTTCTACTGTGAGGCCGTAGCGAGCGCGCAGGTCGTCGATTTTGCCGTGCTCAATAAACTGATCGGGCCATCCGATTCGCACCACCGGGACCTGGACGCCGATCTCATCAAGAGCTTCGATGACAGCGGAACCGAAGCCGCCCATCTTCACGTGATCCTCAAAGGTGACAAAGGCGGCAACGCGGCGCGAGTAGAGCTCGAGCATCTCGCGGTCAATTGGCTTGACGAACCGGGGATTCACAACTGCTACGGAGTAGCCCTGACGCTCGAGCCGCACCGCGAGCTCTTTACCGAGGGACATCATGGGTCCGAGGCCGAGAATGCAAATGTCGCGGCCGTCCTGGATGACCTCAGCCTTGCCGACGGGGATGGCCTGCGGCTCAGCCTTGCGCGCCACACCGGCAACCAGGCCGCGCGGATAGCGAATGGCGCTGGGGCCGGGCAGCTTGACTGAGGTGGTAAGCATGTCCGCAAGCTCGTCTTCATCTTTCGGAGCCATCAGGACGATGTCCGGAATACCACGGAGATAGGCGATGTCAAAGAGCCCATGGTGTGTCGGGCCGTCGTCGCCGGAAAGGCCAGCGCGGTCCATGCAAAAGACTACGGGCAGCTTTTGCAGGCATACATCGTGGACGACGGGATCAAATGCGCGCTGCAGAAAAGTGGAGTAAATGGCGCACACAGGTCGGTAGCCCTGCGTCGCCATACCTGCGGCAAACACCACCGCATGCTCCTCTGCGATGCCCACATCGAAATAGCGCTTGGGATGGTGTGGCCGAAAAAGATCGAGCCCGGTGCCGTTGGGCATGGCAGCGGTGATGGCGACGATCTTCGGGTCTTCGGTGGCCAGGTTGACCAGCGTGTTGGCGAAAACTTCAGACCAGGTAAGCTGCCCCGCCGGCTTCGTCTTTCCGGTTTCAGGATCGTAGGGTCCAAGGCCGTGGAATTTCTTCGTCCCATCAATGGCGGGCTGGAAGCCGCGACCCTTCTGGGTCAACACATGCAGCAGAACTGGGTTGTCCACAGTCTTGAGGAACTTGAACGTCTCAATCAGCAGGGGCAGATTGTGGCCGTCGATGGGGCCAAAGTATTGCAGGCCGAATTCTTCAAAGAGCATTGAGGGCCAAAGCAGTCCCTTGGCCGCTTCTTCCGCGCGGCGCGCCACGGTGAGGGCAGTCTTGCCGCCAAATTTCTCCAGGATGCGATGGGCCTGGTCGTGCAAATTCTTGTAGTGTTCGTTGGTGACAACGCGATGGAAGTAACGGGCAATTGCGCCAACGTTGCGATCGATTGACCACTCATTGTCGTTCAGCACCACGATCATCCGCCGGGTTTGGTCGGCGATGTTGTTGAGCGCCTCAAAAGAAATGCCGTTGGTAAAAGCGGCATCTCCGGCAACGGCGATCACGTGCTCTGAGCCGCCGGAGAGGTCGCGGGCAACAGCCATGCCCAAAGCCGCGGACAGCGCGGTACCGGCGTGCCCCGCGCCATAGCAATCGTGCTCGCTTTCGGTGCGCAGCATAAAGCCGTTCAGGCCGCCGGGCTGGCGGATGGTGGCAAATCGATCGAGGCGTCCGGTGAGGATCTTGTGAATGTAGGCCTGGTGGCTCACGTCGAAAGTGATCTTGTCTTCGGGCGTATTGAAGACGGTGTGCAGCGCGAGAGTGAGCTCGACGACGCCGAGATTCGGACCCAGATGGCCACCGGTCTTCGAAAGGGTTTGAATGAGGAATTCGCGAATCTCACCCGCCAGGTCAGCCATCTGCGCCTGGGTCATGGACTTCAGGTCAGCAGGCGAGTGGATGGATTCGAGCAGAGTCCCCATGAGCTTCCTTCTCCCGGGAAATTGCCGGGCCCTTACTTAGACGCCGCTCGCCTGCAACCGCACTGAGCCACTGCCGGCAAGCATCGCGAAATATCCTTTAAGTATACCAATTTGGCGGTTCGGCGGCGCCGGAATCTTGAAGGGGTGCGGCGAAGATGGGTGAGGGGGCAGTCCGGCCATCTCCAGGGCACGGGACGCATAGCAAGGTTGCCCGTCCATGTAGGATGGCGGTATTGACTCAGCGGGGAGGAAACGGACGTGAGGGTAGGATTTGGAAGGGTTTTGGCGGTTTTGGTGATGGTGGCAGCGGCTGCGAGCCTGTACGGCCAGTTGCCGGAGCCTGGTGCGCCGGCGAACGCCGCCAATCCGCTGACTGACCCGACGGTAAAGCCGGGAAAGATGATCCTGTTCGACCTGGAGGCGCGCTTTGCCAAGGATGTGCTGGAGCGCGGCGGCGCGGCATTCGCTGATTGGTTTGCCGAAGACGGGGTTGAACTGAGCAATGGCGCGGCGCCAGTGGTGGGCCGCGTGGCCATCGTCAAAGACGCCAACTGGTCACCGAAACAGTATCAACTCATCTGGACGCCGACGGACGCGATGATGGGGCCGTCTGGCGATATGGGCTATACCTGGGGCCACTACGAAGGTCACAGCAAAGACGCCAACGGTAACCCGGTGACAACGAGCGGACGGTATATGACGATTTGGCGAAAACAGACGGATGGGAGTTGGAAGGTGGTTCTGGATGCCGGAAGCAATGAACCGGCTGCGAGCGGAGACTGCTGCAAACTACCTGCTGGGGAGTGACAACGACTCAGATGCATGGTCGCCGGTCGGGGTTGCTTCCTCGAATAGAAAATTTCATGTTTCCTTAGTAACCAGTCTTGGATTTTTAGTGTCGTATTTTCGATAACTTTAGTTGTAACCGGTTTACTAAAAGACTCCCTCGTTTGTGGCAGAAGGAACGTTACGTCGTTGCCCGATACTGTAGGTTGGGTGACTTTGCTTGACGTACGGGGCGCAGGGTCCACAACTCGGGGAACGTCAGGAGCCGGCTCAAAGGTCGGGGTTGGACATATTTGACCGCACTCCTGACCCGGCGCTGGACGAACTGACCGGTCTGGCCGCAGTGCTGTGCGGCGCCGATTACGCCTATACCGGCTGGATGGATTCCAAGCGTCTTTGGTTCAAATCCACCTATGGATTCAGCGCTCCGGAACAGTCGCGCGCCACCACCGGATGCCATTACATGCTGGAAAGCGGCCAGTCGATGCTGGTCCGGGATGCGGCCAAGGACTCTCGATTTCCTCGTGAAGGAATTTGGCCTTTCGGCGGGAAGCCATGCCGCTCCTACGCGGGAACGCCGCTGCAAGTTGGATCGAATCAGTTTGCGGGGACCCTGGCTATATTGGCCCGGGAGCCGGACCGGTTCAGCAAGGAACACCTGACGCTGCTTGAGATTCTTGGTCACCAGGTGGTGACGCGGCTTGAACTGTATGCGCGCATTCGCGGCCAGGAACAGGCGCAGCGTGCGCTGCAGTTGACCGAGCGCGCATTGGCCACAGAACGCTGCTTTGTGGCCGGAACACTGGACTCGATTCCCTTCCTTGCGGCTCTGCTGGACACCAGCGGCAAGATGGTGCGGATGAATTATCCGTGCATGCAACTGACGGGGCTGAGCCAGGAAGAGGCCGTAGGACGCCCGTTCATAGACAAGATACTGGAACTCGCCGATCATCGCTGGGCGGAAGACAAGCTGCGCGAAGCCGCGGCGGGCTTGGTCTCTGGCCCGCACGAGACAAACTGGCGGACCCAGGGGGGGCGAGTGCGGCACGTAAGTTGGACGCTGCGTCCCCTGCCCGGTCCCTCCGGCGAAATCCTCTACCTGATCGTCAGCGGCCAGGACGTTACTGAGCAGCGCGAAGCGGAAATGGCGCTGCTTTCCAGCGAAACGCGCTATAAGCAGGTGGTTGAAAACAGCTTGGGATTCCTGTTCACCTGCTCGATGGAAGGCCGGCTGACTTCACTGAATGCCTTTACCGCTGAGACGCTGGGATATCGCGCCGAGGCGCTCACCGGCCGTCCAGTTGCGGAACTGCTCGATGGCAGCGGCGCGGCGACCTTTCTTGACGGCCTGCGCACGCTTCAAACCGGGGCCGAGTGGCAGGGTTCGCTTCGGTTGCGCAGAGGCGACGGCGCTTATCGACGGATTGCGTTCCGCAGCCGCCGCATGGAGTTGCCCGGTGAGCGCCCGTTCGTCCTGAACCATGGCATCGACGTGACCGAGCAGCACGAGGCGGAAGAGGCTCTGCACCTGGCCACGCGCCAGCGCGAGCTGATTCTGGAGTCGGTGGGCGACGGCATCTACGGCATCGATCTTTACGGCAGAATGACATTTGTGAACCAGGCCGCGGCACGGACTCTCGGCTATACGCCTGAGGAATTGACCGGCCGCGATCTGCACGAGGTGGTGTACCGCAGCCATGCCGACGGTAGCCCCCATGGGAAATCCGCAAGCCCGATTTTGCTGGCCATGCACCGCTCAACGGCAATCAGGATGCGCGATGAGGTTTTCTGGCGGCAGGACGGCGTGCCGATTCCCGTGGATTACAGCGCCAGCCCGATGCTGGAAGACGGACGCATTGCCGGCATGGTTGTGGCATTCCAGGATATTTCTGAGCGGCGGCGTCTGGAACGCATGAAAGACGAGTTCATTTCCACCGTAGGGCACGAACTGCGCACCCCGCTCACTTCCCTGCGCGCGTCGCTGGGGCTCATCTCCTCAGGATCGCTGGACAAACGGCCGGAGAAGCGCACGAAGATGTTTGAAGTCGCGATTGGCAATTGCGACCGGCTGGTGCGACTGGTGAACGACATTCTGGACTTCGACAGCGTGGAAAAGGGCATGCTGACTTTGAATCGGAAGTTGGTGAAGGCTGACGACCTGCTACGCCAGGCTGCCGCCGCAGTGCAGGGGCCGGCCACTGCGGCCAAAATCAGCTTCAAGATCGATTCGACGGACGAGCAGGTGCTTGCCGACGGAGACCGCATCTTGAAAGTGCTGCACGAGCTGCTGACCAACGCCATCAAGTTCTCGCAACCTGAGACCGAGATCCGGCTCTCCGCTCAGTCGTTGGAACCGGTAAACGCGGCGGCCGGCGAAGTCTGTTTTATTGTCGAGGATCAGGGCCGCGGCATTGCTCCGGAAAAGCTGGAGAAGATCTTCGACCGCTTCCACCAAGGGGATGCATCGGATACGCGCTCGCGCGGTGGCACCGGGCTCGGCCTGGCACTGTGCCGCAGCATCATTGAGCAGCACAGCGGACGCATCTGGGTGGAAAGCACGCCCGACAAAGGCAGCCGCTTCCTCTTCACGTTGCCCATGGCAGCTTCGGTGAACGTCTAGCCAACCAAAAGAACAGCGGGAAATGTTTCGATCGCCGGAGTTAAACGCGAACGATCATTACTTCCGTTGACTTCATCAGGGCCGCTGCGGTCTGGCCTTTGCGCAACTGCATTTCGCGCGCGGCATCGGCGGTGATTATGGACGTGATCTGCTGATCGCCGACGGATAGCACCACCTGGGCGAGCAGGCCGCTGAACTTCACTTCCACAATCTTTCCCACAAGTTGATTGCGGCCGCTGACGTTGCGGAAGCGCTCGCGGGATTGAATGCGTGGCTTGGTGGGACCCGGCTTCAGCAGCGGCTTAAGAACGCTTTGCGGGATGCGATGGTGGCCGCCGGGAGTCGTGGTGCTCTTCAGCTTGCCGGCGAGAATCCACCCCTTGATTGTGGCGTAGCTGACGCCGATCTCCGCTGCCGCTTCACGTGGAGTCAAAAGAGTTTCTGACTGGGCCATGGATTCACCTTGAGTGTCGGCCGATCCCACCCGTGCCAGACACGCTCCAATGATCCAAGGGTACACCCGAGGCGTTGCTCCATCGAGGTGCAAAATCACCCGACCGAGCCCACTGTCGCATACCGTACAAATTCGATACACCTATTCGTTTAATATCGAAGCAAGAGGTCATGCAGTAATTCAGCTTCACATGGAGGCACTCATGTACAAGGCTAAGTCTGCCTTTGCAGCGGCGATTCCCTTCTCCCGATCGACGCTGGCTAAATCCTTCCTGCTGCTTTTGTGGATTGCTATTGCAGCGTTCCCGGCCCGCGCACAAACGGCGCCGGCCGCTGCCGGGGCGCCGGCTGAGAAAGAGAAAACCGGCTGCGCGAGCGGCCACGACTTCGCCACCACCGATTGCACCCTGACCTGGCACGGCATCACCGTATATGGGACCTATGACGTCGGCGCGGGCTGGGTCAGCCACGGCTTGCCGGAAAACGGCTACAACTACGAAGGTGAATCTCTCGTCAACCGAAACGGCTTCCAACACCGCTTCGTCGTCGCACCGAACAACCTGTCGCAGACGGGACTGGGCATCCGAGGCAAAGAGGATTTTCTTCCTGGCTGGGCCGTTGTGTTCAACGCCTCAACCGGCATCAATCCGCAATCCGGCTTGCTCGCCAACGCGTCTGACACCGACATCATCAACAACGGCCTTCCCAGGAGCAGCTATTCCATAGCCATCGACGGCGCGCGCGCGGGCCAACCCTTCAATGACGAATATTTTGCCGGTGTATCGTCCAAATATGCTGGCACGTTGACCTTCGGTCGTCAGCGCGCACTCGGCACCGATACGATGCTTCAATATGATCCGGCCAACGGCAGTTATGCTTTTTCGTACATCGGGTATAACGGCACGATGGCTGGCGGCGGCGACACTGAGGACAGCCGCTGGGACGACGCCGTAAAGTATCGCCTCACATATGGCCCGGTCCATTTCGGCGCGATGTATAAATTCGCCGATGGATCTGCGGGCTGTTATTCGGCCGCCGCAACCTGGACTGCCGCAAACTGCACGCCGGAATCAGCGCATAACAACGCCTATGGATTCAACCTCGGCGGCAGCGAAGGCAAGTTCTCGGCCGACATCGTCTACCAGCATTACAACCAGGCAATCAGCGTACTGAATCCTCTGTTAGGCGCTCAGAGTCTGGCGGCGCCCTATCAGTCGACCACCGACAGCATCAATACAAACCCTATCAACGGGGTCAACCTGATCGCTACCAACAACACCGTCTATGGCATCGTGACCGACAACAACGCAGTCATGACCACCGCCAAGTATTCGTCGGAGACGTTCAAAGTGTTTGCCGGGTACGAGTACATCTGGCAGAACAATCCGAAGGACCCGCTGGGCGTTGGCGCCGCAGACCAGGGCGGCTACATCATGAGCGGCGTAGAAGACAACAATCTTGATTCTGAGAAATTGGTGCAGATCTGGTGGACAGGCGCGAAGTACTCCTACCGTCACACCGACGCCACACTAGCCTGGTACCAACAGCGGCAGAACGATTTCCGTAAACCACCGACCTGCTCGACCGACCCCAGTATCGGCAATATGCGCGCGTCTTGCGCTGGTAGCCTCAACGAGGGGTCCTTCTATCTGGATCATCACTTCAGCAAGCGTTTCGACTCTTTTGCCGGCGTTGCATATTCCTACGTAAAGGGCGGTCTGGACATCGCTATTCCTCACGGCCCCGGCGTCCCCTATAAATCCGACAACAACTTCGCTCCGACCGTCGGTAGTCGTTTTACCTTCTAAGAGTACTAAGAGACGATTCCCCGGTTGGTTGATGGACGCATGCGATCCCATCCTTCACGATGAGCGTGAAGGATGGGGCGCCCTCGCGGCACGCCCCTACGCGAATTCTTCCCGCACCATGAGACAATTCCCTCGACGGCCTTTCCCGCATCCAATCCCCAGTTGCCGGACGAATAAACCTATGGCTATTACTACAAGCATTCAAAACCTGCTCTTCGGCAGACCCCTGGCTACAAGCGAGGAGCGCGCCGAGCATATTGGTCCCATCGCCGGCATTCCCGTCTTCGGCCTCGACGCACTCAGTTCGGCTGCATACGGTCCTGAGGCCGCGCTTACCCTGCTCATCCCGCTGGGCCTGATGGGCGTGCATTACATCGTCCCCGTCAGCGCGGCGATTATCCTCCTGCTGACCATCGTCTACTTCAGTTACCGGCAGACAATTGACGCTTATCCGCAGGGCGGCGGCTCTTACACAGTGGCGAGCCAGAACCTGGGCGAGGGAGCGGGCCTGCTGGCTGCGGCCGCGCTGATGATCGACTACATTCTCACGGCCGCGGTAGGCATCTCGGCAGGCGTGGGTGCGCTCATTTCCGCTGCGCCTGGACTGCAGCCCTACACGCTGCATTTGTGCCTCGCGGTACTCCTAATTCTGACGGTCGTGAACATGCGCGGCGTGCACGACACCGGCGTGGTGTTCATGATTCCCACGTATCTGTTCACCGGGACTCTGCTGATTGTGATTGTTGTCGGCGCGTGGCAGGTGCTGCACACGGGCGGCCATCCGCATCCGGTCACCGCGCTGCCGGCAATTCCGACGGCAACCATGGCGATGGCAAGCTGGTGGATGATCCTGAAAGTCTTCTCCTCCGGATGCACAGCCATGACCGGCGTGGAAGCAGTGAGCAACGGCGTCATGGCGTTCCGCGAAGACGCGCGCAAGAATGCCAAAATCACACTGTCGGTCGTGATTGTGCTGCTCGCGATTTTGCTTGGCGGCATTGCGCTGCTGTGCCGCGCGTATGGCATTGCGGCAACCAATCCCGAGGGTCCGGGATACGAGAGCGTGCTTTCCATGCTGACCCGCGCGGTCATGGGCCACGGATGGTTCTACTACCTCACCATCGCTTCTGTGTTGCTTGTTCTGGCACTCTCCGCCAATACCGCGTTTGCTGATTTTCCCCGGCTCACGCGCGCCATTGCGCTCGACGACTACATGCCGCACGTGTTCATGCTGCGTGGCCGGCGGCTGCTTTATTCCTGGGGCATTTATGTCCTCGTGGTATTGACCGCGGTGCTGCTGATCATCTTCGGCGGCGTCACAGACCGGCTCATTCCGCTCTACGCCATCGGGGCGTTCATGGCCTTCACGCTCTCGCAGGCGGGCATGGTGATGCACTGGAAGCGCCAGGGAAAAGCGAACCTGCGCATGTTCGTCAACGGACTGGGCGCCTTTGCCACCGGCCTCACCGCGCTGGTGGTGCTGGTTGCCAAGTTTATTGAGGGAGCATGGATAACGGCGGTGCTGATTGCGGTGATGATTTTGCTGATGCGCGCCGTCAAGCGCCATTACGAGCGCGTGGACAAGGAAACTTACCTGGACATGCCGTTCATCCCGTCCGAGGTAAGCGAGCCCATCGTCGTCATCCCTATGGACCGATGGAGTCGTGTGACGGAGAAGGCGCTGGCCTTCGGGCTTTCGATGGCCGACGACGTACGCTGCCTGCACGTACAGGTTGGCGAAGAGGAAGACGACATCTGCAAAGTGTGGGAGCAGGATGTGGCCGCGCCCATGCGCGAGGCTGGCAAGAGTGTTCCCAAGCTGGTGGTTCTTAAATCGCCTTACCGTTACGTGCTGACTCCGGTAGTGGATTACATCCTGGGGGCGGAGTGCGAGTCGGCAACCCACAACGTATGCGTGCTGGTGCCGGAATTGGTGGTACGCCACTGGTGGGAAAACCTGATGCACAACCGCCGCGCCGACCTGTTGAAAGTCATCCTCCTGGTGCGAGGCAACAAGCGCATCGTGGTGATCAACCTTCCCTGGTATCTCGATCGAGGTTAAGGCCGGCCGCATCAACCATCGCCAGTGACGAGCAGGTGTGGAATTTCGCCGCCGCGGATTCCCTTCCCGGCTGCAACCCGTCACAATAGTGAGTGGACTTTCGAACAAGTGATGAAACCCCGATAAGTGAAAGCGCAGGCCGTCGAGCCGCGGCCAGCCTTCGTCGTTGGGCGGCGGGCGGTCGACGGCGGATGATCGCGACCAACCTGGGTTTTGCGCTGGCAATCTCTGCTGCTGGCTACACCCCATGCCAGGCGCAGCAATGGGACGGTAATCTGAATGGCGCCCAGTCTGCACAGCAACCCGGCGCACCAGTCCCGATTGTGCTTGTTACCGTACACGGCGAAGTACGCGATAGTGCCACTGGGCAGCCGCTGCCGCGCTCTTTGGTGCGGATTGAAGGCGAAGCCGACACCGGCACACTCACCGATGGCGAAGGCCGGTTTGAGATTTCCGGAGTCCCCGCAGGTCCGCAGAGCATACGGGTTGTGAAGCCAGGCTTTCACGGGCGCCCGTATGCTACGGAAGACGTGGGCTACCCCGGGGAGGGTCCGGCACACAGCGTTCTGCTAGCGGCACAAATGCCCGATTTGGTATTCACGCTGACACCAAACTGCGCGATTCATGGGCACATTGAGCTCTCGACAGGTGACCCTGCCGAGGCCATGACCGTGATCCTGTTGAAGAAGGTTGTGCGATATGGGCGCGCCGTATGGATGCAGGAATCGCAGATCAAAACCACTGGAAATGGGAACTATAGATTTGGAGGCATCTCGGATGGCGTGTATGCCGTATACACAATGCCCGCGCTGGAGAGTGAACCTGGCGTGACAGCAGTTGCCAAAGGCACCGCCGCAAAGATTGTCCGCAACGGCTTTCCCGCTGTGTTTTATCCAGGCGCGCGAGAGTTTGCGGGCGCGGCGCACATTCAACTGACACCGGGCCAGCAGGCAGAGGCAAACTTCAATCTCACGCTCGAGCCCTTCTACCCTGTAACAGCATTTGGAGCTATGCCGGGGGCGAATAACAATCCGCTACCGCCGGGCAATACGGTCATCATCATGGACGCCACGGGTCATGTGCTTCCCTATATTCCGCAATTCGACTCCGGAACGCACACTCTGCAGACCAACCTGCCAGACGGAACCTACATGATGGTGATGCAGACATTCCAGCGCTCTCAGTTCATTATGATCGATGGGCCGATGATTCCCGCCGGACGCAATGCCGGGCCCCTTGCCGGCTCGGTGGAGTTCACGGTGGCAGGCCACCCCGTAACCGGCCTGCGGATTCCGCTAGGCACGCCGCCGCAGAACGTGTTGCGTCTGCGGTTTCTGCATGAAGCCGAAACCCCGAACCCTGCAAACAGCGTGGGCAACGTGACTGGTGCAGACCTGGTAAACCTGGCGCTGGATCGGGCGGACGGAATTCCTGCGCAGTTTGTGGAGCCCAACTCCACTACCGACAGCGGGCCAGACTGGCTTGCATTCAGCGCGTGGCCCGGCTCGTATTGGATCGACGCCAACCTGCCGCGCAAGGGTTGGTGTGCCAACTCGTTCAACACCGGCGGACTGAACCTGGCCCATGACCCATTGTCCATTGGGTTTTCCGCCGCTACGCCGCCCATGGAACTGGCGCTCACTGACAACTGCGCCACGTTGGCGCTCAATCTTCCCGCAGGCGTCGCAACCTTTGTCCCGGGCGAAGAGCCCTTCTACTTCGTCTACATCGTGCCGGACTTCGATACGCCCGTGTATATCCCGCCCATGACGATCCATCCGTCCTCCGGCTCCACGCTCACCGTCGACGGGCTCGCGCCGGGCAACTATCACGTCTACACATTCAACGCGCCGGTGCATTTTGAATACCGCAACCCGGACGCTGTGGGAGCGATCGCGAATCCGGCGCAGGCTGTCACGCTGTCTCCGGGCACCACGGCCAATCTCACGCTGGAGGTACCGGAGCATTGAGTGCGAATCTTGATTCCAAATTCAGTTCGAGATTTGGCCATGCTGCCCTTGTGCTCCTGGTGTCTACCGCGTATCTGGCAGCCATTGCGCAAACGCCACAAGCCGCCGGCAGGTCGGCGGCGAGCGGATATCGCATTGCCGGAATCGTTGTGAATTCCGTGACCGACGAGCCTGTGCGGCATGCCACAGTGGCCGCGCTCAATGAGGAAGACAGCCACACAGTTGCCTCGGTGGAGTCGGATGAAGAGGGGCGGTTTTCACTCGACGGACTCGCCGCGGCCAAGTACCAGTTGACGGCTTCGAAACGAGGTTTTATTTCAGCTGCCTACGACGAGCACGAGGAGTTTTCCTCCGCAATCGTGACCGGCCCGGCGCAGGAAACGGAGAATCTGAAATTCAAAATCATTCCGGGTTCCACACTGCGCGGCGTTGTAACCACAGAAGGAGGCGAGCCGGTGGAAGGCGCCTCGGTGATGCTCTTCCTCAAGCCCCACGCGCACCGTTTGAATGACCGCATCACTCAGGCCAATTCAACATCGACGGATGACACTGGAGCATACGAGTTCAATGGACTGCAGGAGGGCGAATTTCTACTGGCCGTGAGGGCTGACCCCTGGTACGCGCTGCACCGTTCCGTCGCGCGGGGCGCTTCCTCCAGCGACGGCGGTGCGGAGATGCGCGCGGCGCTGGACGTGGCTTACCCGATCACCTTCTACGAAGAAACCACGGACGAGACCTCCGCAACAACAATTTCCCTGGCCAAAGGCAATCGCGAGGAAGCCAATGTAACTCTGCACGCCGTGCCTGCA
>Ga0302278_10004976_pt1 | contig 13410 bp, 13 predicted proteins | sample III_Bog_N3_2_FD_194543 | JGI IMG/M metagenome (GOLD analysis project Ga0302278, IMG submission 194543) | Peat permafrost microbial communities from Stordalen Mire near Abisko, Sweden - III_Bog_N3_2 | ecosystem: Environmental > Terrestrial > Soil > Wetlands > Peat | place: Sweden: Abisko... | reverse complement strand
ACCCTGCGCCGCAAGACTCCGCTGCTTCATCGATCCGCACCCCATAACCATCAGATTAATCAATCAGGCCGCGGTCGCATAACTTGTGCAGAGGTTCCCTAACAGATCATTGCACGTTTCCAGCGCCGTTCTATCTGAAATCACGGTAACGCGATTTCGCATGAACCGAGAAGGAGACCTGCCAACCTCGCCTCGACAACCAAATTTGGAAAGAGCAAACCAAAGTAAGACGCTGCTCCCCCACTTGAAGTGCAATTGCCATTGCCTCGCTATAGGCCAGCACATCGACATCCCTGCCAAGGGTCGCTCTCAACTCTGCGCTTCCAGACGGGAGTAGCTTCCTGCCGCCCGGCCCCATGTTGGAGCGGCATTAGCAATCGCGTTCCCTGTTCATACAGACATTGTGACAGTCACGCCTTTGCCTCTGGATTTCGCCGCATACATAGCTTCGTCGGCCTTCTGTAATGCATCGTCCAGCGATCGCGGTGCTGTCTCGAATGTCGCACACCCTATGCTCGCAGTGATCGTGAAGCCCGCATCAGTCATACGGCTCGCAATTGCGACACAAAGGCGCTCACAAAGTTCAATGGACTCCGGCAGGAGGGCCATAGGAAGAAGAATAGCAAATTCGTCCCCACCCATACGTGCGATCGAATCCGAATCGCGCGTATTGCAAAGAAGGGCATCCGCGAGCACGTTCAAGGCCCGGTCTCCTTGATTGTGTCCTCTGGAATCGTTCAAGCTCTTGAAGCCATCCAAATCGATGACGGCTAACGAAAAAACACCGCCGTAACGTCTTTGCTTAGTGAGTTCAAGGTCAGCGATCAACTCGAAGCTGTGCCTATTGTGCAGTCCCGTGAGGGGATCACGAGTAGCGAGCATCAAGGTTTCCAAATAGTGTTTTCGGGCTGTCCGAGCTAAGACAATAACCAGCAATGACGCGCCAATGCCAGTCAGTCCATCAATAATTCCACCGGTAACATGTAAATGAGATTTCAGAAGCGAGCAGATCTGGCAGGCAACCGCGAGGAAAAATCCGAGAAACACTCGTTGCATCTTTTTCGAGTGGAGAGCTATCGCCGCTAAGGGAAAAACATAGAGAATACGAAGCCGGATATCGTTTCCGGTCTCGACGTCCATTAGGCAAATCGCAAGAATCAAAGTCGCGCTGGCGACGAAAACGGTGCTTTCAGACAACTCACCTGGAGTCGCGAATCGACTTGTAAAGGACCGAGGCATTGCGGAGTCTCTCAGAAGCGCATTGAAATGCAAGGACAGCAAGGTCACAAGCGACATCGCCGCTCCACCGAATTGAAAGGGGGAGGTTGCTGTGACCCTTATTTGGACTAGGCTACAGCGTTGGTAAGTGAGTTGCCGACGCCATTAAACGTGTTGCCAACGGAGTTCTTGAGGCCCCTCATTGCGGCAAGCGCGCTGAGTCCTACCAGGGCCGCCACTAGGGCGTACTCGATCAGGTCCTGTCCCGCATCGTCGCGCCATAGTCGGCGAAGGCTCGGCGCATCAGCTTGCTTATGACAGGCCACGGGATCGATGGGCCGCGTAGAAACCTCATTCAGCCTGGGGTGATTCATGGTGATTCTCCTTTTTCGTTATGCCGCGTTGAGGCAGCAATAATTCTTACGGTCATCGAATGGGTGGCCGTTCAACGTGATCGATTCTAGGAGAATAGATTAGGGAGCGCGTTGCCGATTAGACGCAGAGATGGAACTGTTCCGGAGGGTGGGAGACGCCGGACCGGGCAGAGCACTCGGCTTCGTTGGAAGCTGAAACCATGCTATTTTCAGCACTTCGCTGGAAGGAGGGGGGATATCTTCAAGGAAGATTCGCCTAGTCGAGTGGAGTAAGGGCGACAAGGAAGGAGTGCCAGTGGGCGGACGGAGACCAGTGTGGCTTGACGTATGCAGCCGAGAACCCGGGGGGTCTGTTACCAGAATGGCCGAGCCGCTGGCCTGAAGCGCGACCCGCAGGGCGGCGAGGGTGGGTGCAAATTGCGTTGGTGGGATGGCTCTTGCGGGGACAGGCGCGGCAATGGAGATCGACGCAAGGACGCACAGCAAGTAAATCCATGCAGGATGAAGTCTCCGGCCACTGCATGCGGCCATGCGAGAATAGATGCTGTCGCGGTATCCCATTGCCATCCCCAGTTTAGGCCTTTCGTCATATGTGCCAATCCCCTAAATAGGGCAGAGCGATTTTGAGTCGAGCTATACCACGACAATTGCGTTTTGACTGGTTGCTCCGAGAGTGGGTATCGGAGGGAATAATCTCATTTGCCTTGTCCGAGTTGGAAAGTACTCCAAGTCGCAGCTTCTCGAACTGCCGTAACGTCCCATTTTCGGCAGGTACTATTCTTGGATTTCGGCAGTTGCGGGCCGGGTGGACCGGATCTGCGGAGCGAAAGCCCCTCGACAAGAATTCGACGCGATGATGCGGGATGCCTGCCGCAGCCAATTCGATGTTGGCGATTCGGTCACAAGCCTGGCGGGACAACTGGACCGCCTCCGTGGGGCAGGTAGATGCCGTCCTGCGCCAGGAGCGCTTCGTAGACCGGGGTGTGCCGCCAGTGGCGAGCAAGTGCGAAGGCGCTCATGTTGGCAATCATGAGGGGTAGAACTAATCCATAACCGCCCGTCATTTCAAAGATGATCAGCACCGAGGTCATGGGAGCGCGAACGATACCGGCGAATACCGCTCCCATTCCGACTACGGCGAATGCGCCGACGGAATCGGCTGAGTGATGGAAAATGATTACGTCCAGGTAGCCCACCGCGCCACCCAGCATGGCACCCATGAAGAGCGCCGGTGCAAAGATGCCGCCCGAGCCGCCGCTGGAGTAAGAACTGACGGTAGAAGCAAGCTTCAGAACACAGAATACTGCCATCGCAGTCACCGTCATTTTGCCTGTTAGCGCTAACGTGAGGGTCTTGTACGGATCGCCGGCGATGCCATTGAGGTGAAAGAGTGCCAGCGCAAGCACCGCAATGCCGCCTGTGGCTGCACCGCCAATGGCCGGCTGCACCCAGCGAGGAACACCGGTAAGGCGTCGGAACCACGCTCGAAGTCCCAGTAGCGAATCGGTGAACGCGACCGAGACAATGGCCGCGAGCAGACCCAGCAGCGCATACCATATCAGCGATGAGGAGTTGGTCAGCGTGTAATTGCCTTGCACATGAAAAACCGGGTTGGAGCCCAGAATTAAGTGTTCGACTACGGCGGCTAGCGCAGCCGCGACAATTACGCCGGAGAGCATGGTCTGGTCCAGATCGCCGATCAGTTCTTCAAGGGTAAAGGTAACGGCCGCAATCGGCGCGTTAAATGCAGCGGCAATACCCGCCGCCATGCCCACGGAGGCCATCCGGCGGGAGTTCTTGGGCCCCAGTCGGGCCAGGCGGGCCAGCATGTTGCTGACGCCCGCGCACACCTGCACCGTTGGTCCTTCAAGACCTAAGGAAGCTCCGGAGCCAATTTGGAGTGCACACAAAACAAACTTGCCGATTGTTTCGCGGACGGTGACCCTGCCATCCCGGAGTGTGTAGGCCACCTTCACCTGAGGAATACCGCTACCCGCAGCGGCGGGGGCAAAATAGGTAAGGCCAATGCCGACAACCGCGCGCCCAATGGTCGGGGAGAGGATCGTCCACCATATCCATCTATGCCCCGAAGCGGTATTGGCACGTTCAATTAACAGGGTTTCAAGCCCCATGATGCTCACGTGGAATGCCACGGCAGCCAGTCCGCAGAGACCGCCAGCCAGAATAGTCACAGCCAAGAGGCGCTGTCGCTCGCTGGGCATGCGACGCAACAGCCACGCATAGAAACGTGCATATAGCCCCTGGAAACCTACCCAGTAGTGGCGTCTTGACACTGCTTGGCTGATCGGGGAGGTCACACCACCAGTATAGAAGCAGAGCGGGAACGGGCCGCCCAGTCCCAGGATGGCCCCGCACGACTGCGTGAATCGAGCCTGATGGGCGATTTAGCCCAGTGGGCTCTCGATCGAAAAGTTGCAGGCTGCTAACCTAGCTGCATGGCTCCCCGACGCGCATCAGCAGTGTTTAGAGCGTGTATAGAGGTGGCCTTTATTATTTTCCTCTTCTACTCCAACCTGTTGATGGGCGAATTCACCGTCGGTAATGGACGCGGAAAGACTTGGGCTTATGCATTCGGGGACATCTTCACTCTGAAGAACTTCGGAATCGCCCTCGTATCTGCGGTGGTGGGCTTCATACTCTTTGAGAGCCTTCGCAAGAGGACCTGATCGCTGTCCAACCTGAGCTAATTGTGGCAATAGTCTTCGCTCATGTGCCAAATGTTTATCAATCCTGAAGCGGGAGAGGGATAAGGGGGACTCGAACTCGACCCGCAAAGCAAGCTATTATGTCATCTACGCTGAGGAGTGGAACGCGGAATGGTGTGCGGCGGACGAAAGTCCGTATGCAGGAGAGGTAGATTGTCGGATCGCTGTTCACTGTGCCATCCGGCCACCGGCCTGGCCGTCAGAAAGCTTCTCACCGAGAGCACATAATGTCAGTCGTAAGCGATGACAAGTCGACCGGGACCATACGCCTCGAACGGAAGCATCCGCTCGCAATTCGCTGGATGCACTGGGTGAATTTCCCAGTGCTGTTCACAATGATCTGGAGTGGCATCCTGATTTATTGGAACGATTCGGACAACGCCTATCGGCATCCGCACGCCATCTATCGCGTCGGCATCGGCAAGCTTACGTTGCTCCGCCTGTTTCCTGAGTGGGTCTATCGGCAGATGAACGTTCCATACCATGTCACTGAGGGTCTCGGCTACCACTTCTTCTTCATGTGGATCTTCGCGCTGAACGGCATTGCCTACGTTCTCTTTCTCGCTCTCTCCGGCGAATGGCGTTTTCTGGTGCCAGAACGCCGCAGCCTGCGCGACGCCATTCAGGTGACGCTCGTCGACCTTCACCTCCGCAAAGGTTTACCCGAGCAAACGAAATACAACGGTGCCCAGCGCATCGCCTATACCTCCGTCATCCTAATGGGCGCGGGAATGTTGGTGACAGGCCTGGCGATCTATAAGCCGACGCAGTTGCACTGGCTCACGAGCCTGCTGGGCGGATATGAGATGGCTCGCTGGCTGCACTTCTGGATCACGATGAGCTTCCTCGCTTTCTTCATGGTTCACGTTGGGCAGGTCGTACTCGCAGGATGGAACAACTTTCGCGCCATGGTCAGCGGGCGGGAGATCCAGAGCACGGACGATCCATCGATTGAGTTGGCACGCCGGAGTTGGAAATGAGCGAACAGTATCCCGTGCCGATGGAGGACCCGAAGCCAGCGTCAGACTCCGCGCCGGTTGAGCCGGACACTCCCGCCGCCACATCAGAGACCGAGGCTGACAAGCGTGATTCCGCATCTTCCGAGTCGGCTGCCGCGAGAGCTGAGTCGGCGAGTGATCCACCTGCGCCTGAAGCAGTGATCGAGATACCCGTCGAAGAACGAGAGGTCATCGATGCGGTCCAAGTGAAAGCGGCAAACGAAGCGGTCCTGGCGGAATCGCGCAAGCATACCCGCCGCGCTTTCGTCGCAGCCGCAGCAGGCGCGGCCGCTGGCTACTGTTTCTACCGTTGGATTGATCAGAGCCCGGGCATCGCGATGCAACTCCGTCCATTCCGCCGTGCGTTTCAGGCAAATGCCGCCATCGCACGTGCGGTGTTTCGCGATCGCGCGTTGGCACCCACCTACTCACTCAAAGAGGCAAAGGACCTTCGCGTAAACGGCGTGTATGGCCTCAAGAAGATGCTCATCCCGGAGAGTTGGCGGCTGCAGTTGGTCGGCGTCCAAGATGCAGCGACGCATCCACGATTCACGAATGATTTGACCGCTTGGGAGTACCGCTATGTGGATACCGCGAGCCATGAGGATCACGGCCACGACACGAAGATCGATCCAAATGCGAGAACTGCTGAAAAGATGGCGCCAATGCCTATGATGGATCAAGCCAAGGCGGAGGAGGATCGTGCCGTGCGCATGCCACGCGGCAAGGAGGAGGCCGGCGAGAGCTACAGCGCTCTGATGCCTCAGACTCCTGGCCTGCTGCTCACCATGGACGAATTGCTAAAGCTGCCCCATCACGAACTGGTGACGCAGTTCAAGTGCATCGAAGGCTGGAGTGAGATCGTGCATTGGGCGGGAATTCGTATGGCCGATTTCATGGAAGCCTATCCACCGGCCCTGATCGACGGAAGGGAGCCAAAGTATGTCTACATGGAGACTCCAGACGGCGACTATTACACTGGCTACGACCTGAATGTTTGCCGCCACCCGCAGACCCTGCTGGTAACGGAAATGATGGGTGCGCCGCTCACGCAGTATCACGGTGCACCGCTTCGCCTGCACATGCCGACGAAGTATGGATACAAGCAGATCAAGAGAATTGGCCTTATCAGCTATACCAACCGAAAGCCGGACGACTATTGGACCAAGCTTGGATATGACTGGTATGCGGGGCTATAACCGCGCAGCGATGTGCCAACGGATCGCAGCCCAAGTGGTTCAGCCCAGCTGGAGCGCCGCCTGAATGTCCTACCTGATCCTTGATCCTGCAAGCCGCAATCCCGAGCTCGAATCGAAGTGCGCCCTCGCGGTGATGGCCAAGGCTCCTCGGCCCGGCAAGGTCAAGACACGCCTGTCGCCGCCCCTGACCGCCGAACAAGCTGCCGCCTTGAACATCTGCTTCCTGCGAGACACGTCCAGAAACATCGCTAATGTGGCAGCCGCCAGCGAGGCTTCCGGACTGGTCTCCTATACGCCTGTCGGCGACGAACGCCTTTTTGATGGTCTGCTTCCTGTCGGTTTCAGGCTCGTCGCGCAACGCGGTGACGGTTTTGGAGAGAGGCTGCTGGCCGCAGCGGAAGACATTCTGGCCTGTGGCTTTGGCGCCGTTTGCCTTATCAACTCTGACTCGCCGACGCTGCCAACTACCGCACTCCGTCATGCGGTTGAGGAATTGAATCGCCCTGGCGACCGCATCGTACTCGGCGGCTCAAGCGACGGTGGCTACTACCTCATCGGCATGAAGGCGCCTCACCCTGAACCGTTCACTAGCATTCACTGGAGCACTTCGTCGGTCTACGCCGAGACAGTAGCCGCGATCGCTCGTGCCGGAGTAGAACTCATAGAAATTCCGGTCTGGTATGACGTGGACGATGGCGAGACATTGAAGCTGCTCCAGGACGAATTGCTTCGGAGTATCCCACCGCCTTTCGTGACCACCCCCGGATATCCCGCGCCCTATAGCCTCAGCTTCCTCCTTGAAACCGTAGGAGTGAGCGAGTGATTCTGGCCCCATTACGACGTTGGCTTGGCCCGCAGCCCTGGCAGACAAATGCCACTCTGATTTTGGTTGGGACGGGCCTGCTTCTCCTCACACAGCAACTCACTCGAGAGTTTCACCACTTCATCATTGGCTTCTCTGAGGTGTCCGGCTGGTCGGCGATTCTCTACCTGATCGCCGTAGTAGCCATCCTCACCATGCCTGTCAACCGCTACACCTTCGCGATCATTCTGACGTTCGCCGTAGCTTTTCGACTGATCACACTCTTTCCTCATCCTTATCTGTCAACCGATGTTTACCGCTACGCCTGGGATGGAGTGGTCCAACACGCGCACATCTCGCCGTATCGCTATGTTCCTGGCGATCCCGCACTTAGCTTCTTGCGCTCGCCAAATCAGGATCTGTTCGACCACATCAATCGCCGCGACTACGCCCACACCATTTACCCACCCGCCGCGGAGTTGCTCTTCTACCTCATCACCTTTATCGGTCCGACTGTCACCTTCATGAAGGCAGCAATGGTCCTTTTCGAAGGCGTCACTCTGATCGCGCTCCTCAAACTGCTCCGCGAACTTGGATTGCGCCGTGAGCAGGCCCTGATCTACGTATGGTGCCCGCTGCTCGTATGGGAGTTCGGCAGTTCTGGCCATCTCGACTCGGTCGCCATGGCCTTCATTGCTCTGGCGCTTCTCGCACGATACCGCATGCAGCCAATTCTTACCGGCCTGTTTCTCGGCCTGGCGATCATGACCAAAATGTATCCGCTCGTTCTGCTTCCCGCGCTCTTTCGTCGCGGCGAATACAAGATGCCCGCAACCGTAGCTGCCGTCATCGCCATCGGGTATGCCTGCTACTCCAGCGTGGGCATGCTTGTCTTTGGCTTTCTCGGCGGCTACGCAAAAGAAGAGGGCATCGAAACCGGAAGCCGCTATTTCCTGCTCGAACTTGCGCAGCATGTGCCCGGGCTCCACGACCTCTCAGCCAACGCATACTTCGCAGTCGTTGCCCTCGTCTTCGCCGGGCTAATACTCTGGTGCTGGCGAACTTGCTGTAACTCAACATGGCTCGCGTCCGGCAGCGGTCAAACCCGCATCTTCGGCCCCGCAGGGAATGCTGGCTTTCTCCTGCCCGCTTTCGCGCTTGCCCTCACACTGATGCTGCTGTTCTCCCCCCACTATCCCTGGTACATTGCATGGCTCGTTCCCTTCCTCGTGCTGGCTCCCGACATCACCGTCTTCGCCTACGTCTGCGGCTTCTTCTATCTCTGCACCACGGTGATCGCCGTTGGCTATGGACCGCAGCAGTTCCTTCTCAACAAGATTTTGTACAGCGGGGTCCTCGCCGCCTTCCTGCTCGACATTGCCGCGCGCCGCTGGCCCATATACCGGCTCGATCTCAGCTATCCGGCCCAGCAGGAGACCACGCGCCCGTGAGCAGCCAAATCTCCGTCATTATCCCGGCACTCAACGAGCGTGAATCCATCGGCTACGTCGTCGCCTCGATGCCCTGGGCAGTCATTGCCGAATGCATCGTCGTGGATAACGGCTCTACCGACAGCACGGGCGAGTTCGCCGCAGCAGCCGGAGCCCGTGTCATCACATCGCCCCGTGGGTACGGTGCCGCATGCAAGGCAGGCTCCGAAGCCGCGCTCTCGACCAGCACCATACTTGTCTTCATGGACGGCGACGGCAGTGACGTCATCTCTGACCTTTCACGCCTCGTCACTCCCATCGAAGCAGGAGCCGCCGACTTCGTCATCGGTTCACGCGCCCGAGGTAATCGCGAACCCGGTTCCATGGCCTTCACGCAGATATTTGCGGGACGGGTTGTAGGGCTTCTTCTTCGCGCCTTGCACGGTGCCCGCTACACCGACATGGGCCCCTTCCGTGCCATTCGCCGCTCATGTCTGGAGCAACTGAAGATGTCCGAAATGACCTATGGATGGAACTTAGAAATGCAGGTCAAAGCGGCGAAACGACACCTCCGCATTCAAGAGATTGCGGTTGACTACAAATGCCGAATCGGCGGCGTCAGCAAAGTATCCGGCAATCTACGTGCATCGGTTAAGACAGGGATACGAATCTTGGCGGTATTGCTCCGCACTTCGCGCTCAGAACCAAACCTTCCCGAACATCACTGATTTACTGCTGCAACCTATTTAGAGGAGACCACTTTGGCACTACATCAAAAGCGAGCACTCGTCACCGGAGGCGCCGGCCTAATCGGCTCACACATTGCCGACCTGCTCGTGCGCGAGGGTTGGACCGTCCGCATCCTCGACAATCTCGAGCCGCAGACTCACAAGAATGGAAAGCCGGAATGGATCAACCCCGCCACCGAGTTCCGCCTGGGCAGTGTGCAGGATTATGGCACGATGCACTCCGCGCTAACCGACATCGACGTCGTCTTCCACGAAGCCGCGTACGGTGGCTACATGCCGGAGATGGCGAAGTACGTCCTCGTCAATAGTTTTGGCACAGCTCAGATGCTGGAGATCATTCGCGATCACCACTTGCCCATCCACAAGGTGCTCGTCGCCAGTTCGCAAGCGGTCTACAGCGAAGGCGCAGCCAACTGCCCGGAGCACGGGCCCGTTGCCCCCTCATTGCGCCCGGTCGAGCAACTCCGCGCCGGAGACTTCAGTGTGCACTGTCCCGTCTGCGGCGCGCCTACCTCGTCCATTCCAACCCCAGAGGCTACGCCCGGCGGCGGCGAGACTGTCTATGCGCTGACCAAGGTGGATCAGGAACGCCTCGTTCTGCTCTGGGGCAAGCAGACCGGCATCCCATCGGTTGCTTTGCGCTACTCCTGCACCTATGGGCCACGGCAATCACTTTTCAATCCCTACACCGGCGTCATCGCCATCTTCTGCACACGCTTGCTTAACCGACAGCCTCCCATCCTGTATGAAGATGGTGGCCAAACACGCGATCTTTGCTTCGTCGAGGACATCGCCCGCGCCAACTTGCTCGCAGCTACAACAGACAAGCTCGACGGTCTGCCCGTAAACGTTGGCAGTGGACGTGCCACTAGCGTGCGTGATTTGGCCGCAATCATCGCAAATCAACTCGGTGTAAACCTCGAACCCCTTGTGAGAGCCGAGTTTCGCCCCGGCGAGATCCGTTCGTTGATCTCGGATATTACCCGGATCCGCACCATCGGCTACGAGCCACAGACCATGATCGAGGAAGGAATAGCGCGGTATGTTGACTGGATCAAGACGCAGGGCGCCGTCGAGGACTACTTTGCGAAAGCCGAGGCAGGCCTACGCTCCAAGGGCATCGTCCAAAGCGTGACCTCCGGGGGCCGTTGACCCACTCTTTTCGCATACGGCGCATTGGTAATCTCCATACATGTGGAGCGACACGCTGCTCCAGAGCTGAGAATACACAAGGTCTTCAAAATCCGGACGGGCAAGGACCTTTGCAGTTTGTTGAACGAGGTGTGGACGGTCGGACCGCGTAAAACAGGTAGCCAGCCGCATCGCCGATAGCGGGAGCTGTGTTTTGAAGGATGCCGTTGGTTCAGCAAGAAAAAGACGGCCGCCCGGCTTCAACACCCGGAAAATCTCGGCTATTACAGCCCTCCGATTGGCAACTACCAAGAGTAAGCGGGAACTTATGACTGCATCCACCGGCTCCGTACAGGTAGAGAGACGCTCCACATCTCCCTGCGCGAATCTACAGTTTGCCAACGCTTCAGACGAGGCTCGCCATCGCGCCCAGGCGACAAGACGGGAGGATCGGTCAACCCCCAGCACCTGCAAGAGAGGATAACGCTGCGCGAAGCGACGCGCATAAAATCCTGGACCACACCCAGCCTCAAGTACAGAGATGGTTCCCGAAGAAACTCCGTTGGGAAATAGAGCCCGCGAAATCTCGTCTGTATGATCCCGAAACAGGTGCTCACGGAAGAACGCGTAGAGCCAGGCGCTGTCCTCAAAGAGATGCCTTCCATCTCTCTCAACGGCGGTCCCTCTCAGGCCACACGCGCCATCATTCATGTTCCACCTTTTCCTCTTGAAATAGCCCTGTTCCTAATCAATGTGGACAAAGAATCATAGCCAAGCTTAGCCCAGTTGTCAGCTAACCGTCTTCGTCTATCGAAAGGCATCGGGCAGCGCGCCCAGGGTCGTCGTCAATCGCTATTCCTGTCGCAATGTTCGAGATCTGCGCTGCGTTCGGAAGCTCCTTCTTCGCCAGCGTCGTCCTCGGAAATGCGAGGCATCCCGACAACTACAAGTTCTCCTCGTCAAACCGACCGCAGCCGCGCGAAACATTCCGTCAATTCAAAGCGTCTTCATCCCATCCGCCCGAGGATGGGCGTAGGATAAGTGGTTCCCGAAATCTCGGCCCCGCACTACAGCTCCACGGAGACCGAAGCCATGCGCCTAGTCAAAGCTTACTCCGTGCCCCTCTTACTCTCGTTGTTCCTTCTCGCCTCCACCGCCCCTGCACGCGCAGGTGCCCGCCGCCGGCACTTCTGTCTCGATCAAGATGATCGACACCGTGAACTCCAGCAGCGATCCCGCTGGCAAGCAGTATCGCGCTTCCGTCACGACAGCGGTAACCTCCGCCAATAGCGTCACCATTGCGCAGGGCGCTGCGGCCACCGTTACGCTAGCCAGTAGCGGCGCGGATTACACCGCGCAGCTCTCCTCCATCACCATCAACGGCCAGTCCGTCGCCGTCACCAGCAACGCCGCGAGCGTCTCTTCGGTCGGGCAATATGCTCAGGCGAAGGCCGGGAGCGCAGTCAGTTCCGTACTCGGAGGACTCGGCCATCACGTCAGCGCGCCTGCCGCCGTCGCCGCGGCTGCAACCGGCCAGCATGTTTCGCTGCCCGCCGGCACCACGCTCACCTTCGTGCTGGGACAGCCTCCGGCGTCGAGCTAGGGAGCACCGACGCCAACCTCTGCGCAACCGATGGAGGCGTCCGCTGCGTCCATGCCGAGTTCCGCATCCAGTACCGCGGCGTCAGCTGCCCCGGGACAGAACTGGTGGATGTGCAGCTACCGGGATGTGAAAGATCCCTACAAACCCCGCTTGGGAGCCGTATGTACTACGCTCTCGTGACTTCGAGTGAGGCGGTTGCAAACGGGACGCATGGGCTGAATGACCACTTCAGCGCCTATGTTCGGCAGAACTGCAAGGTCAACGACAATGCGACTGCTGGCGCGGTCGGGTACGGAGCGATAGCAGCCTACGCACAATCCCTCTGGGACGCTTTTCCCGACTTGAGTTTCGAAACGGTAAGTCTGACCCACAATGATCAGGGATTGGTGTCAGCCGAGTGGCTTATGAAGGGTACCAACACGGGCCCCATGATGGGCCTGGCACCTGCGGGCCGATCAATCGCGCTCGCCGGAGCCGACTTCGCTCGCATTGACAGCGGCAAGATCCTTTCCCTGCAGGGGTACCTCGGTCGGCCCTTTCGGATTCGGCACCAGCGTTCGGGCAAGCAACGGAAGCACCACACTTCCCGGTGCATTCAGTATCGCCAATTTCTTTGCGCGCAATGCAGAGGAGGTAGCCATCATCCAGGAGGGCGGCCGCAAGATTGCGATAGACATGCTATCGATGCCGGGCTTCATAAGCATGGTCTCAGCTGTCTTGGGAGTTTGCCTGATGACCATCACCGCTTGGGAAACCCCGGATTCTATGGCACCCTTAATGAAGCAGGGAGAACATCGTTCTATGGTCAGCCGCTACTTTACCTCGGAATTCGGGCACGGCGGAATGACCGGAGTGTGGGTTCCAGGACGCCTCAATCCACGTCGCGTCCGCTGTCCCGGCTGTAACAAGATGACCCCCGTCGAAGCTCCGCAATAGAAATGCAACTATGGCGCTGTCCTCCCCGATCCGCTTGCCTATTGGTAGCGGCATTCGTTCAATCACGACATCGGCGTTTTTCGATAGCGATTTCATTGCTCTGTGCCTGACCAAGTTCGGCGGGCGCGTTGCCTTGTTATCGCCGTTGGCCGTGTTACTATTCGCCTACACGGGCTATTCGAGTTGGTTGCATTGGCGATTTCGTGCGGATCGCCAGGGCCAAGCGGCTGATACTTCAAGAGTA